>Ga0105106_10000378_pt1 | contig 31475 bp, 20 predicted proteins | sample PPLLaktember2015_5_FD_79109 | JGI IMG/M metagenome (GOLD analysis project Ga0105106, IMG submission 79109) | Freshwater sediment microbial communities from Prairie Pothole Lake near Jamestown, North Dakota, USA - PPLs Lake P8 Core (1) Depth... | ecosystem: Environmental > Aquatic > Freshwater >...
ACGCCGCCCAGCGCGAGGAACAACGACTCTTCCTTGAGCTTGGGGTCCTCGGGGAGTTGCGCCCCCACCGTCGGCGGCCGGCCCATCGGCAGCCGATGCCATGGCGGGGAGGCCTTGGCGAGCTCCGCCGGCGGTATCGTGTTGGCCATCACCAGGTCGAAGCGGTCGACGGCGAACACGAGGTAGGCCGGGCGCGCCGTGTACATCACGTGAATGCCGTAGGCGAGCGCCGCAAGCTGGAGGAACCCGATCGCCGCGAGGTCGAGCTTCAGCTTGCCGAGCCCCTTCGTCGGATCGAACACGGCGGTCGTCAGCAACGGCCCCAGCGTCACGTCGACGCCGATCATCAGCAGCACGAGGCCCATGCCTCCCGTCGCTTCGAAGTACGGCGGCGGATACCAGACGAGGATCATCGCCGCCAGCACCGTGGCGCCGATCGCGACGGACAGGAGCAGATGGCCGCCGCCCGCCTGCCACCGGGAAAAGTTCGCGAGCCTCAGCACGTGCGTTGCGGACCTTGTCTTTCGCCGACAAGATTCTAGCAAGCGGGTTCGCGCGGCGCGGCGGCCGACCGGCGGCCCGATGCCGCCGGCCATTCCCTGTGATGCGCCGTTACGACGGAACCGGCGCGGACGCCCCCTCGGCGGCGGTCACCGGAATGCAGCTGCAGAACAGGTTGCGATCCCCGTAGACGTTGTCGACGCGGGCCACCGGCGGCCAGTACTTCGCGGCCTCCTGCGCCACCGTCGGGTAGGCGGCGACGCGACGCGAGTAGCCGTGCGGCCACAGATCGGCGCTCACCGCCTCCGCGGTGTGCGGCGCGTGCTTCAGCGGGTTGTCGGCGCGGTCCATGCGGCCCGACTCGATCGCGCGGATCTCCTCGCGGATCGCGATCATCGCGTCGACGAAGCGGTCGAGTTCCACCTTCGACTCGCTCTCAGTGGGCTCGATCATCAGCGTCCCCGGCACCGGGAAGCTCATCGTCGGTGCGTGGAAGCCGTAGTCCATCAGCCGCTTGGCGACATCCTCCACCTCGACTGCGCTCGCCGCCTTGAGCGGGCGCAGGTCGAGGATGCACTCGTGGGCGACGAGGCCGCCGGGCCCCGAGTACAGCACCGGATAGTGCGCGGCAAGCCGCTTCGCGATGTAGTTCGCGTGCAGAATCGCCGTCTCCGTCGCCGCGGTGAGACCGGCCCCGCCCATCATCGTCACGTACATCCACGAGATCGGCAGGATCGACGCGCTGCCGAATGGCGCGGCCGCGACGGGACCGATCGGTGCGCCGGCCGCCCCGCCAGGAGGCTCCGGCGCCGCGCGCGCCGGCTCGCCGTCGCCGAGGCAGCGGTGCCCCGGCAGGAACGGCGCGAGGTGCGCCTTCACCGCCACCGGCCCCACGCCCGGCCCGCCGCCGCCGTGCGGGATGCAGAACGTCTTGTGCAGGTTGAGGTGCGAGACGTCCGCACCGAAGTGCCCCGGCGGCGCGACGCCGACCAGCGCGTTCAGGTTCGCGCCGTCGACGTACACCTGTCCGCCGTGCGCGTGCACGATCTCGCACACCCTGGTGATGCCCGCCTCGAACACGCCGTGCGTCGACGGGTACGTCACCATGATCGCGGCGAGGTCGCGGGCGTGGGCCGCGGCCTTGCGCTCGAGGTCGCCGAGGTCCACGTTGCCGTCCGCGTCGCAGCCCACGACGACCACCTGCATGCCGGCCATCTGCGCCGACGCCGGGTTCGTGCCGTGCGCCGACGACGGGATCAGGCAGACGTTGCGATGCCCCTCGCCGCGGGCGGCGTGGTACGCGCGGATGACGAGCAGGCCCGCGTACTCCCCCTGCGAGCCGGCGTTGGGCTGCAGCGACACGGCGTCGTAGCCGGTGCAGGCGCAGATCATCTCCTCGAGCTCCGCGACCAGCTCGACGTAGCCCGCGGCCTGGTCCCGCGGCGCGAACGGGTGCATGTGCGCGAACTCGCGCCACGTCACCGGCACCATCTCGGAGGTCGCGTTGAGCTTCATCGTGCACGAGCCGAGCGGGATCATCGAGCGGTCGAGCGCCAAGTCACGGTCGGCGAGCCGGCGCAGATAGCGCAGCATCTCGGTCTCGGACCGGTAGCGATGGAACACGGGGTGTTCGAGGAACGCCGAGGTCCGCGCGAGTGCCGCGGGCAGCGCGTGCGGCGCGCCGGCGTCCAGATGCGCCACGGTGAACGCCACGTCGTCGCCCGCGAACGCGAGCAGGATGCGCTCGACGTCCTGCGGCGTCGTGGTCTCGTCGAGCGACAGACGGATCGTCGTCTCGTCGACGCGCCCGAAGTTCATGCCGAGCGCGACCGCTTCGGCGTGGATGCACGCGGTGCGCTCGCCCGTGACGACCGTGATCGTGTCGAAAAAGGCGCGCGTCGGCACCCGGAAGCCGAGCCGCTCCAGACCGGTCCTGAGGATCGCCGCCAGCCGGTGCACGCGCCGCGCGATCGCGGCGATGCCCTCGGGCCCGTGGTAGACCGCGTACATGCCGGCCATCACGGCGAGGAGCACCTGCGCGGTGCAGATGTTGGACGTCGCCTTCTCGCGCCGGATGTGCTGTTCGCGCGTCTGCAGCGCAAGCCGGTAGGCCGGGTTGCCGTCGGCGTCGACGGTGACGCCGACGAGCCGCCCCGGCATCTGGCGCTTGAACTCATCGCGCGTCGCGAGGTAGGCCGCATGCGGACCGCCCCAGCCCATCGGCACGCCGAAGCGCTGCGTGGAGCCGACGACCACGTCCGCACCCCACTCGCCCGGCGGCGCAAGCAGCGCGAGCGCGAGGATGTCGGCCGCGACGATCGCGTGTCCGCCGCCCGCGCGGACGCGCTCGACGATAGGGCGCAGGTCGCGGACCTCGCCGTCGGCGCCGGGGTACTGCAGCAACACCCCGAACGCGCGTGCGTCGGCGGCCGCCTCGGCGGGCCCGGTGACGACAGTGACGCCGAGCGGTGCGGCGCGCGTGCGCACGACGTCCAGCGTCTGCGGCAGCACGTCGGCGGCGACGAAGAACGTGCGCGACTCGTGCGACCCGACGCGCAAGGCCAGCGCCATCGCCTCGGCCGCCGCGGTCGCCTCGTCGAGCATCGACGCGTTGGCGATCGCCATGCCGGTCAGGTCGCAGACCATCGTCTGGAAGTTGACGAGCGCCTCGAGGCGCCCCTGCGAGATCTCCGGCTGATAGGGCGTGTAGGCGGTGTACCACGCCGGGTTCTCGAGGATGTTGCGCAGGATGACGCCGGGCGTGATCGTGCCGTGGTAGCCCTGCCCGATGAACGACTTCAGCGGCCGATTGCGGGCGGCGATGCCGCGCAGCCGGGCGAGCGCTGCCGCCTCGCCGAGCGCACCGGGCAGCGGGAGCGGCGCATCCGCGCGGATGCCGGGCGGTACGACCGCATCGATCAGCGCGGCGCGGGACGCGAAGCCGAGCATGGCGAGCATCGCGGCCTGTTCGGCGTCGGAGGTGCCGAGGTGACGCGCCACGAACTCGTCGTGGTGCATCAGGGACGCGAGGGATTCGCGGGGGGCAATGGGAGTCGTGGTCATCGGGTCTGCCCGTGGGGTTCGTTGCCGCGTCGCCGTGCGGCGCGCTGCCGCTGGCGGCGCGGTGCTAGGCGATCGTCGCCTGGTAGGCCGCCGCGTCGAGGAGCTTCGCCACCTCCGCGGCGTCGCTCGGACGGATCCGGAACAGCCACGCGTCGTAGGCGTCCTGATTCACCGACTCGGGCATACCCGTGATCGCGTCGTTCGCGGCAAGGACCTCGCCGGACACCGGCGCGTACACGTCGGAGGCCGCCTTCACCGACTCGACGACGGCGATCGCCTCGCCGGCCTTCACCTTGCGGCCGGCCTTGGGCAGCTCCAGGAAGACCAGGTCGCCCAGCGCGGCCTGCGCGTGGTCGGTGATGCCGACGGTCAGCGCGCCGTCGGCTTCGCTGCGGATCCATTCGTGGCTTGCGGTGTAGCGGAGGTCGGCGGGAAGGTTCATCGAATTCGCTCCGGAAGGGAGTCATGGAGAAAGCGCACCGCCGCTCGCAGGCGACGGTGCATGAGCAGCTTGTCGTGGGCGACGCGGGACACGCGAATGGCAACGAGCGGATGGACGGCGACCATCGCCGGCTTGGAGCTAGACCAACGCCTGGCCGTTGCGGACGAACGGTGGCTTGACCACGCGCGCCGCAAGGCGCCGGTCGCGCACTTCCACTTCGACGACGTCGCCGACGATGACGCCCTCCGGCACGCGCGCGAGCGCGATCGAGCGCCCGAGCGTGGGACTGAACGTGCCGCTCGTGGTCTCGCCGTCGCCCCGGGACGTGTGGACCTTCTGGTGCGCGCGCAGCACGCCGCCGGCGCCTTCGAGCATCAGCCCGACCTGCTTTCGTGCCGGTCGCACGGCGGCGAGCGCCGCCTTCCCGACGAAGTCGCGGGGGCTCGCGAGATCGACGGTCCAGGTGAGCCCCGATTCGAGCGGGTTCGTCTTCTCGTCCATGTCCTGACCGTACAGGTTCATGCCGGCCTCGAGACGCAGCGTGTCGCGCGCACCCAGGCCGCAGGGGCGTACACCGGCCTCTCCAAGCGCGCGCCAGGCCGCTTCCGCACGGTCCGCCGGCAGCACGATCTCGAAGCCGTCCTCGCCCGTGTAGCCCGTGCGCGCAATGAACAGTGCACCAGCGGTCGCGGCCGAGAAGGGCTTCAACGCGGCGGTTGCGGCCTCGGTGCCCGGCAACGCCTGCCACGTCTTGGCGCGCGCGCCTGGTCCCTGCACCGCGATCATCGCGAGGTCGGGCCGCGGCACGAGCGAGAGGCCCGGCGCGTTCCGCGCGGCGAGTGCCGCGAGCCACGCGACGTCCTTCTCCGCCGTCGCAGCGTTGACCACCACGCGGAACAAGTCCTCGCGCAGGAAGTACACGATCAGGTCGTCCAGCACGCCGCCGTCCTCGGCGAGCAGGCACGAATAGAGAGCGCGGCCGGATTCCTTGAGCTTGTCGACATTGTTCGCGAGCGCGCCGCGCAGGAACCCGCGCGCCGATCCCCCCGCGACGTCAACGACGCGCATGTGCGAGACGTCGAACATGCCCGCGTCGCGGCGCACCGCGTGGTGCTCCTCGATCTGCGAGCCGTAGTTGACCGGCATCTCCCAGCCGCCGAAGTCGACCATGCGGGCGCCGGCCTCGCGGTGCAGGGCATTGAGGGGAGTCTTCTTCAGCACGCGTCACTCCGGTGGTCGGACAGGCATGGACGTCCCGGCGCGACCCCAGGGTCGTGCCGCGAGCGCCCCTTCTGTCCTTTTACCTGAGAGATTGCGGACGCGAACCGGTCGACCGGCCTCGCCCCGCGTGCCCCTTCGGTGGGTCGTCTCGCCGATCGATCCGGCGGCGGCCGCTCTCCAGATGGCAGCTACGTCGTCCGCAGTCCTTTTGCCTGAGCGATTTCGGGCATTGCGCCTTCGGCGGCGCGCCGGCACTTCGCCGACGCGCGCTCTCCTGCGGGGACCCGCGGAAGGTTACCGGCGCGGCGGCGGCGTGTCAAAGCCGGCGAGGCCGCGGGCGTGTGGCGGCGACACGGGCGCCGCAGGCGGAAACGGCCGCGAATAACCGCGGCCGTTGTGCCCGGGAGCGACGTGCCCCCGCGAAATCCGGTCGTCCGTGTTACTTGAGGCCGAGGATGTAGGTGACCATCGTCTTGATGTCGGCATCCGGCACGTTCGCGTTCGGCGGCATCGGCACCGGGCCCCACGTGCCGGAGCCACCCTTCTTCACCTTGTCGGCGAGCATCGCCGCCGCCTTCGCGTCGCCGCGGTACTTGTTGGCGACCTCCTTGTAGGCCGGGCCGACCAGCTTCTTGTCGTTGGCATGGCACGCCGTGCAGGCGTGCTTCTTCAGCAGATCTTCGGCGCTCTGCGCTTGGGCCGCGCCGGCGGCGAGCAGCGCCGCGCCGGCGAGAGTGACGAGTGCAAGCTTCATGGGATCGCTCCGTGCAAGCAGGGATAGGAAGAGGGGAAAACCCGCGAATGCTACCGGAACGGGGGCCCGATCGCCACGGATTCCCGGCAGGGTCGACGACGGCGAATGCGGACGTTCGCGTATGCGCGTTCGCGCACGCGGCGCGACGCCTAGAGTACTTCCTCGAAGGCGACCCGCTCGAAATCGGCGCCGCGCAGGATCAGCTTGGTGAGCTTGAGGCGCCGCTCCGGCCCGGACTCCATCGAGCGCAGCACGCGCCCGGGCGCAAACGTGCGGGACGGGACGATCACCGACGCCGGCTCCTCGGGCGACTCCACCAGCTCGAGCAGCGGCAGCGGGGGATCCTCGGAATAGGCGGAGGCCATCGGGCGCACGGCGATCGCGCGCGGCATGCCGGGCCACGCCTTGAAGTCCATCGCAAGCTGCCCGTTCGGGCCGAGCGCGACGCGGGTCACCACGCCCACGCGGATCCGCTCGTCGTCGCGCAGCACCACCAGCTGCTCGAGGAACCAGCGATGGTGCGCGCTGCCGACGCGGTTCACCGAGGCCTCGCGCCACTCGTAGCGGCCCTGCCAGTGCTCCCACGGCCAGTTGCGCTCCGCTTCCTCGCGATAGCGATCGTAGTCGGTAAGCGCGCCCAGCGTCGCGAGGTGCTGCGAATTGGAATAGGAGAGCCGGCCGAGCGGGTCCTTGCGGTCGAACGTGCGGCCGCCGATCCGGAAATAGGCGCCGGGGAGGCCCCCCCCGACCAATTCGACGGTGCGCGTTTCCGCTTCGGTTCGGCGGCGCAGCTGGTACCAGTGTGCGTCGAGATGCGACAGCAGGGTGATCGACTGCTCGACCGACAGGTCGTGGCCGAGCGCAAGCTCGGAGGGGCTCGCGCCCTGCGCGAGCCGCTTCAGGCGCCCGCGCACGCTGGTCGCGAGCTTGCCCGGGTAGCAGTAGCGCATCGAATCGGGAGGATCGCGCGGCGGGGACACCACGAGCGCGGCGCCGGCGCCGACCTCGAGGTCGACGACCACCAGCAGGCCCTCGGTTTCGCGCTGCTGCGCGTAGGGAAAGACCTTGCGCGCCCACTGCGCGAGCCAACGGTCGGCGATCTCGATCTGCCGCACGGTCATCGAGCAGGGATCGGCAAGCGCCAGCAGCAGCGCGTGGCTGTAGGTCGAGTAGCAGGAGATGCCGACCGCGTTGGGATTCGAGTCGTCGGACACCGCTTGCACCGTGGCCTCGAGCATCTCGGCCAGCCGGTACCAGGCGTGCAGCTCCTGCCACAGCGAGGGCGGCGGCAGCCGCCGCGCGAGTCCGTGCACGAGCACCAGCTGCTTGCCCACGAACAGCCCGCGCTGCAGGATCTTCGGCTTGACGCCGTCGAGTTCGGGGTCGCCCTCGAGCATCGGCTTCAGGCACATCGAGTACTGGTCCCAGAACGCCTGCCACATCGCGATCGCCTGCTCCGCAGCCTCCTGCTCGCGCTCGGCGGCGGGCTGCGGCTTGCCCGCGTAGCGGCGGGCGAGCTCGGCGTGCAGGTGGAGGGCGCAGTCGCGCAGCACTTCGATCAGCGTCGCGCGCTCGCGCGGCGGCAGCGTGGTGGCGGCAAGCGCCTTGAGCTGCGTCATCAGCCCCGCGTAACCCTGCCCGATCGACAGCAGCGGCAGCGCCTTCGCCCACTTCTTCGCGCCATCGACATCCGCGAAGGCGAGCGCGGACGAGGCGTCCGGCGGCTCGGGAAGCTTCGGCGCGGTCTCGGCCATCACGCGGGCGCGCCGAACTCGCCTGCGAGGCGGGCGGCAAGCGCGTTTTCAAAGCCCTCGGGCAGCGCCTTCGCCGCGGCATCGCGCTGGCGTGGGCCGCAGACCGCTTGCGGGAAGTGGCTGTCGTCGACGCAACGCGGGATCACGTGCCAGTGCACGTGGGGAACGAGGTTGCCAAGGTTTGCCAGGTTCATCTTGAGCGGCTGCAGAACGGGCACGCCGGCGCACTGTCGGGCGGGGAGCGTTCGAGGGGCGCTGCACGCACTTTCATGCTTATAGCATAACCGTTTCGGCGTCCGCGCGCGCCGCCGGAGGCCCGGCCGATGGGCGGCGCAATCGCGCGACGTGCGGCAGGCGCCGCTACAACAGCACGCGCTCGATGCCCCCGGCGTTCGCCCTGGCCACGAAGTCGGCCATCCAGCGCTCGCCGAGCACTCGCTTCGCCATCTCGACGACGATGTAGTCGGCCGAGGTGGCAGCGTCGTCGTCGTAGCGGGACAACCCCTGCAGGCAGGACGGGCAGGAGGTGAGCACCTTGACCGGACCGGCGAAGCCGTCGGCGCGCAGCGCCTCGGCGCCCCGGCGCATCTCCTCCTCCTTGCGGAAGCGCACCTGCGTCGAGATGTCCGGACGCGACACCGCCAGCGTGCCGGACTCGCCGCAGCAACGATCAGAGAGCACCACCTTCGTGCCCATCAGGTCATTGACGACCTGCATCGGCGCGTAGGTCTTCATCGGCGTGTGGCACGGATCGTGGTACATGTAGCGCGCGCCCGCGACGCCGTCGAGCCGCACGCCCTTCTCGAGCAGGTACTCGTGGATGTCGAGCAGCCGGCATCCGGGGAAGATGCGCTCGAACTCGTACTTCGCGAGCTGGTCCATGCAGGTGCCGCAGGACACGATCACGGTGCGGATGTCGAGGTAGTTCAGCGTGTTCGCGACGCGATGGAACAGCACGCGGTTCGACGTCGTGATCGCCTCGCCCTTGTCGTGGTTGCCCGAGGCGGTCTGCGGGTACCCGCAGCACAGGTTGCCGGGCGGCAGCACGATTTGCGCCCCGACGTGCCAGAGCATCGCCTGCGTCGCGAGCCCCACCTGCGAGAACAGCCGCTCCGAGCCGCAGCCGGGGAAGTAGAACACCGCCTCCTGCTCGTCCGCGGCGCGCGCGGGATCGCGAACGATCGGCACGATCGCGCCGTCCTCGATGTCGAGGAGCGCCCGGGCGGTGCGCTTCGGCAGGCCACCCGGCATCGGCTTGTTGAAGAAGTGCACCACCTGCCGCTGCACGCTCGCCGGGCCGGTGGTCGCCGGCGGGCGGTCGGTCTGAGCGCGGGCGAGGCCCATGCGCGCCGCCACCTGGTAGCCGAGCCGCTGCGCGCGGAAGCCCCAGTCGATCATCAGCTTCCTGGCGATGCGGATCGTCGCCGGATCGGTCGCGTTGAGGAACAACATCGACGCGGCCGCGCCGGGGCGCCACTTCTTCTTGCCGGCGCGGCGCAGCAGGTTGCGCATCGCGATCGACACGTCGCCGAAATCGATGTCGACCGGGCACGGGTTCACGCACTTGTGGCACACGGTGCAGTGGTCCGCGACGTCGCCGAACTCGTCGAAGTGCCGCAAGGAGACGCCGCGGCGCGTCTGCTCCTCGTAGAGGAACGCCTCGATCAGCAGGCTGGTCGCGAGGATCTTGTTGCGCGGGCTGTAGAGCAGGTTTGCCCGGGGCACGTGCGTCGAGCACACCGGCTTGCACTTGCCGCAGCGCAGGCAGTCCTTGATCGAGTCGGAGATCTCCCCGATCGCACTCTGTTCGAGGATCAGGCTCTCGGCGCCGAGCAGCGAGAAGCTCGGCGTGTAGGCGTTGCTGAGATCCGCGGGCCGCGACGGGTCGCGCAGCAGCTTGCCGGCGTTGAAGCGCCCGCCGGGGTCGACGCGGCGCTTGTAGTCCGCGAACGGCGCGAGCTCCTCGTCGGTCAGGTACTCGACCTTGGTGATGCCGATGCCGTGCTCGCCCGACACCACGCCGCCCAGCGCGCGCGCGAGGTGCATGATCCGGTGCACCGCCGCGTTGGCGTCCTGGAGCATCCGGTAGTCGTCGGAGTTCACCGGGATATTGGTGTGGACGTTGCCGTCGCCCGCGTGCATGTGCATGGCGACGAACAGCCGTCGCCGCAGCACATCGCGGTGAATCTCGTTGACCCGGGACAGCAGCGGCGCGAAGGCGAGCCCGGCAAGGGCTTCCTCGAGCGGGCGCTTCAGCTCGGCCTTCCACGACACCACGACCGAATGGTCCTGCAGCGGCCGGAAGTTCTCGTCCAGCCGATCGGCGAGGTCCTGCCAGCGGGCGCGCACCTCGCGCGTGAGCCCGCGCGCCTCCTCGACCTTCGCCTCGAGGAGCTCCTGAGGTGGCCGCACGTCGCTGTCCGGGCCCCAGGCGTGAGGCAGCAGCGGCGAAGCGAGGAAGGCGTCGATCGCGTCGCAGAGCTCGAGTTTGTTCGCGAGCGAGTGCTCGACGTTGATGCGCTCGACGCCGTCGGTGTAGTCGCCCAGGCGGTGCAGCGGGATCACCACGTCCTCGTTCAGCTTGAAGGCGTTGGTGTGCTTGGCGATCGCGGCCGTGCGCGCGCGGTCCAGCCAGAACTTCCGGCGCGCCTCCGCCGAGACGGCGACGAAACCCTCGGCGCCACGGACGTTGGCGATGCGCACGACCTCCGAAGCCGCCTTCGCGACCGCGTCCTCCGCCTCGCCGACGATGTCGGCGAGGAGCACCATGCGCGGCCGGCCGTGGCGTTTGGCCTTGGTCGCGTAGCCCACCGCCTTCACGTAGCGCTCGTCGAGGTGCTCGAGCCCGGCCAGCACGGCACCGGCCGGCCGCGTGTCGAGGTACTCCTTGATCTCGACGATCGCCGGCGTGGACTCGCGCGCCGGTCCGAAGAACTCGAGGCAGACGGTGCGCGCCGACGGCGGCATCCGGTGCAGCACGAACCGCGCGCTGGTGATGATGCCGTCGCAGCCTTCCTTCTGCACCCCGGGCAGCCCGCCCAGGTACTTGTCGGTGACGTCCTTGCCGAGCCCCGCCTTGCGGAACGTCGCGCCCGGGATCGACAGCGTCTCCGTCCGCACGACGTCGCGGCCGCGGCGATCGAGCCAGCGCAGCTCGAAGGTCGCGACGGGGGCATCGTGGATCTTGCCGAGGTTGTGATCCACGCGCACGACCTCGAGCCACTCGGCTGCGGGCGTGACCATGCGCCACGACACGAGGTTGTCGACCGCGGTGCCCCACAGCACGGCTTTCTTGCCGCCGGCGTTCACCGCGACGTTGCCGCCGATGCACGACGCGTCCGCCGACGTCGGGTCGACGGCGAAGACCAGGCCCGCCTGCTCCGCGGCGTTCATCGCGCGGCGCGTGACCACGCCCGCCCCCGCGTCGATCGTCGCGGCGTCAACGCCGTTGCCGGGCAGGGCCATCCGCTGCACCGCGGAGAGGCGCTCGAGCTTCTCGGTGTTGATCACCGCCGAGCGCGCGGTGAGCGGAATCGCGCCGCCGGTGTAGCCGGTGCCGCCACCGCGCGGAATGATGGTGAGGCCGAGCTCGACCAGGCCTTCGACCAGTCCCCGCACCTCGTCCTCGGAGTCCGGGTAGAGCACGACGAAGGGATACTCGACGCGCCAGTCGGTCGCGTCGGTCACGTGCGAGACGCGAGCGAGGCCGTCGAAGGCGACGTTGTCCTTCGCGGTGTGGCGCGCGAGCACGCGCAGCGCGCGCTTGCGCAGCTCGCTCGTCTCGGGGAACCAGGCGGCGAAGCGATCGACCGCCTCGCGCGCGGCCTCCGCGAGCTGCGCCACCTTGCGGTCACGATCGGCTTCGGCGCCCGCGGCGATCGACTGCTGCCGCCGCTTGTCGATCTCCGCGAGCCGATGGCGCATCGCGTCCACGAGCAATGCCTGCCGCCGCGGGTTGTCGAGCAGGTCGTCCTGCAGGTAGGGATTGCGCTCGACGACCCAGATGTCGCCCAGCACCTCGAACAGCATGCGCGCCGAGCGGCCCGTGCGTCGCTCCGCACGGAGCTCGTCCAGGAGCCGCCACATCGGGGCGCCGAGCAGCCGGATCACGATCTCGCGATCCGAGAACGACGTGTAGTTGTACGGGATCTCGCGCAGGCGCGGCGCGTCGGCGCGCTCGGCGGCGGTGACAAACGCGTCGGTAGCGGCGTTCATGGCGTGAGTGTCTCCGCGACCGGCGGCGCGGCGGACGCGCCGCGCGCCGACGCGAGTGGGCCGATTCATGATACCGCAGCGCAGCATGCGCGCGCGGGCGCCGCCCGGCGCGATTCCCCAGGTGCGACAGGGTCATAGCGCGGCGCCGGACGACCGCCGCTATGCCGCCAGCCGTCGCACCCCCTCCACGACGACGAGGTAGCGGGCGAGCTTGCCCACGGCGATTGCGCACGCCGCCGGCAGCACGCGCTGGCGCAGCCAGCCGGAGGCGATGCACAGCGCATCGCCGATCACCGGCAGCCAGGAGAACAGCAGCGCCCACGCCCCGTAGCGGCGTACCAGCGCAAGCGCGCGGTTGTCGCGCGGCGGCGCAGGCAACGCGCGTCCGATGGCATACGAGGTCATGCCGCCGAGCGTGTTGCCGACGGTCGCGACGAGCACCGCCGCCGACGCGAGCGCGGGCGCGTGCGCGACCAGCGCCGCGAGTGCGATCTCGGAGCTGCCCGGCAGCACGGTCGCCGACAGGAACGCGGAGGCGAACAGCCCGGCGAGGAGCGCGAGCGCATCGTTCGGCATCGGCGGATGGTAGCGCGGCGCCCGGAAAGCATGCGCCGGTGGACCCCGTCCCGCCGGTTGCCGACGCTGACGGGGATCAAGCCCGGGCGCGCGGCTTCACGCAGAATGGACTATGCACCCTCCGGACACGCCCGCATGAGGCACGCTCTTCCCCTGGTCGTCGCGGCCCTCGCGACCTTCGCGCCGGCCGCGGCGCCGGCTGCCGACCCTGATCGCGGCCGCGAGCTCTACGAGTCGGCCTGCATCGGCTGCCACGGGCGCAGCGTGCACGCGCGAGCACCTTCCAGCGTCCGCTCGTGTGCCGAACTCCGTGCGACCGTCGCACGGTTCGCGGGCATCCAGGGCCGCAACTGGGACGCCGAGGACCTGGACGACGTCACCACGTGGCTCAACGTCCGGTACTACGGCTTCCCGGTGCTTAACGGCCTTTGCGGCGCGCCGATGGCCGGGGCGCGCGCGCACCGCGCTCCCGCCCCGTAGCGCCGGACGAAGTCCCCCGCCCGCCGGCTGGGCGAGGCGGCGAAGCGTTGTTCTATACTCGGCCTCCCCGGACGCTCGCCCCGTCATGGACAACGCACCGCGCCACGCCGCAATCCTGTTCGCCGATGTCGCCGGCAGCACCCGCCTCTACGAGACTGCGGGCGACGCCGTCGCGCTGACGCTGATCGGCCGCTGCATCGACGTGATGAAGGCGGTGTGCGAGGAGCGCGACGGCCGCGTCGTCAAGACGATCGGCGACGAGGTGATGGCGGTGTTCCCGAGCGCGGGCAATGCCGGCTACGCGTCGATCGACATGCACGGCCGCATCTCCCGGCTCGCGGAGGAAGGCGGGGTGCGCCTCGCGATCCACGCCGGCTTCCACTGCGGCCCGGTACTCGAGGACGCGGCCGACTATTACGGAGACACCGTCAACGTCGCGTCACGGCTGTGCTCTCTCGCGAAGGGCGGCCAGACGCTGATGGCGGCCGAGACGCTCGACCACCTGCCCATGCCGCTCAAGGTCCGCACCCGCAGCCAGGACGTGCAGGCGGTCCGCGGCAAGCAGGCGGACATCGAGCTGTTCGAGCTGCTCTGGCAGGACTCGGAGGAAGACCTCACCACGCTGGCCACGCGGCGCGCCGGGCGGCGAGCGCAGCTCTCGCTGCGCTACGGCGAGCGCGAGATCGAGCTCGACAAAGACGACGGCGCGCTCACCTTCGGCCGCGACGCCGCCAACGACGTCGTCATCGGCGACCGCAAGGCGTCGCGGGTGCACGCGCGGATCGAGCGCCGCCGCGACAAGTACGTGCTCGTCGACCACAGCACCAACGGCACGTTCTGCACGCTCGACGGCGAGGGCGAGGTGGAGCTGCACCGCGAGGAGCTCCTGCTGCGTGGCCGGGGCCGGATCGTCTTCGGCCACCCGTGGCTCGAGGACCCGGCGTGCGAGGCGGTCCTGTTCGACACCGGCTCGAGTTGACGGGCCCGGGTTGAGCGGAACCGGGCGGTCGCACCGACCGTCATGCCGCGCCGGCGATCGCGCCGCGTGCTCCCGCGTTCTCGTCCCGCATTGGCACTTGCCGGCGGTTTTCGGGCAATATGCAAGGGCGGCGGCCCGACGCCGTGCCCGTTACCCCGACCGATGACGCCCGCCCCAACGGATCGCTACGGCGTCCGCGCGCTGCTTGCGCCCCTTGCCGTCTCGCTGCTCGTCGCCGCCTGCGCAAGCTCGACCCCGGCGCCCTCGGGCACGCCGCCGCCTGCCCCCGCCGCGGCCCCCGCCGCGGGCAGCGCAACGCCCACCCCGGACGCCGTCCCGGTGCCGGCCCCGGCGCCGGAGTTATCCCCCGCCGCAGCGAAGGCGCAGGCGCAGAAGCTCGCACTCGAGGCCGTCGACCAGCTGCAGAACGGCGACGAGCTCGCCGCCCGCGCGACGCTCGAGCGCGCAGCACAACTCGACCCCGGCAACGACCTCGCGCGGAAGCTCTCCGAGCAGATTCGCGCCGATGCCCAGCGGGAGCTCGGTCCGGTGTACTTCCGCTACACCGTGCAGAAGGACGACACGCTGTCGAAGCTCGCGCAGCAGTTCCTGGGCGATCGCTTTCGCTTCTACATCCTGGCCAAGTACAACGACATCACCAATCCGTCGAGGCTCGCGGCGGGACAGGTGATCCGGGTTCCGGGTCGCGCGCCGCCCCCCGCCGCCGCAGCCACGCCGCCAGTCGACCCGGCCCCGGCTCCGACCGTGGCCGCGCCACCCCCACCGGAGCCAAAACCGCGCGACGACGTCGCCGACGCACTGAAGAAGGTCGCCGAGCTGGAACGCGCCGGCAACCTCGAAGCCGCCTATTTCGCCTACACGGACCTCGCGCAGCGCTATCCCGCGAGCGCCGAGGCCGCCAAGCGACGCGACGCCTCGCGCGCCACGTTCCTGCGCCAGCTCGACCGCGAGGCCACCACCGCGTTCCAGCGGCAGAACCTCGACCTCGCGATCGCCAGGTGGGACCGCATGCTCGAGATCGACCCCGGCAACAAGAAGGCCCGCCTCGAGCGCGAGCGGGCGCTCGACCTGAAGCGCAGGCTCGCCGCGAAGCAGGGCGCCAAGTAGGGCCTGTTCACACCACGCCTGCGAACGCGAACGGGCCCCAGGGTTCGAGCGGCGCGGCGGCGATCCGCGCGATCGCGACGGGAGCGCATACCCACGCCGGAATACGCTCCGGTCGCAGCTAGCGAGGCGCGAGCTTGCGGAGCTTCTCCTGCGCCGCCCGCGCCTCGCGCAGCCGTTCCCTGGCCCTGGCGTGCTCCGGATCGAAGCGCAGGCTCGATTCGAAATGGCTGATCGCCACCGAGAGGTCGGTGCGCATTGCCCTCACCCCGTCCGCGTACTGGGCCTCGCCCAGCGCGCGCCGCAACTCGCGCGCCTTGCCGGTCCACTCGGGCAGCGGCTCGCCACGCAACGCGTTCGCCGCCTCGTACAGGGACAGCGCGCTCTCGCGCTGTCCCTTGCGCTCGGCGTCGCGGGCGCGTTCCGCGACGGCCGCGGCGAGCCTGCCGCGTCCTTCGCGGTCGCCGGAATTGGCCTCGACCCACGCGCGTGCCTCGCGCAGGCCGGCAGTCACGTCGCCCGCGCGCACGAGCTCGATGCGCTGCTCGAGGTCGTAGCTCTCGGCCTGCGTCTGCGCCTGCGCGCGCGACTTCGCGCCCGTGACGAGCGTCTCCATCGAGCGTGCGCGCGCGGCGCGGTCGGCCTGCGTGCGCGCCATCTGTTGCTGCTCGATCTCGCGCAGCGCAGCGGCAGCCTCGGCGTTGCGCGGGTTCTGCGCGAGCACGCGCAGGTACGCATCACGGGCCCGGGAGGCGTCGCCGGCACGACGCGCCGCCGCCCCGGCGGCGAGGTGCTCGCGCACTGCGCGCTCGATGGCGAGGCGCGACGCCTCCGCGGCCTGGCGATGCGAAGGATTTGCCGGATCGAGCAGCGCGAGCACCTCGTGATGCGCGAGTGCATGCGCGTGATCGCCGGCCTCGCTCGCCGCCTTTGCGAGTTCCGCCTGCCGGGCGCTCGCGGCGGCGCGCGCCGACGGGGGGTGTTCCGCGCGCGATACGGCGGGCCCCGCGCCGGGCCCCGCATCGGCGTTGGGCGCCAGCGGCGGCTGCGCGCAGCCGCAAAGCACGGCGCACAGGACGGCAATGCCGGCCCGCACCGTCAGGGCTTCCCGAACGGGACGGCGCTCACGAGCTTGCCGCGGAACGCATCCAGGTCGTCACCGCCGAAGATCATGGTCCGGCGCAGCATCAGCGGCGGGGCGTAGAAGGCATTGCCGCCCGGCGTCACGGTGACGCCCATCTCGATGCCGCGGCTCCGGAGCTCCGCGGCGACGACGTCGTTGACGTCGCCGTAGGGAAACGCGAACACCTCCGTGCGCACGCCCAATTCCCGGCGGATCGCCTCGACCGGCACCTCGATCTCGCGTCGCACGCGCTCGCGGTACCGCGCCTCGTTCTCGTCGGCCTGGCGCACCGCGAGGTTCGAGTGCGACTTGCTGTGCGGCTGCACCGCGAAGGTGCCCGAGGCGATCATCTCCCGCATCTGCGCCCAGGTGAGGGCATCAGGCGCGCCGACGAAGTCCGTGTACAGGAAGAGCGTCGCCGGGAAGCCGTACTTCCTGAGGATCGGGAACGCCACCTCGTGCGTTGCCCGGTAGCCATCGTCGATGGTGATCACCACCGACTTCGGCGGCAGCGGTTCGCGTCCCTCGAGGAACGCGTCGAGCCTCGAGAACGGAATCGCCGTGTAGCCGTTGCGGGCGAGCCAGCCCATCTGCGCTTCGAACGCCGCAGGCGTCACGGTGAGCGTGTTCGCGCGCGGGCCGAAGCGGTGATAGCAGAGGATCGTCACCGCCTGCGCGGCGCCCGGGCGCACGCCGACGTTGTTGCGGCCGCCCAGCGCGATGGCGACCGCCTGGCCGGGCCGCACCTCGTCGATGCGATTGAACTCGGCGATGGCGCCGCGATGCGACGCCGAGCCGAGCCAACGCTCCGCGAGCGAGGCCAGCGTGTCGCCCGGCTGCGCCACGACGACCACGTAGTCCCGGTCGCGCGCGAGCACCGGGCCGTCGGGCGTCGCGGTGACGGGAGCGGTCACCTGCGGCTCGCCGTCCGGGCGCGGAACCTGCTGCGCGCAACCCGCCGCGAGCACGGCGACCGCCAGCCCGATGACCGCGGACGTCTGCGCGCGGCGCGCCGAACGGCGCCGCGCGCCGACGGCATTCGCGGTGTCGCCGAACACGCTACGACTCGACCTTCGCGCCCGCGGCCGCGGGGCCTGCGACGACGATCGTGCCCTCGCCCGGCGGGATCGCGGGCCCTCCCGGCCGATCCTGCCGAGCCTCGAGCGCCGCGGCCGTGCGGTCGTAGGCCCGGAAGAGCTCGCCAAATTCGTCGGAGCGCTGGTCGGCGATGCGGAAGTCGTAGCGCCCGGCGGCGATCTCGTCGAGGCCCGACTTGAGCGTCCTGATCGGCCGCGCGAGGCGCCGGGCGAGCAGGTAGACACCGAGCACCACGGTGCCGATCGTGACCAGCGTGAGGATCCCGAGCAGCGTGAGGATCAGCCGCGCGACGCGCGACAGCGGCTCCTCGAGGATGCCGAGGTGCACGTCGCCGATCTTCGTGCCCTGGAACAGGATCGGCGAGCGGAAGTTCAGCACGTCGCGCCCGTCCGCGAGCGCGAGCGACTGCACCGTGAGCGACTTGTCCGGCGTGGCCACGGGACGACCCATCTGCTCGACGTACTTCTGGCCGATCTGCGCCGGATCGTTGCTGCCGCGCACGACGCCCTCGTCGTCGGTCACGACCAGGTAGGGGAAGTTCTGCCGGGTCATCGTCTCCTGGATGAACACCTCGATCGCCGCCCAGTCCTCGCCGAGCAGCGGCACGGCGTTCTGCGTCGACATGAACTTCGCGAGCGACTCGCCGTAGCCCAGCACCTGGTCCATCATCGCCTGGTACTGGCGGTTGTAGAGGATCCCCGCGGTCGCGAGCATCGTCAGCCCGACGAGGACCGCCATGATCGCCGCCCAGCGCACGCCGAGCGAGACGCGGCGGCCGGCGGCCTTCGCGTCGGCCTGCTCCTTCATCTCGCGCGCCACGCCGATCAGCGCCTGCGCCATGTCCTCGCCCGACTGGTAGCGCTTCTCGGGCTGCTTCCTAAGCGCGCGGTCGACGACGCGGCGCAGCGAGACCGGAACGTCCGGGCGCAGCTTCTCGATCGTCGGCGGCTCGGATTGCGCGATCTTGACCGCGACCGTGATGATCGAGTCCCCCTCGAACGGCAACACGCCGGTGAGCAGCTTGTAGAGCACCACGCCGGCGGAGAACAGGTCGGAGCGCGAGTCGACCTTCTGCCCCATCACCTGCTCGGGCGACATGTAGTTTGGCGTGCCGAGCACGTCGCCCAGCTGCGTGTGCTGCGTGAGATCGGTCTCGCCGGCGGCATCGATGCGGCAGATGCCGAAGTCCGCGACCTTCACCGTCGTCGTGTTCGCGACCAGCATGACGTTGCCCGGCTTCACGTCGCGGTGGACGATGCCCTTGCGGTGCGCGTAGTCGAGCGCGCGGGCGAGCTGGATGCCGATCTCGACGATCTCTCGCGTCGAGAACTGCCTGCCGGAGCGCATCGCATCGGCGAGCGTCATCCCCTCGACGAACTCCTCGGCGATGTACGGGTGGCCGTCGTCGATGCCCGCGTCGTAGATAGTGACGATGTTCGGGTGCGACAGCACGCCCGCGCCCTTCGCCTCTCTCAGGAACCGCGCGCGATAGTTGTCGTCCGACGCGAGGTGCGGCTTCAGCAGCTTGACGGCGAGCGTGCGCGAGATTTCCGGGTCGTGGGCCTTGTAGACGCGGGCCATCGCGCCTTCCCCGACGATCTCCATCAGCTGGTACCGGCCGAGCTTCTCCATGTCGCTTCCGTGGCGTGCCGCAAGTCGCGAGAGCATACGCGGCGCCGACGAGGCGGGAAAGGCTGGCGAGATGGGCGGCGCGGGATCCGCGGCTCGCGCGGACGCCGCGGCCGGAACGCGCGGCGCCCCTAGAGCCAGCCGCCGATCAGCAGGAACGGCGCCCAGTATCCGGGATGGGCGAAGCGCGGATCGGCGAGCAGCTTCCGCTGCGCTCGCTGCAGCGCGCCGGCCCGCGACAATCCGTCGCGCAGGATGCCGGTAAAGAACTCCGGCATCAAGAGCCCCGCCGCCTCGTCGCTGATCGGCCAGAGCGTTGCGACCACGCTGCGGGCGCCGGCCTTGACCGCGAGGCCGGCGAGGCCGAGCGCTGCCCGGTCGTCGCCCAGCGCGGTGTCGCACGCGCTCAATGTGAGGAGCTCGACCGGCGCCCGCGACAGCTTCTTGCGGCCGATCATCTGGTCGACGTCGTCCATCGACAGGCGCCCGTCGTACGTCAGCAGGAACGACTTGCGCGCGTCGGCCTCGATCTTGCCGTGCGTGGCGACGTGCACGATCCGGTAGGCGTCGGCGGCGAGCGTCGCCGCGAACGCGTCGGCGGTGAAATCCTCGTCGACGAGCAGCGTTGCCTGGTGATCGCGCCCGAGCGCCGCCAGCTCGCCGGCCACCGCCGGCAACGGGGCGAAACCCTGCACCGCCCGGGTGAGGCCGCCGGCGAGCAGCCGGCTCCGGGTCGCGTCGAGCCGCCGCGGGTCGGTGACCTCGAGCCCAGGGGTGGTGACGATCGCGAAGCGCTCGACGACGTAGCCGCGTTCATCGGCGAGGGCGGCCAGGGGGATGCCGCGCAGGAAGCGGTCCGGCACGAACACGAGCGTATCGATCGAGTGCGCGACGAGCAGCGGCTCGAGCGGCGCGACGAGGCGCGCGTGCAGGCGCGCGCCGACCGTCGCGTGCTCGCTGCCGCGGAACCGCTGCAGCGCGCGCCGGAAGTTGCCGGTCTCCGCGGCAAGCTCGTCGGCGGACACGACGACGGTGCGTTGGTACAGCCGGCCGCCGACCGCGGCGAGGAGCTCGAGGCGATCGGCCAGCACGATCGGATAGACGACCGCGGTGCGCGGCGTGAGATCGTCCAGCGACACGGTGCGACCGCCCAGCGCGGTCACGCACTCGTCGCGGAAGTAGTCGCGCAGTTCGTCCGCCTTCGCGGACTCCGCGAGACCTCGCGCCTCGCGCAGCAAGACCTGTCGCGCCGACTCCTCGGCGCGCCGCGGCGCCTCGCGCAGCACGAGGTCGATCGTCTCGGCGTACAGCGGCGCCGTCGCCTGGCGCAACGCGGCGCCGCGCGCCCCGTACTCGCAGGCAACATCGTCGCGCGTGGCCCGCAGCGCGTCCACCGCGCGCCGGAACGCGGCGAGGGCGGCATCCTCCCGACCGAGGTCACGCAGCAGGCGCGCCGCCTGCCACTCCCAACGGAACGCGAGGTGCGTCGCCTGCGCTCGCTGCGCCGCCAGCGCCGCCGCGAGCGTGTCGGTGAGCGCCGCCTCGCGCTCGCCGCGCCGCGCCTCGATCATGCCGATCTCGCCCGAAGCATGCGACGACAACGTCCCCGCGCGCAATGTCCGCGCGAGCGCCTCCGCTTCGCGCAGTGCGTCGATCGCCACGCGATCGAATACCGTCGCGAGCGATGGCGCGGCTGCGGCCAGCTCGCCGCTCGTCGTGCCGACCGCGATCAGCACCGTCACGCGGTCCGTCGATGGTTCCAGCCGGTCGGCTTCCGCGCGCGCCCGCGCGAGGAGCGATTCCGCCTCGCCCAGGCGACCGGCCGCCACGGCGGCCCGCGCGGCATTCGCGATCGCCCTGGCGGCGATGCCCCTGTCGCCGGCCGCTTGGGCTGCTGCCGCCGCCGTCGCGAACAGCTCGATTGCAACCGCGGGACGCCCGGCGAGCGCCTCGAGGCTTCCCTGCGTCACCGTGGCCTGCGCGATCGCGCGCGCGTCGTCCGACACCCGCGCGAGTTCCAGGGCGCGTCGAGCCGGCAATGCCGCCTCGTCCGGCCGCCCCGCGGCAACGAGCGACGCGGCGAGCCCGTTGGCGGCGCGCGTGCCGGCGAGCGTGTCGCCGGCTTGCTCGGCCCACCGCGCGGCCTCCTCGAACGCGCGCAGCGCGGCGGTCACCTCGCCGCGCGCCAGTCGCTGCGCCGCCCCGGCCAGTGCTCGGTCGAGCGCGCGCGCTTCCACCACCCCGGCCGATGGCAACGGCGATGGCTCGGCCAAGCAAATCCCCCCGGCGAGCGCCGCCGCCGCGAGCACGACCGCCAACACGCCCTGGAGATTCGCCTTCATCGCCTCTGCGCCGCCCCATTGTCGGCTCGCGCCACCGGGGGGCGTTGACCGCCGTCAACGAGGCGGCGGACGAGTTCGCCTCTAATGATCGCAACGACCATCCCGCGGGTGCGGGGTGGGCATTGGCATGCGCAACCGGCCGAGTCCTGCGCGACGCGCAGCCTGCTGCGCGGTGACCGCGCTCGCCGCGCTCCATGCGTGCATCCTCGGCGCGCAGCCGGCCGACGGCCCGCCGCCGCCACGGCACGCCCGGGACGCTGCGCCCACGGCCCCTGCGGGTGCGCTGCGCGTGCCCGTGCGCGGCTTCGAGATTACCGGCAGCCCGTTGCTTCCGCTGCACGAGTTGCACGAGCTCGTGCGGCCCTTCGAGCATCGCGTGCTGGGCGCCGAGGATCTGCTGGAGATTCGACATCGCATCGACCGCTTCCTCTTCGAGCGCGGATTAGTCAATTCCGGCGCGGTGATCCCCGACCAGTCGCTCGACGACGGCGTCGTGCGCATCGCGATCGTCGCCGGCCGACTCGCGAGGATCGATGTCGAGGGCACGCGCCACCTGAGGCCGGACTACGTGATCGACCGCGTCGCCCCTCCGCCGGGGGCGCTGCTCGACGTCAACCGCGTGCGAGAGCGCCTGCAGCTCCTGCAGCAGGATCCGCTGATCGCGAGCGTGCAGGGCGAGCTTCGCGCAGGCAGCGCGCCGGGCGAAGGGGAGCTCCTGCTGCGCATCGAGGAGGCGCCCACGCTGCAGGCCGCGCTGACGCTCGCCAACGACGAGCCGCCGAGCGTGGGCGGGACGCGCCTGTACGCCGAGGCCGCGCACCTCGACGCGAGCGGCCGCGGCGACATGCTTCGCGCCGCCGTCGGCGCCACCGAGGGGCTCCGCGAGGCACGCGTCGCGTACTCGCTGCCGATCGGCGCTACCGGCGCGACGCTGCGCGTGGGCTACGAGCGGACGCGCTCGACGGTGATCGAGGACCCGTTCGAGGAGCTCGACATCGAGAGTCGCGGGGAGAGCGCGCTCGCCGGCGTGACGTTCGTGCTGCGGCGAAGCCTCGACACCGAGCTTGCCCTCGGCGTGCAGCTGGAGCGCCGGACGAGCGCCACCACGTTGCTCGGTGAGCCGTTCTCGTTCTACGCCGGCGCGAACGAGGGGCGCGCGACCGTCGTTCCGTTGCGTTTCGTGCAGCACTACCTGCGGCGCCCCGCCGACGCCGTGGTGGTGCTGCGCTCGACACTCAGCGTGGGTCTCGACGCGATGGGCGCGACGATGAACGGAACGGCGCCGGATGGCCGGTTCATCGCCTGGCTCGGGCAGGCACAGGCGGCGTGGCGCCCTGCCCGGGCCGGCGGCGAGCTGTCGGCGCGCCTCGAGGTCCAGCTCGCGAGCCGCCCGCTGCTCCCGCTCGAGCGCTTCGCGATGGGCGGCGCCGCCGTGGTGCCCGACATGGCCGGCGCGGGCGGCGTCGGCACCGTCCGCGGTTACCGGCGCAACGCGCTGGTACGCGACGACGCCGTCGCCGGCTCGATCGAGTACGGCCATCCGGTGTGGCAATCGGAGACCGGCGACGGCGTGATTACGCTCGCGGTCTTCGCCGACGCCGGCCGTGGCTGGAACCGCGGCGATGGGTTCCGCGACGCGCGCACGCTGGCCTCGGTCGGACTGGGCGTACGCGTGACCGGGGGGCCGGTTCGCGGCGCACTCTACTGGGGCGTGCCGCTCGTCGATCGCCCGGCCGATCGTCAGGACCTGCAGGACCACGGCATCCACTTTGCGTTGCAGTGGTCCTGGCGGGGCGACTTCCCCCCGTGAGCGAGGATGCGATGACCGACAGGCCAAGTCCGCAGGCGAAGCGACATTCGCGCATGTCCCGGGTGCTCGGTTGCGTCGCGCTCCTCGCCATCTGCGCCGCCGCGAGTGCCGGCGTCGTCACCGACGGTTCGCTGGGTCCTGCATCCGCGTTGCCGGGGCCGCGCTACGCGATCCCCGCGGGCCTCGGGCGCGTGGCGGGTCCCAACCTGTTCCACAGCTTCTCGACGTTCTCGCTCGCCGCGTCGGAGTCGGCGCAGTTCTCGGGCCCGGCATCGATCGCGAACGTGATCTCGCGTGTGACCGGTCCAGAAGCATCGGTGATCGACGGCCGGGTCGCCTGCGACATCGCCGGCGCCAACCTGTTCCTGTCCAATCCACAGGGCATCGTGTTCGGACCGAACGCATCGCTCGACATCTCGGGGTCGTTCCACGCCACTACCGCGGATTACGTGCGAATGGCGGACGGCAGCCGCTTTCACGCCGATCCCGTCCAGCCATCGCTGCTCGGCGTCGCCCCGCCCGCCGCGTTCGGTTTCCTCGCGGCGGCGCCCGCGCCGATCGTCGTCGACGGCGCCGTGCTCGGCACGGCGCCCGGACGCACCCTCACGCTCGCGGCCGGCCGCCTCGACCTCGACGGCCATGGCGGCCGCGGCGCGTTGCGCACCCCCGGCGGCTCGCTCACGCTCGTCGCCTCCGGCGCCGGCGAATGGACGCTCGGCGGACAAGGGGCGGCGCCGGCCGGCGCCGCGAATCGCATTCTGGTTGCCGACCGCATGCGCCTCGACGCGAGCGGCGCCGGCGGGCGCATCGTGATCCGCGGCGGTCAGTTCCGCGTCGAACGATCCGCCGTCACGGCACAGGCAACCGACGAGGGCGGCGCGGGCGCGATCGACATCGAGGTGGCAGGCAACGTCGAACTGGTCGACTCGGCCCTGCAGAGCGCGACCGCCGGCCCGCACGCAGCCGGCCGCATCGCAATTCGCGCGGACCGCCTGGTGCTGGACGAAGCGAGCCGTGTCGACACGAGCACGTTCGGCAGCGGTAACGGAGGCATGATCGCGATCGAGGTCGGCGAGGCCGGCATCGCCGACGGCTCGCGTGTGCGCAACAATGTCGAGGCGGACGCCAGCGGCCGCGGCGGGCGTACCGACATCGTCGTGCGCGGCACGCTCGCCGTCGCGGGTGTCGACAGCGCGATCAGCACCACGACGCTCGGCGACGGCGCAGGCGGGACGCTGTCGATCCGCGCGGGCGAGATCGTGGTCCGCGGCGGCAGCCTGCAGGCGGCGACCACCACCGGCGCCGACGCCGGCTCGGTGGACGTCGACGTCGGGCGCCTCACGCTTGCCGAGGGCGGGTCGATCATCGTCGGCACGTTCGGCGACGGCCACGGCGGGCGTGTGTCGGTCCGCGCCAGCGGCGACGTGACGATCGAGGGCACGAGCAACGCCGGCTCGGCGAGCCAGATCCACGCCGCGACGTGGGGCGGCAGCGGTGACGGTGGGTCGATCAGCGTGACCGCCGGCAGCCTCACGCTCGCGGACGACGGCTCGATCAACGGCATCGCGTACGGCGCCGGTCGCGCCGCCACCGTCACGGTCCGCGCAGACACGCTGGCGATCGCCGATGGCGGTGACATCACCACCGAGTCGTACCTGCGATCACCCGGCGGTGGCACGATCACCGTGGACGCGGGATCGATCGCGATCGTCGGGCGCGGCGAGGGGCGAAGCACGAGCCCGGGCTCGGACCGCGTCTCGACCGGCATCCACACCTTCGCCGCCGACATCGCGGTACGCGCCGGATCGCTCACGATGACCGACAGCGGCGCGATCACGGCGCGCACCTGGAACGACAACCCGGGAGGCCGGATCGGCGTGATCGTCGGGCGGCTGGACCTGCGCGACGGCGCGCAGATCAACGCCGAGAGCATGGGCCACAGCGGCTACCGGGGTCGCGCGGGCAACATCGACATCACTGCGACCGAGTCGATCCGCATCGCCGGCGAGGTAGGCGAGCGCTACAGCGGCATCCGCGTCGGCACACGCAGCAGCGGCGACGGCGGGCGCGTCGACCTCCGCACGCCGCTGCTCGAGATCGGCACCGGCGGATCGGTAAACAGCGCGACGGGCGTGTTCGGCTACGGCCGCGCCGGCGACATCGTCATCGACGCGGACACCGTGCGGCTGCCGGGTGGCGGCATACTGTCGAGCTCCAACGGCAGCGGCGCTGGCGGCTCGATCTCGGTCCGGGCAGCGCACACCATCGACATCGACGGCGGCTACATCTCAGCCTACGGCGACCTCGACGGAATGCCGGGGCAGGTCATGCTGGCCACGCCGCACCTCGAGGTGGCGAACCGGGGCAGCATCAGCACGTCGACCTACGGCAGCCGGCCGGCCGGCGACATCGCGATCGCCGCCGGTCGCATCGAGCTCCACGGCGGCAGCTCGATACGCTCGGAAAGCACGACGCTCGCCGACGCCGGGACGATCCGCATCGAGGCGAGCGAACGTCTCGAAAGCGAAGGCAGCGCGATCACCACCGCCGCCTCGCGCGCGTCGGGCGGCAACATCGTGATCCGCGCCCCGACCCTCGTGCTGCGGGGCGCGAGCGCGGTCAGCGCGACGGTGTTCGGCGGCACCGGCGACGGCGGCAATGTCGACATCGCGGCGACGCGGGTGGCCGCGCTCGGCGACAGCGACATCACCGCGCGCGCCGACCAGGGCTTCGGCGGGCGCATCACCCTCGGCGCGGAGGTGTTCCTGCGCGCTCGCGACGTCGACCTCGACGCCTCTTCCAATGTCGCCGGAAACGAAGGCGTTGTCGCGGTCAACGCGCCGGCGCTCGACCTCACCGGCGCGGTGCTGCCGCTCTCGGCGGGCCTGCGCGACGACGTGCCGCTGCGCTCGGACGCGTGCGCCGGCCGCATCGGCCGGGGCGTGAGCAGCCTCGTGCTGGTGGGCCGAGGGGGCGTCCCGCCGGATCCGGCGTCGTGGCTCTTCGCGATCGAGCCGCTTGGCGCCCGCGCACCCGACGCCGCCTTGTTGCGCCCGCCCCTCGCGCGGGCGGGCGCACCCACCGAATGCGCGTCGAAGCGCGACCCGTGACGCCGCGCACCGTCCGGCTCGCCTCGCTGCTGCTCGTCGCGCTGGCCGTCGCGTCCTGCGGCCACCTCGTCCTGCCGGCGGCGACTTCCGTGGACCGCCCGGCGCTCGCGGTGTTCCCGCGGTTGCCGGACTACGACGACCCGGTGTGGCTGCTGGGCCAGGGCCAACCGATTCCCCGGGCCGCGCTGGCCGAAGGGCATTCCGCGCTTCCAGGCGAGGGGACGCTGTTCATCCTGCCGCACGTCCTCGGCTCGCTCCCCTACAAGAACGTGCAGGAGACGCGGGCGTGGGTCGACGAGGTCAACCGCACATACACGCCGGCGCCGCCGTGGCGCTACCGTCCCGAACGGCGGCTGGGCCACTACAGCTGCATGAGCGTCGCCGCGGCCACCGCGCTGGACTGGTTCCACCTCGAGCAGGGGCGGACGCTCGCGCACTACCGCTCATGGCTCTCCGGCAAGCCCGAGCGGGGCACCGATCCGCGGCTCATCGACTCGATCTACCTCGCCCGAGCGCGCGACGATCCGTCGGGCTATCCGACGATCACCACGCATCGCGACCCGGTCGAGGGCACGCCGATCCCCTGGCGCATGGAGGCCTTCGCCGCGATCGTGACGCTCGCCGCCGCGCCCGGTACGGACCGCGATGCGCCGATCGCGGTGGCCGACCCGTCGCTCCGGGGGGTCACCCACCGCGCGCGCGCCGGCGATTTCCTCGATCTGCGAGCCGAGCCCGTGCTGCGCTGGGTGCCGTCGCCACGCGTCGCCGCCGATCCCGATGTCCATGCGGCGCGGCTGGTCGCGGCGCTCGACCGACACGGCCCGCTGTACGCGGGCATTCGCGTCCGCTTCGCCGCGAGCGGCGGCATCGTCGCCGAATCCGATCTCGCCCGGCTCGCGCTGCCGAACGTGTCGGGGCACGGCGTCGTCATCGTCGGTTACGCGGAGCAGGGCGGGCGCACGTACTTCATCTATCGCGAGACCTTTGGCGAGGCCGACGAGGAATCCGAGGACGCGGGACCGTCCTACCGCGTCTACCCGGTGCACGGCTTCAACGAGGCGTACGCGTTCGTGCGCTGATGCCGCCGCGGCGCCGCACGTCGCGCGGCCCTACAGCGGCGCCAGCGTCCAGTAGCGCGCGCCTTCGCGCAGGCCGGGGACGAGACGGCGCCGTTCCGGCGGCACGCCGCGCAGCAGCGCCGCGAGGTCGACGATCACCCGCTGCTTGCTCGCGAAGTAGGCGTGGAACTCGGGCGCACTCCACGGCGCCACGTCGATCCCGGACGCGTCGACGGTGTCGATGCCGCGTGCCACGGGCAGCGGCAGTCCGAGGCGCCGTGCCGTGAACGACGTCGCGGCCTCGAGTGCGCGATCCTTGTCGGATGCGTAGATCGTCCACCGGCGCGCGAGCGGCGCGACCCGCGGCGCAATGTCGTCGAGGAAGGCCTCCGCGTCGTAGTCGGGCGCGGCCAGCACGACGTTCTCGAACAGCGTTGCCGGTGCCGCACCCTGGCGCAGCGACAGCGCGTACAGCGCGCGGATCAGCACCTGGTTGCCCATGCTGTGGGCAACCAGGTTGAGCCGGCCGCCACGGGCTTCGCGCAGCAGGTCGTCGAGGAGCGAGGCGAGGTGCGGCGCGCTCCACTCCGCGCTCTCGCGGTCGGCGAAGTAGGCGGTGAGGCGGCCCGCCGACGGCCACGAGTAGAAGATCGGCACGCCATCGAAGCCGAGGTCGTGCGCGATCTGCGCGGTGCGCCGCGCCGCGCGGTCGAACGACACGTTATATCCGTGGATGAAGACGAACACGTCCGGCGCCGCGCCTTCATGCCCCGCGCGCACGCGGCCGAAGAACGCCGACGGCTCGAGCGGCCGCACGGCCTTGAGCACGATGTGCTTCTCGGGGTCCTGCGACCACTCGAGCCGGTACCACGCCGGCTGTTCCTCCTGGCCGAGCCTGTGCACGGACAGCGGAATCGTCACCTCGCACTCGCCGTACGCGAGCCGCCGGGTCGCCTGCCGCTCGCCCCCGAAGACCTCCGCGGGAACGACGCTGCCCGTCGGCCTGCGATCGGTCGCGTACAGCACGGTGCGCGTGGCCACCCGCTCGGGCTGCGGCAACGGGGCGTCGGGTCCACCCGGCCCGCGACGCGGGATACCCGGCCCGGCCGCGGGGGCTGTGCGCAGGTACTCGGCGATCGCCGCGACGGTCACGAGGTCGCCTCTCTTGGGGACGGCGACGCCCTCCTCGCGACAGAGCATCGCGATCAGGTCGAGCACGTCCATCGGATCGGCCCGAAGGTCGCGCTCGAGGTGGGTCCGCTCCGACACCGACTCCGGCGCAACGCCGAAGTACGCCGCGACCGCGCGGCGCACGCGTTGCAGGGTAAGGTCGGCATCGGGCAACGACGCGCTTGTCGCCGTTGCCGGCCACGGCGACACGGGGGGAACCTGCGCGGGCGCAAGCCCGCCGAAGGCCGCGATCAGGGCCAGCACCGTCACGAGGCTCGCGTGCGCGGGTCGCATCAGATCAGCTTGTCGAGCGGAAGCAGACGGTACAACCGCATCTGGAACAGCTTGTCCAGCTCGGCGCCGGGGTCCGCGCGCGCGGTCGCCGGCCGCCCGTCCTGGACCCACCTCCACTCGATGCCGCGGCCGGCGGGGTCGAGCGAGAGTTCGTAGCTGTTCTCCGGCGCCATGTCGCGCTCGAGCTGCGCGGCAAGCTCGGCGGCGAGCTGGGGGCTGTCGATCAGCACCCCGAGCTCCGTGTTGAGGTGCGTCGAGCGCGGATCCAAGTTGAACGAGCCGATGAACACGATGCGCCGGTCGATCACCATCGTCTTCGCGTGCAGCGCCAGGCGCGCCGGCGTGGCCATGCGCGGCAGCCGCTCGACGATCTCGCCGTGGAAGGCCGGCTGTGGCATCAGCTCGTGCAGCCGCACCCCCAGCCGAAGCAGCGTCTCTCGCTGCTCCGAGTAACGCGAGAACGCGAACAGGTTGTCGGTCGAGGCGAGCGAGTTGGTGAGTATCCGCACCGCGATGCCGCGCTCGCGCAGGCCGCGCACCACGTCGAGCGTGCCGGGCATCACGGCGAGGTAGGGCGTCTCGGCGAGGATCTCGCGCGTCGCGCCGGACGCGGCCTGGGCGATCTCCCATCCCATCGTCCCGAAGGCATCCAGCCGCTCCGGATCCTCGTTCTTGCCGGGGATGTCGTAGACGAGCCGCGCCGGGCCCCAGACCAGGCTCGCGGCCACGCCCGGCATCCGCGCGCGCAGCGCCGCGAGCGCTTCCGCGAAGCGCGGCGGGAAGTGGGCGGGGTCGGTGACGTAGGCGTGGAGGCGGCCGTAGTAGGCCTCCCGTTCGGCATCGGTGAATGTGGACCGCGCAAGCCCGGCGACCGGGACGACCCAGGTGCTGTTCCAGTAGCGGTCGAAGCTGGCCTCGATGTCGGCGACGACCGGGCCCGCCACGAGTACGTCGCGGTCGCGGAAGTTGAACTCCCGGTGCATGTCGTAGTACTCGTCGGCGACGTTGCGCCCGCCGATCACCGCGAGCGCCCCGTCGACCACCAGCGCCTTGTTGTGCATGCGCCGGTTGAGGCGGTAGAAGTCGCCGATCACCGCCAACGCCTTGGGCAACAGGTCACGCCCGACGAAACCCGTCGGGTTGTACATGCGGATCTCGATGCGCGGATGCGCATCGAGCATCGCGAGGAACCCCGGATCGGTCGCGATCGACAGGTCGTCGACCAGCACGCGCACGCGCACGCCCCGTTCGGCGGCGCGAAGCAGCCGTTCCGCGGCAATCGTCCCGACGTTGTCCTCGTTCCAGATGTAGTACTGGGCGTCGATCGTCGCTTCGGCCCGGTCCGCCAGCGCGCCGCGCCAGAGCAGCGCCTCCTCGCCGCGCTCGAGCACCTGGAACCCCGACTTGCCGTCATGAAGCGCGGTGACGGGCGCGACCTCGCGGGCGAGCGTCGTGGCGGCCGCCTCCGCCATCGCGTACGAGGGAACGCGCGGGACGTCCGCGGGCAGGTGGGGAACGATCGCGCAGCCCGCGAGCGTCGCCGCGGCAGCGACGAGGACGGCAAAAATGCGCGCGACGATCATGGCTTGGGCTCCGCCGGGCCCATGGTCGCGTCCCCCCGCCCGGCAGGTACACGGTCGCAGATTCGAGCGCCTCGAGCCTTGACGCTCGTCAGGAACGGTCGCCTGCGCGCGACGGCAGGCGTGCCCGGCACACCCTGCCTATCGCGCGATCGAGCCCGCTGGCGCCTGCTCGTGGCGGTAGCCGAGCGCCTCGGCGACGTGGCCGGCTTCGATCGCATCGCTGCCGGCGAGGTCGGCGATCGTGCGCGCCACCTTGGCGACGCGATGGAACGCGCGCGCGGACAACCCGAGCCGGGTCACCGCCTTGGCGAGCAACGCATTAGCGGCCGCCTCGGGTGCGCAGTGTCGCGCCACGTCGGCGGCACCGAGGCGCGCGTTCAGTGTCCCTTGGCGCGCACGCGCACGGTCCCTCGCCATCGCGACGCTCGCGCGCACCTCCGCGCTCTCCTCCCGCCCCGGGGCCCACGCGCCGAGCGCCAGTGCGCCGGGAGGCGGCACGGGCACCTCAACGACGAGGTCGATGCGATCGAGCAGCGGGCCGGAGAGACGGCCGCGGTAGCGCGCTACCTGGTCGGGGGTGCAGCGGCAGCGGCCACGGGGGTCGCCGCGGTGCCCGCAGGGGCACGGATTCATCGCGGCGACGAGCTGGAACTGCGCGGGAAAGCTCGCCTGTCGTGCCGCTCGCGCGATGTTGACCACGCCGGTCTCGAGCGGCTCGCGCAGCACCTCGAGGACCCGCCGGTCCCATTCCGGAAGCTCGTCCAGGAACAGGACGCCGTGGTGGGCAAGCGAGATCTCGCCGGGTCGGGGGTGCGATCCGCCGCCGACGATCGCGGCCGCACTTGCGGTGTGATGCGGTGCTCGGCAGGGGCGCTCGCGGAACCTGCGCGCATCGAAGCGGCCGGCGAGCGAGGCCAGCGCGGCGACCTCGAGCGCTTCCGCTTCAGTCAACGGCGGCAGCAGCCCCGGCAGGCGCTGCGCGAGCATCGACTTGCCCGTGCCCGGTGGCCCGACGAAGAGGAGCGAGTGTCCACCGGCGGCGGCGACCGCAAGCGCGCGCTTGGCGTGAGCCTGCCCGCGAACGTCGGCCAGGTCCGGCATCGGTGCCGGCTCGATCGCCTCGGGAGCAATCGCCGTTGACAGTGAAG
>Ga0105106_10000381_pt1 | contig 31378 bp, 29 predicted proteins | sample PPLLaktember2015_5_FD_79109 | JGI IMG/M metagenome (GOLD analysis project Ga0105106, IMG submission 79109) | Freshwater sediment microbial communities from Prairie Pothole Lake near Jamestown, North Dakota, USA - PPLs Lake P8 Core (1) Depth... | ecosystem: Environmental > Aquatic > Freshwater >...
CCGGCGCTGACCGTGTCGTTGGCGTCATCGCAGACGATGACGTCATCGCCGCCGGTCGGGGCGGGGACGCAGGCTGCCCGCACCGGAGCCGGGCGGACGGCCATGCAGATGAGGGCGGTGAGGGTGACGGCAGCCACTGCGATCCGCAGCTGTCTGCCAGGGTAGGTAGTCATGGAACTGCTCCTCCGAGGATGCGAGCTGCCGCATTGGGCGAGGGACTGACCCCACTGGCTACCTTTGCTCGCGTTCTCCTGCCTGAATCCTATCCCAGCCGGCTTGCCGCCGGCCTTCCACCCGCCTCACGCTGCTGTGATCCGCTCACCCGGGCCGGGTCACCCCAGGGTACTCCGGGCTCGGCAAGCCGGAAGTACCCGAGTACTGGCGCAGGCAACCCCGCTGCCCGAAGGGAACGGGCGAACCGGCCAGGGGAAGAATCGGACAGGCGGCCCGTGGATGGGCCGCCTGGCGTACGATCACTGTCGAGGCTCCTCGGCGAGGACTCGAACCTCGAACCTAGCGGTTAACAGCCGCCCGCTCTGCCGATTGAGCTACCGAGGAAGGCGCACGGATTATACCGCCGCGGAGGTGGCCGTCAAGCAATTGTCAGGTTCGGGGGCCTGGCTGGACTATAATGACGGCGATGCAAGAAGAAGTCCTTAACGCTCCGCGCAGCCTGGGGCTGGCGCGGATTGGTTTCGCGGTCGCTGTCATTGTGGCGAGCGTGATCTTTGGCGCCTGGCTGTTGCTGACTCCCGGCGGCCTGCTGGGCAAGGCCGACGCCATCGGCTACGCCGTCTGCCATCGCATCGACCTGCGCTCGTTCCACCTCGGCGAGCGCGCCTTGCCGCTGTGCGCCCGCTGCTCGGGGACCTACCTCGGCGTCCTGGTGGCCGTGGGCTCGCTGATTGCGCTGGGGCGGGGTCGATCAGGCAACTTCCCTCGCTGGCCCATCCTGGCGCTGTTCGGCTTGTTCGGGTTGATCTTTGCCGTCGATGGGTTGAACTCCTACCTGCATTTCTTCCCCGGCGCTCCCCATCTGTACGCGCCCAGCAACACGCTGCGCCTGATCAGCGGAATGCTGCTCGGCTTGGGGATGGGGGTGATGGTGTACACCGGATTCAACCAGGCGGTGTGGAGGGACTGGCTGCCGCAGCCGGCACTGCGGCGCTGGCGGGAAGTGGCCGTGCTGCTGGCGGCTGCCGCCGGCATGGTGCTGCTGGTGCTGTGGGAGAATCCGCTGGTGCTGTACCCCCTGGCGATCGCCAGCGCGCTGTCTGTGCTGGGGTTGCTGGCCGCGGTGTACACTGTAATGGCGGTGATCGTGCTTCGGCGCGAGAATCGGGCGAGGGGTTGGCGGGATCTCGCCCTGCCCGGGTTGATGGGCTTCAGCTTGGCGCTGGCCCAGATTGCGGCGATCGACTGGATCCGCTTCGCCGCTACGCAAACCTGGAACGGGTTTGTGCTCTAAGGAGGAGATCAAGAAATGACAGAGCTTGCCGGTGTGTTGACAGCCTTCGGCCTGGCCGCCAGCGCCGGGTTGAACGCCTACGTGCCGCTGCTGACCATCGCCCTGATGGCGCGCTTCACCAACTTGCTGACGCTGTCGGAGCCCTGGGAGCCGCTCACCAGCTGGTGGGTGATCGGCGCGCTGGTGATTCTGACGGCGGTGGAGTTCTTCGCCGACAAGGCGCCGGCGGTCAATCATGTCAACGACGCCATTCAAAGCTTCGTCCGGCCGGCGGCCGGGGCGGTGCTCTTCGCCGCCAGCACCGGCGCCGTGACCAACATCCACCCGGTGGTGGCCATCATCGCCGGCCTGGTGGTTGCCGGAACGGTGCATGCGGTCAAGGCCGCCGCCGTTCGTCCGGCGGTCACCGCGACCACCGGCGGGGCGGGCAACGTCCCCGTCAGCATCGCCGAGGATGTAGCGGCCACCGCGCTGTCGGTCCTGGCGATCCTTGTGCCGATCCTGCTCGGCTGCCTGCTGGTCCTGCTGACCTCCCTGATCATCTGGGGGATCTGGCGGCGGGAGAACTCGCGGCGGACGGCCCAGCTCAGGTCGTAATCAGAAAAATCATCAGGAGGAGAAGTCATGACAGAAATGAGTTCAACCCCCGAGATTCAGCCGGCCACCCGCACCAGCACCATGGCGGTCGTCAGCCTGATCGCTGGGATCGTCGGCCTGACGCTGCTGCCGCTTATCGGCAGCATCGCCGCCGTGGTGACGGGCTATATGGCGCGCAAGGAGATTCGCGCCAGCGCCGGCGCAATCACCGGCGACGGCATGGCAATGGCGGGCTTGATCATGGGTTGGATCGGCGTGGTGCTGTCGGTTGTCGGGCTGTGCATCGCCTGCCTGCTGCTGGTGGCATTGCCGGCCGGAATCATCGGTAACGTCAATCAATACGGGGCCCTTCTCCAGGGACTGCTGTTCGCCTAGCTCGGCGACAGCAAGGGCCAGGCAGGAGAGGATTCCCGGGTGCGTGGGCAATGGTTGCGGCGCGCCCATGAGGACCGAGGGGTCGGGGTGAAGCCTGGACGAGGGCTCTCAACCGGGATTGGCCCATGGAGGGTGAGACAATGAGCGAAATGTCAACGGCTCCCGAGGGCATCGACGCGCCGAAGAAATCCCGGCCGGTCTGGCTGGTGGTGCTGGTGGTGCTGATCGTGGTGTGCTGCTGCTGCGCTGCGCTGGCGGCGCTGACAGGCGCACTGTGGAACTTCGGCGACCAACTGTTGGGCGTTACCAACCTGCCGGCAATCGGCCTGCTGGCCTGAGGCTGACCCGGCGGAACGCTCGCCAGCAACTGACCTCGAGGCGGGGCCGGGACATGTCCCGGCCCCGCTTGCCGTTGGTCCGCGGTTCAGGCTGTGCCGGGGCGGCGCTCGGCGAAAGGTCCCTCACCCAGGCTCGCCATCCGCTGCAGTTCCTCCAGCGCCAGCCGCGCCCGCTGCCGTTCATCGGCAGAGAGCTCGAGTGCCTCGAACTCGTCCAGGTCGAGCACAATCGACTGACCGTCCGGAAACACCAACAGATCAAGCGCCAGATCCTCGCAGGTCAGGCTATCGGGCGCGATCGCGGCCGGCCGGGCGATGTTGCAGTACCAGCCCTTGAAAGCAGCGGTCTCGACGTCGTGGATGGCGAAGACGTTGTACCAGCGGTCAGTGTAGAAGGTCTCGACGAAGCGGTCGCCGCGGCGCAAACGCATCCCGTGGAATTCAACCTCCTCACGGTCAAAGTACGCCTCCAGCACGACATGCGATGGGCTCGTCTCAAGGATTTCAGCCGGATAGCGCCAGACTGCGCGCCCGGCGGCGTTGAGCTTGTGCACGACGAAGGGTGGTGGGCTCATCCAGCCGCCTCATCCGGCACACCCAGCGTCGTGAGCAGGCGTGCGACGAGTTCACCGAACTCCGGACGCGCCACCATGCTCTGCCGCCGCGGGCGGGGCAGCGTAATCGGGATTTCCCCTATCACGCGGCCTGGCCGGGCGCTCAAGACCAGGGCTCGATCGCCCAGGTAGACCGCTTCATCGACATCGTGGGTGATGAACAGAATCGTTCGCTGCAGCCGCTGCCACAGGCCGAGCAGCCAGTCCTGCATCGCCCGCCGGGTAAGCGCATCCAGGGCGCCGAACGGCTCGTCGAGCAGCAGAAGCGAGCGCTGGGTGAGCACGGCGCGCAGCAGGGCCGCCCGCTGGCGCATGCCACCGGAAAGCGCTGCCGGGTAGGCATCGGCGAAGCCGTCCAGCCCGAACAGCGGCAGCATCTGGCGAGCCTCGCCCCGGGCACGCGCGGCAGGTTCGCCGCGCAGTTCCAGCGGCACGATCACGTTGTCCAGCACGCTGCGCCAGGGGAGCAGCAGATCGCGCTGGGGCATGTAGCCAACCCGCCCGAGGCGCTCGTTGCAGTGTTGGCCATCAAGGCAGATCTCTCCCGCGTCGGGTTCAAGCAGCCCGACAATCAGGTTGAACAGCGTGCTCTTGCCGCTGCCGGACGGCCCGACGATTGTGACGAACTCCTGCTGGCCGACGGAGAAGCTGACATCCTCCAGCGCCTGCACCTCCAGGCCGTTGGCGTGGAAGCGTTTGCTGACGTGACGGACCTCGAGGGCAGGCTGCGGCGATCCACTCAAGGCAGGAACTCGTTGGTGTGGGCCGAGGACATGTCAACACGCCCAGGCAGGATTCCGTTGTCGGTCATCCAGTCGGCGTAGTCCTGCCAGACGGAGGCGGACTGTTCGCCCCAGCGTTGGGCATCCGCCTGGTACTGCGGCGAGATCCAGGCCTGACTGGCGTGGACCAGCGCCGGGTCCAGCTCGGGCGCGGCTTCCAGCAGCGCCGCCGCTGCAGCTTCGGGATCGGCTGCCGCCAGGGTGTAGCCGCGCGAGACGGCACGCAGGAAGAGTCGCACCCATTCGGGGCGAGCTTGCACGATCTCGCGGTTGGCGATCAGCACTGGCGTGTAGTAGTCGGGGATGCAGTCGAACTGGTCATCCATGTGCACGATATCCAGCTCGATGCCTTGCAGCTCGGCCTGGAGTCCCTGCCAGCCGTAGAAGATCCAGGCCAGGTCGATCCGCCCCTGCTGGAGCAGCGCCAGTGGATCGGTGAATCCGGTCTCGACGATCTCAAGCCGGGTGAAGTCGCCCCCATCGCAGGCCATCAGCCCCTGCAGCGTCGGCGCTTCGAACGGGCTGCCGAAGGCGCCATAGCGTAGGTCTTCCCAATCGGCCGGCGATAGCACATCGAGCTCGCCGCGCGAGGCGAAGCCCGAGGTATTGTGCTGCAGGATGGCGGCGATCGACACCAGCGGCACGCCATCGGCGACGGCCAGTGTCACCTGCTCCTGGAAGCTGATGCCGAAGTCGGCCGCGCCGCTGGCGACGGCCTGCTCCGCATACACCTCACCCGGCTGGATGATCTCAACCTGCAGTCCCTCGTCTGCAAAGTAACCCTCCGACTGTGCCAGGAACAGTCCGGAGTGATTGGTGTTCGGAACCCAGTCGAGCATGAGCACAAGCGGCTCCGCCGGGGCTGGGCCTGGGGCGCATGCCGCCAGCACCAACGCGCACGCCAGCCAATACGACTGTCTCATTGCAGCCTCCTTCCACCACCCTGCTGCCTTGTTGGGGCGAAGCATCGCTTCGCCCCTACGGGAACTCATCATCCCGCCTCAGAAGATCCCGGTCTCCTCCCATTGCTCCGTGCGCTGCGCCGAGTAGTACCAGGGCAGCGCGGCGCGCTCAATCAGGGTCACCAACACGAACAACCCAATGCTGACAGCTGAAGTGATCAGTATGCCGACGAACACCTGGTCGGTTGCCAGCGCATTCTTCGAGCGCAGCATGTACAGTCCCAGGCCCTGCGTTCCGCCGACCCATTCGGCAATGGTTGCGCCGACGACGCTGTAGGTGACGGCGATGCGCAGGCCGGAGAAGAAGCCCGGCAGCGCCGAGGGCATGCGCACCATCCGCCAGATCTGGCCGCGGCGGGCGCCCATGGCACGGAACAGCGCCACCAGATCGGGATCCGCCGAAGCCAACCCGTCGGCGGTGTTCAGCGCCAGCGGGAAGAAGCAGATCAATACGACGATCAGCACCTTCGAGGTCAGGCCGAAGCCGAACCAGATGATCAGCAACGGGGCGATGGCCAGGATCTGCACCGTCTGCGAGGCGACCAGAATTGGGTAGATCGCCCGGCGCAGCAAGGAGGACAGATCGACCGCCGCAGCCAGCGCCACGCCGAGCACAACCGACACGGCCAGGCCGAGCAGCGTCTCGAGCAGCGTCGTGCCCAACGCAGGTAGCAGCAACGTGCGGGTCTCCCAGCCAGCGCGGGCGACGTCTCCCGGTGAGGGGAGAATGAAGGAAGGCAGCTCGCCGCCGGCGGTCAGCGCCGACCAGCCGAGCAAGGCCAGGCTGAGCACGATCAGCACCGGCAGCAGCTGACGCAGCCGGTATCGCCAGCCGTTCTTGCGGGAAGGGGATTGTGTCGTCGTCATGCCTCGCCGGCTATTCGCTGCGATACTTGGCGACCTTGGACTGCATGCTGGTGCCCTCGGCGCGGTCGGCGATCTTGATCAGCGTCACCAGCCGGCCGGCGCCAGCCTCCATCACGGCCAGGTGGGCGGCCTTGGCGATCTCGAGCAGTTGATCGAGCGGGCCCTCCATCACCGTCTCCATCGGGTCGACCTCGTGCTGGATGCCCGAGGCCTGGATCACCCGGATGGCGCGGTCGATCAGCGGGAACGGGTCGTCGGTCAGTGGAAGGATCTGGACCGAGACGTTGACGGTTCGATGCGGATCAAGCGGCATGCCGGTCTCCTCTCAGGATTCGGTTGCGGCGTCGGGAAGGATGACCACGAGCAGCGTGCCTTCTTTGAAGGACACGCGCGCTGGCTCGGAGGTGACAACGTTACTCACCCCGCGCGCGGCGGCCAGGTGCAGCCTCTCACCGACGAGGGGAAATGCCAGTCCTTCGGTGCGTACGGCGGTGGCATCACCGCCGAGGGGGATCAGGCTGACGCCGTCGCCCGCTCGAGCAGGGATCTCGCCGCCCGGCGGGTGCAGGACGAAAGCCGTCTGGCGCCCGTGCCAGAGCGCAACCTGTGCCCGGCGCAAGGCGGGATGGAGCAGGAGCATCACGTTGGCAAGCGTCATGTCGAGGCGGTCGCCGACCGCTCCCAGGACGACAAGCTCGGTCGCCCCGAGGGCACGAGCATGGAGCAGGGCGAGCTCGAGGTCGGTCTCGTCCTTGCCCGGAGGGTGGGCGATGATCTGTGCCCCATCGGCGCGCAGGCGTTCGGCTTGAGCGGGTTCTATCGAGTCCAGATCGCCGATCAGCACATCAACGTGCAGCCCGAGCGTTTCAGCGTGCTGGCTGCCGCCGTCGGCGGCGATGACCCAGCGCGGGGCGAGGCTGGCCAGCCGCTGGCGGACGATGTCCGGCTCGGCCAGGTCGCCATTGGCGATCACCAGGGCGGTGGTTTCCCGCAAAGACGAAGCCACTCCTCGTAGGGAGTGGCCCGGATGCTTCGTTGCGCTACCTGCCATCCCTACGCCGGTATGATCCGGATCAGGTTCAGCGGGTCGAGGGTCCAGGCCCTCCTCTCAGCCCGGTTTCCGGGCTCCCCGTGGTGCTGTTGCTCTCAGTATACGGCGCGGGGACGGTGGCGTCAAGGATGAGGACGCGGGACGTCGCCATCCATTGTGCTGTGCAGCTGGGTTGGCCATGGGGGTAGGGTGGCCTGCGGCGCACAGAACGGGTGCTGCATCCTGAACTCGGCTCTCAGCCAACGCCATGGCTGGAGGTGCTCACGGTGCCATCCGCAACCATCGAGGCTGGACTCGAGATTCCTAGCCTTCCAGCACCGCCCTCAACCGCTCCGCCAGCTCCTGGGGCGAGAAGGGCTTGAGGATGTAATCGACGGCGCCGGCCTGCTGGCCCTGCAGGATCTCGGCCTCCTGACCCTTGGCCGAGAGGAACACGACCGGGATGTCGCGAGTCGTTTCCTGCTGCTTGACCTTCTGGCAGACTTCATAGCCGGTGAGGCGCGGCATGCGCACGTCGAGCAGCAGCAGGTCAGGGTGGGTTTCGGAGGCCAGCTGCAGGGCCTGCTCGCCATTGTCAGCGGTGATCACATCAAAGCCGTGATACTTCAGCGTGAAGGCGATCAACTCGCGAATGTCGCGTTCGTCCTCGGCAACCAGGATCGTGGTCATGCAGGCTGTCCTGCGGCGATGCGGGCGGCGTAGAGCGGCAGGCGGAAGGTGAAAGTGGTCCCTTGCCCGGGCATACCGCTGCTCTCGACCTCGATCTCGCCCCCCTGCAGCTGCAGCAGGCTGCGCACCATCGGCAGGCCAAGGCCGGTGCCGGGCACGCCCAGGTCGAGGGCGCGCTCGCCGCGGAAGAAGCGCTCGAATACGCGGTCGATCTCGGAGGCCGGAATGCCGATGCCCGAGTCCCTGACGCTGAACTCGATCTTCTCTCCGGCCAGGCGGGCGGAGAGATCCAGTGAGCCGCCGGCGCGGGTGAACTCGACGGCGTTGTCGATCAGGTTCTCGAGAACCTGGCGCATGCGCTCCGAGTCGCCGGAGGCGGGCGGGAGGTCCGCCGCCAGGCTGACGTGGATGTCGAGGGGCTTGTTCTCTTGCTGGCAACGGGCAAGCGCGTAGCGGCGAGCTTCCTCGAGCAGGTCGGTGGGCGCCAGAGGCTGTGGCATCAGCTCCGCCCGGCCGGCCTCGATGCGCGATAGGTCGAGCAGGTCGGCGACGAGCCCGGCCAGGCGCTCGGTGTTGGTGCGGATGATCTCGACGTAGCGACGCTGCTCATCGTTGAGCGCGCCGACCGCGCCCATCAGCAAGATCTCGGCGTAACCGCGGATCGAGGTCATCGGCGTGCGCAGTTCGTGGCTGACCGTCGACACGAACTCGGACTTCAAGCGGTCGACCTCGACCTCGCGGGTCACATCGCGGATGCTCGATACCGTCCCCAAGAATCCGCTTTCGCCGCGGATCGGTGTGACCTCGACCGACACCACCCGTCCGTCCTCGAGCTGGATGCGCTGCGATAGGGCGGCCGGACCGGACCGGCGGCCATTGGGCGCTGCCCAGGTCTGCACCGCCTGCGCCCACTCGCGAGCGGAAGGGCCAAACAGGCCGATCATGCTGGTCGCCGGCCTGCCGAGGACCTGATCGCGTGGAACGCCGAGGATTCGTTCAGCGGCTGTGTTGAGCAGCGCCACCTGGTGGGCGCCGTCGGTGACCAGCACGCCCTCGGCGATCGCCTCGAGCATGGCGCGTGACTTGCTGGCCTCGACCTGCTGCCGGTTGAGTGAAGCGCTCAGTTGCTCGGCCTGGGTGTGGATCAGCCGGTAGAGCTCGGCGTTGTTCATCGCCGCCGCAACGTGCTGGGCGATGGCCGCCACCAGGCGCACCTGGCTCTCGTTGAAGGCGGCCGTGCGCCGGCTGAGCAGGATCAGCGCGCCCAGCACGCGGTCGCCGGCGACGAGCGGCACCGCCAACGCGCTGTGGGCGGCATACGCAAGGTCGCTGAGCGAGATCCAGCGTGCGTCTGAGCGCAGGTCGGTAATGGCCACCGGCTGGCGGTGCTCCATCACCCAGCCAGCCAGCCCCTCGCCGTGCTGGAAGGGTGAAGGCCGGCCCTCGGGCGGAACGATTCCCTCCGGGCCGAGCCAGGCGGCGTGGCGCAAATGCGAGTCGTCCTGGGTGGCGAGCAGGATGTCGGCGCGATCGGCCCCGGTCAGCCGGCGCAACAGCACCAGCGCCCGGTCCATCACCGAGGCCAGGTCGAGACTGGTCGAGAACTCGGCGACGATGCGCAGCAGGTCCTCGATTGGCCAGCCTTCGACGCCGATCCCGGGCGCTGCGAGAGATGCGCTGAGATCAGCGGGGCGTGCCTCGCGTCGACCCAGCACAAAGGCGATGCTGGCAATGATGACCATGCCCAGCAGGGCGATGGCTGCGTACGCTACGTCCACCCGGGCATCTCCTGGCGACGGCTTCGCAGGCCGACAAGGCGGCCTGTGTACTTCCTATGAGACCGCGAAACGCGGCCTGCGGCGTATAGCTCCTCGGTCATGCGTGGGCGAACCACAGGGGGGCGGGGGGTGCAACATGCCGTCAGCTATCAGCTATCCGTTGTCAGCTTTCAGACTTGAGCGAGGCGGTTGGTAAGGCCCGCTTTGGAGAAGAGCCACGATCCCGATGGGCCCAAATCCGCCACAATCGACGCGTCTGCGGCCAATGCTTGGGGGTCGTGGGCGATGGGGAGGCGGACCCCGCTTCGAGGCGCAGGGCGAGGCGGATGGCTGAGCGACGGGCACAGCGGACGTCCATCGGTGCCGCGGCCTGTCAGGTTCTCGGCGGGGCGGGCAAATGAGGGAAGAGGGAACCGGCAGGGGAGCTGCCAGAGGCCAGTCACGCGCACGGTGCCCTTCCAGATGGAGGGCGAACCGAGCGTGTCGAGCCCTGCCCGGCCAACAGAAGGCCTTGAGGGCTGAAAGCTGAGCGCTGACGGCCGACTTCAGATCGCTGGGCGCTGAGTGCGCTCGCTCAATCCAGCGGCTGCCGGTCGATGCGGATCCGGCAGGAGGCGTCGCCGCGCGCCAGGCAGCAGGTCTCCTCGACCAGGTAGTTCTTGCCTCCGCTGATCCAGTACAGTGTCTCCTGCAGCAACCCGACGGCGGTGTGGCAGCAGGCGCCCTGCGTCTGCCGCCCCCAGCAGAACGGGCAGCGGCGCAGGTGCCAGTAGAAGGCGTCCGGCTGTTCCTCCAGCTCGACCACCTCATCGGCATATTGATTGAACACGCTGGCGAAACCCTCGACGCTGGCTTTGAGTTTCATTGGCATGGGCAGCAGGCGGAAGGCCAGGTCGGTCAGGCCGAGGTGCGGACCGAACTCGCGCAGGCTGTAGCGGAAGAAGGCCCGACCGGCGCGCAGCGCCAGGCCGCGACCGCCGCGCGGCCCATACAGGTTCTCCAGCCCCTGGTGCAGCCGGCCAACGTCGTCGAAGGGGAACTCGGGATCGAGGTTGCTGGGCGGCAGGTTGTTGACCAGGTGGCGCAGGTCGGCCGAGTTGAGCACGGCCGTCAGCCCGGTATGCCCGATGATCTCCTCCAGCGAGAGCAGCAGGCTGCGGCTGATGCTGTTGGGCAGGTAGTAGGTGGAAGGGATCGTGACCTTGGCCATCGGTCGGCGGACTGGTGCGACGCGCCCGGGCCAGTGCCGGCGCGGCTCCAGCCTACTTCTTTTCCATTTCCTCGAGGATGCTGAACAGCAACTCGAGCAGGACCTTCTTGACCGACTCGCGTTCGTTAGCGACGCAAGGCAGCATTTTGATACTGCTGTCCAGCTTAAGGGCGATGCGCAGGTCCTCAACGGTCCAGGCGTCTTTGACGTCCTGCTTGTTGGCGGCCACGACGTACGGCGTAGGAGCGTAGGCACGGAAGGTCTGCAGGATGCCCTTGGCCTCGCGGAAGGTCTCCGGTCGGGTGCTATCGACCATGACGATGAAGCCAAGCATGCCTTCCGAGAGGATCTCCCACATGAAGTCGAAGCGCTTCTGGCCCGGCGTGCCGAACAGGTAGAGCACCAGGTCGTCGTCAACCGTGATCCGGCCGAAGTCCATGGCGACCGTCGTGGTCTCCTTGAGGCGCTCGGCCTCGGTCGAGATTTTCCGCTCGGTGGACACGACGTCGATCTCGCTCACCGAGCGGATGAAGGCCGTCTTGCCGGCTGAGAAGGGACCTGTGACCACCATCTTGACGGTTTGCATGGCTGTCCTCGGCTAGAGGGTCCGGATCCGGTCGATCAAGCGGTTGACCAACGACGACTGCTGCTTGGGGTCGACCGGCGGCAGCTTCTGCGCCTGAGCCGGCAGCGGCATCCCTTCCGGCCGGACAATCTCCACCAGGCCCGCCTGCAGCAGGCCGAACACCACTCGCCGCATCTCCAGTTCGTTCATCTTGTTGGCCTTGGCGATCTGGCGGATCGAGTTCTTGGGGTTGATGAAGGAAACGACCTTCCACTCCTTGACGTTCAGGTTCAGGTTCTTGATGTCGGTGCCGGGGCGCTCGACGAACCTGAGCGCCATGTCCAGGTTGGGGATCTCATCCTGGAGTTGTTCCCATTCGCGCATGCGCCGGGAGCCCTCGATGATGATGTTCTCCATGTCCATGCGCACGACGATGCGGTCCTCCGGCGGCAACACGTCGTTGTCGAACCGGAAGAAGCCGTCGACCCAGGTGAACAGCTGGTATACGATGTCCAGCACATACTGGCGGATTGAGGTCAGGATATCTTGCTGCGAGAGGTAGCCGGCATTGATCAGCAGCAGCCCAAGTTCCTTGTCGTCCTTGTCGGGGGCGTGGGTACGGATGATCTGCGCCTGCTTGGTGGTGATGCGCCCAGCCTTGGTCAGGATGCCGGTCAGCGTCCCGTCCTCGTTCCCCAACTGAGCATAGATCAGCTTGCCCTCTTTGAAGGTCACCCAGGCGGCTTCGTTCGGCCCCTCGACGGTGAGCGTTCCGGTCTTGCGGGCAAGGCTGACCAGATTGAAGAGCTGGGTAACGCTGAAGTCGCGCAGGTTGCCCTTAAGTGCCATGCAGGCCTCTTCGCGGCGCTCCCCGGAACACGGTCATGGGTGGCGGCATTATACCCAACATGCGCGGGGCAAGGAAACGCCGGCCGCCGCCGTGGGCATCTCCCGTGCCGCAGCCTGCGGATGCAATGCTCGTGCCGGGATTCGGGATGGTTCCCCGGCGCCCGGCCCTCCCCTCGTCGGCGGGGGGCGAGGATCGTGAAAGCTGGTTGGTCAGCCGTCGGGCGGGGTCACATCTGGGCTGGGATTCGGTGGAAACGGGCTGTTGAGCGTCGGGCCCGCTATCCGTTCCCCTCGCCTGTGCCTGCATCCACCCCCACCCGGCTTCCTCCCTGCGCTGCGCAGCGGGACCGTGCGCCGTTGCTCGGGGAGGAAGAAAGCGCTTGGCCTTGGCCGGCCTGGCTGAGGGGAGAGTTCAGCGATCGAGGAGGGCCATTGGAAGCCCGGGGTGGCAGCGCAGCCCCCCACCTCCGCCCTCCTCCCGTTGCTGCGCTGCGGGAGCTTCAGCCCTTCGGGGGGAGGGAGAATGGATTGGGTGCAATCGAGGGCGCAGGTGACTGGGCAATGCGGAGGCAGCCCGGCGGCTGCGTGGGACTAGGGCTTCCAGCCGCCGCGCAGCTGGCGCACGTGCTGGACGGTCATGAAGGCGGTTGGGTCCTCGGTCAGCACCAGGTCCTTGACCTGGTCGACCTTGCGGCGCGGGACGTAGCTCAAGATCAGGCTGATGGTGCCGTGCTGACCCGTGCCAGCGAGGTAGGTGGCGCCGAAGCCCTGTGCATGCAACCGGCTCTGCAGGGCGAGCCCAAGCGTCGGGCTGATGATCCGCAGCAGACTGTGTCCGGGCGCCAGCCACTCCTCGATCACGATCCCCACCATCGTGCCGGTGGCGAAACCAGCCGCGAACGCAAACACGTTGAGCGGGTCGGCGAGAGTGGCCAGGACGCCGGAGACGGCGATGACGAAGGTCAGGGCTTCGGTGAAGCCAAAGATCCACACCATGCCGCGCCGTCCGCGGGCGACGCTGGTCACGCGCAAGGTGTCAATCGTCAGGTCGACGGCGCGCAGCACGAACACGATCGTGGCGACGGCCAGCGGCGGCAGCTGGGTCCAGGCCGGCGCCTGGGCGGCGAGCCGCAGCGCCAGGCTGGGCAGCAGATCGGTGAGGGCAGTGGCCAGTGTACTGTCCATCGCTGGTCCCAGAATCAGGCCCGCCAGAAGCCGCGGTGCAGCGGGCGGACCTCTTCGACGGTGACGAAGGCCGTTGGGTCGATCTGCAGCACGGCCTTGCGCACGCGGTCGATGTCTTTGCGCCGCACGCTGCTGGTGATCACGCCGACCGTGCCGTCTTTGCCGCGCCCCGACATCTCGGTGGCGGCGTAGCCTGCCTGGCGGATGGCGACGGCGATGGCGCTGGGGAGCGTGGCACTGATGATGCGCAGGTGACCATGGCCGATCGCCAGGCGCTCCTCGATCGCCATGCCGACCACATTGCCGGTGGCGAAGCCGGCGGCGTAACCGACGATGTTCCAGGGATTGTTCAGGTTGGCCAGCACGCTGGTGATGGCCACCACCCAGATCGCGGATTGCAGAAAGCCGAAGATCCACGCCTGCGGCTTGCGCCCGCGAATGACGAACAGCACGCGCAGCGTGTCGAGCGTCATGTCCGTTACGCGCAAAGCAAAGATGGCGAACGGCATCAAGGTAGGAGGGATGGCGAGCACATCAAGCATCAGCGTTCTTCCAGGATTGGCATGGGGCCCGATGGATCAGACGGGCTGCGGCGCCGGCCGGGCCTCGGCCGGATCGGCCAGGTACATCTGCTGCACGTAGTCCTTGACCATGCGCCGCATGCTGAACTCCGGCGACAGGGTGCGCATGGACTCCTTCATCCAGCCGATCCACTCCCCGGGCAGGTTGTCGGCCGAACGCTCGACATAGAACAGCGGAATGACCTGGTCCTCCAGGATTTCGTACAGCGAGTTGGCATCGGCCGGATCGTCGCCGTCGGTCGTCGGATCGTCGGAGCGGTTGCCGATCGCCCAGCCGTTTCGGCCGTTGTAGGCCTCGCGCCACCAACCGTCGAGGATCGACAGGTTGAGGGCGCCATTGAGCGCCGCCTTCTGGCCCGAGGTGCCGGAGGCCTCATTCGGGCGCCGGGGCGTGTTCAGCCAGACATCGACCCCCTGCACCAGGTAGCGCGCCAGGTTGATGTCGTAATCATCCAGGAAGACCATTCGCCCGGCGAACTCCGCCCGCTTAACCTGGCGGTAGACCTCCTGGATCAGCAGCTTGCCGGGCTCATCGGCGGGATGGGCCTTGCCGGCGAAGATCACCTGGAGCGGCCGGGTGGGATGGGTGACCATCTCCAGCAGCCGGTCGACATCGCGCAGCAGCAGACTGGCCCGCTTGTAGGTGGCGAAGCGACGGGCGAAGCCAACGGTCAGCGCGTAGGGATCCAGCAATGCGCCGCTGGCAATTGCCTGTACCGGGTGGACCTGTCCACTCTGCCAGCGCTGACGGGCGCGCTCGCGCACGTAGGCCACCAGCTTGCGCTTGAGGTGGCGGCGCACTGCCCAAAGCTCCTCGTCCGGGATGCGGTCGAGGTAGAGCCAGACCTCCGGATCGTCGAGCCGCTCGCGCCAGTCCTCCGGCAGATAGCGGTCGTACAGCCCGTTCAGCCGGCGGGCCAGCCATGACCCGGTGTGAATGCCGTTGGTGATGTGTGAGATCGGGATCTCTGCGGCCGGCCGCGCCGGCCACAGGAACGACCACATCTTGCGCGAGACCTGACCATGCAGTTCGGACACGCCGTTGCACCGGCCGGACATGCGAATGGCCAGAATCGCCATGCTGAAGGTCTCGCCCCACGGGTGCTTCTGGCGCGCCAGGTCGAGAAACGGCTCGCGCTCGACGCCCAGCTGCGGCCAGAAACCGCTGAAGTACTTGTCCATCAGCCAGAGCGGAAACTCATCGTGCCCGGCGGGGACCGGCGTGTGCGTGGTGAAGATCGTGGTGCTGCGAACCTTCTCGATGGCCTGCTCAAGCGTGCTGGCGGCGGCGACCATCTCGCGCAGCCGTTCGAGCGCCAGGAACGCCGAGTGACCTTCATTCATGTGCCAGGCGGCGGGGTTGTAGCCCATGGCGCGCAGGGCGCGCACGCCGCCCAGTCCGAGGATGATCTCCTGCGAGATGCGCATTTCGAGATCGCTGGTGTACAGGCGCGAGGTCAGGCTGCGATCGTTCGGCTGGTTCTCTGGCACATCGCTGTCGAGCAGCAGCAGCGGCACGCGGCCGACCTGGATCTGCCACAGGCGGGCATGCACCTGCCGCCCGGGAAGGTCGACGCTGATGGTCAGCGGGGCATTGTCCTGAGCCAGCACCGGAAGCACCGGCAGGTTCTCGAAAGCCAGGGAAGCGTAGTGCGCCTCCTGCCAACCATCCTCGCTGATGCGCTGCTTGAAGTAGCCCTGGGTGTACAGGAAGCCTACCGCCACCAGCGGCAGGCCGAGGTCGCTGGACTCCTTCAGGTGGTCGCCCGAGAGCACGCCCAGCCCGCCGGCATAGAAAGGAAGCGACTCATGCAGGCCGAATTCGGTGGAGAAGTAGGCAATCGGGTAGTTCAGCCGGTCGGGGTGGTTCTGGCTGAACCAGGTCGACCGGTTGGGATCGAGCGAATCGTCGAAGGCGCGCAGCAGCCGGTCATAGCGCTCGAGAAAGGACCGGCTTTGGGTGGCCTCGGCCAACACGCGGCTGGGGACGCGCTGCAGGAAGATCACCGGGTTGTGGCCGGCTCGCTCCCAGGCATCGGCGTCCAGGCGGCGGAACAGCCGATCGGCCTCGGGATTCCAGGTCCACCACAGGTTGTAGGCCAGCTCGGCCAGGCGGCGCAGGCGGCGCGGCAAGTTGAATTCGCGCGGCAGGGTGAAGGGCGCGTGGGGCGGGAGGCGGTTGGTATCCATGGGCGGAGTCACGATGGAGCGCGAACCTGGCTATCTTACCACGGCGGGCGAGCTGGATCGCCCTCGTCATCCGGGGTGCGACGGCACGCCGTCGAACAAATCGCGTTCGTGCAGACCGGCCGGCGCGGGCGGAACCGCTCGGGTGAAGCTCTCGCTGCCCGACGCCAGGCGGAACAACATGCCGATCAGGCCGCGGCGCGGCATGCCGCCCTGGCTGGCATGACAGGCGCTGGCCAGGGTCTTGCGCTCGACGACCGGGCGGATGTCGATGCGGGCGTGCACCGGGAAGTCCTGCGAGGCGATGTCTACCAGGTCGATGTCGCCGTTCTGCCCGAAACGACGCGGGTCGCGCCCGACCAGCGGCATCAGGCGCACCATCCAGCGCATCGCCCGCCGGGGAAAGGCAGCGTAGTACAGCTTGTCCGGTGCGTGGGGTGGGCCGGCCTGAGGCAGGTAGTCCGGGTCGGCGGCCTGGTCAAAGGCCATTACCGTCGCCCGATGGATGGCGATGTGATCGGGATGGCGGTAGCCGCCGATCGGGTCGAAGGTGATCACCACCTGTGGGCGCAGCCGGCGGAGGTACCACACCAGGCGCTGGGCGACCTCTTCGAGGGCTGCGGCTGCCAGCGCTTGCGGATGGTGGTTGTCCTGCGATCCCGGCATGCCCGAGTCACGATAGCCCAGGAAGTGCACACCGGTCAGTCCCAGGTGGCCGGCGGCGCAGCGCAGCTCGGACTCGCGCAGGCTGGCGACGTCGGTATGCCCATCGAGCAGGTGCAGCGGCGCAGCGCCGACCTCGCCTCGCGTGGCGCAGATCAGGTGCACCTCGGCGCCCCGGCCAGCGTAGAGCGCCAGCGTGCCGCCCGGTCCGAAGCTCTCATCATCCGGATGGGCAAAGACGGCCAGCAGTCGAGGCTTCGTTTCCGGGGTTGAGATCCTATCCAGGCTCATCGGGGCGGGATGATACCACGTCAATCCGGCTCGCCGAGGACCTGTACTCGAATCTCCCGCTGGCGCGGGCGGATGTCGAAATCGAGGAAGACCACTTGCTGCCAGGTGCCCAGCACGGGGCGGCCATCGGCCACAGGCAGGCAGAGGGAAGGCCCGAGCAGCGCTGCCCGCAGGTGGGCGTGGCCGTTCCCGTCACCCCAGCGCAGGTTGTGCAGATACTCCGCGTCGGACGGCGCCAGTCTTTCCAGGGCGCGGCGCAGGTCCTCGATCGCGCCCGATTCGAATTCGATCGTGGTCAGGGCGCTGGTCGACGAAGGGGTGAACACGGCCGCGAGCCCGCTGCGGATGCCACTCCGGGCAACGGCTGCTTGGACGGCGCTGGTGATATCGTGCACATCGGCGTGCCCGCGGGTCGAGATGGTAAGGGGTTGGGAGTAGACCATTGGGACTCCATCAACTGGCAACCAGCAGGGAGCAACCCGCAGCTTCCAGCTAGTTGCCGGTCGCTAGCTGCAAGTCGCTAGCTGCTAGTTTGATGCAGCTGTAACCTCGGGAAGCTCGTCTTCGGTGCGGGCGTGCGCCTTCCCGCTGGCCTTGGCCAGGTACTGCGCGGCGTCGGCGCGGGCGAGCATGTCCTCGAACGAGAGGTCGGTCTCGTGCAGGCGGCTGATGCCGGCGGAAAAGGTGAGCGGTGGGACCGCCGGACCGAGCTGGGCGCCGTAGGCGTTCAGGGCGCGGCGAAGCTTATGGGCGACGTTGCTGGCGCCCTCGAGTCCGGTCTCAGGCAGAAGCAGGGCAAACTCCTCGCCCCCGACGCGCGCCAGCAGGTCCGTGGCGCGGAGCACGGCCAGCATCGACTTGGCAACGCCCTGCAGCACTTCGTCGCCGAACATGTGACCGAAGTGATCGTTGATCGTCTTGAAGCCGTCCAAGTCGAGATAGACCAGACTGAGTGGACGGCCGTAGCGCAGCGCGCGGCGGAACTCCCGCTCGAACTGCTCCATCAGCCGGCGGCGGTTGGCCAGGCCGGTCAGCGGATCGGTGTGGGCCAGGGTCGCCATCTGTTCCGCCTGGGAGGAGAGCATGTCCAGGCTTTCGCGGGCATGCGACGAGAGCAGACTCATGGCGGCTGCCGCCGCCAGCGCCACCAGGCCGTTGGCCAGCACGAACACCACCCCGGTTGCCGGGTCAAGCGGCAGCGGCCAGCCGGCGGCCAGGCTGCGTAGGGCGAGCCAGGTTGCAGCGTTGCCCACGATCGAGGCGCCGGCGAACAGAAAGGCCGCCGGCCCGCCAACCAGCGCCCCGGCGAGCAATACCGAGAACAGGTAGGTCGGGCCGACCAGGTACAGGTCATGCGGCGCGAACAGCGTATTGAGCAGAGGAAAGAGGAAAGCGCTGGTCGCCAGCAGGTAGCCGGCGGTGATCACCCGACGGCGTTGTTCCAGCGCCCTGGCGATCAACAGCACGAGGCTGAGCGCGGCGATCGCTGCCATGTCGAAGGGATAGGCATGATCGGTGGTGGGGCGCAGCACCAGCCAGGCGAACAGGTCGACGACGAGCCACAGCCCGAGCAGGGCGGCCACTGTGATCAGCACGGCCCGGGTGACCCGCCGCCGGAAGCGCAGCTCGGCGGCGGCGAGGCGAGGGACGAAGGTGTCTTGGAGGCGGGCGAGCATATGCGGCGTCTGGGGGTGGGCGCCTATCCTTCGCCTTCAGCCGAGGTCGGAATGCCAAGGATATTGTAGCCCGAATCGACGAAGATCACCTCGCCGGTGATGGCGCGGGCCATGTCGGAGGCCAGCCAGACGGCCGTGCCGGCGACATCCTCGGCAGTGACGTTGCGCCGCAGCGGAGCGATCTCGGCAAAATGCTTGTACAGCCGCTTGAAGCCGCTGACTCCGGCGGCGGAAAGGGTGCGCACCGGGCCGGCCGAGATGGCGTTGACCCGGATGCCGCGCGGCCCCAGATCGGAGGCGAGGTAACGAGTGGACGACTCGAGGGCGGCTTTGGCCACGCCCATCACGTTGTAGTTCGGCATCACCTTGTCGCTGCCGTAGTAGGTCATCGTCAACATGCTGCCGCCAGCGGGCATCAGCGGCGCGCTGGCCCGCGCCAGCGCGGTGAACGAATATACGCTCACCTCCATGGCGGTCAGGAAGCCCTGGCGGCTGGTCTCGAGGTAGGGCCGGGAAAGCTCCTCGCGTCCGGCAAAGGCGATCGAGTGCACCAGGACGTCGATCTGGCCCAGATCCTGGGCGGCGCGCTGGAACAGCGCCTGGATCTGCTCGTCGCTGGCGACATCGCACGGTTCGATGAAGGTCGATCCGACGGACTGTGCCAGCGGCCGGACACGCCGCTCCAGCACTTGGCCGGCGTACGAAAACGCCAGGCGGGCGCCGTGCTGGTGCATGGCCTGGGCAATACCCCAGGCGATCGAATGGTCATTGGCGACGCCGAAGATGAGCGCGGTCTTCCCTTCCAGTAGTCCCATGGCTTGCATCCTCCATCTGGTCAATTCCGGCTGCCGTCAACTGGAAGCGCCAGGGCTTGCTCTTCCACGGCTCCGGCACCCCAGTTAACCCCACACGTGCCCCGCGCGTGACGTGGCGATCAGGGATCTGCCGGCCGCGTTCGATGAACAGGACCGCCGCCGGGGCGCATAGATCGGCGCCATCCAGCCGGCGATCGACGGCCAGCGCCTGGCACAGCTTGGCCGGGCCATCGGTCAGGGCGTGCGCCGGGCGGGCGCCGCGCCGCCGCTGCATGCGGCGCTTGCCTTCAGCTGGCAGGATCGCCCGCAGCAACACCGCCGCCGGGAACCCGTCGGCCTGCGTGACGACGTTGAGCATCCAGTGCATGCCGTAGGTGAAGTAGACGTAGGCGTGCCCCGGGGGGCCCCACATCGGGGCGTTGCGCGGCGTGCGGCCGACGTGGGCGTGGCAGCCCAGATCAGCCTGGCCGACATAGGCCTCGGCTTCGACGATCCAGCCGCTCGTTCGCTGCCCACTGCGCTCAATCCGCACCAGCCGCTGCCCCAGCAGTTGGCGGGCGACCTGGAGTGTGGGGCGAGCGTAAAAGGCCCGGGGAAGGCGATGCGGCATGCCGATGATTGTACCGCCGGGCACTCGGCGGACGAGGCCGGGATGTATACTCGATTGGCCACAGTTGCGACCCAGGATCGACCCGACGAGGTGGACCCATGCGCATCCGTCCCGACCCCGGCTTGACGTTCGACGACGTGCTGCTGGTGCCGCGGCATTCGCGCATCACCAGCCGGGCGCAGGTCTCGACCCACACCCGCCTGACGCCGGAGATCGTGCTCAAAGTTCCCCTGCTGAGCGCCAACATGGACACCGTGACCGAAGCCGAGATGGCGATTGCCATGGCTCGCGCCGGGGGCCTGGGGGTGATCCACCGCTTCATGACCATCGAGGCGCAGCAGGCGCAGGTGGCGCGGGTCAAGCGTTCCGAGGGCTATGTTGTCGAACGGCCAGTGACGCTGGCACTGGATGCCGTCGTTGGCGAGGCGCGGCGGGCGATGGCCGAGTCAGGCATCGGCGGGTTGGTGATCGTCGACCGGGAGCAGCGCGTGGCTGGAATTCTCACCCGGCGCGACCTGCTGTTCGCACCGGACGACGACCTGCCGATCACGGGGTTGATGACGCCGCTCGAGCGGCTGGTCACCGGGCCGGCGGGGATCGACCTGGACCAGGCGCGTCGCCTGCTGCATGCACAGCGCCTCGAGAAGCTTCCGCTGGTCGATGAAGCCGGTCGCCTGACAGGACTGGTGACGGCGCAGGACATCGTCAAGCTGGAGCGCTATCCGCAGGCGACCAAGGATGCCAAGGGCCGCCTGCGCGTCGGCGCGGCGATCGGTGCGCGCGCCTCGGACCTCGACCGGGCCCGCGCCTGCCTCGACGCCGGGGCGGATGTGATTGTGGTCGACCTGGCCCACGGCCATTCTGAGAACTGCCTGGAGATGGTGCGCCAGGTCCGAGGTGCGCTGCCACAGGTGCCGATCGTGGGCGGCAACATCGCCACGCCGGAGGGCGTGCGCGACCTGGCCCAGGCCGGCGCCTCGGCGGTCAAGGTCGGCGTCGGCTCGGGTTCGATCTGCATCACCCGCCTGGTGACCGGTTTCGGCGTGCCGCAGTTGACGGCGCTGCTCGAGTGCGCCGAGGTCGCCCACGCGCTGGGCATCCCGCTGATCGCCGACGGCGGTATCCGCACCTCGGGTGACCTCGCCAAGGCGCTGGCGGCCGGCGCCAGCACGGTGATGTTGGGTGGAATGCTCGCCGGGACCGACGAGGCGCCAGGCGCGACCGTCAGCCGCGACGGCCAGAAGGCCAAGATCGTGCGCGGCATGGCCTCGCTGACGGCGAACATCGATCGCCTGCAGCTCGAGCGCGGCGGGGACATGGATCCGGGCGAGTGGGAACGTGTGGTGCCGGAAGGGATCGAGGCCGTCGTTCCCTATCGCGGCGCGGTCAGCGACATCGTGCAGCAGTTGGTGGGTGGGCTGCGCTCGGCGATGTCCTATGCCGGTGCCGAGACGATCGAAGCGCTCTGGCAGCGGGCCGAGTTCATCCGCCTGACCCCGGCCGGACAGGTGGAGTCGGGTGTGCACGACGTGACGCGCTTGGGGTAGCGGCGCCCAGCATTCGGCCAGGCTGGCGAACGAGCACTCGGGCGAGGCTCAGGGCTGGAAGCTCGCCCGCGAGGCGCAGGGGGAGCGCCGGCTCACGCCGGCTCGGCGAGCGCCGATGGCTGGAAGCGCGGATCTCGGGTGAGGATCCGCCGCAGGCCCTCCTGCAGCGTGATGTGCGGCTTGTAGCCCAGCTTGCTGCGCGCCAGACGAATGTCGGCCGCCATGCGCGACGGGCCCGGGTCCTGATCCTCTCGCAAGATCCACTCGGAGGTGCTGTTGGAGATCTCGAGCACCTGCTGGGCGAGTGTCTTGAGGCTGGTCTCGACTCCGCTGCCAATGTTGATCGTCAGCCGGTCGATCGAGGGCGCGGTTGCCGCCGCCACCATCGCTTCCACAACGTCGTCCGCGTAGACGAAGTCGCGCGTCTGCTCCCCGTTTCCATGCAGCACCATCGAGCCGCCGCGGATCGCCTGGTGCAAGAAGTGCGGCACGACCGGAGGATGGGCGGCGGGAAGCGGTTGGCCGGGCCCGTAGGCGTTGAAGATGCGCAGGACAACGGTTTCGATTCCCCACAGCGCGCCGATCGTGCGTACGTAGTACTCCGCTGCCAGCTTGGAGACAGCGTAAGGGGAGCGCGGGTCGGGCGTCAGGCTCTCAGGGAGCGGGACTCTGCGCTGGTCGCCATAAACGGCCCCGGAGGAGGCGAACACGACGCGCTTGACGCCGACATCGCGCATGGCTTCCATCACGCTGACCGTTCCACCGACGTTGGTGGCATTGTACTCACGTGGATACCGCACCGACTCAGCGACAACCACCCGCGCCGCCAGGTGGTAGACGCAGTCGACTTCCTGCAGCATCGACCACAGCTTGGGGCGGTCAGCGATGTCACCCCGGCTGAACAGCACGCCAGGGTCGAGCCGCTCCGGGTCGCCGGACGACAGGTCGTCGAGGCCGCGCACCTGATGGCCTTCGCGCGCCAGCCGGTTGGCCAGCGCCGACCCGAGGAACCCAGCCGCACCTGTCACCAGGAAGTTCATCCGCTGCCTGCCTGCTCCTTACCCGAATCTGGAGGCGAGATTATAGCATCCGCCCCTGATGCCGGCCTGGGGTGGCTGGTATCATCCGCCCATGCGCCAAACTCGGAGGTCCTGGGCGGGCTGTGCCTGGCTGGTGTTGGCCGCGCTGAGTACGCTGTTCTTGCTCACACAGAGCGTCCCGCGGGCGCGTCAGCAGTCCGACCGTGCGCGCCAGTTCACCCGGGCGATCGAGTTCGACTTCGCCGGCTGGACGGCCAAAGCCGCCTCGGCCAAGCTGGCTGCCAGCAACCTGGCGTTGACCGACTACCTGACCGAGGACGACCGCGCCCGGCTGGTGCGGGACCACGCCGGCAGGATCGACCGGGCCTCGAGGCTGGAAACCGAACTGGCCGTCCGCCTGGCCGGGTCGCCAGCCGCCTCCGACCCCGAGACGCAGGCGATCGAAAGCGAGCTCGAGCAGCTGCGGCAGGAGATGATGGCCTTCCAGCCCTTCGTCGAGTCGATCGTGCAGGAACAGGTGGCCGTGGTGCTGGCCGAACTGGGCCTCGACGCCGGCGGTCTGGTCGGGCCACCAGTGGCCTTCCGCTTCACCGAGCTGCCCCTGGCCCTGATCGTCTCGCCGCGCAACGTGATTCGCCAGGAGGCCAACATCCAGATCGATGCCGGGGTTGACATTCCGGATCAGATCGCCCTCGAACAGCGCGTCGAGCAAGAGCTCAACGCCTCGGCTCTGGTGGTCCCGGTGGGGGGGATCGGGACCTATCCGACGATGGTGATGGAGTCGGGCGCCATCTCCTGGCTGGTCGATGTCGTGGCCCATGAGTGGGCGCACAACTACCTGACGCTGCGCCCGCTGGGCCTGAACTACGACACCACGCCGGAAACGCGCACGATGAACGAGACGGCCGCTTCGCTGTGGGGCGGGCTGGTGGGGAGAAGGGTGCTGCAGCTCTACTACCCCGAACTGGCGCCGCCCCCGGCCCCGGCAGAACCCCCCTCATCCTCGGGGGCGGCGGCACCGGCGCCGCCGCCGGCGTTCGACTTCCGGGCAGAGATGCGGGACACGCGCCTGACGGTCGACCGGCTGCTTGAACAGGGCGAGATCGAGCAGGCGGAAGTGTATATGGAAGAGCGGCGCCAGGATTTCAACCGGCAGGGCTACAACCTGCGCCGCCTGAACCAGGCGTACTTCGCCTTCCACGGCGCCTATGCCGATGAGCCCGGGGGCGCCGCCGGCGAGGATCCGGTAGGCGCCGCGGTACGTGCGCTGTGGGAGCGCAGTCCCTCACCGGCGGCCTTCCTGCGGGCGATGGCCTGGATGGACAGCTACGACGATCTGCAGCGGCTGCTGGCCGGCCCGGAGCACGAATCGTCTTGAGGCCGAAGGTTGGAGGCCCGGCACGCTCTCGCGCCGGATTCTGCATGGCGCGAGGTGCTCCCCTCGACCCGCATTGAGCCTGTCTGCGGGACCGGCGGACTCACAAACCCGGACGGTGGCCTCCGACCGGAGCCCGTCCTGATCAGCTCCGCACTTGCTCGGAGCCAGGTGGAAGTCCGGGTTGCAGCAATCCCACAACCCGCCCGGCGCACTCCGTGCAGCACCTCAGGATCGGCTCCCAGGTGGCTGACGGAACTCCACCCTGGTCCGGCAGACCGTGCACCCGAAGAGCACTACACTTCCGCGTAGGTTCCCGCGCGCCGATGCCATGTGAACCAGCGGAACCACCCACGCCTGGAGCTGTCTGCACATTGGCGGGGAGGAGGTCGAGTTGGCAGAAGCCGGGAGCGCGCTCCGCTCACAAGAGCGGTAGCTGCGGATCCTGTTCGCCAAGTGGATCGAGCGCCAGGCGTTCGGGCAGGCTCTCACGCCGCAAGGTCAGCTCCTGCGCCAGCCGCCGAATGTGCCGGAACTTGAGCACGCGCGTGCCGTCTTCCACCGCGTAGCGAAGCCGCAGGTCACGCCGGGCCTTCTCCGCCAGCAGCGCCGCGCGTCCGCCGGGGATGACGAAGGTGAGCGGCATCCCGGAGGCCAACGCCGCGCTGGGTGGGCTGGTCTCGCATACCCGGAAGGCGAATGCCGGTCGGCCCGGCGCGTCCGGGTTGAACCACTCGACGCCGAGGTCCTCTACCTCCGAGGCAAAGTAGCCCAGGCGTACGCCGAGTTCGGACAGCAGGCGGCGGATCTCGGCGCAGTCCTGGGCACGCGGCTCAGGCCTGTCCTCAGGACGCAGGCTCCAGCGTCCGCTGGTTTCGTCCGCCTGCGCGTACGACCGCAGGCAGGCCAACACCCAGCGCCGGTCCGGCGTGCGCAACCCGGTCAGCCGGTCGCACACCCAGGCATCCACTTCGGCGACGGTCAGCGGCCGGTCCTGGCGCAGCTTACCGAGCACGAGCCCCTCGACCTGGTCGGACAACGCCTCGGCTTGCGCAGCCGGCTCGGTCAGCCAGTAGGAGCCGCTCTCTGGCTCGCTCCCCGTGCTCAGGTGGGAGAATATGCGCCGATCGGCCAGTGCCCGCTCCACCGACTGATAGACAATGGAGGTCACGGGCGCCTCTTCGCTCTCCGGCAGGCTGCCCAGCAGCCGGTCGCCGGCAAGCGCGAACACCGCCGCGGCATGCATGTAGTAGAAGGTGGCAGGCTCGCCGCGCATCTGGAGGTGAGAGGCCATCTCGCGTGACAACCGAGGCGTCAGTTCTCTCGGCAGCAGGGGTTGCGTTCCAGCCGCCTCGGCCGTCCAGCGCAAGCAGGCCTCCGCTTCGGCAAGACGCAGCGCCCGACCGGTCAACCGGAAGCCGTCGGCATCCAGCGCGGCCAGGATCGCGGCGAGATAGCCCGGTTCGCACTCGGGCACCAGCCCCAACATCGGCGTGCCGGGTGGAACCGCGGCAGCGAGACCGTTCAGCGCGCTGCGCAGGGCGGACTGGTGCCATGCCCAGTCATAGCGGCGGCGGCGTAGCGCGACCTTGATGGCCGCCGCCTCCTCACGACCCCACAACCAGGCCGCCCACAGCGCCGAGAGCGTCCAGTAGGCCTGGTTGGGACGCGGCGGCACGCTCAAGACCAGATCCGGCGGGGCAGCGTTCAGCTCGCGGAACAGCGACCGCGCCGGTCCGGCGAACAGGGCGATTGCCCCCGGCACCGGCGGGTTCCGTGGATCCCAGGCCGCGACCTGCAGCCCCGGATCCGGAAGGTCCCATTCCTCGACGGCCTGCTCGAGGGCGCGCCACAGGTTGATCTCGCGGTAGCGTTGCGAGGCGACAAGCTGGCGCGGCCGGAGGCGGCCCTCGGGCATCCCCCAAAGGGAATTCCCGGCGTCCATCACCGACAACAGCAGCGCCCTGCCGGCTTGACCCTCCGCACCCCTCAACCCCAACTGCTCGGTCTTGGTGATCAGCGTCACCAGCGCGTATAGCGCACGCGCCGGATACACACTCAGCGCCGCCTCCGCGTGCTCGCGGTCTGGATCATCTGCCGGGGCCACCTGCTCGAGCGCCAGCGCCTGCTGCAGGCCGCGCCGGGTGTAGACCTCCGCCCGGCTGCGGTCCAGATCGCTCGCCTCGTCCTCCCCGGCATACTTGCAATGCGGACAGATCAGCGCCTTGGCAACCATCCGGCCGGCATCCCGATCCCAGATGAAGTACTCAGCCGAGACCTGGCCCGCACACTGCGGGCATTCGGTGGCGTATAAGTCAAGCAGGAACGGCTCGAGCCGCTGGTGGTCCTTCGTGCTCGAGGCCAGCCGGGCAAGCACCGCCTGCAGCTCGGGCTGCGAAGGCGGCTGCAGCGTGCTCTCCAGCACGAAGCGCGTGATCGGGTTGTTGCAGGCTACCAGCACCGCCCATCCGGCTCGAGCAGCCTCGACCACCAGGCGCGGGCTGGTGCCGAAGGGGTCGAAGGCAAGGCCGGGGCGCAGGCTGAGATCGGCGAGTGCGCGGGTAGTCATCCCCGGCTCGAGCGGGGGGAGGAACCGACCCAATGGCCCGGGAGCGTGGGCGCGCTCGGAGGCGGGAAACGGGATGTCCATCAAGGCCAGTATACGGCAGGGAGCCCGCAGAAAGGACCCGCGCGGCGAGCCCCCTATGGCAGTCTGACAAGGACTGCTCACCTCGGGTCGACATGCTCCACGGCCAGTGCCTGGCAGGGGACCTGCGTACGTCCGGTCAGGAGTTGGCGCCGGGGGAAAACCGATCCCTCGCTTCCCCTCCGCTGCGGGGCGGGCGCTCGGGATGACACCTAGGGAAGGCGCAGGATGACCTTCCTCACGGCGAGGTCATCCCGAGGCGGCACGATCGACCAGCACCTGCTTCCAGGCTCACGGCTGCATGTGCGGGTCTGAGTGTGGCGTCCGGAGGCGGCCTGCGGCCGGGCCTGGCTCAGGGCGAAGGGGTCTCCGTCGGAGTGGGCGTCGGAGTCGGCGTGGCAGTTGCAGTTGCTGTGGGGAGAGGCGTAGCCGTCGGTGTCGGCATGGGAGTCGGGGTCGGCTCGGGAAGATTCAGGAACACGTGCACCCGCCGCTCGGCTAAGCCCCCATCCTTGCTGCGTGCCGACAGCCGCAGCGTAACCGGTCCGTTACCGACGCCAGCCATGTCCCACGCATAGAGCAGGTCGGCCTGCTCCAATTGCTGCTCGCCGCGGGCCAAGTCCGGCCACGACTTGGGTTCGTAACCCTCGCCGACCTCGAGCACCCAGTCGCGGAAGCGTGCGGTGGCGCCGATCCGAGCGACGACCTCGAGCGGGCCACTGTTAACCACCGCACCTTCGACCGGGGATAGGATCTCGATGAACGGCCGCGGGCTGTCGTCCGTGCAACTCTCACCCGGAACGAAGAACACCGGCTTGTCCTCGAATCCATGTTCCTCCGCCCATTCCTTGCCAGCGTCGTCTTCGGTAAGCCATTCGCGCGCCCACGGATCGGCGACGTCCAACCCCAGCTTCTGCCTGGCGAAGTCCTGACACTCGCCGGAGGCCAGCAGCAGCGTGTAGCTGTCGACCCAGGGTTCCTGCCACAGGTCCTGCTCCTTCGGCAGGGGCGGCTGATCGGCGGCAAAGACCTCGATACGATCGTCCGGGCACCACTCGGAGGGCTCGGCGCCCGAGAGGGCGCAGATCGTCCGCTCGATGATCCCGGCGGGGCGCTCGAAGCCAGCAGGTTCGCCGCCGCTGATGTAGGGCACCGCCGCGTTCATGTAGGCGTTCCAGATCGGCGCCGCACCGGAAAGGCCGGTGGTGTTCTGCATCGGTGTGTAGTCGGCATTACCCACCCACACGCCGGTGGCGATCTGCGGCGTGTAGCCCAGCGTCCAATTGTCGCGGAAGTCATTGGTCGTGCCGGTCTTGGCAGCGGCGGGGAACGGCAATCGCAGCAGGGAGTCGCTGCCGAACATCGGACGCCGGGCGTCGTTGTCCGAAAGGATCGAGGTGATCAGGAAGGCATGCTCTGGCCGCAGGACCGGCATCGGTCCGGCCGGCTTGTGCTCGAAAGCCAGATTGCCCTGGTGGTCGATGATGCGTGTGATCGAGACTGGCGGGTTCCGGTCCCCGCGGTTGGCAAAGACCGAGAAGGCCGAGGTGAGTTCGAGCAGGCTGACATCGCCCCCACCCAGGGTGAGCGACAGTCCGTAATCATCCCGATTCAGCGTCGTGATTCCCATCCGCCGGGCGAAGGGGACCAGGCCTTCTTCCTGCGGCGTCGCCGGGTCGTCATAGATGCCGATGAAGTCCAGCGTCTTGACGGCGGGGATGTTGTAGGAATTGGCCAGGGCGCTGCGCACGGTCACCGGGCCGTGAAAGCGCTCGTCGTAGTTCTCCGGTTCGTAGGGCGGGCGCGGGTCGCTCGGATTGCCCGACGGGGGAAACTCGCTGGGCACGTCCCAAATCAGCGTGCCGGGCGTCCAACCCTGTTCAAAGGCGTGGGCGTAGGTCAGCGGCTTGATCGACGATCCGGGCTGGCGCGGGGCGACGGACATGTTGATCTGTCCGTCGATCTCGGCGTTGTTGAAGTCCGCCGAGCCAACCATGGCCAGGATCTCGCCGGTCTGCGGGTCGAGCGAGACCAGGGCACCGTTGGTGACATGACGGTCGGCAAGAGCCGTCACCTGCTGCGTCACCAGCGTCTGCGCCAGATCCTGCAGCTGTGGGTCGAGGGTGGTGTAGACGTTGAAGCCAGAGCGGTAGATGGTCTGCGGATCGTACATCTGCTCGAGCTGGGTGCGGATGAAGTTGACCCAATGCGGGTAGCGGATCTGGATGTCGGCCGGGCGGAAGGCAAAGGTCTCGATCTGGGCAACGGCCGCCCCGGCTTCCTCGGGCGAGACGCATACCGGTTCCTCGGCGTTGCTGACTCCGATGCAGCCTTGCTCCTGGCTGGTGAGAACCATCAGCGTGAGCACCTGGCGGTGGCGATCGAGGGCCGCCTCGCGGTTGGTGAAGATATCGTAGACCGCCGGCGCCTGGATCAAGCCGGCCAGGAAGGAGGCCTGCGGCAGCGTCAGCGCGCCGGCTGTTGTGCCGAAGTAAGTCTGGGCGGCCGCCTCGACGCCGTAGGCCAGGTTGCCGAAGTACACCTGGTTCAGGTACAGCTCAAGGATCTCTTCTTTGGCGTAGCGTCGGTTGATCTCCGCCGCCAGCAGGATCTCGCGGATCTTGCGGATCGCCGTACGCTGCGAGCGTTCTTCCGGCGTAAAGAGCAGGTTGCGGGCGATCTGCTGGGTGATGGTCGAGGCGCCGGAGACGGTCTCGCCGCCCTGCAGGTTCTGCCACACGGCGCGTCCGATCGCCAGCGGGTCGAAGCCGGCGTGGCTGTAGAACTGCGAGTCCTCTGTCGCCAGCACGGCGGCGAGCATGGCCGGGGAGATCTCGTCGAGCGTGACGTAGGTGCGGCGGCCGGCCTGTGGATCGAGGATTTCGTACAGCAGGTTGCCGGCGCGATCGTAGATGCGGGTGGTCTCGAACTGGGCAGCGTTGGCGCGCAGGTCATCAACGGAGGGCAGCGTGGAAGCCAAGGAGAAGTACTGCAGCAACCCGAAGCTGAGCAGCAGGATGGCGCCTGCCACCGCGGCGAACAGCGCCAGGATCGCCATGCGCGCCAGGCAACCCGAACCGCCGGCCGGCAGGCCGCCTCGCGGCCCGCTCGGCGGAGCCGTCGACCCCGGCCCCGACCCGGAGGTGAAGGCCGCCGGTGAGACCGTCGTGGCGCCCCGGTCGGTCTGAGGCACCCGGCGCGGGAGGGCCGGGTTGGACTCGCTCGGCGCCGCGAGCCGGGGAATCGGCTGCGTGTCCTCCGGCGGGGGTGAGACGAAGGCGGAGGCCGATCCTTCGTCGGAGCCGGCCGGGCTGCTGGGCGGAGAGGGTCGGGAGGCTTCGGTCATTGGCGAGATTCTAGCCGCTGGGGATTAAGCCGGGATAAGCCTGCAAGCCAGACCCGGCTTCAGGAGGCGGCGGGACGGCTCTGCACCAGAACCGACCACACCCCCTTCATCACCGTCTCCCCCGCCTGATTGCGCACGTCGACCTCGAGCCTGACCTGCCCGCCGCCCAGACGGGGCATGGGCTTGGTCTCCTGAACGGCCAGCACGGCGTGCAGCGTGTCCCCGAACAGGACGGGCTTGCTGAATTTCCATTCCTGAATCTCGCGAAAAGCGAGCACAGTTCCTTCGAGCACGCCGGTGCGCGCCGCAAGCCCGCTGACGATCGACATGCAGAGCAACCCATGCGCCACGCGCTGGCCAAACAGGGTGGTGCGCGCATACTCGGCGTCGGTGTGAATGGCCATGTAGTCGCCCGACAGGCCGGCGAAGGCGATGACATCCGCCTCGCAGATCGTGCGGCCGGGGGTCGTGATGCGCTGGCCAACGGTGAACTCCTCGAAGTAGCGGCCGCGCGGCGTCAGATCGTCTGAGCTCATGTTGACCTCCTCACCGAGGTCGGATTCTAGCACGCCTGCGGCCGCCAGGGCGCGCTGGCCACCAGCACGTCGTCCCCGTACAATCCAGGTATGCGCAGTTGGCAATGGGCGGCCGACGATCCCTGGACCTTGAACCTGGCGGCTGATGTCCGCTTCGGTGCGACGGACTACGCCGAGGACCAGATCTGGGAGCTGCAGTTCCGCGGTGCGAAGCTGGCCGGACTGGCGGCCGCCAGCTGCTTCGGTGGGCGGATTCGTGGCATGCACATCTTCCCCTCCTTCGCGCTGGAGGGCAGGGCAGCCGTCGATCCAGCTACATTCCACCGGCCGGTGATCATCGAACAGGCACTGCCGAACTACGCCCGCCTGGCGTTCTGGCCGCTGGCCGAAGTGGAGGCGGCTGCAGAGTACTGGGTGGTCGACTCGCGGCGGCTGGTCTCGCGCATCTGCCTGACGGCCCGCTCCGAGCGCTCGCTAGCGCTGGACCTGCGCCTGCACGTGGCGACGCTCCCCGGTTCCGACGCTGATCCGATGCGCCCGGTCACCCGCCTCGGTGTGGTGGCGCTCGAGGGGCGCGTGGCCGGACTTCGGCCGGTCATTTTCCTGAGCGGGGGTGCGGCTGCCTTCCGCTCGACCCTCCCCAGCCTGCATGTGTCAGCCACGCTCGCCCCCGGCGAGGCACGCAGATGGACGTGGGCGCATGCGGGGATGACTGATCCCGAGCGCGGTTTCGAGGCGGCGCGCACGGCGACCC
>Ga0105106_10000382_pt1 | contig 31284 bp, 33 predicted proteins | sample PPLLaktember2015_5_FD_79109 | JGI IMG/M metagenome (GOLD analysis project Ga0105106, IMG submission 79109) | Freshwater sediment microbial communities from Prairie Pothole Lake near Jamestown, North Dakota, USA - PPLs Lake P8 Core (1) Depth... | ecosystem: Environmental > Aquatic > Freshwater >...
CGGCAGAAAATGCTCGGAGAACCCCAGGTCCTTCGGCATCACCGTCTCGGCAAGCGCCCATTTCGCAGCGACGATCGGTGAGACGGCGAAGCCATCTCGCGCATAGCGGATCGCCGGGGCGAACAAGTCCGGGAAGGGAAGCAAACCGAACCGCTGCGACAGCGCGGACCAGCCGGCCACCGCGCCCGGAATCGTGACGGTTTCCCAGCCCCGGCGCGGCATCTCGGTCAGGCCGGCATAACGCGCGGGCGTGATTGCCGCCGGCGCCCGGCCGGACGCATTCAGGCCCGTGAGCTCGCGGCCGTCCCAAACGATCGCGAACAGATCGCTGCCGATGCCGTTGCTGCAGGGTTCGACAACGGTAAGCGCGATGGCGGTGGCGAGCGCGGCGTCCACGGCATTGCCGCCGCGCTGGAGCACGGCGATGCCCGCCTGCGTCGCCAGCGGCTGCGACGTCGCAACCGCATTGCGGGCGAGGATCGGCTGGCGGCGCGACGGGTACGGCGACGTCCACTCGAAGTTCAGCATCGATGGTCGCTCATTCGACGTTCGCCCTGGCGTCACGGATCACCATCGCCGACTCCACAGCGTCGCCCTGTCTTCGTGGCCGCGAGCGGCGTCGGCGCGTCCCGCAGCGATCCGGGTTCGTCGGGCGATCCCTCATGCTTCCTCCTGGAAGGCCTCGTCGCGGCGCTTGCGCATCTTGGGCAGCGCGATGATCAGCACGAGCAGCACCGCGGCGATCAGCAGTCCCGCCGAGATCGGGCGGGTGAAGAACACGGTCGGATCGCCGCGCGAGAGGAGCAGCGCCCGGCGGAGGTTCTCCTCCATCATCGGTCCGAGCACGAAACCCAGCAGCAGCGGCGCCGGCTCGCACTCGAGCTTCGCGAAGATCACGCCGATCAATCCGAAGAACGCCGTCGTCATCACGTCGAAGCTCGTGTTGTTCACCGTGTACACGCCGATCGCGCAGAACAGCAGGATGGCCGGATACAGCACCCGGTAGGGCACGGTCAGCAGCTTGATCCAGATGCCGATCAGGGGAAGATTGAGGATCACGAGTATCAGGTTGCCGATCCACATCGACGCGATCAGCCCCCAGAACAGTCCGGGGTTGCTGGTCATCACCTGGGGCCCGGGCTGGATGTTGTGAATCGTCATCGCGCCGACCATCAGTGCCATCACCGCGTTCTCCGGGATGCCCAGCGTCAGCAGCGGAATGAACGACGTCTGCGCTCCGGCGTTGTTGGCGGCTTCCGGGCCGGCCACGCCCTGGATGGCGCCCTTGCCGAACTCTTCCGGGTGCTTGGAGATCTTCTTCTCGATCGTGTACGAGGCGAACGCGGACAGCATCGCGCCTCCGCCCGGCAGCACGCCGAGGACCGAGCCCAGGCCGGTGCCGCGCAGTATCGCGGGCCACACCTTGCGGAACTGCTCGCGGTTGATCCACAGCCCCTTCACCTTGCTCGTCACGATCTCCCGCGTTTCCTTCGACTCGAGATTCGCGATGATCTCGGCAAACCCGAACAGCCCCATCGCCACCCCGACCACGCCGATCCCATCGGTGAGCTCGGGAATGCCGAAGGTGAACCGCGCGGCCCCCGAGTTGACGTCGGTGCCGACGATCCCGAGCAGCAGGCCCAGCAGGATCATCGCGATGGCCTTGAGCAGGGACCCGTGTGCCAGGACGACGGCGCCGATCAGCCCCAGCACCATCAGCGAGAAGTACTCGGCGGGGCCGAACTTGAGCGCGAGTTCCGACAACGGTACCGACACCGCCGCGACCAGTATCGTCGCCACGGTGCCGGCGAAGAACGACGCCATTGCCGCGGTGGCCAGCGCCGCGCCTGCCTGCCCCTTGCGGGCCATCTGGTGGCCGTCGAGGCAAGTCACCACCGATGAAGCTTCGCCGGGCATGTTGACGAGGATCGCGGTGGTCGAGCCGCCATACTGGGCGCCGTAGTAGATGCCGGCGAGCATGATCAGCGCCGACACGGGCTGCAGCGCGTACGTGGTCGGCAACAACATCGCGATTGTCGCGACGGGGCCGATCCCGGGCAGCACACCAATCAGCGTTCCGAGCAGCACGCCGACGAGGGCGTAGAGCAGATTGACGGCGCTCAGGGCGACCGAGAAGCCGAGCGCCAGGTGCGAAAAAAGCTCCATCGCGTGCTAGCGCGTCCAGGGCCAGATGGGAAGCTGCAGCTTGAGTCCGATCACGAACACGCCGACGGCGAGTGCCGAGAGGAACACGCCGCTGATCAGTGCTTCCTTCGGCCTGAACTCGCGGCTTGCCGAACTCGCGACCGCAATCAGGATGACCGTCGAGAACGCGACCCCGATGGTCTGGACGATCGAGCCGAACAGCACCACGCTGCCCAGCACCACGGCGGTGGGCCGCCACGGCCATGCGGGCAGCCGCGGGCCGTCGAACCGCAACGCGCGCAGCGACAGAATCGCCCCCAGCACGATCAGCAGGATGCCGAGGACACGCGGGAAGTACCCGGGACCCATGCGCGCCGCGGTGCCGAGTGGATAGTTGCTGCTGATGACGATGGCCGCAATGCCGATCGCGATGAACATCAGCCCTGCAACGAAATCCTTCTGGTGGCGAACGAACGCCATGCACTCCCCTGTTCGATCTGTTCTCGCGTCGCCGCTCGAAGCCGGGCGCGCGCTAGGATAGCATTCCGCCGACGCGCCCGGCACTTGGAAACCAGGGTGCGTGCAACGCTGGCGCGCACTGGACCGCGCGCGGTCCCGCATCGGTGTCGCCGGCGACGAAACGGCACCCGCCTGGGGCGTGCAGGCATGAAAAAGGGCAGGCGCGCGGCCTGCCCTTTTTCGACGACGCGTGACGGATCAGACGCCGTTCTTCGCGCGGAGGTCCTTGAAATAGCTGTCGAGATGCTGGCCCTGCATCCGCTGCTGGAGCTGCGGCTTCACCTCGTCGAAGCTCGGGACCTTGGCCTCGCGGACGTCGTCGACCCTGATCACGTGCCAGCCGAACTGCGTCTGCACCGGGGTCGCCGTGAACTTGCCCTTCTCGAGCTTCACCATCGCCTCGGAGAACGGTTTGACGAAGTTCGCCGGCGCGTTCCAGTCGAGGTCGCCCCCCTTTTCCTTCGAGCCCGGGTCCTTCGAGCGCCCGGCGAGGGTCTCGAACTTGTCGCCCTTCTGCAGCGCCACGATGATCTCCTTCGCGTCGTCTTCCTTGTCGACGAGGATGTGGCGGACGTGATACTCCTTGTCGCCGATCTGCGCCTTGATCGTGTCGTACTCCTTGCGCAGCGCGGCGTCGGGGATCGGGTTCGCCTTCGCCCAGTCGGCGACGTAAGCGCGAACGAGCACCGTCTGCGCGGTCAGGTCCATCTGGTTCTTGATGTCGGCGTTCTTGTCGAGGCCCTTCTTCTTGGCCTCGCGGACCAGCAGCTCGCGGGTATTGAGCTCGTCGCGAATCGCATTGCGCATTTCGGGTGAATCCGGCTGACCCTGCGCCAGGCGTTCCTTGAGCAGGAGGTCGAAGTAAGCCTTCGGGTACAGCTCCTTGCCTGCGGCCGGGGCTGCCGCGGCAGCCTTCGCGGGCGCGGCGGTCTTCGCGGGTGCGGCCTTGTCCTGCGCCTGTGCGGGCATTCCGGCGAGCGCGGTGAGCGCCGCAAGCACGGCGATGGTCAGGGGTTGCTTCATCATCGTTGACAGTCCTTTGTGGTTAGGAGGGAAATTCTTCCGGCGTCAGCGCCCGGATCGATAGCGCGTGGATCGGATGGGGAAGGAGGTCGGCGACCCGGTCGAGCACCCGCTGGTGCCGCGCGAGCCGCGTCATCCCGGCAAACTGCTCGGACACGATCAGCAGCGAAAAGTGCCCGCCGCCGCCGGCGGCGCCTGCGTGCCCGGCGTGTGCCGCGCTGTCGTCGTCGATTTCGAGAACGGAAGGCGCCAGTGCGGCGAGACGCGAACGCAGCGCCGCCTGGGTGTCGGGGCACGCGTGCGTCACGACGCTTCCTCGGTCATGTAACGGGACAGCCAGAATCCCTGCGCGACGGCAAACGCGAGAAACAGTCCGATGCCGCCCCAGACCTTGAAATTCACCCAGGTGTCGGTCGAGTAGTGGAAGGCGACGTACCAGTTGGCGACGGCCATGCACGCAAAGAAACCGACCCATGCCCAGGTCAACCGCGTCCAGACGGCATCCGGCAGGACCAGCCCTTTCATCAGGTAACCGAGCAGATGGCGACCGAACACCAGGCGGCCGACGGCGAGCACACCGCCGAACAGCGCATAGAGCACCGTCGGCTTCCACTTGATGAACAATTCGTCCTGCAGCAGCAGCGTGGCGCCGCCGAACAGAAGGATGATCGCGAACGACAGCCAGTGGACGACCTCGACCCGGCCGCGCTTCCAGTGCATCCAGGCGAGCTGGGCTACCGAGGCGACGATCGCGACCGCCGTTGCGACGAAGATGCCCTGCCACTTGAACGCGACGAAGAAGAGCAGGAGCGGAAAGTAGTCCGCGAGCATTTGCATAACCCAACATTATACCTCGACCGAGCCGCGCCCCGTGCGACTCGGCGCACGGGGCGGTGCCGCCCCTCGGCCATCCGCCGGAGGGGCTTCGGGGCGGGATATGCCGGAGCCGGCACGCGGCATCCGGCGTGGCGCCGGTTCAGCGAATGCGCGGAGTAAGCATGCGGCTGAGGCGCGTCCAGTCGAACGCCGGTCCGGGATCCGTCTTGCGGCCCGGCGCCACGTCGCTGTGCCCGGCGACGTCCGCGATGGGGTAACGGCGCTGAAGCGCCTTCACGAGCCGCGCCAGCATCGTGTACTGCGGCGCGGTGTAGCGAATATCGTCGCTGCCCTCGACTTCGACTCCGATCGAGAAATCGTTGCAGCGCTCGCGCCCGCGCCATGACGACTCGCCCGCGTGCCAGGCGCGTTCGTCGCAAGGCACGAACTGGACCAGCGCGCCGTCGCGCCGGATCAGGAAATGCGCCGACACCCGCAGATGGGCGATCGTCGCGTAATACGGGTGTGCTGCCCGATCAAGGCGGTTCGTGAACAACCGCTCGATTCCGTCGCCGCCGAATGCGCCGGGCGGCAGCGAAATCCCGTGCACGACGAGGAGGGTGACGTCGGCACCTGGAGGTCGCGCGTCACGATTGGGCGACCGGACCTGTCGGGCGACGTTGGCGATCCCGCGCTCGTCGATTGCAAGGCGGCGCGACACTTTTGCGCGTCCGACCACACCGCTTCCATGAAACGACGGTGTTCTGCGTGCATTCACGAGTCGGCGGCCAGCCGGGATTCGCCCGAGCGTCGATCCCCGCGCGCGGCGCGGGGTCCCTCGCCGCGTGGCGCACCCCTGGCTACTTGATCCCCAGCCTCTCCATACGGTAGCGCATGGCCCGAAACGTGATGCCGAGCAGCTTCGCCGCCGCGGTGCGGTTGAACCGCGTTTTCTCCAGCGCTTCGTTGATGGCGGCACGTTCGACGCGGTCGAGGTAGTCCTGCAACGGCCATTTTTCGCCGGCGACGTGCGCGGCCTCGCTTTCGTCGGCGACCGGCGTCAGGTGCAGATCCTCGGCGGTGACGCGCAACGGGTCCGCAGCCAGCGACAACCCGCGCTCCAGGATGTTCTCGAGCTCGCGGACGTTGCCGGGGAACGGGTAGCGTTCGAGAGCCGCGAGCGCCTCCGCGTCGAGCTTCGCCGGCGCGCCGCGTGCCAGCTTGTTCAGGATCGCGTGGGCAATCAGCGGAATGTCCTCGCGCATCTCGCGCAGGCTCGGCATCGCGAGCTCGATCACGTGCAGCCGGTAGTAAAGGTCCTGGCGGAATTCGCCGGACTCGACGAGGGCCGAGAGCTTCTTGTGCGTCGCGCTGATGATGCGCACGTCGACGGGCTCTTCCTGCGTCGAGCCAACCTTGCGCACCTTCTTCTCCTGGATCGCTCGCAGGAGCTTCACCTGCATCGTGAGCGGCAGATCGGCGACCTCGTCGAGGAACAAGGTGCCGCCGTTGGCGGCCTGGAAGAAGCCGTCGCGGTCGGCCTCGGCGCCCGTGAACGAGCCCTTCCGGTAGCCGAAGAACTCGCTTTCCATGAGGTTCTCGGGAATCGCACCGCAGTTGACGGCGATGAACGGCAGCTCGCCACGCGGACCGCCCGAGTGGATCATCCGCGCCGCCAGTTCCTTGCCGCTGCCCGACTCGCCGTTGATGAACACCGGCGCCTGGCTCTTCGCCAGCCGGTCGATCAGCCCGCGCACCTGCATCATCGCCGGCGATTCGCCGAGGAGCTGGTAGCTCGACGCCGGCTGGGCCTTTTCGGGCACCTTGAGCGCCTGCTTGACCAGCGCGCGCAGCTGTTCGAGCGCCACCGGCTTGGCGAGGTAGTCGAACGCCCCCGCCTTGAGCGCCGCGACGGCGTTCTCGGCGCTGCCGAAGGCGGTGATGACGGCGACCGGGACATCGAGTCCCTTCTGATTGATGTGCTCGACGACGCGCAGCCCCTCGCCGTCGGGCAGACGCATGTCGGTGAGGCACAGGTCGAACGGCTCCTTGTCGAGCAGGCGGATCGCCTCGCCGACGTTTTCGGCACGCGACGTGTCGAGTCCCATTCGGGACAGGGTGAGCTCCAGCAACTCGAGCAGATCGGGCTCGTCGTCGACGACGAGGACTTTGGGCTGACCACGGACTTTGCGCGACATTTCGGTTCTCTTTCGGCCTTTCAGTGTTTGTGGGCGGCGCCGTGCGCCCGTCTCAACGTCATTCGAAAATGGGCGCCGGGCGCCTTGGGCAGGAGTTCGAGCGTGGCGCCATTGGCATCGGCCAGTTCGCGTGCAATATACAGGCCGAGGCCGGTTCCGCCCGGCCGCGTCGTGAAGAACGGCTCGAAGATCTGCCCGCGCAGCTCGGCGGGAATGCCGGGACCGTCGTCGGCGAGCTCGAAGATGATGGCATCCCCCATGTATCCGGGCCGGCACGCGATGCGGATGCTCCCTTCCTTCTTCTGGCAGTGCTGCCAGGCGTTGCGGACGAGATTCCAGACGATCTGGTTGAGGTGGCCGCGATCGACGATCACGAGGAGGTTGTCCGGCAGCAGCAGCACGATGCCGCCGGGCGGGATGTGCTCAGCCTGCATGATCTCGTCGACCAGCAGGCGCAGGAACTCGCCGAGCGCCACGATCTCGGGCTGCTGGCGGTCGCGCCGGTTGAGCTGAAGCACCTCGCCGACGATGCGGTCGATGCGCTTGGCGTTGTTGCGGATCATGTTGAGCAGCCGCTGGCCTCCCTGCGCCACGACGCCGTCTTCCTCCAGGAGCTGTGCCGCCTGATTGATCGCCGACAGCGGGTTCCTGACTTCGTGGGCAATGCTGGCGGTGAGCCGGCCCATCGCCGCGAGCTTCATCTGCTGCGCTTCGCTCTGGGCGCGGCCGAGGTCCTCGAGATAGATCAGCGTTCCCCCGTTGAGGCCGGAACCGATGCGTACCAGGCGCACGCGCAGGAGGCGCTGCGTCACCTCGACCTTGAACGGCGGCAGTGACTCGGTGTCGTCTTCCTGCCAGCGTCGCCAGTAGTCGTGCAGCGTCGAGCTGAACTCGGCCAGCCGCATGCCGCCGCGCATGCGGCCAAAGCCGCCCAGCAGGCGAGTCACCTGCGCATTGTGGCCACGCACGACGCCGTTGAGGTCGACGACGAGCACGCCGTCCTGCATGTCCTGGATGATGAGCCGGTTCACTTGCTCGAGGTTCGCGACGTCGATCCCGCGCTGGGCGGCCAGATCCTCGGACGCCTTCGTGTAGCGACCGAGCGCCACGGCGATCCCGATCGTCGCGAAATAGCCGAATCCGATGAGTATGGTGGCAAACGGCTGGACGACGTTGCCCTGTCCCTCGGCCAGGCGCCAGGCGTCGAGCCCGAGCAGCATGACCGCCCCGAGCGCCGCGTGGAAGAACGCGGTGCGCGTGCGCATCAGCCAGCCGCTTGCCGCCAGCTGCGGAAAGAGCAGTATCGGCAGGGTTCCGCCAGGTGTGCCGCCGGCCATCATGATCAGGGCGATGAAGAATATGTCCCCGGCGAGCAGACCCGAGACCAGCGACGGCAGGGGCAGCGGCAGCGGATCGCGCTGGATCCACCAGAACGCGGCGAGACCGAACAGGAAATAGAGGCCCGTCGCCGTGATGAACGCGTTCGGCACCGCGATCGTCATCAGCCTGAGGTCGAGCAGCAGCGCCGTACCGAGCAGTACCGCCCCGCACAGGGCCCGGTAGACGCCGACGATCCACAGAATTCGCCGGGCGGACTCGCCGAGCGACATCGGAGCCACGGCCGGTTCGAGCGTTGCGTTCGCGGGATCGGAAGCCATCAGGGCGGGTTATCGCAGCAAGGACGTGTGGCGTCAACGGCGCTTTGCGCAGGCAGGATCGCTGCAGGTGGGTCCCGCGGGTCCGGTCTTCGCTTCGGCGCGCGGCAGGAACACGCCGCAGCGCACGCAGCGAACCATCGTCTCCGGCGGGCGGCCTCCGGCGGCGGCACGTCGCGCCTCCTCCGCGCGACGCTTCGCCTTTCCTGCATTGAGCAGGCGCAGGCAGAGCAGCACTGCGAAGACGACGACGATCCAGAACACGACCTTGCCCATGAACGGAGATTTCCTTTAGAGCACCTTGCCGGGATTCAGGATACCCTGCGGGTCGAGCATCGCCTTGACCGACCGCATGAGTTCGATCTCGACGGCGCTCTTGTAGCGGACGAGTTCGATGCGTTTCAACTGCCCGATTCCGTGCTCGGCGCTGATGCTGCCGCCATGCGCGGCGACGAGATCGTGGACGATCCGGTTGGCGTCGGGTGCATTCGCCATGAACGCCTCGGCTTGCACGCCCTCCGGCGCGGCGAGGTTGTAATGCAGGTTGCCGTCGCCCAGGTGCCCGAAGGTCACGAAGCGGAGCCCCGGGAGCGCCGCGCGCAGCGCGTGCCCGGCGGCGACGAGGAAGGCCGGGATCGCCGAAACCGGCACCGAGATGTCGTGCTTGATGTTGGGACCTTCCCGGCGCTGCGCCTCGGCGATGTTCTCGCGCAGTGTCCACATGGCCTGTGCCTGTTCACCCGACTGCGCGATCGTGGCGTCGCGTGCGGTGCCGCGCTCCAGCGCATCGCCCAGCGCCTTTTCGAGCATCGCGGCCAGCGCAGGGTCGGCGGCACTGTCGTCGGCCTGCACCAGCGCATACCAGGGGTGACCGGGCAGCGGGTCGGGCAACGAAGGTAGATGCTTGCGCGACAGCCCCAGCGAAAGCTGGGACATGAGCTCGAAACCGGTCAGCCGGTCGCCCAGCGCGGACTTGAGCTCGCGCAGAAGCGTGACCGCGGCGTCGACGTCGGCCAATGCCACGAGCGCGGTCGCGTGCGTGCGCGGCGCCGGGAACAGCTTCAGCACGGCGGCGGTGAGGATGCCGAGCGTTCCTTCGGCGCCGATGAACAGCTGCTTGAGGTCGTAGCCGGTATTGTCCTTGCGCAAACCGCGCAACCCGTCCCAGACGCGCCCGTCGGCGAGGACGACCTCGAGGCCGAGCACCAGTTCGCGCGTGTTGCCGAAGCGCAGCACGGCGGTGCCCCCGGCATTGGTGGAGATGTTGCCGCCGATCGTGCAGCTGCCCTCCGCCGCGAGCGAAAGCGGGAAGAGGAGGCCGGCCTCGGCCGCCGCCCGCTGGACCAGCGCCAACGGAACACCGGCCTCCACGGTGATCGTCGCGTTGTCCGGGTCGAGCGCGCGAACCCGGTTGAGCCGAGCGAGCGACAGCACCACGGCTTCGCCGCTGGCATCGGGTGTCGCGCCGCCGCACTGGCCGGTATTGCCACCTTGGGCGACGATTGCCGTGCGGAACTCCGCGCACGCCCCGACGACCGCTGCCACTTCGCCCGTGGTCCGCGGACGCACCACGGCCCAGGCGCGACCGTGGTAACGGCCGCGCCAGTCGGTAAGATAGGGCGCCAGATCGGCGGGATCGGTGAGGACCTGCGCGGGACCGACGGCGGCGTCGAGCCGCGCTCGCAGGGTTGCGCGAATGTCCGTCATGGACCACGATAATAGCGAAAAACAGCGTCGTTGCCGTCGCGACCAGCTGGTGCCGGCGTTTCGGGCGTACTTTCCATCTCGCGAGGAGCCTCCATGACCCAACCCCCGTCGACTCCGCCACCAGCGGGATTTCCGTTCTCGCCGCAGGATGCGATCGAGTTCATGCAGAAGATGTGGAACCCATTCGGGGTGGCAATGCCCGGCTTCGGCATGCCGGGAGCGGTGCCGCAGGCTGCGCCCGCCGCGGGCCAGGGCAATGCGATGGGCGGCATGCCGTTTCCCAATCCGGCGGCAATGTTCGCCGCACTCGACCCCGCCGATGTCCAGCGCAAGATCGACGAGCTCAAGATCGTCGAGGGCTGGCTGCAGATGAGCCTCAACATGATGCAGATGAGCATCAAGACCATGGAGCTGCAGAAGGCTTCGCTCGAGGCGCTGCGCGGAACGCCGGCGCCGGCATCCGCAGCCGCCGATCCGGGGCGCAGGAAGCCCTGAGCCGCTCCGGCGCGTTCGTCAACAAACGTCCTTCGCCATGGGCATCGTTCTCTACTACGGATCCGGATCGCCATACGCCTGGCGCGTCCAGCTTGCGCTCGAGCACAAGGCGCTGCCGTACGATCTCAAGGTGCTGTCGTTCTCCGCCGGCGACACGCGCAAGCCCGAGTTCCTCGCGCTCAATCCACGCCATCGCGTCCCCGTGCTGGTGGACGGCGACTTCGTGCTCTACGAATCCAACGCGATCGTCGAGTACCTCGACGAGGCGTATCCCGCCGCCGGCGCCCGACTGTTCCCGGGCGATGCGCGGACGCGCGCGCTGATCCGGCGCCTGATCCTCGAGGCTGACAATTACTTCGACAAGGCGATCGACCCGGTGATCGACGAGGCGTTTTACAGGAAGCCCGAGGAGCGCAGCGCCGAGAAGCTCGCCGCGGGACGCGATGCGGTGATCGAAGAGTACGCGCTGTTTACGAAAGCGATGCGCGGCGACTTCCTCGCAGGGCCGCTGTCGGCCGCGGATTTTGCTTTGTATCCGCACGTCGCGTTCATGAAGCGGTGCGAGATGAAGCTGCCGGACCTCGCCACGGAGAGCTGGCTCACGCCCGAGTTGCGGGCATGGAAGGCGCGCGTCGAGGCGCTCCCGTTCTTCGACACGACCATCCCGCCGCACTGGAGGCAGAAATGAAGCTCACCACGTCCGCCTTTGCCGGCGACGGCCCGATTCCGCCCGAGTACGCATTCGGCGCCATGGATCCGGCGCAGCATGTGAAGCTGTCGACCAATCGCAATCCCGACCTGGCGTGGACCGACGTCCCGCCGGCTACCCGATCGCTCGCGCTCATCTGTCACGATCCGGACGTGCCCTCGCGCGGCGACGATGTCAACCAGGAGGGCCGGGTCGTGCCGGCGTCCCTTCCGCGCGTCGACTTCTTCCACTGGGTGCTGATCGACCTGCCGCCGGACACCGCGCCCATCGCCCGGGGCGAGTTCTCCGAGGGCGTCACGGCGCGTGGGAAACCCGGGCCGCACGCGCCGCGCGGCGCGCGACAGGGCATCTCGGACTACACGGGCTGGTTCGCCGGGGACAAGGACATGGCCGGCAAATATTTCGGCTACGACGGTCCCTGCCCGCCGTGGAACGACGCGATTCCTCACCGCTACGTCTTCACGCTGTATGCACTCGACGTGCCGCGCCTACCGGTGGAGGGTGTCTTCACCGGAGCGGACGTGCGCAAGGCAATGGCGGGGCATGTCCTCGCCGAGGCGGCGGTGGCCGGGCGCTACACGCTCAATCCGGCATTGAGCCTGTAGCTGCGCCGGCGCAATCCCGGCGCAATCCTCGGCGGAAACCTGCCCGACGCGGCGGCGCTGCGTCAGGTGTCGGCCGCAGCGCCGATCCAATCGGTCAAGCGCTCTTCGCAGGCGGCGTCACGGACGTCGGCGAGCGTGAGCCAACAGGTGTCGGCCGGTGCGGCGTCCAGAACCAGCGTCGTTGCGTGGAGTTCGTCCCGGCGAAACGCGTGAACCGTCACCTGATCGCCTGCAGTGCGGCGCTCGCATACGCGCTCGACGGCTTCCGCCGATGCCCGAAGTCCCTCGAGTGCAATCAGCGTGTCGTGCGCGGCGAGCCCGGCGCGTTCGGCCGGCCCTCCACTGTACACATGCGCGAGTCGCGGCTCGCTGCCGCTCGCGAGCCTCGCGCCGATCCAGCAGCGCTCGCGTTCGGCACGCTTGCCGGCCGCACCGCCGCGATCCGTCGGTCCTTGCGCGGCGCGCAGGTTCAGTTCGATGCCCACGCCGCGCAGGAGATCGGCAAGGGGCGGGTCCTCGATGCCGTCAACATAGCGCGCGAAGAAGCCGGCAAGATCGCTTCCGCCCAGCTCCGTTGCGAGTCGCTGGATGCCGTCCTCCGGGACGCCCGGTCCGCCGCCTCCATAGCGCTGCCAGAGCGTGCGCATGACGTCGTCGAGCGAGGAGCCGCGCGTGCGCAGCGTGAGGTCGAGCGCGAGCGCGACCAGCGCCCCCTTCGCGTAGTAGCTGACGATGGCGTTGGGTGAGTTCTCGTCCTGGCGGTAGAACTTGATCCAGGCGTCAAAGCTCGACTCGGCGACGCTCTGCACGTGCCGCCCGGGGTTGCGCAGGACCGTCGTGATGCCGCGGCCGAGCAGTTCGAGGTAGCTCGCGCGGTCGATGACGCCGCTCCTGACGAGGGCCAGATCGTCGTAATACGACGTAATGCCCTCGAACGCCCACAACTGACGCGTGTAGGTTTCGCGCGCGAGATCGTACGGCGCGAAGGCGGCAGGCATGATCCGCTTGACGTTCCAGCCGTGGAAATACTCGTGGCTCGCGAGCCCGAGGAAGCTCCGGTAGTCGTCGCCGATCGCCGTGATGCCGCGGGCCGGCAGGTCCTGGCGCTTGCACAGCAGGCTCGTGCTTGCGCGATGCTCGAGCCCGCCGTAGCCGTCGCCGACGGCGGCAATCTGGAACAGGTATCGATCGAACGGTGCGCGACTGCCGGGTGCGCCGCCGAAGAGATCGATCTGCCACTGGCACACACGGGAGAGATCGCGGGCAACACGCTGCAGATCGGCGTCGATGCGGCCCGTGACCGCGATGTCGTGGCGCACGCCGCCGGCCATGAAGGACTCCAGTGCGAAGTCGGCGATCTCGACCGGGTGGTCGATCAGGTCGTCGTAGCTGCCGGCCTGGTAGGCGCCGAATCCGAACTCGGCCGCTCCGGCCGACGGCAGCGTCGTCGCGACGCGCCAGTGCCGACAGGCGTCGCCGGCGGGCGCGACGATCTCGACCGCGCAGGGCGCCTGCTCACGGCCCTCGGGGCACAGAAAAACGGCGGGACCGTTGAAATAGGCGCGCGTGGTGTCGAGGTAGGCCGTGCGGACCGACAGATCGTACGCATAGACGTTGGCGACGACGGTGAGCGGACCCGCGCAGGGTTGGGCGTGCCAGACGTCCTTCGCCTCCTTCGCGATCGCGACAGGCACGCCCGCTGCCTCGGCGCGGACGGCAACAAAGTGGCGCGCGAACTCGCGAATCAGATAGCTGCCGGGGATCCACACCGGCAGCCGGAACCGTTGACCGTCCGGCGCCGGATCCTCGACCGTGCAGCGCACCTCGAACAGATGTGCGTTCAGGTCGAGCGGCGCGATGCGGTAGCGGATCGAGGATAGAGGGATGGGCGCGCTCAACGGAGGCTCGCTCGACGCAATGGCGGGAGATGGCGCCCCGAAGACGAATCGAACGTCCGACCTGCCCCTTAGGAGGGGGCTGCTCTATCCACTGAGCTACCGGGGCTTGCCGGTGCCCCCCGTGCGGGGAGGCACCGCGATTTTACCGGATCGCGGCGGTGGCCTACACTGGTCGCCGAAACCTGCCGCGCGCACACGTGCTCAACCGCCTGTTCACCCTGCTTGCGCCCGCCGACTGGCTGGCGCTCGTCGCCTTTCTCGCCGGCTGGATCGGCTACAGCTACTACGCCGATCGCGCCGCGCGCAGCGCCCGGGGGCTGCGCGGGGTGACGCACCGTCTGCGCCTCGAGTGGGCGCGGCAGATGGTGCGACGCGAGAACCGGATCGTGGACGCCGCACTTACCGGCAACCTGATGACCAGCGTGTCGTTTTACGCGAACACCACGATCTACATCATCGCGGGGTTGATCGCGGTCGCGGGAACGCTGGACAAGCTCGTCAGCTTTACCGAGGACCTGCCGTTCGCCCGCGTGCAGTCGAAGGAACTGGTCGAGGCGAAGGTGTTCCTGCTGGTCGGCATCTTCATCTTCGCGTACTTCAAGTTCACGTGGGCGCTGCGGCAGTTCAACTTCCTGTCGATCCTGATCGGCAGCGCGCCCGACCGCGACAGCCCGGCCGAACTCCTGGAGCGGCACGCCGAGAAATCGGGAACCGTCAACACGCTGGCCGGCGACGAGTTCAACCGCGGCATCCGCGCGTACTACTTCGGGTTCGCGGCGCTCGCGTGGTTTGTCTCGCCGATTGCGTTCGTCGCCATGAGCGTCGTGATCCTGCTCGTGCTATGGCGGCGCGATTTCCGGTCGCACACGCTGCGCGCGCTGGAAAGCTGACCCGGTCGTCGCGCAGTCGAAGGCCGTTACCCGCGGCCGACGAACGGCATCTTGGTCGCCATCACCGTCATGAACTGGACGTTGGCGTCCAGCGGCAGGCTGGCCATGTAAACGACGGCCGAGGCGACGTGCGAGAGGTCCATCAGCGGTTCGATCGCGACCGCGCCGTTCGCCTGCGGAACGCCGGTGGCCATCTTCGCCGCCATGTCGGTGGCGGCATTGCCGATGTCGATCTGCCCGCAGGCGATGTCGTACTTGCGCCCGTCGAGCGACGTGGACTTCGTCAGGCCGGTGATCGCGTGCTTGGTCGACGTGTACGGCGCCGAATTGGGCCGCGGCGCGTGAGCCGAGATCGAGCCGTTGTTGATGATGCGGCCGCCGCGCGGCGCCTGGTTTTTCATCAGGCGGAACGCTTCCTGCGTGCAGAGAAAGGCTCCGCTGAGATTGATATCGACGACGCTCTTCCATTGCGCGAACGTGAGGTCCTCGAGGTTGATCGGCGGGGCCCCGACGCCCGCGTTGTTGAACAGCAGGTCGAGACGCCCGAACGCCTGTTGGGTGCGCGCGAAAAGGGCGCGAACGGATTCCGGGTCGGCGACGTCGGTGGTGACGGCCAGTGCGCGGTCGGCGGCGACGCCGGCAGCCCCGATCGCCTGGTCGAGCGGCTCGCGCCGGCGGCCCGCGAACGCGACGCGGTAGCCCTCCTTCAACAAGGCGAGGGCGACGGCCCTGCCGATGCCGGTGCCGGCACCGGTGATGATTGCGGTCTTGTTGATGGCGTTCATGCTGGGGTCCCCTGTCGTGTGGCGATGCAAGCGGCGTGCGGTGGCGGCTCGATGCACATCATAGACGGCTCGCGTCATGACGCGCGAGTGAGGTCGCGGCCGACGGCGTTTACGCAGGCGCCACCAGCAGTGCCTGCCGCGCGAACTGGCGCAGATAATCGTCGACGAAAGCGCGGGCTTCGGCGACCGTGCGTCCGGGCATGCGCGGCGCTACGACTGTTGCGAGCGCCGTCCGATCGCGGCTTCCGTCGAGGAGCGTCAGTAATTCGCGGGCGACCGGATCGGGAAGCCGCACGCCCTCATGGCGCAGCGTCGTCAGAAGCTCGCGCCGGGTGGCCTGCCAGCGCGCGACCGGGCTCGCCACCGGCCCGTCGCCGGCCGTTGTCGCGATCGGCCGCGGCTGCGAGACGAGCTCGATCTCGCCCGCCATCCACCGCTCGGCGAGGAGCGCTTCGATCGGTCGTGCCACGGTATGGCGCGCGCGCAGGAAATTCGCGGCATCATCGAATGAGACGGTTCTCGGCCACGCCTCGACCAGCATGCGCAACAGCGCGAGCTCCGGCGCCTCGGCACCGGCGGCGGCCGGCAACCGGCCGTCGTTGGCGGCACGTGCCAGCGCACTCGGGGCGCCGACATGCATGCCGGAGACGCGTGGCGGGGTCAGCGTGAAGCGCGAATCGGGGCTACCGCGACACAGCAGCGAATGGCGGATGCGCCGGAACCGGGCGAAGTCCAGGTACTGCTCGCGTCGCAGTGGATCGAGTCCGGCGACGAACTGGCGCATTCGCGGCGCGAGGCCGGACGTCGACATCATCCAGGGCTGCGCTTCGGCAACGAAGGCAAGCCCGTAGCGCCGCGCATGCGCGACGAACTCGTGGAAATACACCGGATCGTTCGGCGCGCCCAGATCATCATGGAAGAGCAGGCTGTCGGTGCGTCCGACGAGTTCGCGGAACTCCGCGCGCAGGAACGCGTCGACGGGAACCTCGGTGTCGCCGTCATCCGCGAGGAGGCTGGCTATGTTCCGGGCGCCTTCGAGCCTTGCCCGCGCATCCGGTGCGTCGGCCGTGTGGTAACGCAGGATGTCCCATGCGGCCTGCCGCACGCGGCATCCCGGATAGGTGTTGTAGCTCACGTACATGACGCCGTTCGGTGCGAGTCGACGCGCGGCAAGCTCGAACAGCGCGTCGCGCACCGCAGCGGGAACCCACGAATAGACGCCGTGCGCGATGACGTAGTCGAAGCTGCCGAGCGCGTCGGGCAGCGTGCGCAGGTCCTGCAACAGCAGCGAAACATTGGTGAGGCCGAGATCGGCGATCATCCGGTTGCCGGCCTCGACCGATCGGGGCGCGAGATCGCAGCCGACGAACGTCGCCTCCGGAAGCGTGGCGGCAAGCGGAATGAGGTTGGCGCCGTCGTTGCTGCCCAGCTCGAGCACCCGGCACGTTGCCACCGACGCCGGGGTCGCGTTGAACATCGCGGCCACGGCTGCCAGGTGGGCCGGGTGTGTGAGCGGGATCGGCCGGGCGTCGTACGCGACGGCGTCGTACTTGTCGGCGAGCGCCGCGTTGGTCGTCGGGTCGGTCGAGGGCCGCATGGAAGGGAGGCGAGGAAGCGATGCAGGCAGGGCCGCGGCCCGAGCGCGGAATTCTACGCGCCTCGGCCGAGGCTCCTCGGCGCAATGCACGCTCGGCGCCGGCAAGAGCCGTCAGCGTAGGCGGGTCCGGGAAGGGGGATACCTCGACCGGGCGGGGGAGATCGCCAAAACCGGCAGCCGCTGCTATGATGACAATGTCATAGATGGCCGGCAATCCGGAAACGCGGGGACCAGTGACCGATACGACTTTTCGACTGTTCGCAGCCGAACGGCGAACGCGCACCTGCTCGATCTGCCGCCAGCAGACGCGGCCTGGTTCGAAGCTATGCGTGGCCTGCAAGGCGGCGTTGAAGCGTGCGCGCCACGAGACGGTATCGCAACTCGAGCCGCTGCCGCGGCGAGCCGGCCCGGGCTCGGAATCCGTGCGCCGCCCGAGGACGCGCAAGCCGGCCCCGGTATCGACGAAGCCGATATCGGCTGCGAAGTGGCGACTGCGGCATCGCGACCTCGTCACCGTCAGCGTCGCCGTGCTGGCCCTGGTGATCTATGTCGAGGCACCGGGCTGGCGCTCGCGCGGAAGTCCGCCAGCGCCCCCGGAAGCGGCCGCTGCAGTCGTGCCGCGCCCACCAGCGCCCGTCGTGGCGGACTCCTCCGAGGTCGAGTTGCCCCAGACCCCGGCCGAGCCAGTGGTGCGAACCCCGGAAGCGCTTCGGGGCGAGACGACGATGATGGTCGCCCCCGCGACGGGTGCCAGGACTCGCGTCGTTCACGAGCAACCGGCTGTTGTCGCGCCGACGCCGGTCGATTCGTCGCCGTCGGCGTTCGGCACGGTCGAAGAGGCGCAGCAGACTGCGCCGGCGCCGGAACCCGTGCCCCTACCGCCCCCCCGCGAAAGGCCGCAGGCGGATCGTTGGCAGGTCATGCAGGAAACGATCGCGGGTTGCGGGCGCGAAGGTTTCATCGATCGGTTCATCTGCGAACAGAAGGCGAGGCTCGCGGCCTGCGAAGGGCACTGGGGGCGGGTCCCTGAATGCCCTTCGGGGATTGCCAACGACCACGGGCAATGACGGCGGGCGCCCACCGCCCCGGCGACCGTGCCGGCCCCGGGTCAACCGCCTTGGCGCGTACGGGATCGCCGTGCCATTTTTCCGATCATGACCGCGGCGACCGAGGCGCCGACCGCGGCGGCCGCGACCGGGTCGCGCGCCAGCGCGGCGAGCACCTGAGTCACGACATTCGGATCGCTCTGTTCGACATAACGGACAAGATCGTAGATCTGTGCCGACGTGGCCTGCGCGGCGTCGTCGAGCGACACGGGGACCTCGGACCCCCGTGCCTGCCACAGGTACTTGGCGAACGCGCCACCGCCTACGACCGTCAGCGCCAGCGGGCCGACCGCGGCCAGCAACCGGCGCAGCACGTGCGCGCGCATGGCGATTCCGGCGCGGGAGAACGCGCTTGCGATGACGGCGGCGAGCGGACGCCCCTCGACGGGCATGCGCGTTGCATCGAACGGTACGCCATTCACGTTGGCGGGGGTTCGTCGTCGCCACGTTCGTATCTTCGGGATCTTCATGCACTCGCTCCTGTACGTTCGTGATTTGTTGGTGGTGCGGGAGGGCTGCCGGCGCGACGGCGCGGCAGGCACCGAGCGTGCGCAGTCGCGTCACGCACGGGATCACGGTCCGACTGGCTTGCGCTCTACAAAGTTCCCCGTCGCTCATGACCATTTGTCATGAAGAAATGCCGAACGAGACAGTGTTTCCCCGTGCGGGACGACCGATCCGGTTCGTTCAGCCGAACGACAGACGCGACGCCGGACGCCGTTTGCCGGGGCACGGGAGCCGCCGCCGATACCGACCATGTCGTCGCGGTTCCCGCGCGGCTGACGAACACGGCGCCCCGATTCCTGCGTAACGCTTCCCCGGTGCCGGGACGGCTGCGGGCATTGCGTCCTACGGTGGCGGCGACGGCAGTATGGGACGAGGCATCGTGGCGCGCCGCCTCGACCGGCGGATCCGGTCACTTCATCCGCGCGACTTCCCGAAAGTCGCGCAAGGATCGGGACGCGCGGTCGGTGCAGTGAACCAGAGATAGTCGAAGCCCGGATGCGCGGCGGCGGCTTCCCGCGCGAATTCGTCACGATCGGCCTCACCGGCATCGATCTCGAGGAACGCGACACTGACATGCGTTGCGCCATGGCCGACGAGCCCGGGCGCATTGACATAGCGGGGAACGCCGAGATCTCCGCGGACGTGACCGTTGCCGGCGATCAGGATCGCACCGTCGGCGGTGGCAGCCCCGGCGAGCGCCTGCGCCATCGCAGCGTCGCGGATCCGCTGCGCGAGGGCAAGTGTCGGGACGACGTCCTCGGGCAAGGCATTGCAGTGGCTGCGCACGATGTCGGTACGCATCGCCTCGGCCGCCTTCGCGTCCCACGCGGTGGCGTCGAGCCGGGTGCGCCACGCGGTGTTGGGCAGCGCGGCCGGTCCCGCCCGGGCGAGGCGCATCAACGCGCCGGCAGGCACGTTGCCGGCGCGAACGGGAAGCCCGGCGGCAAGTGCGGCCTCGACGATCGGACGGTGCAGTGGCCAGCGCCACGCCTTGCGGTCGAGTTCACCCGCCTGCGCCAGCGCGTCGGCGTCGACGTCCCGGGACTGTGCGGCGGTGAGTGCGTCGTCGTGCGCGAGGTCGAACGGCTCGAACACGACGGCAGGACGGGCACCCTGCGCGGCGATGGCGGTGACGATCCGGGCGCGCGCCGCATGATGGCGCGGATTGTCGTGAATCTCGCCCAGCAACCGGAAGCGCGCCGCGGTGAGTCGGGTGACGAGGTCGCGTTCGTCGACGAAGCGTTCACCCCGGACGTCCCAGATGCGGGCGGGCACGTCGACGGCAACGGCGAGGTCCGGCGCGACCGTTCGGCACGCAGCGAGGATCAGCGCGGCCGCGAAGATCGGGAACGCAACGGCGGCGCGATGGAACAGGGCGCCCGCCTGCGCGCAGGCGCGTCGCCCGGTGCGCTGCAGGTCGACAGGTGCGAAACGCATCGTTTGCCGGTTCGAGAGACGAATGCGCGAAACCTGCGCGTCGCGCAGCGGTGATCGGGCAAACGCCGTCGTTCGGACGGTAATGTCGCCGAACGGGACTTGCCGCACAAGGTCCGTGCCGCTGCATGGCCGCTGGCGCGGGTGCAGGTTCCGTCCGTAAGATAGTCGGCATTCCAAACCGGACAGAGAAAGGCTCCCCCATGGCCACCTCCCGCAAGTCACCGCGCACCCGGACCGCTGCGTCGCGCGGAGCAGCCGTCGAACCCCCCGCGGTCGCCGTTCCCGAATCGACGCTGGTCGGCATCGCCCATCAACTGCGCAGCTGGACCGACTCGGTACTCGGCATCGCCGGCGCCGCTGCCGACGTCTCGATCAACGCGGCAAAGGCGATTCTCGTCAAGCCCGAGCAACGCATGGCACTGGAGAAAACCGGCCAGGTCCTGCGCGGGATGCGCGAGGCGGCGGGGCTCAGCCTCAAGGAGGTCGGTGAAGCCATCAATCTCAAGGATCCGGCGCTGCTCGATCTGGTGGAGAATGGCAAGGTCGCGCTGCCGTTCGAGATCATCCTGCGCCTTGCCTCGGTGCTCGGGCGCAACGATCCGGTTTCGTTCGTCATGCGCTTCACCCGTTCCTACAATCCGGAGGTCTGGCACACGCTGGAGAATCTCGGCATCGGCCGCTTCGCGGTCCAGGCGGGGCGCGAGCGCGAATTCGCGAACATCTATCGCGGCAGCGACGTGGCGCGCCGCCTCGGTGACGAGGACTTCGCCGCGGTTCTGAATTTCGTCAGGGCGGCATTCGATCTGGCGTTGACGTTCCACGGCGCCCATGGAAGCGTGCAGCCGGTCGCGAGGCGGAAGAGCGCGCGTCGCTGAGTGCGGGACCCGAGCGACGTATCTCCATCCGAAAGCCATCTTCACGGAGCCCGACCCGGATGTCGCGCCAGACGCGCGCCCGGCACCGACGGCGGGCGGTCGTCGCCACGCGAAGGAGCGAACCATGGCCCTTTCCCTCATCCGTTCGATGGTCCCTTTCGTGCTGTTTGCAGCGCTGGCGAGTGTCGGGATGCCCGCCGCGGGAGCGGAACCCACCTATTTCGACGTCGGTCGCGGCGCGCACCCGCACGACGTCGCGGCGGCTCCGGGGGCGGACGCCCCCGTCTATTACACGGCGCAGATGACCGGCAAGCTCGGCATCCTCGATCCGGCGAGCGGCCGCATCGAGGAAATCCCGCTCGGCCCACGCTCTGCACCACACGGCGTGATCGTCGGTCCGGACGGCGCACCTTGGATCACCGACAGCGGCCAGAACGCGATCGTCCGCGTCGATCCGGCCACGCGCGCGGTCCGCGTGTGGCCGTTGCCCGCCGACACCGGCTACGCGAATCTCAACACGGCGACGTTCGATCGCAAGGGTCGCCTCTGGTTCACCGGCCAAAGCGGGTTCTACGGGCGCCTCGATCCGGCGACGGGGGTGATCGACATGTGGACGGCGCCGCGTGGACGCGGACCATACGGCATCACCACGACGCCGTCGGGCGACGTGTACTACGCATCCCTCGCGGGCAACCACATTGCGCGCATCGACACTGACAGCGGCGCGGTGACGGTGATCGAGCCGCCGACCAAGGACCAGGGCGCGCGCCGGGTGTGGTCGGACTCGCGCGGTCGGATCTGGGTCAGCTACTGGAACACCGGACACGTCGGCATGTACGATCCGGCGACTCGCGGATGGAAGGAGTGGAAGCTGCCCGGCGCCGCGCCCCGCGCGTATTCGGTCTGGGTCGACGACCGCGACAAGGTATGGCTCACCGAATGGAGCGCCAATGCGATCGTCCGCTTCGATCCGGTGTCCGGAAAATTCGAAAGCTTCCCGTCGAACAAACCCAACGCTACCGTGCGGCAGATGCTGGGCCGTTCGGGTGAGGCGTGGGGCGCGGAGTCGGGCACCGACCGACTGGTGCGCCTGCCTGCATTCTGACCGTCGGCCGGTCTCGCGGCGAACGCCCGCGCGCCACAGCGAGCGGGCCGCGGCGGCCTCAATCGTCGACGCGACCGCGCCCCGCTTTCACTTGTCCGCGCCGGATCTTCGCGTCGACGCGGCGCCGCTGCGAAGCCTTGGTCGGCCGCGTCGGCTTGCGCGCCCGCGGCACTGCCGCGGCGCGATCGACCATGGCCTGCAGCCGCGCCAGTGCGTCGCAGCGGTTCCTATCCTGCGTGCGGAAACGCTGCGCCTTGATGACGATGACGCCGTCACCTGTCACTCGCGCGTCGCCGCCGGTGAGCAGGCGCGTCTTGACCGGCTCGGGCAACGACGAGGCGCGGATGTCGAAGCGCAGGTGGACCGCGGTCGACACCTTGTTGACGTTCTGGCCACCGGCGCCCTGGGCGCGTATGGCCGTCCACTCGACTTCGGCGGGATCGATCGCGGGCATCGAAGACAGGGTCGCGCGTGGGCAGCCGCTGCTAGCGAGAACCGGCGTCGGCGGCGGCGGTCATCGCCGCGACCTGCGCCTCCGGCTTCGGGTACTTCCATTTCTTCTGCAGCCACAACCAGTCCGCCGGGCTCGCGCGGATCTCGCGCTCGAGCGCCGCGGCGTATCGCTCGACGATCATCTCGTCCTCGCCGTGGGCATATGGAGGCCCGGCGAGCACGTCCAAGTGCACCGCGTAGCGACCGCGGCCGACCCGCCGCATGGCGACGTAGACGACGGGCGCGTCGAGGAACCGGGCGATCTTGCCCGCACCGGTGAAGAATGCCGTGTCCTGGTGCAGGAACCGTGTCCAGAACTTCGGGTGTTCCGGGCGCGGCGTCTGGTCTGCGATCAGCGCGTAAGTCCGCAGCTGACCGGCCCGCGCCATCAGCGTGTAGACGAACTCCTCGCGCGGTATGAGCGAGCTGCCGAAGCGCGAGCGTGCCTCGTGCAGGAAGGTGTCGATCGCGGACACACGCTGCTGCTGGTAGACGACGTCGATCGGAATGCCGAAATGCACACCCGCGGCGAGCAGCAGCCATTCCCAGTTCGCGTAGTGCGCGGTGAGCAATACGACGGACTGGCCGGCCTCCTGGCAGCGCCGGATGACCTCCGGATTCTCGATGACCACGCGCTCTTTGAGCGCCGCTGCGCTCGCCCCGAAGCCCCAGAAGGCCTCCATCATCGTGTCCGCCGCATTCAGGTAAGACTGGCGCAGGATCTCCGCGCGCTCGGCAGGACTGCGCTCGGGCAGGGCATTGGCGATGTCGCGCTCAGTGTATTCGCACCGCCAGCGCAGCACCCGGAACGCCACGAAGTACGCGATCCAGCCGATCGGGTACAGCAGCGCCAGCGGCGTGCGGGTCAGCATCTTGAGCAAGAGCTGCATCGGCAGGTGCGGAGGAGGGCGGCAGGCGGGTGCGCGCGGTCGTCACCCATCGCGATGCCCGGGCGTCAGGCGGGGCGGCCGGTCACCCGGGAGGGAGGCAGCGAGGCACGGCGCGGCGCATTATACGCGCCGGCCGATGCGCGGGGCCGGGCAGACGGGTTCGGTCCGGCAGATCGGCGATTCGGTTGAACGTCATGTTCCCCCTGGCAATCGGAGCTTGCGGGGGCTGCGGTGCGAACGGCGTACGATTTGACCGTCGCCGGCAGGGTGTACGCGGCACCGACTGTTGGCTGCGCAAGGAATCGTCGGGCGAAAGCGACCAACAACGGGCGCGGCCGGCCGTGGTCCGCGCATGCGAGGAGACCGCCCATGTCATTTCGTTTCCCGAACGGTGTCAAGGCCCTGGTGTCGGTGCTCTTTTCGGCGCTGGTTTCGGCGTGCGGCGCCGCGGGACCTGCGTTGCCGCTGCCCGCGCCGGAGGTCGATGTCGCCGCGCGGGGCGCGGGGCTGCAGACTGCCGTGTTTGCCGGGGGCTGCTTCTGGGGCGTCGAAGCGGTGTTCCGTCATACCCGGGGTGTGCAGCGCGCCGTCTCGGGCTATGCCGGAGGCCCGGCTCATCTCGCCGATTACGCAGCCGTCAGCGCCGGGACGTCCGGGCATGCCGAATCCGTGCAGGTGACGTACGATCCGACGCATATTTCCTACGGCCAGCTGCTGCGGATCTTCTTTTCCGTGGCGCACGACCCGACCGAACTCGACCGGCAGGGTCCCGACATCGGCAGCCAGTATCGCTCGGCGATCTTCGCGACAGGCGACGAGCAACGTCGGGTCGCGCAGGCCTACATCACGCAGTTGCAGCGGGCCAAGGCGTTTGCGCGGCCGATCGTCACGCAAGTCGTCGCACTGCCCGCGTTCTACGCCGCCGAGGAGGGCCACCAGGACTACGTCGCGCGGTACCCGAACCAGCCGTACGTCGTGATCAACGATCTGCCCAAGGTTGCGGCGCTGCGCGCGCAGTTTCCGGAGATCTATATCGCGGGAACTGATTCCAGGTGAGCCCAGCCCGGTGTGCGCCGCGGCGCGGCTCACCGCGGCCAACTTGGCCTGGCGTCCCGCTGTTGGTTGAATTTCGTCGTTCCAGTCGTGCAACGCACACCTCGAGCGCAGCCCTGCGCGTCGCGCAATTCGACGATGCGCCGGCAGCCGCTGGCAACCTCGGCGAGGAGGGCGACGATGGCGGACTCGCCGCAGCAGTCCTGGCGGCTCATGCCGCAAGGCGCGATGCAATCGATGCCGCTTTGCATTATGCTCGACCCCGGGTCGCTTGCGGCCGATGGCATGCTGTGTCGTGGCCCGCGGCTGCGTCGCATGAACACTGCACCCCGCCCGCCTGCGCACAACCTTGACCGGAGAACCGCCGTCCATGTCGACCACCGCCGTTCCCGCGCCGCAGAAGGCACGGATCCTGGCCGAAGCGCTGCCGTTCATCCGCGCGTATCACGCGAAAACGCTGGTGATCCGCTTCGGCGGGGCGGCGATGACCGATGCGGCGCTGATGGCTGGGTTCGCGCGCGACGTCGCGCTGTTGCGGCTGGTCGGAATGAATCCGATCGTCGTCCATGGTGGTGGTTGGCGGATCGAGGAGCTGATGCGCCGGATGGGCATCGAGCCGCGCCGTCATCGCGGCGTGCGCGTCACCGACGAGAAGACGCTTAACCTTGTCGAGATGGTCCTGGACGAGCGCAATCAGGAGCTGGTGGGACTGATCAACAGGAGCGGTGGGCGGGCCGTGGGCATCAGCGGGCAGGATGGCCGCTTCATCCACGCGCGACCGATCGCGTTGCCGGCCGAGCCGGGAATCGAGGCGCCGGACCTGGGTTTCGTCGGCGAAGTCGAGCGCATCGATCCTGCGCTCATCAACTTGCTGCTGTCGCGCGGATTCATCCCGGTGGTGATGCCCATCGGCGTCGGCGACGACGGGACCGCGTATCACGTCAATTCAGACATCGCGGCCGGCCAGCTCGCGCGCGCCCTCAATGCCGAAAAGCTGATTCTGATGACCAACGTACCCGGGGTCCTCGGTCGCGACGGCAAGCTCGCCTACGTGCTCACCGCCACCGAGGCCGAGGCGATGCTCAAGGACGGCACTGTGCAGGGTGGCATGATGCCGCGCGTGCAGGCGGCGCTGGCGGCGGTACGCGAGGGCGTGCGCTCCGTCCACATCATCGACGGAGGTGTGCCGAGCGCGCTGCTGCTCGAGGTCCTGACGACCTCCGGTGTCGGCACTGCCGTGCGCTCCGATGCCGGTCCCCACTTCCTCGCCGACAGCCGGAGCTACCTCGCGGCCGACGCTTCGGAGTGACGCGTCGGCGCAGCGGATGTTCGGCGCGGCGCCGGCATCGAGCCCGTCGGGCAGCACAGGGCATCGCGACGCGGAGCCGGCGACGCGGCGTTGCCGCGGCGATGGGCGCGCGTATCATGGGCAGGCCGCCGGCGTCCCGTCCGGTATGCCGTCGGCCCACACCAAGAGGAGGGGGCGTCATGGCAAAGAAGAGCGCGAGCGAAGGGGTCTACCGCGTTACCGAAGTGATCGGCACCAGTACGGTCTCGTGGGAGGACGCGGCGAAGAATGCCGTTGCCGCCGCGAGCAAGTCGCTGCGGGATCTGCGGATCGCCGAGGTTGGCAAGCTGGACATGAAGGTCGAAGGCGGCAAGGTCGTCGCCTATCGCGCTCGCGTCAGCCTGTCGTTCAAGTACGAAGGTTGATCCGCTTCGCATTCCGCACCAGGATCGGCAACGGACGCAGCCGGGCAGTCGCACGTCGTTGGTCGCCGTCCGTTGCCGCCGCTTCGCACGGATTTCGCTTGGCGCAATTTCGAGGGCGAGGAGGCGGGAGCATGCCGCGCCACTGCCACGGAACAGAACGCTGCCGTTGCTGTTCGCCGGTCGCAGGGGCAGCACATGGGGCATAGCGCCTTGGCCGCCATCCGCCGCCATCGACTCGACGATCGGGGGGCCACAACAGGAAGCTCCGGCGTGGCCGACGACCCGCCTCAACCGCAGGCGCCCTATCCGCCCGACGATCTGGCGGCGCCGGCGCGCAACGCGTGGCATCGTCTCCACGCGCTCCATGCGGGGCGCGGTACCTGGAACGATGTCCTGCTTCTCGACCTGCGCGTACTCGCACATGCGTGCGGATGGTATGTCGAGGCTGCGCGGGCTGGCGCCAGCCACGGGCGTCCATCCGGAGGCGAAGTCGGCACTCGAGACGGGCCGCCGGCTGGCGCGGAACGACCTCGTGGAATGGGGTTGGTTCGCCCCCGAAAATCGTGATCGCGCGGCGATCGACGCGGACGGCCTCGACGCCGATCTCGTCGCGCTCTGTACCCGGCCCGCCTAGTTCGACTTCAGGCGCACGCGCATCACCTTCCTGTCGTACTCGGCCTCCTTCGCGAGCGTGATTTCGACGCCGCCGTCCGCGTAGACGCGGCCCCCGCTGCGACGGCAGATGTTGCGCTCGTACTGGCACGGCCCCATTTCGGGGTGTTTCCGGCAGAGCTCCGCAACCTTGGGCACGAATTCAATTGCGGTTTGCCGCCGCTCGCCTCCGACATGGGCGACGCAAACGTATTGTGATGCGGCGGGGACGACGACGGGCGGCTGCGGTGCGGGACGCACCGGCTTGGCGATCGCGACCGAAGCGGGCGCCACCGGCCCAGGCGCCGGCTCGACGGCACGGCGTACGACGGGCGCGCTGGACACGTCGGCCGTCGGCGTTATCGGAATCGGCTCGCGCGGTGCCGCGCACGCTGCAACGATCACCGCTGTCAGAAACGCAACACGCTTCATCGGGTTTCCTCCCCGTGGATGCCCTGGCGATGCATGCGCCGCGGCGGATGCTTGCCCTTGCGCCGCCGTGAACGCCGCGATCGACGTCGCCTGCGATGCAGGGCGGGCGACCGACGTGTTTATAGCAAGCCGCCGAATCTCCGGTCAAATACCGGGCGCGGACGAGGCCGCTGCGAGGAACGGGCGTCAGGTGCGCTGCGGATCGTCTGCGGTCCGAAGCCGGAAGTGGGCGCGCACCGGTGCGGCGCGAAACACGACAAGTGACAACGCGGTCAACAGGGCCACCGCACCGAGGATCGCCGCGAGCCGGAGCCAGGGTTCGCCGGACGAAATGCGCTGCGCAACCAGCGCGGCCAGCGTGCGCAGCCACTCGATGACGCCCAGCCCCAGCGCCGCCTGCGCAGTGCGCGCGGCCCACGGCCGCGGCAGGAACAGCAGCGCAAGCGCCAGCACGGCCGCCGAGGCAAGAGCGAGCTCGCTGCCACGAAGGAAATGCGCGGCGAGCAATGCCAGCGCAACCGCGGGCAGAACGAGACGAAGAACGGATTTCACGATGGCCTTCTCGATGGCAGGCGGGCAGCGACGGCCATTCTAGGCGGCGCCACTGGCCCCGGCCTTGATCCGGGTTAAGGCCGGCGCCGCAAGGGAGCGGGCCGCACCGCGTCAGCGATTTTGCGGATGCGCGGCGCTGCCGCGCGCGGCACATGAGGTCGCCGCAGGGCTGCTCGGCCGCGAATCCGGTAGAATTCGCGTCAGCGCCCGGCGAGCTCGACTGGGTCCGCCGCCGGCGGCGATGTGGATTTGCATTGCGACGACCCGTCGCAGCGTGCCCACACCGAATGGCAGATCGGGCACGCTTCCGTCGCAGGCGGCGCGTGGTCCGGCGCCGCCATCTCATGTCCTGAACTGGGAAATCTCATGCGTGTGTTCAATTTCAGCGCCGGTCCCGCGGTGCTTCCGGAAGCAGTGTTGGAGATTGCCGCCGCCGAAATGCTCGACTGGCACGGCAGCGGCATGTCGGTGATGGAGATGAGCCATCGCGGCAAGGAATTCATCAGCATCGCGGACAAGGCCGAGGCCGACCTGCGCACGCTGCTCGCGATCCCGGCGAGCTACAAGGTGCTGTTCCTGCAGGGCGGGGCGATCGGCGAGAACGCGATCGTCCCGATGAACCTGCTGGGCAACAAGACCTCGGCGGACTTCGTCAACACCGGCGAGTGGTCGAAGAAGTCGATCAAGGAAGCGAGGAAATACTGCACGGTGAACATCGCCGCGTCCGCCGAGGACCGGAACTTCACCTACGTGCCCGCACGCGAGACGTGGAAGCTGGACAAAAATGCCGCCTATGTCCATGTCTGCACCAACGAGACGATCGGCGGCGTCGAGTACCAGTGGGTGCCGGATATCGGCGACGTTCCGCTGGTGGCCGACATGTCGTCGCACATCCTGTCGCGCGTCATCGACGTGGCGAAGTACGGCGTCATCTACGGCGGTGCGCAGAAGAACATCGGCCCGGCCGGGCTCACGCTCGTGATCGTCCGCGACGACCTGCTCGACCGCGCATTGCCAATCACGCCGTCCGCGTTCCACTGGAAGGAGCAGGCCGAGGCGGATTCGATGCTCAACACGCCCCCGACCTATGCGATCTACATCGCCGGCCTGGTGTTCGAGTGGCTCCTTGCGCAGGGCGGCGTCGCCGCGATGGAGCAGAAGAACATCGCCAAGGCCGCGCTGCTGTATGACTACCTCGACCAGACCGCGTTCTACACGAACCCGGTGCGCAGGGAGGACCGGTCGCGGATGAACGTGCCGTTCAAGCTGCGCGACGAGGCGCTCGACGAGGCGTTCCTGAAGGGCGCGAAGGAAGCGGGCATGGTGCAGTTGAAAGGGCACCGGTCCGTCGGCGGCATGCGCGCCTCGATCTACAACGCCATGCCGGTCGAGGGCGTGCGCACGCTCGTCGAGTACATGAAGGCGTTCGAGAAGCGCCACGGCTGAAGGCCCGCGACGATGAGCAAGTACCAGATTCTCACGCTGAACCAGATTTCGAGCCACGGGCTGCACCGGTTTCCGTCGGCGCGATACACCGTCGGCAAGTCGGTCGAGCGTCCGGACGCGATCCTCGTGCGCTCGCACGACATGCATACGATGACGATTCCGGCGAGCGTGAGGGCGATCGGCCGTGCCGGTGCGGGCACCAACAACATACCGGTGGCGGAGATGTCGAAACGCGGAGTGCCGGTGTTCAACGCCCCCGGTGCCAATGCGAATGCCGTGAAGGAACTCGTGCTGGCCGCACTGTTGATTGGCGCGCGCAACCTGATCCCCGCGTTGGGCTATGTCGCCGGGCTCGCGCCGAGTGCGCCGGATCTGGAGAAGCGGGTCGAGGAGGGCAAGAGGCAGTTCGCCGGCATCGAGCTGCCGCATCGCACGCTCGGCATCGTCGGGCTCGGCGCAATCGGCAGCCTCGTAGCCGACACCGCGATCAAGCTCGGCATGAAGGTCATCGGCTTCGATCCGGAGATCACCGTCGATGCCGCGTGGCGGCTGCCGGCGAGCGTGCGCCGGGCGCACAGCATCGAGGAGTTGCTCAAGCAATCCGATTTCGTCACGCTCCACGTGCCGCTGCTGGCGGTGACCCGCCATCTGATCGACGCCAAACGCCTCGCCGTGATGAAGCCCGGCGCGGTGTTGCTCAATTTCGCGCGCGATGCGCTCGTCGACGACACCGCCGTCGTCGCCGCGCTGCGGGCGCACCGTCTCAAGCTCTATCTCAGCGATTTTCCGACGCCGGTGCTGCTTGGCGAACCGGGTGTCATCGCGCTGCCGCATCTTGGCGCCTCGACCGAGGAAGCGGAGGAAAACTGCGCGGCAATGGTCGTCGACCAGGTGCGGGAATATCTGGAGAACGGCACGATCGCCAACGCGGTCAACTTTCCCAATGTGGACATGCCGCGCGAGTCGCCCTTCCGCGTGGCAATCGCCAACGCCAACGTCCCCAACATGCTGGGGCAGATCTCGACAACGATGGCCAAGGCGGGTCTCAACATCCACAACATGGTGAACAAGTCCCGCGGCGAAATGGCTTACACGCTCGTGGACGTCGACAGCCCCGTCGCGGAGGGTGCCATCGAATCGCTGTCCGCGATCGGCGGCGTCCTGTCGGTGCGGGCAGTTCCCGCCGAGGACGGCTGACCGGCGAACCGGCGCGGTCGGTCAGGCCGAGAAGACGACCGCGAACGGACGGGGCAGCGCTTTGGTATTCGTGACGATGCGGACGCGAACGAACGAGGAGAGCGCCCCGAATCGCTGGCGCAAGTCGGTCGCTCCTTCGGTATTCGAGTGCATCCGGCCCCAGCGTGCCCGCCGGTCGGCCGGGCGGGGGCGCACAACGATACCCAGCGGCAGTTCCGCGAGCTTCGGCTCGCGGCTCATGTAGGTGCCGAACACGGCGAGCGCCTCGATCGCGAGTGGATTGCGCGAGGACTCGGCGTTGAACTCGGCAGCGAGCTCGCCCGCCTTGGCGAGGAGCAGCCTGGCCCGTGTTCGTTGCAGCGGCTCGACGACGCGGGCGGAGGCGAATTCGACGAAACGCGGATGAACGTGGTAATCGCCGCGCAGCTGTCGATGCGGCAGCAACAGCCCCTCGGCGACGAGTTCATTGACCACCGATTCGCCGACGGTCGTGTTCACGCCGAAGTCGTTGCGCAGTGCCTCGGCGCTGACACGCGCGCGTTCCGGCGGCAAGCCGATCACGCGTGAGAGCACGCGTCCCGCTGCGGCGCGCAGCGTCATCGCGTCCACGCCGAAATAGCTGCGACCGGTGGTGAGGGTGCGGGTTTTCATAGGGGCGCTGGCGCGTTAATCGGCAATGACATTAGCATAACCGCGACCGCGGCGTCCAGCAACCGCCCGGCGGCCTGCCGGGCGGTCGGTTGGCGGCGAACTCGGGTCTGGCACCCGCGCCCGCCGGGGCGGCCA
>Ga0105106_10000384_pt1 | contig 31218 bp, 26 predicted proteins | sample PPLLaktember2015_5_FD_79109 | JGI IMG/M metagenome (GOLD analysis project Ga0105106, IMG submission 79109) | Freshwater sediment microbial communities from Prairie Pothole Lake near Jamestown, North Dakota, USA - PPLs Lake P8 Core (1) Depth... | ecosystem: Environmental > Aquatic > Freshwater >...
ATCATCACCTGATGCTTCTTCCCGACAAACGGTCCTACATAACCGGCCTCTCGCAAGGCCTTAACCAGGTCGCCGCGACTGATCGGGCCAAAAGGCGGCATCAGGCGACCTCTTGCTGCTGTCTGGGATTCACGTCGATCCCGTCGATGAAGACCATGCCGTCGTCCACCTCGAAGAGCCGCGGGATCAGCGAGGCCAGGGTGGTCTTGCCTCCGCCCACCGGGCCCACGATCCCGAGCACCGTGCCGGCGGGTACGCGCAGCGACACGTCCTCCAGCGCGGGCTCGCGCCCCGCGCCTTCGTAGCGGAAGGTGAGCCCGCGGAACTCGATCTCGCCGCGCAGCGCCTGCACGGGCAGCGCGTCCGGCCGGTCGGCGATCGACGGCACCACGCCGAGCACCTCGTCGATGCGCTGCATGGCCGCCGTCCCGCGCTGCACCAGCGCGAACACCCAGCCCATGATGAAGGTCGGGAAGGTGAGCTCGTAGATGTACATCGTGAACGTGAAGAAGTCGGCCACCTGCATGCGGCCCGACTGGATCTCGCCGCCGCCGATCGCGAACACGATCCACATGCCGAGCATCGGCAGCAGGCCCGTCACCGCCGGCATCGCGCCGTTCACGCGCACCACGCGGAGCTGGCGCCGGTAGAGCTCGTCGCTCGCGGCCTCGAAGCGTCGGCGCGCGACGTCCTCCATCGCGTAGGCCTTCACCACCGCGATGCCTGACACCGTCTCCTGGAGCTGGCTCGACAGGTCGGCGATCCCCATCTGGACCGCCAGGTTGGTGCCGTGCATGGCGCGGCCGAACCCCCGGGCGATCAGGACGAAGAGCGGGTACGGCAGCAGCACCAGCGCCGCCAGGCGCGGGTCGAGGGTGAACATCGCGCCGAAGGTCGCGACGAACAGGATCGGGTTCTGGATGATCGAGACCAGGCCGGGCCCGAGCAGCAGCCGCACGGCGGTCAGGTCGTTCACGCAGCGGCTCATCAGGTCGCCGGTGCGCCAGCGGAAGAAGAAGGACTGCGGCAGCCGCTGGAGGTGCGCGAACAGGTCGTTGCGCATCTCGTACTCGATCTCGCGGGCCGCGTTGAAGATCTGGGTGCGCGACAGGAAGCGCAGCCCGGCGCGCAGCAGCGTGGCGGCGGCGAGCCAGGCGCAGCGGCGGCCGATCTCGGCGGGGCCGAGCCCTTCGAAGATCGCCTGCACCGCGCGCCCCACCAGGATCGGCACCGCGACGAAGGTGGCGGTATAGCCGAGGGTGGAGGCCACGCCGAGCGCGTAGAGCCGGCGGTGCCGGGAGAGGTAGCCGGCCAGCCGCCGGAACATCGCCCGGCGGCTCTCCGCCATGGCCTCCCGGTCCGGGAGGGCTGCAGCGGGGGCGCTCACCTCCGGTACCAGGCGGCGAGGCGCGCCCGGTCGAGACCGAGGCGCCAGCCGGCGAGGGCGGCGGCGTTGCGAAGCCAGGTGCGCGTCACGCCCCGCGCCAGATAGCGGCGGGGCGAGGTGACGACCTCGCCGGGCAGCGCCACGAAGCGCCCGGTGCGCCGGAGCGCGGCGACGAGATCGAGGTCCTCCAGGATGGGGACCTGCGGCACGCCCCCTGCCCGCTCGAGGGCCGCGCGCCGGGCCACCAGGGCCTGGTCGCCGTAGGGCAGCCCGAGCAGCGCCACGCGCAGCGCGACCCCCGCCTCGACCACCCGCAGGCCGAGGGCCGCGGCGCGGCTCGCCCCGGCCCCCCGCTCGAAGCGGAAGCCGAAAGCGCCGCCCGCCACGGCGGGATCGGCGAGCGCGCGCCGCACCGCCCCCGCGAAGCCCGGCGGCAGCCGGCTGTCGGCGTGCAGGAATACGAGCCCTTCGGCGGCGGTCGCCTCCGTCCCCGCCGCGAGCTGCCGGGCCCGGCCGGGCTCGCTGACCAGGACGCGGGCGCCCGCCGCGCGCGCGACCTCGCGGGTCGCGTCGCGGCTGCCCCCGTCCACCACGAGGACCTCCACGCCGGGCGCCCGGGCGCTCTCGATCGCGGCGCGGATGCGGTCGGCCTCGTCGAGTGCGGGGATCACGACCGCGAGCTGCACCCGGCCGACGATAGCATGCGGCCCGCCTCGGATTGACCGGCCGTTCGCCGTAGCCTATCCAAGCGGCGTGGTCCCCCGCCGCGAAAAGCCCGCCGAGCCGAGCGCGCCCTCCTACGCGCGCGCCGGCGTCGACCTCGACCACGACGAGGGCTTCATCGGCGAGATCAAGGAGATCGCCAAGAGCACCTTCCGCCCCGAGGTGCTGTCGTCGATCGGCGGCTTCGCGGGCCTGTTCAAGGCGCCCGACCGCTACAAGGACCCGGTGCTCGTCGCGAGCGCCGACGGCGTCGGCACCAAGCTGAAGCTCGCGGCGCAGCTCGGCCGCTACGACACGGTCGGCATCGACTGCGTCGCGATGGTGGTGAACGACCTGATCGTTCAGGGCGCCGAGCCCCTGGTGTTCCTCGACTACCTGGCGATGGGCGAGCTCGACGGCGCGATCGCCGCCGAGGCGCTGCGCGGGGTCGCGGAGGGCTGCAAGCGCGCGGGCTGCGCGCTGCTCGGCGGCGAGACGGCGACCATGCCCGGCACCTACCCCAAGGGCGAGCTCGAGCTGGTGGGCTTCGGGGTGGGCGTGGTCGAGCGCGAGAAGGTGATCGACGGCTCTTCGATCGGCGTCGGCGACGTGCTGATCGGCCTGGCCTCGAACGGCATCCACAGCAACGGCTTCTCGCTGGTGCGCGCGGTGCTGGACCAGGGCGTGCGCGCCGAGCGCTTCGACCTGCGCGACGCGCCGCCCGAGCTCAACACCTCCCTGGCGAGCGCGGTGCTGGCGCCGACGCGCATCTACGTGCGTCCGGTGCTGAACCTGCTGCGCGACTTCACGCTCCACGGGCTGGTGCACGTGACGGGCGGCGGCTTCGACGGGAACGTGCCGCGCGTCCTGCCGCGCGGCGTGCGCGCCCGCATCGATCCGCGCGCCTGGCCGCGCCCGCCGATCTTCGGCTTCCTGCAGCGGCACGGCGAGATCAGCGAAGCCGAGATGCTGCGCGTGTTCAACTGCGGCATCGGGATGGTGCTGGTGGTGCGCCGCAGCGACGCCCAGGACGTGCGCGAGCGGCTGAACGGCATGGGCGAGCGCGCCTACGAGATCGGCGTGATCGAGCGCAAGGCCAAGGACGACGATCCGCCGCTGCTCTACGAGGGCGCCCCGGAGAGCCGGGGGGCATGAGGAGCGTCGCCCTCGACGGTCCCGAAGGCCGGCTGCGGGCGCGCCGCTGGGACGTCGTGGTGCTCGGCAGCGCGCTCCCCGGCCTGGTGGCGGCCGTGCGGCTCGGCATGGCCGGCGCGCGGGTGCTGGTCGTCGCCGAGGAGGCGGCCGCCAAGACCCCCCCGCTCCTGCTCGAGCCCTTCTACCTGGCCGCCGCGCGCCCCGACGGCGTGCTGCAGGCCTGCCTCACGGCGCTCGGCGTGCCGCCGATCGAGCGGCGCGGGAGCGAGCGCGGCGAGCTGGCCTACCAGGTCCTGCTGCCCGACGCGCGCATCGACGTCGGTCACCCGGCGCGGACCCAGGAGGAGTGGGTCGCCTGGGGGCTGGCGAAGCCCGAGCTGGCGCGGGACGCCGTGCGCGGTCTCGAGTCCGCCGCGCAGGCCGAGGCCGAAGCGCTGCTCGAGGCCACCCTGATCCGGCGCGGCGTGCGCCGCACGCCCGCACGCCCCGCTCCGACCGGGCGCGTCGGCGGCCGCCACCTGCGCGGTCTGCCGGCGTCGCTCTCGCGCCCGGAGCCGGGCCTCGCGCGCTTCCTGGAGGTGCAGGTGCGCGCGCTCTCCAACCTGGCCTCGTCCCAGCCTTCGCCCGAGGCCCGCGCCCGGCTGCTCGGCGCGCCGCTCGAGGGCGGCGTGCGCTTCGCGCCCGGCCGCGGCGTGCGCGCCCTGGTGCGGCGCCGGCTCGAGCAGGTGCACGGCGAGCTGCGCGTGGCCGGCGCGCCCTTCGAGCTGGTCGAGATCGACGGGCACCCCGGCATCGCCCTGTGGCGGCAGCGCGACGCCTGGCTCGGGCGCGCGCTGGTGCTGAACGCGCCCGCCGGGCGGCTGGCGGCGGCCCTGGAGGAGCACGGCAGCGAGGTGCCGGACTTCCTGCGCGTTGCGCCGCCGCCGCGCCGCCGGGCTGCGCTCCAGCTCCGCGCCGCCCGCGACGTGCTGCCCGAAGCGATGTGCGAGCGGCTGATCGTGGTCGACGAGGAAGGCGCGGACCCGATCTGCGTGGCGGTGCACCCCCTGGAGCGCGAGCCCCGACACGTCGACGTGACGGCCCTCCGCGCGGTAGACGCCGCCGCCGACCTCGCCGGCGTGCACGACGCCCTCGAGCGCGTGGTGCGCGGCCTGCTGCCGTTCTCGGAGCGCCGCGCCGCCCGCGTGGCGGAGGCGCCGGTGCCCGGCTGGGACGATGAGCTCTCGCTCGGAGACCCGGCGGGCGCCGGCGGCGGTTGGCCGACCGAGGTCGAGATCCGCGTCCCCACCCGGGCGCCGGTCTTCGTGCTGCCGCGCGAGGAGCTGGCGGGGCTCGGTCCGGAGGGCGACCTTCTGCTCGGCTGGCAGGCCGGCGACACGATCGCCGCGGCGCTGCCGCGACCGGCGCTGGGCTGAGGCGCGCCCGCCGGCTGCGATGGCCTCGCGCCCGGATCCCGAGCGCCCGCTCCCGCGGGCCGGAGGAGCGGACACGGCCCAGGCGGTGACCACGACGGACGGCGCAGCCCCCACGACGGACGGCGGCTCGGCGTTTCGCACCTACCTGCGCCTGCTCCGCTTCGTGCGCCCGTACGTGGGCGTGCTGCTGCTCAGCATGGCGTGCGCGGGCGCCTACGCCGGCGCGCTCTACCTGCGCGCGTGGCTGGTGAAGCCCCTCGTCGACGACGTGCTCCCCCACGCGACGAGCAGCGCCGACCTCGGCCTGCGCGACGTCCTGCGCTCGGTCCCCGGTCTCGGCGCGGCCCGCCCCGAGGCCGGCCCGCCGCCGGGGGCCGCGCTCCAGGACGAGCTGGCCCGCGCCGAGGCGGCCGCGCGCGCCGGCATCGCCGAGCGCGCGCGGCAGAGCCTCGGCCTGGTGCTGGCCGTCGCCGCCGTGCTGGTGTTCCTGCTCCCCCTCGCCCACTTCGGCCAGCTCTACCTGGTGGACTGGACCCTCGGGCGGGTGCTGGTGGACATCCAGCAGGAGCTCTGCGCCAAGCTGCTCTCGCTGCCCCTCGGCGTCCACCACGGCACCGCGCGCGGCGAGATGCTCTCGCGCACCATCAACGACGCGACGCGCGCCCACACCGCCCTCGACCTGATCTTCGCGGAGCTGGTGAACAACGGCCTCGCCCTGGTGATCGGGGTGGCGGTGCTGTGCTGGATTTCCTGGCAGCTCGCGCTCAGCCTGGCGCTGGTGGTGCCCTGCATCGCCGCGGTGATCGCGCTGTTCGGCCGGCGCATCCGGCGCGCCTCGAAGCGGCGCCAGGAGAGCCTGGCCGAGGTCACCCAGCGCCTGGTGCAGATCCTGACCGGCATCAAGGTGATCAAGGCCTTCCGCGCCGAGACGGTCGAGGCGAGCCACTTCCAGCGCGAGAACCTGCGCTACTTCCGGCGCAACATGAAGGTGGTCAAGAACCGCGCGCTGGCGCGCACCTTCGTCGAGTCGCTGAACAACGCGATCGGCGTCGTGATCGTGCTGGTGGGCATCCTGCTGGTGCTCGATAACTGGGGCCTGTCCCTCGGCTCCCTGCTCTCCTTCGCCTTCGCGATGCAGGCCACCTATCGGCCGGTGAAGGACCTCACCAAGGCGTGGACCCAGCTCCAGGACGCGATGCCCGCGGCCGACCGCTTCTTCGAGCTGATCGACACCCCGGGCGAGTCGCCCGACGTGCCCGACGCGATGCCCTTCGCGGGCGTGAAGCAGGGCGTGCGCTTCGAGAAGGTGAGCTTCTCCTACGGCCGCGAGCCGGTGCTGCGCGAGGTCGACCTCGACGTACGCGCCGGAGAGACCATCGCGATCGTCGGCCGCACCGGCGCCGGCAAGACCACCCTGGTCGACCTGCTGCTGCGCTTCTTCGAGCCGCAGAGCGGCCGCATCACGATCGACGGGGTGGACGTGCGGAGCCTCCAGCGGCGCTCGCTGCTCGACCGCGTGGCGGTGGTGAGCCAGGAGCCCTTCCTGTTCGCCGGCACGATCCGCGACAACATCCGCTACGGCGCGCCCTCGGCCAGCGACGCCGCGGTCGAGGCCGCGGCCGTCGCCGCCCACGTGAAGGAGTTCGTGGACACGCTGCCGGACGGCTGGGAGACGGACGTCGGCGACGCGGGCGTGAAGCTCTCGGGGGGCCAGCGCCAGCGCGTCACGATCGCGCGCGCCCTGGTGCGCGATCCCGCCATCCTGGTGTTCGACGAGGCGACCAGCTCCCTCGACGCCCGCAGCGAGCGGATCGTGCAGCAGGCCATCGACGCGCTGCTCGAGGGCCGCACCACCTTCGTGATCGCCCATCGCCTCTCGACGGTGCGCCACGCGGACAAGATCGTGGTGATCGAGCAGGGGCGCGTGGCGGCGGTCGGCAGCCACGCGGAGCTGCTCGAGAGGAGCCCGCTCTACCAGGAGCTGGTCTCGCTGCAGACCGGCGAGGGCGCGCTGATCGAGCAACCGGCCTGAGCCGTCCGGCGCCCGGGCGCCGCGGGAGCGGGCTCAGCGCGCCGCGAGCGCCTCGCGATAGAGCGCCTCGACCTCGCCCGCCAGGCGGGCGCGCGTGAAGTGCGATTCGGCGCGCTTGCGCGCGGCGTCGCCGAGGCTGCGGCGGCGGCCCGGTTCGGCGAGCAGGGCCGCGAAGGCGCCGGCCAGGGCCTCGGGCGTCTCGTCGGCGAGCAGCCCGGTCTCGCCGTCGGCGACGATCTCCGGCAGCGCCCCGCGGCGCGTCGTCACGGCGGGGATGCCGCAGGCCGCGGCCTCGAGCAGCGCGCGGCAGGTGCCGTCGCTCCCCGGCACCAGGAAGGTGAACACGTCGCAGCAGCGCAGCACCTCTCCGTAGTCCTCGCGGCGGTAGCCCGCGAAGATCACGCGGTCGGAGATGCCGAGGCGCCGGGCGGGCTCCTCGGCGAGCTCGGCGCGCCGCGTGCCGCGCCCGATCACGAGCAGGCGGGCGCGCGGATCCCGCGCGAAGAGCTGCGCCGCGGCGGCGAGCAGCAGGTCGAAGCGCCGGTGGGGCTGGACGCGGGCGACGATCCCCACCACCCGGTGCTCATCGGCGAGGCCGAGGGCACGCCGCACCGCGGGGTCCGGCGCGCGCGGCGCGAAGCGCTCCAGGTCGACGGCGCCGAACCAGCCGCGGGTCGGCCGGCCCGCTCGCTGGGCGCGACACCGATCGGCGACGCCCGGCGCGACGCAGAGCACGCCGTCGCTCCCCGGGCCGAACAGCCAGCGGCTCCAGGGCGCCGCCGGGAGCGGCTCGCCCTTCCGCCAGGAGCGCACCAGCGCGGCGCGGCGCGCGCCGGGCCGCATCCCCGCGGCGCGCAGCGCCAGCGCGTGGTCGCGGGTGTGCCAGGCGTGGACCACGTCGAAGCGCCCGCTCTCCAGCAGCGCCCGCAGGCGGCGGGCCTCGCCGCCGCCCCGCAGCCACCAGTCGCCGCGGCCGAGGCTCGCCGCGAGCAGGAGCGCCGGCTCCCGCCCGCGGGCGCGGGCCTCGCTCGCCACGCCGCGCGCGCCGGGCTCCTGGGGCTCGGGGCAGGCGACCGCGACCCGGTGGCCGCGCTCCTCGAGGCCCGCCGCGAGCTCGAGCATCGGCTCCGCCGGACCCGTCCACTTCCAGTCGCTGGTGAGCTGCAGGATCCGGAGCGGCGCGCCGTTCACGCGCGCACGCGCTCCACCGACAGGATGCCCTTGATGCGCTCGATCTCCTTCATCACCGAGGCGAGCGTCCGCACGTCGGTCACCCAGAGATCGAAGCTCTGGGTCGCGGTGCGGTCCTGGTGGGTGGTCACCCGGGCGGCGCCGATGTTGATGCCGGCGGCGGAGATCGTCTTGGTGATCTTCGCCAGCAGGCCGGGCTCGTCACGCGAGGTCACCTTCATGCGGATGCGCCGCGCGACCTGGGCGTCCGCATCCCACTCCACCTCCACGCGCCGCTGCGGGTCGAGATGGAACACCAGCCGGCAGTCCTTCTGATGGACCGTGACGCCGCGGCCGCGGGTCACGAAGCCGATCACGTCGTCCCCCGGCAGCGGCGTGCAGCAGTTGGCGAAGCGCACCATCACGTCGCCTTGGCCGTCGACGCGGATGCCCGTGCTCGAGGCCTTCGGCTGGCGCCGGAACAGCTCGAGCAGCTGCTTGGGGCCCCGCGCGGGCTTCTCGCGCACGGGCTCCGGCTCGGGCTTCCAGTCGGGCTTCAGCGCGCGCACCACGACGACCGGGGGCACTTTGCCGTAGCCCACCGCCGCCAGCAGGTCGTCGGCTCCGCCGCGCGCCTTCTGCTGGGCGACCTCGTCGATCTCGCCCCGCTCGAGCGCGCGCGCCAGCGAGAGGCCCGCCCGGCGCATCTCGCGATCGAGCAGCGTGCGGCCGAGCTCGCGGGCCCGGGCGTTCTCGGCCTGGCGGATGGCGTGGCGGATCTTGCTGCGCGCCTTGCCCGAGACCACGAACTCGAGCCAGTCCTTGCTCGGACGCTGGGACGGGCTGGTGAGGATCTCGACGGTGTCGCCGTCGCGCAGCGGGTGGCGCAGCGGCACCATCTTGCCGTTCACGCGGGCGCCCTGGCAACGCTCGCCGACCTGGCTGTGGATGCCGTAGGCGAAGTCCACCGGCGTGGCGCCCTTCGGCAGGTTGATCACGTCCCCCTTCGGCGTGAACACGAAGGTGGAGTCGGGGAACAGGTCGACCTTCACCACGTCGAGGAACTCGTGCGGGTCCTCGAGCTCCTGCTGGCGCTCCATCAGCTGGCGCAGCCAGTCGAACCTCGCCTCGTCCCGGGCGTTGCGGCCGCCGGCGTCCTTGTACTTCCAGTGGGCCGCGATGCCGTACTCGGCGTTGCGGTGCATCTCCTGGGTGCGGATCTGGATCTCCATCCGCTCGCCGTAGGGGCCGATCACGGTGGTGTGCAGCGACTGGTAGCCGTTGGGCTTCGGCAGCGCGACGTAGTCCTTGAAGCGTCCGGGCACCGGAGGCCAGGTGGAGTGCACGATGCCGAGCGCCGCGTAGCAGGCCTCGCGGCCGCCCTCGAGCACCATGCGGAAGGCGATCACGTCGTAGATCTCGTCGAGGCTGACGCCCTGGGTCTCCATCTTGTGGTGGATCGAGGCCAGCTCCTTGGTGCGCCCGCGCAGCTCGGCGACGAGCCCGGCCGCCGCCAGCTTGGCGGAGAGGGCCCCGATCACCTCCTCGACGTACTTCTCGCGCTGCTTGCGGCTGCCCTTCAGCTTCTTCTCGAGCTCGACGGCCGCCTCCGGCTGGAGCGCGCGGAAGGCGAGGTCCGCCAGCTCCCGGCGCACCCAGTCGATGCCCAGCCGGTGGGCGAGCGGGACGTAGATGCCCTCGGTTTCCTCGGCGATGCGGCGGCGCGAGTCCTCCCCCACGAACTGGAGGGTGCGCATGTTGTGCAGCCGGTCGGCGAGCTTGATCAGCAGGATGCGGATGTCCTTGGACATCGCGATCAGCATCTTCCGGAAGTTCTCGGCCTGGCGTTCCTTGGCGGACTTGAACTCGAGCTTCGAGAGCTTGGTGAGGCCCTCGACCAGGAACGCCACCTCCTCGCCGAACAGGCGGCGCAGCTCCTCGACGCTGGCGAGGGTGTCCTCGACGGTGTCGTGGAGCAGGCCCGCGGCGATCGTCACGGCGTCGAGCCGCATCTCCGCCAGGATGCCGGCCACCTCGAGCGGGTGGACCAGGTAGGGCTCGCCCGAGAGCCGCTCCTGCCCTTCGTGGACCTTGGCCGAGAACACGTAGGCGCGCTGCAACAGCGTGAGATCGCACTCGGGGTCGTACTCGAGGACGCGATCCGCGATGTCGTTGAAGCGCAGCATGCTCTCCGGGCTAGCGGCGGGCCGGTGCGGGCGCTGGAGCCCCGCCCCGGGGCCGTAATTCTCTTTTGGAATCGTAGCCTTCCGCCCCCCCGCCGAAAACGCCAGCTCAGCAGGAAGTTTAGCCTCGCCGGTCCGCCTCCTTGCGCACCCGCTCCCGGAGGGTCGCCAGCAGCTCCTCGCGCCGGTCGAAGAGGCGATAGCCCGCCGGGTCGCGCAGGTAGCCCGCGGCCTCGGGGTGGCGCTCCGCCAGCGCCTCCGGCCCGATCTGCTCGCAGAGCTTGGCGAGCCGGTCGCGCTTGTCGAGCAACGCCTTGGCGAGGATCGGCATCACCACCGAGTAGTCGCACGAGAAGCTCTCGGTGGTGCGCCGGTAGTGGTCCTTGTCGACCTTGCCCCAGGTGACGGCCTCGGCGGGCGGGCAGCTCGACAGCGAGCCGTCGGTGACCGGCGCGGTGGTGATCTGGATGTCGTAGAGGAAGCCGCGGGCGTCCTCGAAGCCGAAGATCTGGGAGAGCGCCGGCTCGGGCTGGAGGTTGAAGTTCTTGGGCACGCCGCCGCCGAGGATCAGCGTGCCCAGGTTCTTCGGCTCGGACTCGAACAGGCCCCAGTGGTGGTAGGCGCAGGACTCGAACACCTCGCCGTGCAGGTCGAGCTCGAAGGCGTAGGCCTCGCCGAGCACCTCGCGCAGCGCCCAGAGCTTCACGGAGTTCAGGAACACGCTGCCGTCGCCGGGCGCGCCGACGAAGAGCGGGATCGCCTTGCGCCAGCACAGCGCCAGCAGCCCCTCGCGCGCGCCGAGCGCCCGCTCCGCCTCGGCGTAGTGGCGGCCCAGCAGGTTGCGGAACTCGCAGCCCGTCATCCTGCGCTGGAACTCGGGGCGCCGCAGCAGGTGCTGGAGCCAGGCGTCCGTGTCGAGCAGCACGGACTCGGGGAAGCCGATGTCGGTGATGCGGATGATCTCCTCGTCGCGGAGCTGGCCGTCGTCGCCGAAGATCGCCACCTCGCGGAAGTCGCTCTCGCGCACCGAGGCCAGGGCGCGGTGGCCGTCGTGGTAGCAGATGGCGTCGGTGATGGAGAGCCAGCCGAACCAGCCGGTCTCGAGCAGCGGGTTCAGCCAGGCGTAGTGCTGGCCCGAGGCCGTCACCGGGCCGGCGATGGCGAGGGTCATCGGCAGGCCGGCGCCGATCGCCTCGTCGAGCAGCTTCCACACCCGGCGCAGGAAGCCGCCGCCGAAGGACGGGTAGGAGCCTTCCAGGAGCTCGTCGAGGTGGCGCGCCTCGCCGACCGGGCGGTGCAGCAGCGGCGCGCCCGAGCCGGACGCGGTGCGCGACAGCGGAGGATCCTTGCGGGTCGGCATGGGCGGAGGTTAGCGAGTCGCCGCGGCGAAGCGGCTGCGCACGCGGGGCAGCACGGCCTCGCGACCGTGGCGCGCGCGGGCGGCGTCGGGGCGTCCGCTGCGCTCGGCCTCGATCACCTCGCGGAGCGCGGCGACGCAGCCCTCGATCTCGTCGTTGACGACCACGTAGTCGAAGCGCTCCACCTCCGCGAGCTCCCGGCGCGCCAGCTCGAGTCGGGCCGCCATCGCCGCGGGCGCGTCGCTGCCGCGGCGCCGCAGCCGCGCCTCGAGCGCCTCGAAGGAGGGCGGCAGCAGGAACACCAGGCGCGCGTCGGGGCGCCGCTCGCGCACCTGGCGCGCGCCCTGCACCTCGATCTCGAGCAGCAGGTCGAGGCCAGCGGCCAGCGGGCCGTCGAGGGCCTCGAAGCTCGTTCCGTAGAGGTTGCCCGCGTACTCCGCGTGCTCGAGGAACGCGCCTTCGGCCGCCAGCTCCGCGAAGCGCGCGCGGTCGACGAACCAGTAGTGCTCGCCGTCGCGCTCGCCGGCGCGCGGCGCGCGCGTGGTGTGGGAGACGGACAGACGGAGCATCGGATCGCCCGCGACGAGCTCGCGGCAGACGGTCGTCTTGCCGGTGCCCGACGGCGCCGAGACCACGAAGGCGATGCCGCGCCGCGCCACGCCGCTCAGGCCTCGCCCTCGCCGTCCTCGCTCTGCTCGAGGCGCGCCGCGATGGTCTCCGGGTTGAGCGCCGAGAGCACCACGTGGTCGCTGTCGGTCACCAGGATCGAGCGCGTGCGGCGGCCCTGGGTGGCGTCCACCAGCTTGCCGCGCCCGCCCGCCTCCTCGCGCAGCCGGCGCATCGGCGAGGACTGGGGCGAGACGATCGCGATCACGCGAGCGGCCGAAACCAGGTTCCCGTAACCGATGTTGAGCATGCGCAGCGGCGCCGGCGCGACCGGCTCCGCGGGCCGCGGCTTCGCCCTACTCGACATTCAATACCTGCTCGCGCGCGCGCTCGAGCTCGGTCTTCAGCTCGACCACCAGGTGCGCCACCGGCGCGTCTCCGGCCTTGGAGCCGATCGTGTTCGTCTCGCGCAGCATCTCCTGGAGCAGGAACTCGAGCCGGCGGCCGACGCCGCCCTCGTCGCTCCCGGCCAGCGCGGCGCGGAACTGGACGGCGTGGCTGCGCAGCCGCACCTGCTCCTCGGTGACGTCCAGCCGGTCGGCGGCCCACACCAGCTCCTGGGCGAGCCGCGCGTCGTCGCGCTGGCCGAGCTCCGCCGCGAGCTGCTCGGCGCGCTTGCGCAGGCGCTCGCGGGCGGCCGCCTGGACGGCGTCTGCGCGCGCCGCCACCTGGTCCACCAGCGCGTCGACGCGCGCCAGGCGGGCCTCGAGCTCGCGGGCCAGGGCGGCGCCCTCCTCGCGGCGCATCGCCAGCGCGGCGTCGGCGGCGCGCTCGGCCGCTCCCGCGAGGGCAGCGGCCAGGTCGCTTTCGGGAAGCTCCGGCTCGGCGAGCCGGGCGACCCCCGGGAGCGACAGCAGTCGGCCGGCGTCGAGCTCGCCAGCCAGGCCGTGCCGCGCCGCGAGCTCGCGCGCGGCCGCCACGTAACGCGCTGCCGCCTCGGCATCGACGCGCAGCGTCTCCAGCGGGGCCCCGGCGCGGCCCGAGACCGTCACCTCCACCTTGCCCCGCGCGAAGCGCCCCTGGAGCCGCCGGCGCAGCTCCGTCTCGTGGCGGAGCAGCGTGCGCGGGAGGCGGACCTGGAGGTCGAGGTGGCGGTGGTTCACGCTGCGCACCTCCACCTGGAAGGCGGCGCCGGCGAGCTCGAACTCGGCGCGCCCGAAGCCCGTCATGCTGGCGATCACGCGGCGCTCCCGCGCGCCGCCGCCGTCGCCGCGGCGGGCAGGCGGCGCCGGATCTCGCGCGCGGTGGCCGTCGCGGTGCCGACCTTCCGCACCACCACCGAGGCGGCGGCGTTCCCGATCACCGCGGCCTCGAGCAGCGACGCGCCCGCGAGGCGCGCCAGGGTGAGCGCGGCGATCGCGGTGTCCCCGGCGCCCTGCACGTCGAACACCTCGCAGCGCTCGATCGGCACGTCCACTCCGCGAGGCTCTTCGTCGAATACGGTTATCCCCTCGGCTCCCCGGGTGACGATCACCGCGCCGCCCCCGAGCTTGCGGCGCAGCCGCGCCACCGCGCCGGCCAGATCCTCGCGCGTTCGCACCGGCCGCCCGGCGAGCTGCTCGACCTCGCGCAGGTTCGGCTTCACGAGGTCGGCCCCGCGGTACGAGTCGAGGTGGCCCTTGGGATCCACGGCGACCGGCAGCTGCGCCGCCTGGAAGCGCCGCATCCAGCGCCGCACCACGCCGGGCGTGAGGATGCCCTTGCCGTAGTCCTCGAGGATCACGCCGTCCACCTGGGGCAGGGCCGCCTCGATCGCGCGCTGCAGGCGCCGCACGGCCTCGTCGGGAAGCGGTGCGTCGGTCTCGCGGTCGAAGCGCACCATCTGCTGCGAGCGCGCCTCCACCCGCGTCTTGCGCGTGGTGGGCCGGCCCTCCACCGCGACCACGCCCGAGGGGTCCGCGCCCAGCTCCTTCAGCAGGTCGACCAGCCGCTCGCCGGCGCGGTCGTCCCCCACCGCCGTCGCGAGCAGGGCGCGCGCCCCCATCGCGATGGCGTTGCGCACCACGTTGCCGGCGCCGCCGAGCGCCACCGACTCGCGCAGGACGTGGACCACCGGCACCGGCGCCTCGGGGCTCACGCGCTCGACGTCGCCCCACAGGTACTCGTCCAGCATCGCGTCGCCCACCACCAGCAGGCGCAGGCGGTCGAAGCCGGCGACGAGGCGGTCGAGGCGGCGCAGGTCGAGCCGCAGCGCCGGCGCGCTCCGGCCCGGGCGCGCTCCGCGGCGCCGCACGGGGCCGCTCATCGCGCCAGCCCCCGCTCCTCGAGCTCGCGGGTCGCCTGCTCCACGCGGTCCTCGGGCTGCTGCCGCGCCAGCCACTCGAGCAGCTCCTTCACGCCCGCCTCGAAGGACGTGCGCGGCTCGTACCCCAGCTCGCGGCGCGCGAGGGACACGTCGGCGATGCAGTGGCGCACGTCGCCGGCGCGGAAGCGCCCCGGCACCTCCGGCGCGATCGGCCGACCGAGCTGGCGCGCCAGCTCCTCCGCCACGTGCAGGATCGTGGTGGCCCGCCCGGTCCCCACGTTGTAGACGCGACCGTCCGCGGCCGGGCTGGCGAGCGCCAGCAGGTTGGCCTGCACCACGTCCGAGACGTGGACGAAGTCGCGGCTCTGCAGGCCGTCCTCGAAGATCAGCGGCGGGCGCCCGTTCAGCAGCCTCGCCGAGAAGATCGCGAGCACCCCCGTGTAGGGGTTGGAGAGCGCCTGGCGCGGCCCGTAGACGTTGAAGTAGCGCAGCGCGACCGTCGGGATGCCGTAGGCGCCGCCGACGGTGAGGCAGAGCTCCTCGTGGTCCCGCTTGGTGATCGCGTAGACGGAGGTCGGCTGGAGCGGTTTGCTCTCCGGCGTGGGGACGGGAACGAGCGCCTCGCCGTCCCGGCCTTCGAGCTCCCAGCGGCGGGCCTCGAACTGCGCCGTCGGGCGCGGCGGCGGGAACACGACGGCGCCGGAGGCGTCGCGGCAGGCCCCCTCGCCGTAGAGCGACATCGACGAGGCCACCACCAGCTTGCGGATGCGGTCGCGGCGCGCGGCGATCTCCTCGAGCAGCACCGCCGTGCCGAGGCTGTTGGCTGCGACGTAGCGCTCGATCTCGTACATGGACTGCGCGACGCCGACCGCAGCCGCCTGGTGGAAGACCGCCTCCACTCCGTCGAGCGCGCGGGCGAGCGCTGCGCGGTCGCGCACGTCGCCCGGCACCAGCTCGGCCTCCGGCGCGAGGTAGTCCGGCCGGGCGGCCCCGGCGCCGTGCACCTGTGCGGCCAGCGCGTCGAGCACGCGCACTGCGTGGCCGGCGGCGAGGAGCCCATCGACCAGGTGCGAGCCCACGAAGCCCGCTCCGCCCGTGACGAGCACCTTCACGGTCGGGCTCCCTCCCCCGCTCCGACGGCGCGGCGCAGGCCGTCGCCCTCCGGGCGCCCGCGCAGGTGCCACGCCAGCACGCGCAGGTTCTGCAGCCAGCGGTCGCGCGCCCGTGCCGAGAACAGGCCGGGCAGCCAGCCCGTCGCGGCGTAGAAGAGGCCCTTGGCGATGCGCAGCGCCAGCACCTTGCGGAGCACCGTCTCGCCCCGGTGGGTCCGGAAGAAGCGGTACAGGGAGCGGTGGTACTCGATGCGCGTCTCCGACGGAATCTGCCGCTTGCTGGTGGCGCCGTGCAGGTGCACGATGCGGGCGTCCGGCAGGTGCACCACCTTCCAGCCCGCCTCGCGGATGCGCAGGCACCAGTCGGTCTCCTCGAGGAAGAAGAAGTACTCCTCCGGCATCAGCCCGACGTCGTCGAGCACCTCGCGGCGCACGCACAGGCAGGCGCCGAGCACCGCCTCCACCAGCACCGGGCCCGAGTGCTCGTAGCGTTTCGAGGGGTAGCGCCAGGGAAAGAGCGTCTCGAGCACGCCCTTGGGAACGATCTCGGTCACCAGGTTGGGCGTGCTGTGCACGGAGTTCTGCTTGCTGCCGTCGGGGTTCAGGAGCTGCGGGCCGACCACGCCCACGTCGGGGTGGGCGTCGAGGTGACGCACGCAGCGCTCCAGGCCGTCGCGCAGCACCACGGTGTCGTTGTTGAGCAGCACGCAGTGCCGCCCCTTGGCGCGGCGCAGCCCCACGTTGTTGCCCGCGGCGAAGCCGACGTTGGCGGGCAGCTCGATCACTTCGGCCCAGGGGAAGGCCTCGCGCACCGCCGCCGCCGAGCCGTCGCTCGAGGCCTGGTCCACCACCAGCGTCTCGGTGGAGATGCGACCCGCGTCGCTGCGCGCGCGCACCTCGCGCTCGATCGAGGCGAGGCAGTCGAGCAGGAGCCCGCGGCCGTTCCAGTTGACGATGACGATCGAGAGATCCGTCACGCGGCCCCCCGCGCCGCCACGGGCGCCGAGATCGCCGCCAGCGCGGCGGCGACCGCCCGCTCGGGCGAGATCCGCGTCAGGCAGCGATGGTCGATCGGGCATTCGCGCAGGTAGCAGGGGCGGCAGGCCACGTCTTCGACGAGGACGCTGACGCGCTCGAGGTTCAGGGCCGTCTTCTCGAGGCTGGTGGGCCCCATCAGCACCACGCACGGCACGCCGAAGGCCACGGCGACGTGGCGCAGCCCCGCGTCGTTGCAGAGCGCCACGCGCGCGCGCCGCACCACCGCCTTGAGGGCCCCGAGGCCGATGCGCCCGGAGAGATCGGCGGCCCGCGTGCGCATGGCGCCCGCCACCTCGGCGACGAGCGCGCGCTCGCCGGGCGCGCCGACCAGCACGACGCGGGCGTGGGCCGCGAGCGCGTCCGCCGCGCGCGCGAAGTGCGCGGCGGGCCACAGCTTCGAAGGCCCGTAGCTCGCGCCGGGCGCCAGCACGGCGAGGGGCTCGCCCTCGGCCACGCCTTCCGCGGCCAGGGCGCGCGCGGCCTCCTCCTCTTCCTCGCGGGTGGTGAACAGGGTGAGCTGCGTCCCCAGCGGCTCGCAGCCGAGAGCCTGCACCAGGCCGAGCACGTGGAGCTCGCGGGGCAGCAGGGGACCGCCGCGCACGCCGCGCTTCGCGGCCGGGAACGACACCGCCTGATGTAGGAGCAGGCCGCGCCCGCCGCGCCGGTAGCCGACCACGCGGCCGCGCACCGCGGCGCGCATCAGCAGCGCCGACGAGAACGAATCCGGCAGGCACAGCCCGAGGTCGAAGCGGCGCCGCGCGCGCAGGGCGAGCCCCTCGCGCAGCGGCGCGAGGCCGCGCTGGCCGAAGGAGCGCACCGGCAACAGCTCGTCGAACCAGGGAGAGCCGGCGAGGAGCGGGAGCTGGCTCTCGCGCAGGTGGAGCGTGATGCGCGCCGCGGGGAAGCCCGCGCGGAGCGCGCGGAAGCCGGGCGTCGCCATGATCACGTCCCCGGTCCAGTTCGGCCCCCGGACGAGGATTTCCTGAGCTTCCATCAAGGGTTACGGCCCCGGCGCACGCTAGCACCCGGGCCGCGGAGCTGCCAGGAGAGCGCGCGCGGCGGCGGTCACCGCGGCGGGCTCGTGGAGCCGCATGCAGAGCGCCGCCGCGCAGCCGCGCCGGCACGGGCTGCACGCCACCGGCACCCGCAGCGAGCGCGAGGGCGTGCCCGGCCAGGGCGCGTTCTCGACGGGATCCGTCGGGCCGAGCAGCTGCAGCACCGGCGTCCCCACCAGCGACGCGACGTGCATCGGGCCGCTGTCGCTGCCGAGGTAGAGGCGACAGCGCGCGAAGAGCGCCGCGAGGTCCGGCAGGCCCGGCGTCTCGGGCGCGAGCGTCGCGGCGCCCCCGGCGGCGGCGACCACCGCTTCGGCGAAGGCGCGATCGTCGCGCGCGGGCCCCACGCTGACGACCGATGCGACGCCTTCCTGCTCGCGCAGCGCGCGCGCCACGGCGGCGTAGCCTTCCGGCGTCCAGCGCTTGTGCGGCGTGGAGTCGCTGGTGCCGGGATGGATCGCGACGGGCGCCGGGCCGGAGCCGAGCGCGCGCTCCATGCGCCGCGCGCGCTCGGGATCCACGCGCAGCGGCCGGGGCGCCGCGGGCGAGCGCACCGCGAGAAAGCGCACCAGCGCGTCGTTGCGCTCGAAGCGGCTGGCGCGCGGCGGCCACAGCTCGGCGCGCGCCGTCGCGAACCACCAGCCGAGCTCGCGGCCGTAGGGCCGCGCGTAGCCGGCGCGGCGGGGGGCGCCGCTCAGCGCCGCCAGCACGCCGCTCTTCAGGATCGAGTGGAAGTCGACGACCAGCTCGAAGCGCCGCCGCCGCAGCTCGCGGGCGAAGCTCCGCGCGGTGCGCGCGGCCCTCGCGAGCCGGCCGCCCCGCAGAGCCTCGCGCAGCTCCTCGCGCGGAAACTCGATCACCTCGTCGATCCAGGGCTGGGCGCGCAGCAGGCTCGCGGAGGAGCGCTCCACGAGCCACGCGAGGTGGGAGCCCGGGTACGCGGCGCGGAGCGCCGAGACCGCCGGAAGGGTCCGCACCACGTCGCCCACCGCGCCGAGGCGCACCACCAGGATGCGATCGGCGTCGGGAGGGCCGGGCAACGGGTTCAGGCAACGGACGATCGCGGGCCTCGCGCCAGGGGGTCGACCTTTGGGGGTGGGCCGGTAGGATACCCGCCCATGCGGTTCCCCCGCATCCTGACCCTCTACGCGGCCCGCGAGGTCGTGCAGTACGCCGCGCTCGGCTTCCTGGGCGTGGGCGCGATCCTGTTCACGCAGAACGCCCTGCGCCAGCTCGCGGGCTTCGCCTCCGCGGGGCTCGAGACCCGCGACGTCCTGGCGATCCTCGGCGCGCTCGTGGCGATGCTCTCCGCCTACGCGGTGCCGGTGGCGTTCCTGTTCGGCGTGCTGGTCTCGGTGGGCCGCCTCTCGGCGGACTCGGAGCTGACCGCCATGCGCGCCCTGGGGCTCAGCCTGGGCCAGTTCCTGGTGCCGTTCCTGGTGATCGCCCTGGTCGTCTCCGCCGCCACCGCCTGGCTGCTGGCGGTGGTCGAGCCCCACGCCCGCACGCGGCTCCGCGAGGTGGCTGCCGACGTCGCGACGCGCGGAGCGATCGTGGAGCCCGGCACCTTCCGCCGCCTCGACCGCGAGGGCCTGCGCCTGCTCTTCGTGGACGCGCGGGATCCGGAGACCAACGTGCTGAGCGGCGTGATGCTGTCGGACCGCAGCGAGGCGACGCGCGCCTTCACCGTGGTGGCCTCGCGCGCGCGCTTCCAGCTCGAGCCCGAGGTCGCCAAGGCTCACCTCATCCTCGAGGAAGGCGACATCCACTTCGAGTCGCCCGACCCGAAGGAGGACGACTACCGGCGCATCGCTTTCCAGAGCTTCGACTACAGCTTCGACGTCGAGGAGATGATCGGGGGCGGGCCGTGCAACGAGCGGCCCCAGGAGATGACCTCCGCCCGCATCCGCGAGGTCATCGACCAGTTCGCGGTGAGCGGGGGCAAGCCGCCCGAGTGCCTGCGCGTGAAGACGCCGGAGCGCTACACCATCCAGTACCACCGGCGGCTCGCGCTGCCGCTGGCTCCCGTGCTGTTCGCGCTGCTGGGCGTTCCGCTGGGCATCCGGCGCGCCCGCGGCGCGCGATCCCTCGGCATGCTGCTCTGCATCGGCCTGGTGTTCTCCTACTACGCGCTGCTCTCCTTCGGGACCTTCCTGGCCGAGGAGGGCACGCTGGGAGCGGGCGTCGCCCTCTGGATCCCCAACCTCGTGTTCGGGGCGATGGCCATCCCCCTGCTGCTGCGGGCGCGGCGCGCCGAGCTCTGAGCGCGATGGCGCGCGAGGCCCCGCGCGGCTTCCGGCACCTGCGGCGGGGCGGGCTCGAGCTGATCGTGGACGCGGAGCTCGAGCAGGCGGCCCTCTCCCAGGGGCTCCTCGACGACGGCGCGCTCGAACGCGCCTTCGCGGCGCCCGCCGGCCACGGCCGCGCACCGACGGCGCTGCTGTCCCTCGGGCCCGGCGCGCCGCGGCTGCACCTGCGCCGCCTGCTCCACGGCGGAGTGCTCGGGCCCCTGCTCGGAGGCGGGTTCCTGGGCATCTCGCGCCCGGTCAGCGAGCTCGCGGTGACGCAGCGCCTGCGGGACGCCGGCGTGCCGGTCCCGCGGCCGGCGCTGGTGCTGGCGCGGCGCAGGCTGGGGCCGCTGCGCGCCTGCGCGGTGGGAACCGTCTTCGAGGAGCAGACCGTCGACGCCGCGGAGCTGCTGGCGGGCGCGCCGGAGCGCGGGCGCATGCTGCGCGCCGCGGTGGCCGCCGGCGGGGCGGTGCGCCGATTCCACGACGCCGGGGGCCGCCACGCGGACCTCCACGTCAAGAACCTGCTGCTCCGGGAGCACGGCGCGGCCACCGAGTGCCTGGTGATCGACCTCGACAAGGCCCGCATCGCCAGCGACCCGACGCCCGCCGAGCGCATGTCCGAGCTGATGAGGCTGTTCCGCTCCCTCGTGAAGCGGGGGCTGCTCGCGCGCGTCGGCCCGCGCGGCTGCGCGCGCTTCTTCGCGGCGTACTGCGGCGACGACCGCCGGCTGCGCGCCGCGATGTGGCGCCGCGTGCCCGCGGAGCTCCGCAAGGTGGAGCTCCACCGGGTCGGCTATCGCGCCTCGCGGCGCCGCTGAGCCAGCCGGGCCCGCACGAACTCGACGAGGCCTTCGCCGCCCTCGACGGCCAGCTCGAGTACGCGCAGGTCCGCGGCCGGCGCCCAGTCGGGATCGAGCTTCACCGCGTCCTTCTCCGTCGTGACCCAGAGCGGCGTCCGCGCGCCGAGCCCGGCGAGGTCCGCCGGGCGATAGGCGTGGTGATCGCCGAACACCCGCTCCTCGACGACGCGCGCGCCGAGGCTCTCGAGGGTGCGGCGAAACGACGCGGGCCGCGCGATCCCGCAGAGCATGCCGACCGTCTTGCCCTGCAGCAGCCCGGGCGGCTCCGCGCCTTCGCCCGCCAGCCGCCGCAGGCCGCGCGGCGCGCGTCGGGCCGCGAAGCGCTCCGCCCGGGGCGCCAGGGCGGCGATCCGCGCCTCGTCCGCCGGGCACAGCGGGCCGTCCATCACCACCACCGCGTCGGCCAGCGCCAGGGCCGCCGGCGGCTCGCGCAGGGGGCCGCGCGGCAGCGTCCAGCCGTTGCCGAGGCCGACCGCGCCGTCGACCACCACCAGCTCGAGGTCGCGCTGCAGCCGGTGGTGTTGGAAGCCATCGTCGAGCACCAGCAGCTCGCTGCCGAAGCGCTGCAGCGCCAGCCGGCCGGCCTCGCCGCGGTCGCGGGCCACCACCACCGGAACCCCGGGCGCGTGGGCCGCCAGCAGCAAGGGCTCGTCGCCGGCGCGGTCGGGGCCACACAGGATCGTGTTCCCGTCGGAGACGACCTCGGCGGAGCCCGCGGCGCGGCGCCCGTAGCCCCGGCTGGCGAGGGCGACGGCGACGCCGGCTTCGCGGAGGCCCGCCGCCAGCCAGGCGGCCAGCGGCGTCTTGCCCGAGCCTCCGGCGGCGAGGCTGCCGACGCTCACCACCGCACAGGGCAGCCGCTGCGCCCGCAGCCAGCCGGCCCGGTAGAGGGCGCGGTGGGTCCGCGCGCCGGCGCCGTAGAGCAGCGCGAGCGCGGCGACCGGGAGCAGCGCCAGGCGCCGCGCCGGCGTCTCGTCGCGCGCGTTCAGCCAAGCCGGCGCCCGCATCAGGCGCCGCCGGGGCGGCGCGCCGCCCGCACACGCTCGAGCAGCGAGACGCTGCGCTCGGTCGCGCCCCGATGCGGCGCGAGCGCCGCGGCCGCGCGCCGGCCGGCCGCGGCCTGCGCGGCGGGATCGCGCAGCGCCTCCACCACGCAGCGCGCCAGCTCGCCGGCGTCCGCGATCCGGCGCGCCGCCCCCGCCGCCAGCAGCAGCTCCGCGACGTCGCGGCCGTTCGCCGTGTCCGGGCCGAACACTGGGGCCCGCCCAACCAGCGCCGGCTCCACCAGATTGTGTCCCCCGCGCGGCGTCAGCGAGCCTCCGACGAACGCGAGGGCGGCGCCCGCGTAGAGGCCGGCGAGCTCGCCGATGCCGTCGACGAGCAGCACCTCGCCGCTGCGCAGCGGGCCGGGCGCGAGGCGCGAGCGCCGGCGCAGGGGGAAGCCGCGCGCCTCCACGGCGCGCGCCACGGCTTCGAAGCGAGCGGGGTGGCGCGGAGCCAGCGCGAGGGCGGCGGGCAGCCCCGCCTCGCGCGCGGCGGCCAGCGCGCCGAGCGCGGCGTCCTCCTCCCCCTCGTGGGTGCTGCCCGCCACCACGAGCGGCACCGCGCCGAGCAGCGCCGCCAGCTCGGGCGACGGCGCCGGCGGCTCCGCCGCCGGGTCGAGCTTCAGATCGCCGGTCACCTCGACGCGCTCCGCGGGCGCGCCGAGCCCCACGAAGCGCTCGGCGTCCCGTTCGCTGCGGGCGCCGATCGCGGCCAGCGCGCGCAGCACCGGCCGCAGCGCGAAGGCCACGCGCTGGTAGCGCGGCAGGCTGCGGTCCGAGATGCGGCCCGAGACGATGGCGCAGGGGATTCCGCGTTCGCGCGCCCCGAGGATCCAGCAGGGCCAGAGCTCCGTCTCCACCAGCGTCAGCAGCGACGCCGGCGCGCGCTGGAAGGCGCGCGCGACGCTCCAGGGATGGTCTAGGGGCGCGAGGCCGCAGGAGATGGCGGGGCGCGTGGCGCGCAGCAGATCGCGCCCGGCGACGGTCGCCGCCGACGCCGCGAGCGGCACGCCCCGCGCGGCGAAGGCGTCGAGGATGCGCGTCGCGGCGCCGATCTCGCCGACGCTGGAGCCGTGCACCCACACGCAGCCCGGGGGCGCGGGCGGCCGGGCGCCGAGCCGCTCGGCGAGGCCGTCCCGCCAGGCGGGCCGGGCTGCGAGCAGCGCGAGGCCCACCGGCAGCCCCGCCGCCGCCGCGAGCGCCGCGGCGCTATGACCGAGCGGTCCCATCCAGCATCTCCCGCACGATCGCCGCCACGCGCTGCGCCGCGCCGCCCCCGCCGAGGCGCGCGCGGAGCTCGGCGAGGCGGCTGCGCTGGGCCGCGCCCGCCGGCCCCCGCAGCAGCTCGCGCACGCCCGCGGCGATGCGCTCGGGCCGCGCCGCCTCCTGCAGCAGCTCCGGCACCACCGGCTCTCCGGCGATCAGGTTCACCATGGTGAGCGAGGGGACGCGGAGCACGCGGCGGGCGACTGCGGCCGTCAGCGCGTTCGCGCGCGCCGTGACGAGCATCGGCGTCCCCAGCAGGGCGATCTCGACGGTGGCCGTCCCGGGCTTGGTCACCACCACGTCGGCGGCGCGCACCACGTCGTAGGTGGCGCCTTCGAACACGCGCAGCGGGAGCCCGCGCGCCGCCGGCTCGGCGGCGAGCTGCGCGTCGAGCGCCTCGCGCGGCAGGCTCGGCGCCAGCGCGAGCGCGAAGCCGAGGCGCGGATCCTCGCGGTAGAGGAGCTGCGCGGCGCCGAGCTGGAGGGGGAGCGAGGCGCGCAGCTCGTTGCGCCGGCTGCCGGGCAGCAGCGCCACCAGCGGATCGGTCGCGGGCAGGCCCAGGCGCTGGCGCGCCTCGGCGCGATCGCCCGGCTTCGCGGGCGGGATGCGGTCGACGAGCGGATGGCCGACGAACTCCACGGGCAGCCCGGTGCCGGCGTACTCCCGCGGCTCGAACGGGAAGATCGCCGCCATGCGATCCACGCGCCGCGCGAGCTTGCGGATCCGGTAGCGCCGCCACGCCCAGACCTGCGGGCTCACGAAGTAGAGGATCGGGATGCCGGCGCGCCGCACGCGCCTGGCGAAGGGGATGCAGAAGTCGGGCGAGTCGACGAGCACCACCAGGTCCGGCCGGCTCTCGGCCAGCGCGCGCCCGAGGCGCCGCCAGGCGGCGACCACCTTGCCGACGTCGCGCACCACCTCGAGCAGCCCGCCGATCGCGATCTCGCGCTGGTGCACGAGGATCTCGACGCCGGCCTTCTCCATCTCGCCGCCGCCGAGGCCCAGCATGCGCAGCGGCGGCGGCGCCCCGCGCAGCTCCCGGGCGAGCGCCGCCGCGTGGAGCTCGCCGGACGCGTCACCCGCGACGAGGAGGATCGTCTTCATCGGGGAGCACGAGGGGCGGCATCGCGGCGACCACCCGCAGCGCGGTGCGCAGGGCGGCCAGCGCCTCGCTCCCCGCGCCGGCGGGCACCTCGCGCGTGCGGATGGCCTCGCAGAACGCGCGGAGCTGCGTGAGCAGCGCGTCCCCGCGGTCGATCTCCAGGGTCTGGATGTCGATCGAGCGCTCGCCGGTCTCGGGGTGCTTGACGCGGCGGGCGATCACCACGGACTGCGCGATGAAGTCGATCGAGAAGTAGCCGTCGGGCTGGAAGAAGCGAACCTTCCGGGTCGGAGTCGGCGAGACGCGGCTCGCCGTGAAGTTCGCCTGGCAGCCGCTCGGGTAGTGGAGCCGCGCGTTGGCGATGTCCACCTCCGCCGAGAGCACCGGCACCCCGATCGCGTCGATGCGATCGGGCTCCTCGCCGAGCAGGCGCTGCACGATGTCGAGGTCGTGGATCATCAGGTCGCGCACCACGTCGACGTCCGTGGCGCGGCCCGGGAAGGGGCCCATCCGATGCGCCTCGACGAAGCGGGCCCGGCGGATCGACGAGCGCACCTTCTGGACCGCGGCGTTGAACCACTCGAGGTGGCCGACCTGGACGATGCGCCCGCGCTCGCGCGCGAGCCCCAGCAGCTTCTCCGCTTCCGGCAGCGAGGCGGCGATCGGCTTCTCGACCAGCACGTCGAGGCCCGCCTCGAGGGCCGCGGACACCACGTCGAAGTGGCGCACGGTCGGCACCGCGATCACCGCGGCGTCGGCGAGGGGGAGCAAACGGCGGAAGTCTCCGTAGGCGGGCACGCCGTGGGGCTTCGCCGCCGCCTCCGCCCGCGCGGGATCGAGGTCCGCCGCGCCGGCGAAGCGCAGCACGCCCTCGACGGCGAGGGTCGCGAGCTTGGCGGCATGCAGGCTTCCCATGTAGCCGCAGCCGATCACCGCGACGCGGGGGACGCTCACGGGGGCCCTCCTCCGGGCAGACGCCGCCCGTCGACGCCGAGCACGGCGATGCCGGCGGCGTCCGCCTCGCGCAGCATCTCGTCGCGCTGGAGTAGCAGCGTGCGGCCCGCCTCCACCGCCAGCAGCGCTCCGCGCCCGGCGGCGAGCGCGCGCACGGTGTCGAGGCCCACCGTGGGCACGTCGAAGCGCGCGTCCTGCTGGGGCTTCGCCACCTTGACGACGCAGGCGCCCCCGCGGCCCAGCGACGTCCCGCGCCGGATCGCCTCGTCGGTGCCCTCGATCGCCTCGAGGGCCATCACCGCACGCGCCTCGACCACCACGGTCTGGCCGACGTCGAGCGCTCCGAGAGCCTTCGCGATCGGCCAGCCGAAGGCGAGGTCCGCGAGCTGCTCGGGGGAGGGTCGCCGCGCGCCGAGCGGGCCCTCCGCGGCGAGCAGCTCGGGCGCGAGCTCGGACTGGGCGAGCAGCTCGAACCCCTCCGCCTCGAGGGCCCCCGCGAACGCCAGCAGGATCGAGTCGTCCTTGCGGTCGACGAGCGACGCGAGCAGCGCCGTGGCCCGCGCGTCGGGACGCACCCGGCCCGGCTCCGCGTAGAGGACGCGCTTCGGCACCTTCCCCGCCAGCACCACCTGCTTCACGCCGCGCTCGCGCAGGAAGGCGAAGTGCCGGGTGAGCTGGCCGAGGGGCAGCGAGGCGAGCTCGTCGACGCTCTCGCCGAGATCCTCCTCGGCGAAGCCCTCCAGCGCGACCGCGACGACGGGCTGACCCCGGCGGCGCGCGCTGCGCGCCAGCTCGATGGGCAGCCGGCCGCAGCCGGCGATCAGGCCGAGGGGGGCGGCCACGGGCCTACCGGACGAAGCCCCGCTCCGAGGTCTCCAGGAAGCGCAGCAGCCGCTCGACCTCGGGGCAGCCCTGGATCTCGGCGCGGACCCGCTCGGCGGCGGCGGCGAACCGCAGCTTCGAGTGGAACACGAGGTGGTAGGCGTGATGCAGCTGGCGGCGGGTCTCGGGCGGGAAGCCGCGCCGCCGCAGGCCCACCACGTTCAGGCCCGAGAGCCGGGCGCGGTCGCCGGCCACCAGCGCGAAGGGCGGCACGTCCTGCGAGACCGCGGAGGTCGCCGCGACCATCGCGGACTCGCCGACCCGCGCGAACTGGTGGATCCCGGTCAGACCACCCACCACCGCGTAGTCCTCGATCCGCACGTGACCGGCGATGGCGCACAGGCTGGCGATGATCACGTGGGAGCCGACTTGCCCGTCGTGACCGATGTGCACGCCGTTCATCACCATGGTGTCGTCGCCGATGCGCGTGCAACCACCGCCCTTGCGCGTTCCGACGTGGATCACCGCGTGCTCGCGGATGGTCGTGCGCCTGCCGATCACGAGCTCGGTGCTCTCCCCCGAGAAGCTGTGGTCCTGCGGCTCCTCGCCGAGCACCGCGAAGGGGAACACCCGGCTGCCCTCGCCGATCGTGGTGCGCCCGGTCACGTGGGCATGCGGGCGCAGCACCACGCCCGAGGCGAGCTCGACCTCGGCGCCCACGTAGGCCTGGGCGCCGATCTCGACGTCCTCGGCCAGCTTGGCGCCGGGCTCGACGACGGCTGCGGGATGGATGCGCGCCAACCGCTCAGCTCTTCTTCTTGTTGAACCGCGCGGTCACCGAGTCGGTGATGTCGAGCGCCTCGCGCGTGTAGACCAGGCCGGGCGTCGAGCGGTCCATGATGATCGTGAAGCCCTGCTCCTTGCCGATCTCCTGCACGATCTCCTGCAGCTTCGTCATCAGCGGCGCCTCGAGGCGGCCCTTGTCGATCTTGAGCTGGCCCTCGAGCTCCTTCAGCTTGCTCTCGATCTTGTTGCGCAGCTCCAGCAGATCCGCCTGCTTGGCGAACAACGCCTCGTCGGAGAGCACGTAGCGCTTGTTCTTGATCTCCTCCTCGAGCGTCTTGTGCTGGTCCACCAGCGGCTGCACCTGCTGCTGGGCGTCGCGCTGCTTGCGGTTCAGCTCCTCGCGGGCCGCCTTGCCCTCTTCGGTGGCGTTGATCGCCTGGGAGAGATCGACGATGCCGACCTTGATCGGCTCGTCCTGGGCCCCGGTCGTCCACGCCAGCAGCAGGGCCAGCCCGCCCGCCAGCAGGAGCTTTCGTTCGCGCGTCATGTCTCGTCCATCCTCTCTTGGGTGCGAATCGCTTGGTGCGAAGGTGAGGTCGGAGGGCGCGCTAGTACGCCGTGCCGCCGACGGAGAACTCGAAGGTGGTGCTGTCCTCGACCTCGAGCTTGTTGAGCGGGAAGCCGACGAACGCCTGCAGCGGTCCGAACGGCGAGAACCAGAGCGCGCCGATGCCCGCCCCGTAGCGCCAGTCCCCGACGTCGAACAGGCTCTGGTCCTCGGCGAAGGCGTTGCCGAAGTCGAGGAACACGATGCCCACCAGGCCCAGCTCGCGCGAGACCGGGAAGCGGTACTCGAAGGTGCCGGAGAAGAACTTGTTGCCGCCGATCACGTCGGTCTCGTCGAGGTCCTCGAAGTCGTCGATGTCGTTGTCGTAGAGGCTGTTGCAGCGGCCGTCGCCGTCGCCCTGGTTGCCGAAGCGCGGCCGGTCGTCGCAGAAGGCGTCCGGGGCGCCGGTCTCCGCGTCGAAGGCGAACTGGCGGCCCACCGGGAAGAAGAACGAGCCCGAGCCGAACAGGCCGGTGCGCTGCAGCAGCGCGCGGCGCGGGCCGACCGAGCGCGCGCGGTAGCCGCGCAGCTGGAAGTTGCCGAGGCCGCCCAGGAAGTAGCGCTCGGAGAGCGGCAGCTCGAGGTCCGTGTCGATGTCCTGCAGGGGCTGCACCTCGCTGCCCGGCGCGGTCGGCAGGTTCGGCACGTCGAAGGAGTAGTCGGAGACGCTGTTGAACGGAAGCGTGTAGCCCGCGCGCACGCCGAACACGAAGCTCGAGCTGTCGCGGAACGGGAACCAGGTGGGCAGCCAGCCCGGGGGCTTCTTGAACCAGAGGGCGCGCCCCTCGAGCCGCGCGAACTTCGAGAAGCCGCCCAGCCCCGAGAACTCGAGGTTGGCGCCGTAGACGTGGCCGGAGGTGGGAGCGACCAGGTCGTCGCGCGTGTCGGAGACCCAGGAGACGCCGATCAGGCTGGAGCTGTTCTCGTCGGAGAGCAGCTCGCGGAAGATCATCGCGGCCGCGTTCTCGGTGGTGAGGCGCTCGATGTCGCGCGTGGCGAAGCTGTAGCGCAGCTGACCCCGCGAGGTGCCTTCCTCGTTCAGGTCGTGGCCGAGGCCGAACTCGACGCCGGTCTCGGTCTGCTCGAAGTCGATGTACTCGAGGTCGGTGCGGAAGATCGTGCTGCGCAGGCTCCACTCGGAGCCGAACAGGTAGGGGTCATAGAAGGAGAGGTAGAACCGGCTGTTGCGATCGCCGTAGTCGACCACCGCGGTCACCCCGTAGCCGCGGCCGAACAGGTTCGCCTGGGAGACCGAGCCGGAGAGCACCAGCCGGTCCTGGGTCGAGAAGCCGACGCCGAAGGAGAGCGAGCCGGTCGGCCGCTCCACGACCTTGACGTCGAGGTCGAGCTGCTCCTGGTAGTCGGTCGGCTTGGCCTCGAACTCGACGTCCTCGAAGAAGCCGAGCCGCTTGACGCGGTCCTTGCTGCGGTTCACCGAGCGCGCGGAGTAGAGCTGGCCCTCGACGACCCGCATCTCGCGCCGCACCACCGGGTCGCGCGTGGCGGTGTTGCCCGAGACGTCGATCTCGCGGATGAAGTGCAGCTCGCCCTTCTGGACGTCGAAGGTGACGTCGACGGTGAGGTCCTCGTTGAGCTGCGTGCGCGGGCTGATGCTGGCGTAGAAGAAGCCGCGGTCGGTGTAGTAGCGCTCCAGGTCCTCGACGTCTGCGGTCAGGCTGGAGCGGTTGAAGACCTCGCCCTCCTTCAAGCGCACGCGCTCGCGCAGGGCGTCGAGGTCGATCGAGGGGTCGCCCGCCACGTCGACCTTCCCGACGTCGAAGCGCTTGCCCTCCTCGATCGAGACGCGCACCAGCAGCGCGTCCTCTCCGTCGTCGTCCTTCACCACCGACACGTCCGGGTCGCCGACCTCCACCTGCAGGAAGCCGTCGTTCATGTACATCTCGCTGACCTTCTGCAGGTCCTGGACGAACACGGGCTCCGAGTACGTGCCGCTCTTGTCGAGGTACTTGGTGACGATCGAGTACCAGCGCCGGCGCCGGGTCTTGAGGCTGTCCTCCAGCTTCTCCTGGTCGAAGTGCTCGTTGCCCGAGAACTCGATCTGGTCGAGCGGCAGCTTCTCGCCCTCGGCGACCTCGAAGTGGATCGAGACGGCGTCGCCCGAGATCTCCTCGATCTGGTAGGTCACGCGCGCCAGGTAGTAGCCCTCGGCGCGGTACAGGGACTTGATGCGCTCGCGGTTCTCGAAGAGCAGCGGGTAGTCGAGGGTCGAGCCGGTGGTGAGGGTCAGCGTGTCGCGGATCTTGTCGCCCTCGAGGGCCTCGTTGCCGGTCACGGTGACCTGGCGGACCACCGGGTTCTCCTCGACCTCGAAGACCAGCACCCGCCCGCCGGCGCCGGGCTCGGTCAGCACGCGCACGTTCCGGAAGAAGCCGAGCGCGTAGACCTCGCGCACGTCGGCGGCGACCAGGGCGGGGTTGAAGGGCTGGCCCGGCTTGGTGGCCACGCGCGCCTTGATGGCGTTGGCCTCGATGCGGCGGTTGCCGCGCACGCGGATCTCGCTCACCCGGTCGTCGGCCTTCTCGAGCACCGTCTCGGGGATCAGCCGCTCCTTCGGGACCAGCCGGTAGACCACCACGACGCCGTCGCCGGTGCGCTCGGTCTCGACGTCGGCGGCGGCGATGCCCGGGACCTCGCGCAGGGTGCGCAGGTCCTCGCGGGCGGCGGCGCTCTCGTAGGACACGCCCTTGCGCAGGCGCAGGCGCTTGGGGAGCTCGGCGGCGAGCTCGTCGGAGACGCCCAGCACGTGCACGTCGGACACGACCGCCCGCGGCGACGCGCCTCCCGCGACGTCGAGCACGCGGTCGGCCAGCTCGTTCACGCGGTCGAGCAGCTCCTGCTCGCTCTCCGCGGTGAACACCAGCGTGCGCGTGGCGCCGCCGGCCTCGCGGGGCACCACCTTGACGTCGAGGCTGTAGCGTCCGGCCAGCTCGGTGAGGCTGCCGGCCACCACCTGGTCGGCGCCGAGCTCCCGCGCCATGCGGCGGACGGTGGCGTCGCTGCGCTCGCCGGCGTGGGCCACCACGCTCTCGCGCACCGCCTGGGACTCCAGCACGCGCACCTGCCCGCTCGCTTCGAGCCGCGTCATCAGCAGGTCCGCGAGGGAGGTCTCCAGGTAGCCGAGGGGCCTCGCGCTGTTCACCTGGAACGGCAGCACCGCGACGTTCCGGGCGTCCGGGGGCGGGCCGGCGGCCGGCTGGGCCGGCGCGGGAGGAGCGGCGAGCAACGAGACGAGGCAAGCGGCCACGAGCCAGGGTCGTCGCGTCACACGCTCCACCGCCACTCCTGCGAGCTCCGGAGAGCGGGGGCGCCACCGGAGATCGCGGGCGTCGGCGTGGGCGCGCTCCCCCCGCCCCGACGGCGCCCGTCTCGACGGCCGGCATTCTACGGGACGGGTGCGGCGGAGGCAACAGAGTCCGCTGCGAGCTTTCCCTCGAAAAACCGTAAGGTTATGCCGAACTCTTCGGATCGGTGTGCGGCGCGGGCCGGCCCGGATCCTCGGGCCGCAGCCGGCCATCCACCAGACGCACGGCGCGGCCGAGCCGCGCGGCCAGCTCGAGGCTGTGGGTCACCACCACCAGGGCGGCGCCGCGGTTGCGGTTCAGCGCGAGCAGCAGGTCGGCCACCCGGCGACCGGTGTCGGGGTCGAGGTTCCCGGTCGGCTCGTCCGCCAGCACCAGCAGCGGGTCGAGCACGAGCGCGCGCGCGACCGCGACCCGCTGCCGCTCGCCGCCGGAGAGCTTGCCCACCGGGTGGCGCAGCCGCGCCGCGAGACCGACCTCCTCGAGGATCGCCTCCGCGCGCGGGCGCACCTCGCCCGGCGCGAGCCCGCGCAGCAGGCCGGGCATCATGACGTTCTCCACCGCGCTGAACTCGGGCAGCAGGTGATGGAACTGGAACACGAAGCCGAGGCACTCGTTGCGGAAGCGCGCCAGCGCGTCGGGAGGCTCG
>Ga0105106_10000386_pt1 | contig 31186 bp, 28 predicted proteins | sample PPLLaktember2015_5_FD_79109 | JGI IMG/M metagenome (GOLD analysis project Ga0105106, IMG submission 79109) | Freshwater sediment microbial communities from Prairie Pothole Lake near Jamestown, North Dakota, USA - PPLs Lake P8 Core (1) Depth... | ecosystem: Environmental > Aquatic > Freshwater >...
CTGCTCTCGGCTATCGGCATCGCCGGCATGGACCGCATGATACAGAGCAACGTGATCGCTATGTCGGGTCGGGCCGTGGAAGCCGCCGGCGACGTCGACGTGCTGCTGCTGGACAAAACCGGCACCATCACCCTGGGCAACCGCCAGGCAGTAGAATTCATCCCGGTGGGCGGGACGAGCCCGCAGGCCCTGGCTGAGGCAGCCCAGCTCTCGTCGCTGGCGGACGAGACACCCGAAGGGCGCAGCATTGTCGTCCTGGCTAAGGAGGAATTCGGTCTGCGCGGGCGCTCCGTCGGCGCCCCCGAGCTGGTAGTGGCGCTGGCAGATCCGGTCGGCGTGGGCGGCGAAGCCCCTCAGCAGCATGGCATGCACTTCATCCCATTCTCTGCCCATACCCGCATGAGCGGTGTGGACTTCGAGGATGGAGACCAGACCACCAGCATCCGCAAAGGCGCACCCGACACGATCATCAAGCTCATCCACAGCGCCGGGGTGCCCGTGCCGCCTGACCTGCGAAATGCAGTGGATACGATTGCTCGCAGCGGTGGTACTCCGCTGGTCGTGGCCCGCAACGAGCAGGCATTGGGTGTGATCCATCTGAAAGATATCGTCAAAGGCGGCATCAAAGAGCGCTTTGCCCACCTGCGCAAGATGGGTATCCAGACCATCATGATCACCGGAGACAACCCGCTCACAGCAGCGGCAATTGCCGCCGAGGCCGGGGTCGACGACTTCCTGGCCCAGGCCACGCCCGAAGCCAAGCTCAAGCTGATTCGCGAGTATCAGGGTGGCGGGAGATTGGTAGCCATGACCGGCGACGGCACCAACGATGCCCCCGCGCTGGCCCAGGCCGATGTGGCAGTGGCGATGAACACCGGCACCCAGCCGGCGCGCGAAGCCGCCAATATGATCGACCTGGATAGCAACCCCACCAAGTTGATCGCGATCGTGGAGATTGGCAAGCAATTACTCATGACGCGCGGCGCCCTGACTACTTTCAGCCTCGCCAACGACGTCGCCAAGTACTTCGCTATCATCCCGGCGGCTTTTGCCAGCACCTACCCGGTGCTGGGGGCTTTGAATTTTATGCGCCTGGCTACACCGGAGAGCGCTATCCTCTCGGCGGTGATCTTCAATGCCTTGATCATCATCGCCTTGATCCCGCTGGCGCTGCGCGGCGTGCCCTACCGCCCGGTGGGCGCCGCCCAGCTTTTGCGCGATCACCTGCTCATTTACGGTCTGGGCGGACTGGTGGCGCCCTTTATCGGCATCAAGCTGGTCGATTTGATATTAGTAGCCTTACATATGGCTTAGGAGGTCGATATGTTTGCTCCCAAATGGTGGCTTTTATACCTGTTGATTGCCCTTGTGCTTGGCCTGTTCTGGTTTGAAGTAAAGGCACCAGTTTCTGCGGTTGGCCATACCTGGCTCGAAATCGGCCTGGTCTTTATCCTGTATGGTCTGGTGATGGCCTGGCTGAAAGCCAATGAAATGGCACTATTGTTGGAGGAATAAGATGTTGCGCACACAAATCCGTATCAGCCTCGTTACGCTGGCATTTTTCACCCTCCTGACCGGTGTAGCTTATCCATTGGCAGTCACAGGCATCGCACAATTGATCTTCCCACACCAGGCGAATGGCAGCCTGATGGAGCGCGACGGGCAGGTGATCGGCTCAGAGCTGATTGGCCAGTCGTTCACCGATCCGCAGTATTTCTGGGGCCGCCTATCGGCGACCGGGCCATACCCATACAATGCAGGCGCCTCATCCGGCTCGAACCTGGGGGCTTCCAATGAGACCCTGGTGGAAGCCGCGCAGGCGCGCATCACCGCGCTGCGCGCCGCCGACCCGGACAATACTGCCCCCATCCCGGTCGACCTGGTGACGGCTTCAGGCAGCGGTCTGGATCCGCACATCAGCCTGGCAGCAGCCCTCTACCAGGTCCCACGCGTGGCGCGCGCCCGAGGGATGAGCGAGGAGCAGGTGTTGGCGCTGGTAGAAGAGTTCAACCAGGGGCGCCAGTTCGGCTTCCTGGGCGAGCCGCGCGTCAACGTGCTCGAGCTCAACCTGGCGCTGGAGAGAAAATAGCATGAAACGACCCGCCTTTTCGATCTCGCTGCAAACCCTTTCGCACTGTTTGGTCGCCGTGCTGGCTGTGTTGGCCCTCACCGGCGCCATGCTGCTCATCGGGCGTGAAGCGCTCGGTGAGGCCGTGGTCGCCTTGCTCTACCTGACGCCCATCGGGTGGAGCACGGCTCGCTGGGGGCGGCTTGCGGGCATCTGCGCCTCGGTCAGCGCCGCCCTGGCGTTTGATTTCTGCTTTATTCCCCCGTATTACACCTTCACAGTGGCCTACCTGGAAGGCTGGCTGGTGCTGGCGATCTTCCTGGCGGTTGCGGTGCTGATCGTAGGGCGAATACAATCCGGTCTGACCCAGGCTCAGATGCGTGAGAGAGAGGCCATCTTTATGTATGAGCTCACCTCTGCCCTGGCTGGCAAGACCACCCCGCAGGGCGTTGCCCGCACTCTGGCAGACTACCTGCAGCAGAACTTCCAGGCCACCCTGGTGCAGGTGGTAGTGGAAGCACGTGGGGATACTCCGCCGCTTGTTATGCGCGCGCCGATAAACGCCCCCGAAGCGAATGGAGCAGCCAATCGCCCCGATCTTCTGCTTCCCATGCAAGCCGTGGGCTACCTGGCTGGCGAAATCAGCCTGTGGGGTGGTCAGATTCCCCTACCGCCAGCAAATGGTCGTTTATTACAATCCTTTGCTGTCCAGGGGGCGCTGGCGCTTGAGCGAGCGCGACTGGTGCAAAACCAGTCGCACCCCGAAACGATAAAGCCAGCATAAATACGATAGAATCAATATAGGTGAAGCGTGCTGCCTCTCGCGAATCATTTCCCTTCTTAATGGCGCACACTCAAGCGATGGATAACCAGGATCGCCCAAATCCAGATGCATTGCTGGCTCAAATCCAGTCGGAGGAGCAAGCGCGCACGCGCGGCCGGCTGAAGATATTCCTGGGCTACGCCGCCGGCGTCGGCAAGACGTACGCCATGCTGGAGGCCGCGCACCAGCGCATGGCCGAAGGCGTGGACGTCGTGGTTGGATATATCGAAACCCACAGGCGCCTGGAAACGGAAGCGATGCTGGCAGACCTGCAGGTCTTGCCGCGCAAGGCGGTTGAATATCACGGGGTAACCCTGACGGAGATGGATGTAACCGCCGTGCTGGCGCGCAGCCCACAGCTTGTGCTGGTGGACGAGCTGGCCCACAGCAATGCGCCCGGAAGCCTGCACTCCAAGCGCTATCAGGATGTGGAAGACCTGCTGGTGGCTGGGATCGATGTCTACACCACCCTCAACGTGCAGCACCTGGAGAGCTTGAACGACGTCATCGCCCAGATCACCGGCGTGACCGTGCGCGAGACCGTCCCGGACAGCGTCATCGATGTAGCCGCCGAGATCGAACTGATCGATCTGCCTCCTGAAGAGCTGCTGCGTCGTTTGCGGGATGGTAAAGTCTACGTGCCAGAGCAGGCGGCGCGCGCCCTGGAGAAATTTTTCCGCAAGGGCAACCTGACCGCGCTGCGCGAGCTGACCATGCGCCGCGCCGCAGAGCGCGTGGATGACCAGATGCGCGCCTACATGCAGACGCGCGCCATTCCCGGCCCCTGGCCCGCGGCTGAGCGCCTGCTGGTATGTGTGAGCCCCAGCCCGCTGGCTGAGCGCCTGGTGCGCGCTGCCCGCCGCTTGGCAGATGAGCTGAACGCTGAATGGCAGGCTATCTACGTGGAGACGCCTGACCAGGTGCGCCTGGATGCCGGACTACGCGATCAGGTGGCGCGTACCTTGCAGCTGGCTGAAGACCTGGGCGCCTACACCACCACCCTGACCGGGCAATCGGTGGCTGCCAGCGTGCTGCAATACGCCCGTGAACACAACGTCACCAAGATCATTGCCGGGAAACCACTGCGCCCGCGCTGGCGCGAGCTGCTGAGCGGCTCGGTTGTAGACCAGTTGATCCACGCCAGCGGTACGATCGATATCTATGTGATCAGCGGTCAGACGGAGCCGATCACCCTGACGGATTCGGTCAAAAAGCACCGCTTTACCCCGGGGACGCGCTATGCAGGCAGCCTTTTATTGGTCACCTCAGCTACCGCTTTGAGCGCCTTGTTCCAGCCCTATATCTCTCCAACCAACCTGGTGATGATTTATCTGCTGGCGGTGCTGCTGTCCGCCATCTATCTGGGGCGTGGGCCCTCCCTGCTGACATCTTTCTTGAGCGTGCTGGCTTTTGATTTCTTCTTCGTTCCTCCGTTCCTGACCTTTGTCGTTGATGATACAGAGTACCTGCTCACCTTTACCGGGCTGCTGGCTGTGGGTCTGGTGATCAGCCAGCTAACAGCCCGCGTGCGTGACCAGGCGGAAGCCGCCCGGCGGCGTGAAGCCGATACCGCCGCGCTGTATAGTTTGAGCCGTGAGCTGGCGGCGGTGGACACCCTGGGGGGCATTCTCAATGCCATCGTCTCCAGCATTGGGCAAACTTTTAGCCGCCAGGTGGCGATCTATTTGCCGGAGGGCCAGTCAGAGGGACCGCTGAGGCTTTTCAACCCATCCGTAGAGCTTGAACCCGACGAGAACGAAGAAGCCCTGGCAGGCTGGGTTTATGAACACGGGCAACCCGCCGGACGGGGCACTGACACGCTGCCCGCTGCGCAGGCGCGTTACCTGCCTCTGAAAACCGCAAAAAGCGTGGTGGGGGTGCTGGGGGTCAGGCCAAAAGATCCGGCAAGCGTCCTGGGTCCTGAACAACGCCGCCTGCTGGAGGCTTTCGCCAGCCAATCTGCCCTGGCAATCGAACGCGCCCAGCTGGCAGAACAGGCACGCCAGGCGCAGCTTCTGCAGGCTACCGAGAAGCTGCAAACCGCGCTACTCAATTCAATTTCTCATGATCTGCGCACACCACTGGTGTCGATCACCGGCGTGCTGAGCAGCCTGAAAGAGGGCGGGCCCGGCTTGCAGGGCAGCTTACAAGCCAGCCTGGTAGATACAGCCCTGGAAGAGGCCGACCGGCTGAACCGTCTGGTGGGCAACCTGCTGGACATGACCCGCCTGGAGTCTGGCGCGCTGAGCCTGGCGCGCGAGCCGGCAGACATTCAAGATGTGATCGGAGCAGCCCTGGATCAATTGGGCAGCCGCCTGGGTAATCGCCCTGTCTCTGTTCACATCGAGAGCGATCTCCCGCTGGTGCCCATAGACTTTGTTCTGATTGTGCATGTGCTGGTGAATATCATCGATAACGCAATGAAATACTCACCGGACGACGCCCCCATTGAAATCCTGGCGCGGCTGAAAGAACAAATAGTGGAGATCGAGATTTACGACCGCGGGCTGGGTATTCCACAGGAAGACCTGGAGCGCGTCTTTGAGAAATTCTATCGGGTTCACCGTCCTGAAAGTATCACTGGCACCGGCCTGGGGCTGTCGATCAGCAAGGGGATCGTGGAGGCGCATGGCGGCAAGATTTGGGCGCACAATCGCCCCGGGGGCGGCTCAATCCTGACCCTGGCGCTGCCCGTTGAGGGGACACCCCGCCATGACTGAGAAAGGCGAGCATATTCTGGTAGTCGATGACGACCGCTCGATTCGCCGCTACCTGAACGCCGCCTTGAGCGCGCAGGGCTATCTCGTGACGGAGGCAGCCAATGGTCTGGATGCGCTGGGAGAAGCAGCCAATCAGGCGCCGGACCTGATCATCCTGGACCTGGGGCTGCCAGGGCTGGACGGGGTGGAAGTCACGCGGCAAGTGCGCCAATGGGCCTCCATGCCCATCTTGATCCTCTCGGTGCGCGAGCAAGAAAGTGAAAAAATCGCCGCGCTGGACGCTGGCGCGGATGATTACCTGACCAAGCCTTTTGGCACAGGGGAGCTGTTGGCGCGCATCCGGGTCGCACTGCGCCACGCGGCCCAAACCGGCAGCGAACCAACGGTACAAATTGACTCGCTACATGTGGATTTTTCCACCCGCCAGGTGCGGTTATCTGGCAACGAAGTGGCGCTCACGCCCACCGAATATGACTTGCTGCGCGTGCTGGCGCGGCACACGGGCAAGGTGCTCACCCACCGTCAGCTCCTGCGCCTGGTGTGGGGTCCAGCGTATGAGGGTGAGCTACACCTGTTGCGCGTGAACATCAGCAACCTGCGCCAGAAGATCGAGCCAGACCCCACCCGCCCGCACTACCTGCTCACCGAGCCGGGCATTGGCTACCGCTTGCGCGGCGAGTAGCTCGCACCCTCACACTCCGCCGGCTGCGGGCCGTTTGATGACGTACCAGGCAGCTACGTAGCCCTCGGAACCCTCGCTATCGCGCACTTTTAGCCACTGGTTTACCACCCCGATCTTCTTCTCGGCCTGCCCGGCAGGCTCGATGACCAGCAGCTCGGTGTTGAGCGGCAGACGCTTGATCAGGGTATCCGCTGCGATCAGCGGTTCGCTGCGCAGCGCCAGCAGGTCGGCGGTGGCGCGCACTACCAATTTGGCAGGGGTTGGCGCAGGCTCCACACCCAGGGCCGGGTCCTGCCGTGTGGTGGAGACATACCAGGCTGCCACCAAACCTTTGGCGCCTTCGATATCCCGCACCTCCACCCACTGCCCCATCACCCCAACTTTAGGGCGCGCCTCGCTCTCCGCTTCGATCACCACCAGCTCAGCATTGAGTGGCAGGCGCTTGATCAAGGTGGCGTCCGAGATAACTGGCTGGGTGCGCAGCGCCAACCCATCCGTATTGGCATAGACTTTGAACTGCCCGCCGACCCCCGGGGCAGGCGGAGGCGCTGCCGGTGGAGGCGCTGCCGGTGGGACCTCTTGCGTTTCGACCACGTACCAGGCTGCCACGAAGCCCTCGTAGCCTTCCTGGGCGTCTTGCACACTCAGCCACTGGTTCAGCACGCCGATTTTGGCGCGTCCCTGAGCGGCGGGCTCCAACACAAAGAACTTGGCCCCCAGCGGCACGCGCTTGATCAGGTTGGTGTCGCCCACGAAAGGTTGGGTGCGCAGCGCCAGGTCGCCGGCGGCCGCATACACCGCAAAACCGGTATCATGGACCGGTTTGGGAGCCGGTGGAGGCGCGGGCGGCTGCGGCGCGGCAACGCCATCGTAAAACACGGCCCCCTGGATGATATCCTGCGGGCTGCCGGCAAAACCGTAGCGTGAAGTGAGCAGCACTTCCTTATTCTCAACCGGGAAGGGCCAGGGGTCGTGAATCAAGTAATCGTCCCCTTTTCGGTCGTAGAGCACTACCCAGTGATTCTGCAAGCCGTGGGCGGGGGAATAATCCACTTCCACAATTACCGGCTTGCCGGCTGCCAGGGCAGCGTTGATCTCTGCCATGGGGGCAGGTTGGTTCTCACACGGAATGTAATTGGCGAAGCGCACGCCCGCCACCACGCGCGGCATCGCCGCCGGGATCACCAGCGCGCCGATGAACCCCCCCGCTCCCTTCAATCTATCATTGAGCGTCTCCGGGGTCTCCTCGGCCCCGAATCCATTGGCGACCATCGCCATACAGGTCAGCAGGCAGCCCCACTTGCCGATGGTGATGGTCTCATGGCCCAGGTGCTTATTCTTCCAACGCGGGTCTTGCTGAGAGAGTGGTACAGTTACAAACATGGCAGCTTCCTCCTTGGCGTAGATAGAAGCGAAAAAAGAGCGTGGGGGCGGCGTTGCCGCCCCCACGCTCTTTTTTCGCTTTTTCAGGGAGTGGGAGAAGCGCCGCCCCGTCGGGCTGCGGGCGCTTACTTGCCCAATTTTTTGCGCAAAGCCTCGGTGAGCGGCGGCAAGATGGCGTACAGGTCGCCCACCACTCCGAAGCGCGCCAGCTTAAAGATGGGGGCCTCGGGGTCCTTGTTGATCGCCACGATCATCTTGCTGGTGCGCATGCCAGCCAGGTGCTGGATGGCGCCCGAGATGCCCGCGGCGACATACAGATCGGGTGAGACCACCTTGCCGGTCTGACCTACCTGGTTTTCATAGGGGATATAGCCGGCGTCCACCGCGGCGCGGCTGGCGCCCATTGCGCCGCCCATCACCTGAGCCAGGTCGCCCACCAGTTTGAAGCCCTGCTGGGCGCGCCAGATTTCGGCGGCTTTTTCGTCCAGGCCGGCTGGAGGGGTGAGCGTGGGGTTATTCGCCACACCGCGCCCGCCAGATACGATCACCGCTGCATCCGACAGGCTTACCCCACCGCTGGTCACAGCGTATTCCACCACCTTGCTGGGGATGGCGCTTTCCGCCATCGCCGGCTCAGCTTTGCTGACCGTCCCGCTGCGGGCGGGGTCCGGCTGAGCAACCGCGAAGGCGCGCGTGCGGGTGGTGACGATCTGCGGCAGGCTGTCGCACGTCACCTTGGAGAGCAATTTCCCGGCATAGACTGGGCGCGTGGCGACTACCTTACCATCCTGCACGTCCAATGCGGTCACGTCCGGCATCACGCCGCTTTGCACGTCAACCGCCAGCATGGCTGCCAGCTCTCGGCCGCGCGTGGTGGTGGGGAATAATATCACCTCTGGGGTATGCTGCTTGGACAGGCTGGCAAGCAGGGCCGCGTAGGGCTCGGGGCGATAATCCGCCAGCGTGGCGTCATCTGCGTAGAAGGCCTCACTGGCCCCGTATTGCAGCGCCAGGGCTGCCAGCGATTGCGACTCTTGCCCGAGGACCAGCGCAGTCACGCCGCCTCCCAGTTTTTCCGCCAGGCCCAGCCCGGCGCCCATCACTTCCCAGGCGGTTGGATGAGCCTGGCCTTTGAAATGATCGATGTAAATCCAGATTTTGTTGCTCATCACAGCACCTTCTCCGCCAGGATTTTATCGGCCAGCTTTTCTGCAATTTCTTCTGGGCTGCCGCCGGTAATTAGCTCCGTTACCACCTCGCGGGCGGGCGGGCTGAAAATTTCAGGCCAATGCACCTGCACGGCGGGTGCCGGGATGCCCAGGTCTGCCAGAGACCAAATGGGAATTTCGGCGCGCGAGGCCTTGCGAATGCCCATGAAGGACGGATAGCGCGGTTCAGCAATATCCTTGCCCACGCTCAGCACGGCGGGTAAACTGCTTTCGACCACCTGGCGCCCCTCTTCGGTGGCGCGCCCAACCCGGACGGTATGGGCGCTAGGGTCCAGGGAATTGATCACCGAGACCAACGAGAGCACCGGCCAACCCAGTACGCGCCCGGTCTGTGCCGCGGTCACGCCCATATCCCCATCAATGGCCTGGCGGCCAAAGAAAACCGCGTCTACGTCCCCAATCTTTTTAATGGCGGCTGACAGCACTTTTGCGACGGCCTGGCTATCGGCGGCTGCCAGGGTCGGGTCCGAAACCAGGATGGCCTCGTTGCAGCCCATTGCCAGGGCATGCTTGAGCGCATCTTTGGCGCTTTCACCGCCCAGGCTCAGGGCAATCACCTCGCCGTCCTGGGCTTCCTTTTGCAGCAGGGCAGCCTCAACGGCAAACTCATCCCAGGGGTTAATCACCAGCGGCGCATCGCCCCAGGATACTTTTCCATCCTCCACCACAACCTTGGCAGCAGAATCAGGAACTTGTTTGACACACACAACGATTTTCAAAGCGACCTCCTTTACAGATTGGAATAAAAGATTGAAGAAGGAATCGATCTTATAGAAGCAGGCTATTCCGCTTGCCAGAATTCGGCGTCGTAGGCTGGTAGCTCGCACCGCAGGGGCGCGTCTTCCCGGTAGCCCAGGGCATAACCGGCTTGCATTAACTGGTGGATTTCACTGGTGCCCTCGTAGATAATGGCCCCTTTCGAGTTGCGCAGGTAGCGCTCGACTTCGTATTCATCGCTGTAGCCATAGGCGCCATGCACCTGGATGGCCTCCGAGGCCGCCTCAAAGGAGGCGTCCGTGGCAAACCACTTGGCTAACGAGGTCTCACGCGTGTTGCGCAGTCCTTGATTTTTCATCCAGCCAGCGCGCAGGTAGAGCAAACGCCCGGCTTCGTAAGATTGTACCATGCGCGCAATCTTTTGCTGAATGAGCTGGAACTTGCCGATCTCGCGCCCAAAGGCTTTACGCTCGTGGGCATAGCGCACACTGGCCTCCAGGCTGGCGCGGATCAGACCCACTGCCCCAGCCCCCACCGTGTAGCGCCCGTTATCCAGGCAAGACATGGCGATCTTGAAGCCCTCGCCCTCCTCGCCGATACGGTTTTCGACCGGCACGCGCACATCCTGGAAAGCCAGCCAGCCGGTGGAGCCGGCGCGCACGCCCAGCTTGCCGTGGATATCGCCGGTGGTCACCCCAGGCAGGCTCAAATCGACAAGGAAGGCGCTCAGCCCCTCGTGGGGATCGGCGGCTTTTAGATTGGTGCGCGCCACCACCAGGGCGTGGTGGGCTTTGGTCGCCAGCGAGATCCACATTTTCTCGCCATTCAAGATATACACATCCCCGTCCCAGCGGGCGGTGCTGGCGATGGCAGCCACGTCGGAGCCGGCTCCCGACTCAGTCAGCCCGAAGCAGGCGACCTTCTCGCCGCGCGCCTGCGGCGCCAGCAGGCGCTGCTTTTGTTCCTCCGTGCCCCATTGCAGCAGGCCCATGCTGTTCAAACCTACATGCACCGACATCACCACGCGCAGGGAACTATCGACAGCTTCCAGCTCTTCGCATACCAGTCCCAGGGCGATGTAATCCATGCCCTGCCCGCCGTAGCGCATCGGGAAACATACTCCCAGGATGCCCAGCTCACCCATGCGCGGCAAAATGAAAGCCGCCATCTCTTGCTTGCGGTCTTGCTCTTTGATGATGGGCGCCACCTCTTTTTGGGCGAAATCCCGCACCATCTGCTGCACCATGCGGTGCTCTTCACTTAATGCAAAATCCATGCAATGCCTCCAGGCTACCGAATTGGTCCCCACCATTATAGCCAATCCGCCCACAGCACACAACTGGAATTTGTCATGCTTCTGACCCGTACCTTCGGCTATAATCGCGGGCATGCGCAAGTCTTTCGATTTTGGGCTGCTGGCGCGCCTGGCGCTGCCATTGGTTCTGATCCCATTAATGGGGCTGGCGGCGCGCCCGCACGCCGTAACGCAGGCGCTCTGGCAGGCGCAGCGCGCCCTGCAGGATGGCTCACCGCAACCAGCCGGCGTTGCGCCGTATGCCCTACAACAGGCTGCCGAGAAGTTGCCCTGGCGCAGCGACCTGTGGGAGCCCGCCGGGCACGCTGCCTTGCAGAACCAGGATGCCCAAACCGCCATTCGCTGCCTGGAGCGAGCTGCCGCCCTGGAAGCGCTCTCCCCGCAAGGCTGGATTGCCCTGGGAGATGCCTACCAGTTCACCGGCGACCAGGCGGCTGCCCTGCGCACCTGGCAAACGCTGCGCCAAAGCCAGAACCCACCCGCTGAAGTCTTCGACCGCCTGCTCCAGGCGCATTTGGCAGACCGCGACTATGCCGCTGCCATCCAGGACCTGTACGCCCTCACCGTTCTCAGCCCGGCAGACCCCGCTTTGCGCTTCCAGCTCGGATTGCTGCTGGCTGCGCAGCAGCCCGATGCGGCCCTGGCGCACCTGACGCAAGCCGCTGAGCTAGACCCCGCCCTGGCGCCGCGCGCCCAGGCGCTCATCGACGGCATCCGCACCTCCAGTCTGGCAGGCGACCCGGCTTATACCCTGGTGGGAGCCGGGCGCGAGCTGGCTTTGCAGGATGAATGGGAGCTGGCGGGCGAGGCCTTCCGCCAGGCAACCCTGGCGCGGCCCGATTTTGCTGAAGCCTGGGCTTTTTGGGGCGAGGCGCTTTCGCGCCTGCCGCTTGAGCACCCTCTCGCCGCTCAGGCCCTCCCGGCCCTGGAAAAAGCCCTCCGCCTGGACCCGGCCGCGCTGACCGCCAACTCCTTGCTGGCCCTGTACTGGCAGCGGCAAGCCCGTTATGACCTGGCGCAGCAATACCTGCAAACCGCCGCTGAGCTGCAGCCGCGCAACCCCGCTCTGCAGGTTGACCTGGGCGCTAACCTGGCGCTGCAAGGGGAGCTGGACGCTGCCCTGCAGGCCTACCAGAAAGCGGTGGAGCTTGCCCCCACCGACCTGGTTTATATCCGCCAATTGGCAGCTTTCTCGATCCAATATGAATATCGATTGCGCCAGGTCGCCCTGCCGGCCGCCCGCCAGGCAGTCTTGATGGCTCCAGACGACCCGGCCGCGCAGGACTTGATGGGCCAGGTGATGATCCTGCTGGGGGATAGCGCCAGCGCTGAACGCTTTTTACTGCGCGCCCTGGAGCTGCAAGCGGATTACCTGCCGGCGCGCCTGCACCTGGGTCTGGTGTATATGCTGCATGGCGAGCCGCAGCGCGCCCGCCAGGAATGGCAGGCAGTGCTGTCCGGCTCCAGCGCAAGCTCTCTGGCAGAACAGGCCCGGCGTCTGATGCAGAATTATTTTCCCTAAATATGCTAAAATTGGACATTCTTAATACATAAAAGAGGAATTTCCATGAAATCTCGAGCCTTTCTCATCCTGCCTGTCCTTCTACTGGCGGCGCTGGCCTGCCAGGCGCTTACCTCAGGCACCGAAGAACCTGCCCCCAGCCAGCCACAAACCAGCAGTCAGAACGAGCCAACCTCCAAGGTTCTCTTCCAGGACGATTTTTCAGATAACGGCAGCGGCTGGGATCGTGTCAATGTAGACGATGGCGTTACCGATTATGCCGGCGGCGTCTACCGCATTTACGTCAATACCACCAACACGGACGTCTGGTCTAACCCCGGGCTGGATTTTAGCGACGTGCGCGTCGAAGTGAATGCCACCAAGGTGGGCGGCGATGATAACAACGACCTGGGCGTCATTTGCCGATACCAGGATAACGAAAACTTCTATTTCTTCGTGATCAGCAGCGATGGGTATTATGGGGTTGGTAAAGTATCTGGCGGCACACAAGAATTGATCGGCGAGGAATCGATGCCGCCCAGCGAGCACATCAACACTGGCAACGCCAGCAACCGGGTGGTTGCCGAGTGCATTGGCGAGACCCTGCGCATCCATGTCAACGATCAGCTGCTGGGCGAATACCAGGACAGCGAATTCACCAGCGGCGACGTGGGCCTGATGGCGGGCGCTTTCGACGTGGCAGGCACGGACATCCACTTCGATAATTTCGTCGTCACCGAACCGTGAAAGTCTTTCTGGACACGATCGGCTGCCGCCTGAACCAGGGCGAGATCGAGACCTACGCCCGCCAGTTCCGCGCTCAGGGGCATACCCTGGTGGCGTCTGCCGCGCAAGCTGACCTGGCGGTCATCAACACCTGCGCGGTGACCGCCGCAGCTTCATCCGATTCACGCCACAAAATTCGCCAGGCAGCCCGCCAGGGGGTCAAAGAGATCGCCGTGACCGGCTGCTGGTCCACGCTCAACCCGCAAGGCGCAGCCGCGCTGCCGGGTGTGCAGCGCGTGGTGCCCAACCCGGATAAAGATTTTCTGGTGGCAGACGTGCTGCAAATTCCGCATGAGATCTTCGACCTGGAACCTGTCGCGCGCCAGCCCATCCCTGGGGCGCGCCTGCGCACGCGCGCCTTCATTAAAGTTCAGGATGGCTGCGACAACCGCTGCACGTTCTGCGTCACCACGCTCGCCCGCGGGGCGGGGCGCAGTCTGCTGCTGGAATCGATTTTGAGCGATGTGCGCGGCGCAGTGCAGGGCGGCGCTCAAGAGGTGGTGCTCACCGGCGTGCATTTGGGCTCGTGGGGGCAAGATTTCACTCCTCCCAGCCACCTGCACCAGCTGGTGGGGGACGTTTTGGAGCACGGCGGAGCGGAACGTGTGCGTCTCTCATCCCTGGAACCGTGGGACCTGGATGCCGGTTTCTTCCGCCTGTGGCAGGACCTGCGCCTGTGCCGCCACCTGCATCTGCCGCTGCAATCGGGCAGCGCCGCCACCCTGCGCCGCATGGCGCGCAAGACCACCCCGGCCTCTTTCGCCGCGTTGGTCGCTGCTGCCCGCGCCGCCGTGCCGGAGATGGCCATCACCACCGATATCATCGTGGGCTTCCCCGGCGAAAGCGAGACCGAATTCCAGGAGAGCCTGGACTTCGTGCGCGCCATGCAGTTTGCCGGCGGGCACGTGTTCACCTACTCGCCGCGCCCCGGCACCGCTGCGGCGCGCATGCCCGGGCAGGTATCCCACGCCATAAGCAAAGAACGCAACGCCCACATGCGCGCCGTTCTGGCTGAATCGGGGCAGGCGTATCAGGCAGGGCACGTCGGGCGCGTGTTGCTGGTTCTGTGGGAGTCGGCGACCGCCCTGGGCCCACAGGGCTGGCGCCTGAGCGGGCTGACGGACAATTACCTGCGGGTCAATGCCGAAGCCCCACAGAAGTTATGGAACCGCATCACGCCCGTGCTGATCACCGGGCAAGACGTGCAGGGGTTAGCAGGCAGCGTGCATGGCGAATTGCATCTTCTGTAAGATCATCGCCGGCGAGGTGCCCTGCCAGCAGGTGTACAGCGACGACCTGGTGGTGGCTTTCTACGATATCCACCCAGTAGCCCCCATCCATATCCTGGTAGTGCCGCGGGCGCACATCGCCTCGGTCAATGAGCTGCTGCCAGAGGACGAGCCATTGGTGGGGCGCTTGTTCAGCGCCGCCCGCCAGATCGCCTGGGAGCAGGGCATCCAGGACTCGGGCTACCGCCTGATCGTCAACACCGGGCCGCACGCCCGGCAGAGTGTGTACCACATGCACCTGCACCTGATCGGCGGGCAGCCGATGGGCTTCAGCATGGGGTGAGGGGGATTACTCCAGAATGAAATAGATCACGCCGCTGGGCGGCTGGACCAGGTCGTAAAACGAATCGTCCCTGCTCTCGCCCGGCTGCAGCCCCCACCAGCTCTCTTTTCCGTCGCAATCCAGGGTCACATTCGAGTCTTCGAACAGCTTGTAATAGCCCAGCCCGATCTCGTCGCTGTTGGCGGGCACTACGGCATCGGTAGCGTTTTCATCCTGCCAGCCCTTGTTGACGGTCACCTCGCAGTCATCCGCGCTGTGATTGCTGATGTACAGGTAGAAATAGGGCTGGTCTGCCACCAGGTTATCGATGTTGATGGTCTCCCCGCTGTGGATATCCTCCATTTTACCCCCCATGTCATCGCCAATCGGTCTGCCGCTGGAGGTGGTCTCTTTCACCACTTCCCAATCCAGGCGCGCGCTGGCGTCTCCCAGGGAGATGGAGCGGCTGGCGCCCGCTGCCAGGTTCTCCAGCGGGGCGCCGTTGATGGACAGGCGCACCGGTAGATTCAGCTCGTTTGCCACCACGAAGGCTCCCGGCGCTGGGGAGCTCGGCGGCGTCCATTCAGCGATGGGCGCGACCGGCGCGCTGGACAGATCGAGGCGGGCCTCGGCGGTTTGCGTGGCGCGCAAGGGGATAAGCAGTGGATCTTGCACGGCGCGCGTGGAAAAATAGCCGCTGATCGCCGTGCCCAACACGGTCAGCAGGGTGCCCGCCAACCCGCAGGTGGCAACCACCACGGCGCTGATCAAGCCGATGCGGGCGACGCGCAGCTCGATGCTCTGGTGGGATGGTTTATCGTTGGATAGCTCTCCCGGCATGCAGCCCCTCCTGATCCCCGGAACTACAGATAAGGACCTATCCGAAAATTCGGGAGGGCGGTGTGTGTGGCGGCGCTTTGCGCCGCCACACACACCACATCCTTTTATTTTTCGGATAGACACTAAAGTATAGCATGAAACGAATCAGCGAGGCGGCGAATGAGCAAAACCGGGTCCATGAACCATAACGAGCCTGGATTTAACGCACATATTTCTTGCCGGTGGCTAATTCCACCGATTTGTAGCCACCGTCGTAGATGCCGATGCGCTTGTTCTTGACGATGCACTCGCAATACAGGCCCAGCAGGTCGCTGTCGTTTGTCAGCAAGTCGATCGCCTGCAGGGTCTGTGGGATGCCGCGCACCTCTACGGTGCCATCGCCCAGCTCGGCGCCGCGGATCGCCCCCCACATCTCGTGCCCGCCCACGCGCTCGTTGAAAATTTTGGGCACCGGGTAAAACGCCAGCTCGCTCGGCTTGGTGATCATCACATCCACCACGCGCATTAGATAATTGGTGGCGTACACGGCGTGGTAGATATTATCGTGCAAGAAGACGTGCAGGCCGCGGGTGGATTGGGTGCGGATGGCATCGGCGAAAGCCTGGGTATCGTCCCAGGTGAAGTGGGTCTTAAGCAAGCCTTGCTGCTGGGCCAACTCGCCCCTCAGCCAATCCCAGTTCTGCTTGTGGTCGCCCAGATTAACCATCAGGGTCACTTTGTCCTGCTGGATGAGGGGGATACAGTGCTCGATGATGGCCTTAAATAATTCGCGCTGCGCGCCCGCGCCGCCCATGGTCAGCAGGAAGCGGCGTGGTTCGTTATCTTGCATGCGTTGCAGGCGGGCGGCGCAATCGACCTCGATGTTCTCGACGAGCTCGTGATCGACGTGATGGCCCGCGTAATAAATAGCATCCGGTGGGACCGGCTTCATGATCTTGCCAGACTCGTCAAAGCCGCGCATGGCTCGAAAGCCATAATAACCAGATGGTGACTGTACGGCGTGCTTGGCGCCTTCGGTGAGCTGAAAAGCCATCGGCCAGTTATCGAACATCATATCCACCACGTTGGTCATGCCCCCCGCAACCGCCCCCATGCAGTTCCACATGTGCGTCGTGAGCACCGGCATATCGGAGGGCAGTGCCTGGTGCAGGTTCTTGAACAGCTCGCTCATCTTGTAGTCTTTGACGTTGGTCTTGAGATAGCGCCAGGGCCAGGTCACGATCCAGGCGTTCATCAAATTGCGCAAGATGGGTAAGGTCGGCTCGCCGGTGGTCAGGGATTCCCAGATATATTTATTGAATAACGCGCTGCGCTGGGTGAGGCGCGAAAAGCGGCTGTAATTCTGGTTGCACCAGTTGATCACATCGGTGGTGATGCCAGGGATGGAGAGCAGGTCTAGCCAGTAGGGGGTAAAACCCATCGCCCGCGCGCAGGAAACCCCCGCCATAGCAATGCGGTAATGACCGAATCCCATGCGGATGGTGCTGCAGATGACGGCGTTCTGCGATTCGATCTTTTCGCCCTGGTCGCCGCGCACGATGTTCTTCAAGCCAAAAATAGGGCCTAGATAGGGATTATCTTCCAGGCTGAGGGTGTATTTTTCGTCCGGATCGTATTTAAATTTCCTGGCAAGCATTTTTTGCCAGTTATCGGCTTGTCGGGATTGAGACGCCTTAATCGCATTATCATAAACGATATATTGGCCATTTTCCAATTTCACAGAAGCACTCCGTCGGGCAAAGATTTCGTCGCGCAGAGATCACGTTGCGAGCAGGCCTATTTTAACCCTTCACGCCGCTGCTGGTAGCGCTTTCCACAAAGAAGCGCTGCGCCAGGATATAGACGATCATGGGAGGCAAGATGGCGATCGCCGCACCCGCCATGACAAGGTTGGCGTTGTCGCTGGCTTTGCCGCGCAGGATGGACAAAGACAGGGTAAGCACGTGGTTGGCCCGATTTCCGGTGTTGATGATCACCAGAGGCCAGAAGAAAGAGTTCCAGGCGTACAGGAAGGTGAAGGTTGCCAGGGTGGCGAGCGCCGGCACGCTGGCGGGCAGGAAAATCGTAGTGAGGATCTGCAGGCGCGAGGCGCCATCGATCAGGGCGGCTTCTTCGATCTCCTTGGGGATGGTGATGAAGAACTGGCGCATCAGGAAGGTGCCGTAGGCGGTAAAAATCCAGGGGATGATGAGTGCCGCCAGTTTATCCACCCAGCCGATCATCACCATCAACTGGTAAAGAGGCGTGATCAAAACCACGAAGGGAATCATGATTGTGCCGAGATACAGCACGAACAACTGATCGCGTCCAGGAAAACGCAGGCGCGCCAGGGCATAACCGCCCAGCACCGAGGTTGCCAGTTGCCCCAGTACCACCAAGATAGTGACCAGGGCGGTATTGGTCAGGGAGCGGTCCAGCCCTTGCAACTCGGTGACCTCCTGGTAATTCTCCGGGCGCGTGTCAAATTCCTCAACGGGCTGGCTCAGTCGCACGTTCTGTAAAACCGAGATATCTGGGTTGTTGGGATCAATGAATTTCCCCAAGGCGGTCTGGCTGACTTTTACCATCGGCACCGGTTGCCCGTCCACCTGCACATCGAAGAGCTTTTCTTCCACACCATTCACCATAGCGGTTTGCTGGTTGGTGGCGCCGCCAGTCGGCTTGACCTCGGTCAAGGGGCGCTCGTAGGTCACCTCCGGATTATCCGGCTCGGCATACACTCCGATGCGAATGCTGCTCTCTGCCAGGGCGAACTGACGCTGCTCGCCCTGGTAATCGACGTAGTACAAGGGCAGAGGCTCATCGTAACCATCCACCTGGATGGTGGTGCCCCGCATGGGCACCAGGCGCGGCGGGTAGCGGAACGTATCCAGCTGGTTTTTAAAAGAAGTGGAAAACATAAACAAGAAAGGGAAGAGCATGATATAGGCAAACAAAATCAAAACCGCGTACGTCAGCAGCTTGGCCAAAAAGGAGAAAAAGCGATAGGAAGTTTTCATGGTTGGTCTCCAGTCCGGGTCACGCGGCATAAGCGCCGCTGCCAGCGCGCTGGCGTCGGTATTGGATCAGGGTAACAGAAAAGATAACGATAAAGAGCACCCACGCCACTGCTGAGGCGTAACCCTGATCGAAGCGTTGAAAGCCTTTTTGGTAGAGGTACAAAACCACCGAAAGTGTGGAATTATTGGGGCCGCCGGGCGGCTCGGTGGGGATGAGCACATAAACCTGCTCGAAGAGCTGCAAGGCCGATATGATCGCCGTGGTCACAACGAAAAAAGTGGTCGGCGCCAGCATCGGGATGGTGATGTGCCAGAATTTTCCCCATCGTCCTGCTCCGTCGACGGTGGCAGCCTCGAACAATTCGGCGGGAATATTTTGCAAGCCAGCCAGGAACAAGACTGTGTTTAAACCCACCCACTGCCAGGAAGCCATGATCACAACCGCCAACAGGGCAGTGCGCGTATCGGAGAGCCAGCGAACCTGTGGATCGAGCAGAGCCATACCCAATACGCCGTTGATCAATCCCACGGAGCTAGTAATGAAGTAGTTGATAAATCCTACTGCAGCGTTGTAGAGCCACTGCCAGATCAGCGCCACGCCCACCACTGCCGCAATGCTGGGCAGGAAGTACACCGCGCGGAAGAACTTCATACCCGGCAACTTGCTATTGAGCAGATTTGCCAGAAACAAAGCCGGGATCACACTCAATGGCACTGCCATCAAGCTGAAAAGGAAGGTGTTGCGTAGCGCCAGCCAGAAGAGCTTATCCTCGGCGCCAATCAAGATATGCTTTCCAAAGAAGCTGAAGCGGGTCAACTCATCATAAATCGTAACATCCAGCACCTCGGAGGCGCGCTGCTTGGGCTCTTGCAGGGTAACCACATCCAGGTTGATGATTTTGGCATAATTTTGCAGCCCAACCCAGTTCTTGGTGCCAAAAGCATCCCAGTCGGTAAAGCTGACATAAAGAGAGAATAATAACGGCCCGGCAAAGAAAAGCAGGAAACCGAGCAAATTGGGAGATAGGAACAGCCAGCCGCTGAGCAATTCTTCGTGATTGTTTTTCGCCGCCATAGCTTGGGCGGTTGCCTTGGCCCACATCGCCCAGGTCGCCAGGCCGAAAATTAGTGCACCCACCAGCAAGGCCAGCGGCAGGGGCTGGACCAGGCGCCCCAGCATGGAGGGTAAAGCCGAGAAATTGATGATCGCCACGAAAAAGATCAGCAAGAAAATGATGCTGATGATCTTTCCGGAGCGCTGGAAGAAACGCTGGCGGGCGGGATGGTTCTCATAGCGATCGCCCAGGGTCGAAATCAGGTAACCGCTGAACGCGCCCAACAAGAAGATAATCCCGCGCCCGAAGGTATCTGCCAGCGAATCAATGCCCACGAAGGCGCCCAGAACGTGGAGAGCGCCTAGTATGCAAACCAAGAAACCCAGGTAGTCGACCACCAGGGAGATGACACGGCCGCGATGCTCGCGGCGCAGAATAAACACCACCGCGATGGCGCTGGCAACTGCCAGGAGCAGGACGAGCGCGATGACAACCCCGGTCAACATGTTGATGCCCGTCTCTTGTACTTGTGTGTATCGCCAGGTGCCAAAAATCAAGCCCAGCGTCAAAACGGAGTGCCAGATTGCCAAAAGTGTCAGTGGGATAGGTCGCTTGTCTGGGGAGCCCGGTTGAACACTCATAGATACACCCTCCAGCGATTGGTTGGATTTCAAGGGGGATCGGTGTATGTGCGGTGGCGTTGCCGCCGCACATACACCATAACCCGTTTTTGGGTAAGCGCTACCTGTTAAAGGTCTTGTTGGCTTCGTCACAGATGCTGGCAGCGAAGTCCTCCACGCTGCGGTCGCCGGTGAGCACGGCGGTGATCGCCGGACCCATGATGGCGTCGAACTCAGGCCACGAGCCCGCCCACACCGGTCCTTCCGCGGTCGGGTTCTGCGCCAGCCCGTTCAGGAATGCCTGGTTGTTGTCGGGCGGGGTGAAGGTCAGGAAGGCATCCAACGCCTCCTGCGACACCCGCGACGGGATGTTCGTGCCCAGCGCCGAGATCATGCCCTGCGTCTCTGCCGTGGTCAGCTCCTGCACCAGCTTCCACGCCTCTTCCGGGTGCGCTGTCTTGGCATTCACCACGTACGCTCCCCAGAACAGCCAGTTGCCCATCCCCTTCGGACCTGTCGGCAGTTCCACCACGTCCCATGTGAACTTGGCGTTGGCGCGCGCCCCAGGCGTCGCCCAGCGCCCGTTCTGGAACATGCCTACCCGTCCCGCCATGAATGGCGGCTCTGAGTCTTCCCCATACGGCACCGCCACGTCATAGTCCACGTACAGGCTGCGCTGGAACTCTAGCCCTTGCAGCGATTCCGGCGTGTCCAGGGCGCATGCAGTCCGGTCGGCTGTGAAGAAACCGCCTCCCGCCGCATTCAGCCACACCCCGTATGGCCCCCACCAGGCGTTCGCCCCGTACCCGTACACGTCCGACCCCAAAGCACGCACTTTCTGCGCCACATCCAGGAAGGCATCCCACGTCCACTTGCCCTCCTTCGCTAGCTCGCGCGGATCCGGCGCTCCCGCTTCGTTGACCAGGTCCATGTTCAAGTACAGGACAAATGTCGAAACGTCACGCGGCAGCCCCCACAGCGTTCCCGAATCGGCTCCCGATTGAGCTGTCTCCGGGTTGTACGCCAGGTGGAACATCGGCCCTGGATAGAAATCTTCGATCGTGAAGCCCGCAGTGCTCTTGCCCATCTCGTACATGTTCAGGATCAGCCCGCGACTGGCAAAATCGGCAACGTCCGTGCCCGGAATCCAGAATACATCCGGCGCCGTCCCGGCTCCGATCTCAGTCTTCAATACATCCTGGTAGGACGATGTCTCCGACCCACCCGGCTCGTACACCAGCGTGACGCCCTCCAGCTTGGCATCGATCGCATCGCTGGCATCCTGGTATACATCGATCTCCGCCTGGTTGTCCGGCCGCGTCCGCCAACGCAAGGTGATCTCCTCCCCAGCAGGAGCAGGAGGCTGGGTCTCTTCAGGCGCCTGCGGAGCCTGGGTCTCGACCACTGACGGTGTTGCTGGGGGGGCGCAGGAAGTAAGAACAAAAGCCAGGATCACCACCAGGCCTATGAATGTCCAAAGAATTTTTCGATACATGAAGGGTTTCTCCTTATTCAAGCACATAGGGATTATTTTCCGTATAAAAAATCAGACTGTTTCAACAATTTGTCAGCAATCACCTCCTATTGGATGGATATTTTTTATAGCCCAGATGAAGGAGAGCCTGTCGAGCCGCGCACAACCAGCTCGGCGGGGATCAGGATGCTATGCAAGGGCTCTTCAGAATGTTCAACCGCATGGATTAGCAGACGCGCTGCCTCCCGTCCAATACCATAGGTATCCTGGCGCATGGTGGTCAGCGGCGGATCGAAGTAAGAAGCCAGGGGCATGTCATCCACCCCGATCACGGAAATGTCGCCAGGGACGTGTAGGCCTGCATGGTGCAAGGCGCGGATGGCGCCCACTGCCATGCGATCATTTTGGGCAAAAATAGCGCTGAAGTGGGAATGGTTTTCAAGCAGTTGCTGGACAGCATGGAAGCCGGAAGTAGCCGACCAATCTCCCTCCAGGGTGAGGGCTGGATCTACCTGTATGCCATGCTCAAGCAGAACCGCCTCAAAACCTGCATTCCGATCCTGTGAGCAATCTTCTTCCAGGGGGCCAGTGATTTGGGCGATCTGGCGGTGACCCAGGGAGACGAGGTGGGATATCGCCTGGTGAGCCAAATCTTGATCGTCCATCGCCACCGAAGCAGCCTTGCCGTGGTGCGGCTGCGCCCCTACGTACACCAGCGGGACCCCATCGGGGATGAGGGTATAGCGCTCGTCGGTATAGGGATTGATAACCATCAAAGCCTCCGCCCGTCGGCTGCTCACCAACGAGTCGATAAGCGAGGCAAAGGTCTGCCCATCAGGAGCTGAAGCAGCCAGGATGAAATAGTCATGCTGGCGAGCTTCGGTTTCGGCGCCTTCGATAATACTGGCAAAGGTGTAATCGGTGAGATTGGGGGATAAACAAGCCAGGGTGCAGGTCTGTCCCCTGGCCATGGAACGCGCTACGGCGTTGATGTTGTAATTCAGTTCCTGGATGGCGGCATTGACCCTGGCGCGCGTTTCGGGAGTTACCCGCTCACTGTTGTTGATCACGCGTGAGACGGTTTGGTGTGAAACCCCGGCCTGGGCAGCGACCTCGCGTATGGTAACCCGTGAACGTTGCAACCTGACCTCCCAAGATTTGAAACACAATTCCATGTTACCGGTCACGTGACCGGTAACATAAGCGTATATTATTTATAGACTTTTGTCAAGATGGGAAATAATTCCAATGCCATTAACCCCCGCGCGACAGATTTCGGACAGGGTTGAGTGACTTTTGTCCCGAAAATGGGTATAATGAACCGTAGAATAGTCAGAGAGAAGAAATCAAGATATGCCGATCAAGAACCAAATCGAATCCGATCTAAAAGACGCCATACGCGCCAAAGATGAGCTGCGCAAAAACACGCTGCGCATGGCCCTCACCAACATCAAGCTGGCTGAGGTCGAAAAAGGCGCGTCCTTGGACGATGCCGCCCTGTTGGCGCTGGTGCAGAAAGAGATCAAATCGCGCCGCGAATCGATCGCCGACGCCGAGCGCGCCGGGCGCGGGGGCTTTATCGAGAGCTTGAACGCCGAGATCGCCATCCTGGAGGCCTATCTTCCCCAGCAGCTCGCCCCTGAAGAGCTGGAAGCTCTGGCAAAACAGGCCATTGCCGAGGTGGGCGCCAGCTCGCAGCGCGAGATGGGAATGGTGATGAAAGTCCTGGTGCCGCGCCTGGGAGGGCGCGCCTCGGGCAACGATGCCAGCCAGGTCGTGCGCAGGCTCCTGCAGCCATAATGAAACCAAAGGCCCGCAAGCGCAGGTTATTCTACCTTTTGTTGCTGTTTGTCACCGCGGCTTTTTCATTGGTAGCCCTGGTGATCCCTGAGCTCGCGCCTCTAAATTCCCCGGCTTTACAGGAGGGACAGGTAGTCTCGCAAGACATCCTGGCCCCGCGTGATATCACCTACGAGAGCACGCTCTTCACCGAACAGCAGCGCGAATCTGCGGCTCGGGCAGTAGCGAATATCTACACCGCTACCGATACGAGCGTGGCCCGCCGCCAGTTGGAAGATCTGCGTACCGCCCTGGCTTTCATCACCAGCGTGCGCGCCGATGCTTTCAGCAGCCCTGAGCAGAAATTGTCCGACCTGGCGGCTTTGGAAACCATCCACCTGAGCAAAGAGACTGCCTCCGCCATACTGGCGCTCAACGAATCGCGCTGGCAGGTGGTCATGCAAGAAGCCATCGTGGTGCTGGAGCAAGTCATGCGCAGCACCATTCGTGAGGAACGCCTGGACGACGTGCGGCGTGGTGTGCCCGCTTTGGTCTCCCTTTCGCTGCCGGAAGACCGGGCCAACATCGTCTCAGAGCTGGCAGCCGCCTTTGTCGCCCCCAACAGCGTCTACAGCGAATCGTTAACTGAAGCCGCCCGCCAAAAAGCGCGCGACGCCGTTCTGCCCGTCATCCGCACGTACAAAGCGGGCGAATCGGTCATCCAGCGCGGGCAGGTGTTGACCGCTGCCAACCTGGAAGCCCTGCAAAACCTGGGGCTGGTGCAGTCCGTTTTTAGCTGGCGCGATCTGCTGGCAGCCGCCGGGTTGGTGCTGCTATCCGTTACCTTTATCTTGCTGTACCTGCGGCGCAATCGCAAGCTGCTCAAAGACTCACGCGGCCTGACGGTTATCGCCATCTTGTACCTGGCTTTCCTGGTGGGGGCGCGCCTGGTGGTGAGTCAGGAGCTGGTGATCGCCTATGTCTTCCCCCTGGCGGCCTTCAGCCTGACGGTAACCGCCCTGTTTGGCGCAGAGCCGGCCCTCATCGCCACCTTGCCGCTGTCTATCCTGGTGGCTTACGGCTTGCAGGACTCGTCGGAACTGACCCTGTACTATATCTTGAGCAGTTTCTTCGGCGTGCTCACCCTAGGGCGCGGCCAGCGTGTGATGACCTTCTTCTGGGCGGGCACCGTTAGCGCGCTGTGTGGATCGCTCGTCGCCGTTATCCATCATCTGCCGTTGACCAATGTCAACTGGTTGGAAATTTCCGTGTTGGTTGGCGCTGCTTTGCTGAACGGCATCGCTTCCGCCAGCCTGACCGTGCTGCTGCAATTTTTCCTGGCCCAATTTTTGGGCCTGACCACCGCCCTGCAGCTCATGGAGATCTCGCGCCCCGATCACCCACTCCTGCAGCTCATCTTGCGCAACGCTCCAGGCACCTACCAGCACAGCCTGCAGGTGGCAAACCTGGCTGAACAGGCTGCCGAGCGCATCGGCGCGGATACACTGCTCACCCGGGTGGGGGCGTTATATCACGATGTGGGCAAAATCCAAAACCTGGCCTTTTTCATTGAGAACCAACAGCAGGGCAGCACCAATCCACACGACGCCCTGGACCCGGCTGCCAGCGCCGAGATCATTCTCCAACACGTCTACGACGGCGCCGAGCTGGCGCGCAAATATCGCCTGCCCAGGCGCATCCTGGACTTCATCCTGGAACACCACGGCAGCATGCTGGCCAATTACCAGTACGTGAATGCGGTAAAAGCTGCGGGGGGCGATGCAGACCAGGTGGACAAAGAGGCCTTTCGCTACCCTGGACCGCGCCCGCGCTCGCGCGAGACCGCCATCCTGATGCTGGCGGACGGCTGCGAGGCGCGCGTGCGCGCCACCCATCCCAAAGATGAGGCCGAGCTGAGCGAGGTGGTTAAAGCCGTCATTCAAGAACGGATTGCTTCCGGGCAGCTGGATGACACCAACCTGACTTTGCAAGATCTGGACATGATTGCAACTTCTTTCACTACAACCTTACGGGGGATTTATCACCCGCGCATCGAGTATCCTAAGCTGGAGAAAGCCACCCCTTCGAAGCTCGAGACCTCACCCACCGTGCCGGTGAGCGCCCGCTCCAACCCCGCCAACGAGCCTGCACCTGAATCCCCGCTGCAGCGCCAGGAAACGTCTTGATGGTGGAGATCCTGGTCTCCCAAGATCTGCCAGATTCAATCCGCTCCGCCCTGGGTGACCTGACCTTTATGGAGCGCGCCGCCGTGCAGGCTTTGCGCCAGGCTGGAGCGCCGCTCGATGGGGAATTGACCATCGTGCTGAGCGACGATGCGCAGCTTCAGCAGCTCAATTCCCAATTCCTGCAGATCGACGCCCCCACCGATGTACTCTCTTTCCCCTCTGGCGAACCCGATCCCGATTCCGGCGCCAGCTACCTGGGCGATGTGCTCATCTCGTACCCGCGCGCCCTGGCCCAGGCTAGCGCCCGGGGTCACACTGTCCGCGCCGAGCTTCAACTGCTGGTGGTTCACGGCGTGCTGCACTTGCTGGGTCACGATCACGCCGGGCAGGACGATAAAGCGCGTATGTGGGCGCTGCAAGCCGAGATTTTGCAATCCCTGGGGGTTGCAGTAGATATCCCCGATTCGTAGTTCCCCCGGCATTTATGTTCTCTTTCCTGACCTCGCGCGCTCGCTCTTTTCGTTATGCTTTTTCCGGTTGGTGGTTCGTCATCCGCACCCAGCGCAACGCCTGGATCCATGCCCTGGTAAGCGTGGTGGTGGTGGTTTTGTGTTTTTGGGTGCGCATTGCGCCGCGCGACTGGGCGGTGATCATCCTGGCGATCGCCATGGTCTGGACGGCAGAATTCATCAACACTGCCCTGGAAGCCGTGGTCGACCTCGCCAGCCACCAGCAGCATTCGCCATTGGCCAAAGTGGGCAAAGATGTTGGCGCAGCCGCGGTGCTGATTGCGGCGATGAGCTCGGTGGTGATCGGCCTGCTGATCCTGGGCCCGCCACTTTGGCAGCGCATTCAAATGCTGATTGCGGATTTCTGATGGATGATTGCTGATTTTAGATTGCTGATTGCTGATTTGCCATTTACAATTCGCCGACTCGCTGATTCGCTGACTCAGTAGATTCACTGATTCGTTCACTTTCAATTCGCCGACTCGTTGACTTGCAAAGAGGTGCTTCATGTCCTTTCGTTTTGGTACGGTCGGATCTCCGATTTCCACACCGAATAAACCCGGCGGCAGCGTGGGCGCCGTGCTGCGCTCGGCCGAACTGGGCTTGTATGCGCTGGAGCTGGGCTGGGTGCGCTCTGTGCGCGTCTCCGAAGAGACCTGCGCTGCCATTCAAGCGACCGCCAGCGCGCAGCAGGTCGCCATCAGTGTGCATGCGCCCTATTTCATCAACCTGAATGCCGACGAGGTGGAATGGCCCAAATCTCGCCAGCGCCTGATGGATGCCGCCCATTACGGGCGCCTGGCTGGCGCGACCGATATCATTTTCCACCCCGGTTCCTACTTTACCCGCCCGGCGGCGGAAGTGCTGCCAGGATCTATAGCCCGCCTGCAAGGCTGTGTCGATGAGCTGCGCGCCGCCGACAACCCCGTGATCCTGCGCCCGGAGACCATGGGGAAATCGGCGATGCTGGGCTCGCTGGAGGACACCCTGCAGATGAGCCGGAAGATTGATGGGGTAGAGCCCTGCCTGGATTTTGCCCATCTGCACGCTCGAACGGGCGATGGCTCGATGAACACCTATGACGAATGGGCGCGCCTGCTGCAGGCATATGCCGATGCCTTGGGCGGATCCGCCCTCCAAGAGCTTCACATCCACCTATCGGGGATCGAATATGGGGAAAAGGGTGAGAAAGAACACCTGCCGCTGAAGGAATCAGACCTGGACCTGCAGGCGCTGCTGCGCGCCTTGCACAGCTTCGATTGCGGCGGGCGCATTCTATGCGAAAGCCCGGTGATGGAAGACGACGCCGTGTATATCAAAGAGACCTGGGAATCCCTCACCCAATAAAAAGGGTTGCCCATGACAGGCAGCCCCACCTCACAGTGCAACTGCGGCAAAACAATCTTACTTGTTCTGTTCTATTCGTTCTGTCGGCAGTTGCACTGCCGACCTGTTCTCTTACCGCACCTGCTTGAAATTCACAAAGATCAGGTTCTTATCACAAGCATCGAAGGTGTCGAAATAAATCTTTTCCGACATAGGCAGACCAGCCTGGTCCTGCATCTGCACCCACAACTTTTGGGTGGAAGCGAGCGGCTTATCTGCCAGGGTGAATTCATAAAAGCCCGCCGTGCCGTAGGCGTTGGTCATGCCGGTCAGGCTGGGCATACTGATCGTCCTGCCCTCCAGCGTGCCCCCTAATACGATAATCTGCCCGGAGACGGGCGCATCAGAAAGATCGAATACCTGCCCGGCGACTCCCATCCAGTCGCAGCCGACCTCGGGGTGGAATGGCAGGCTGGAGGTGCCCAATGGCGTGCCGGGTCCCACCACGAAAGGCAATCCCTGGGTGGGCAAGGTCGGCTCGCCAGTAAAGGTCGCCGTTGGGGTAAACAGGCTGAACGGCGTTTCGGAGGGCAGCGGGGTGAGGGTCGGTTCGGGGGTCGGAGTCTCGCTGGGCACCAGGGTTGGGGAGGCCGTCCAGGTGGGTGGCAGCATGATGCGCGGCGTGGGCGTGGCGCTGGGAAGCGCAATGCCGGTGGGCATAACCGCCGGCGGGAAGGGATTCATCGGGGTATTGGGGTTGATGAACAGCGCCAGGAAAACGCCGGCCACGCACAATACCGACAGCAGAACCAGAATGGTGAGCACATTCCAGATCATCGCAGAGAGCTTCTGGGTTGGTGGAGTTTGGTCAATGTAATCGAAACTATCCATGATTTTCTCTTCCCATCCATCTTCTATAAGACGATCCGAAACTTCTACCGGGCATGAGGCTGCCTCCTCATGCGATTGCTTTCGGACAGATATTAAGGCAGTAAGACCTGGATGTCGCTCTGGCTGCGGCGCTGCTCCAGCCAGTCTTGCAAAGCCTGAGCCTGCAGCGCCTGATGGGCATCGGGGGCAAGCGGGCGCTGAGCTTCACGCTCGATCAATTGCAGGATATGAAAACCTGCTGCAGTCTCGATCACCGGCGTAATTTGTTCCGGCTGCAGGCCAAACAAGGCTTCGTCCAGGCGGGCATCCAGCAGGTAACCCCTGGGGAACCAACCCAGGTCGCCGCCCGTTACTGGGTCGTATTCGGACGCCAGAGCAGCAAAATTGGCGCCGGTTTGCAATTGACCCAGCACTGCATCGGCCTCTTGAGAATTATATAGCAAAATTTGGCGGGCGTGAACTTGTTCTGCGCTTCCGGGCACTGCTTCGGTAATGCGGTCTCGCATCCAGGCAGCTGCCACGGCGCGCCCAAGGCGCTGGCGGAAAGTCTCCTCAAGGTAACCATGCGCCGCCATCCAGTCGTTGAGCGCCTGGACGCTCCCCAGGCCAGAGACCAGCTGGTCGTAGCGTTCCTGCAAACCCGATTCCTCAAGTACGTAGCCTTCCTGCGCGGCAGCTTCAGCCAGTAACAGCTCGTCGACCAGGTCGTTCAATACCCGCGCCTGATCTTCTGTTGCCAGTTGCGTGCCAACTTCCGCCTGGTAGCGCGCCAGTTCCGCCTGAAACTCTGCCAGGGGAATCTCAGTCCCGTTCACCCGCGCCGCAGCGGGCACGGGCGTGGGTGAAGGCTGGAAAGGGGTGGGCGTCTGAAGCAGGGTTGTCGCGGTCGGGTCAGGCGTGACGCATGCTGCGCCGCTGCAAGGCGTAGCTGGCGTCGTACCCCGGACGCATCCGGCTGCACCCAGCGAAAACAGGGCCAGCCCGGTCAGGATCGAGGTAACCCTCAGGAAAGCAGTAGATTTTACCCTCATTGCGCCGATTATACCCGCTTTCACAATGCGGGTCGTTGGTAATCGCCTTGCAAAAGAGTGATGTGGCGTGGCTTGCATCGTGAAAATCCGGGCTATCGATCGATTGGATGTATACCTTGCGATATTATTGTGTTATGCTTAAAATAATGTAATAAAAATGGGGCATAGGCTTTCAACCAGACAAATCATCCCATGCAACGCAACACACTACGCGCTATCGTCCAGGCCCTATTCGGCCTTTTAAGCCGAGTAGAAGTGATTGGGCTGGAGAACGTCCCGCCCAGAGGTGGTTATATTCTGGCAACCAACCACCTGGGGCGCCTGGATGCTCCCCTGGTCTTTGCCCTGGTCGAGCGCCAGGATATCCGCGCCCTGGTAGCAGATAAATATCAGAAAGACCCGCTGATGCGCTGGCTGGTAAAAACTGCTAACGGCATTTGGGTCAACCGGGAAGAGGCCGACCTGCAAGCCATGCGCGCCGCGCGCAGCTTCCTGCAGCAGGGTGGTCTGTTGGGCATCGCCCCGGAGGGCACTCGCAGCCATACCGGTGGATTGCAGCCAGCCAAGACGGGCGTGGCCTATTTAGCCGATAAGGCGGGAGTGCCGATCATCCCCGCTGCCATCTTTGGCACCGAGGCTGCCCTGAGCCAGTTGCTGCGCCTGCGCCGCCCGCATATAAGCATTCGCTTTGGAGAGCCCTTCACCCTGCCGCCCATCTCGCGCCAGCAGCGAGACCTCGCCCTGCAGGAAAATACCACCGAGATCATGTGCCGTATTGCTGCCATGCTTCCCGCGGCTTACCACGGCGTGTACGCCGGTCACCCGCGCCTCCAGGCGCTGCTCTCTGGGAATGGCGCGCTGGCCTTCAACCCGCTCCAGACCCAACCCGCCCACCCCGTCTGATTTTCTCTTAGGAGGCGATCATGTCCCTGAATCCCGACACCCAAACTCTGCGCAGGTTGCACCAGGAAAATGCTCGCCTGAGAGATGAGAACCACTCCTTGCAAATCGAGCTCTACCGCTTGCAGCAGGCCGTTCGGGCGCTGACCAGCCTGGAGTACAGCCTGGATGGGATCGGCCCGGAGAGCAACGTCTTTACGCTCATCAACGGGCTGCTCTCGGCCGCGTTGGAGGCGGTCGATTCTGAGGATGGGTCGCTGCAATTGCTGGATGAAGAGAACGATCAACTGGTGTTTGTGGAAGTGCGCGGCGATAGCCGCGAAAAACTGCGGGGCTATCGCATGCCGGTGATGCAGGGCGTCTCGGGCTGGGTGGTGCGCAACCGTAAACCCGAGCTGGTGCCCGACGTGCGCCAGGAGCCGCGTTTTTCGCCGCAGGTCGACCAAAACACGGGCTTCCGTACCACTTCCCTGATCTGCGTACCGCTCATTCACGGAGAGCGCTGCCTGGGCGCCATCGAAGTGGTGAACACGCGCAGCGGCAAGCCATTTTCGCCCAAAGACCTGGACATCCTGCTGCTGGTGGCGCGCCTGGCAAGCCTGGCGCTGGTGCGTGCCGAGGGCGCCGTCGCCACCCCGTAAGTTCATTCTATCCAAGGGGGGTGAGGCTCTCGCCTCGAAGTCAGACAAATTGAGATAGTGAGATCATGAGCCAGCAGCTGGCTTACCGAACGAGAATTGGGGCGGCTTGCCACCCAACAGGACCACGAGTTCTTCCAGGTGCAATATCGTGAATGCGCCA
>Ga0105106_10000387_pt1 | contig 31134 bp, 28 predicted proteins | sample PPLLaktember2015_5_FD_79109 | JGI IMG/M metagenome (GOLD analysis project Ga0105106, IMG submission 79109) | Freshwater sediment microbial communities from Prairie Pothole Lake near Jamestown, North Dakota, USA - PPLs Lake P8 Core (1) Depth... | ecosystem: Environmental > Aquatic > Freshwater >...
GACGACGGTCTTGAGGAAGGTCTCCCCTTCCTTGACCCCGATCTTGGCCAGCGGCCAGAGCGAGGTCAGGGAGATCGAGGTCGCGCTGAGGAAGGACGACGTGACCAGGACGATCATGACGATCGTGAAGGCGATGAACAGGTTGAAGCCCTTGTTGCCGAGGGTTTTACGGGCCACCTCGGCCATGGACTTGCCGCCCTCGCGCATGCTGATGAACAGGGTCGTGTAGTCATGGACGGCGCCGATGAAGACGCCGCCGAAGACGACCCAGAGCCAGGCCGGGACGAAGCCGTAGAGGATGGCCATGGTCGGGCCGAGGATGGGACCGGCCCCGGCGATGGCCGAGAAGTGATGGGCGAAGACCACATACCGCTTGGTCGGGACGTAATCCCGGCCGTCGCAGCAGGTGACCGCCGGCGTCGCATGGGCGGGGTCCTCCCCGAGGCTCTTGGCGATGTACCGGGAATAGAACCGCCCCGCCAGGAGGAAGACGGCCGCGGCGGCGAACAGGACCAAGAGAACGTTCATGAAGGTCTCCTCGTCGGGGAGCTCGCACGCTCCGAAAGACGTTTTTTAGCATAGCCTGAAGGGGCTGTCAAAGCCGGGCAAGGCTCCTCCCTCGGCGTCACCCCCCACGACGTTGCGTACGCCTTCCCCGGCTTGGACTGGCCTGCTCCGGGGTTTCAAAGCTCAGAAAAGTGTCTTTGGAGGTTTGACAGGATAGTCCTAAAACTGTAAAAAGGGGCCGCAAGGAGACCCGGCATGCTGACAACCCCGGAAAAACTCGTCTTCGTCCTCTTGATCCTGGCGACCGCGGCGGCGTTCCTCGTGCCGGTCGTCCGCAGGATCAGGATCATCCTGGCCGGCGCTCCCGAGGACCGCTTCAAGGACCTGTGGAAGCGCTTCAGCCACGCCACGACCAAGGTCCTCTTCCAGCGGTGCACCCTCCGGAGCGAGCGCTTCTTTACCGGCCTGATGCACGCCGGCATCTTCTACGGCGCCCTCTCCTTCGACACGATGACGGTCTCGCACACGCTCGAGGGCTTCTTCGACGGCTTCTTCCTTTTCGGTAGATCCAATTTCGGCCTGTTGTTCTCATTCATCATCGACGCCGCGGCGATCTCGGTCATGGCGGGCGTTCTCTTTCTGGCCTTCCGCCGGTTCGTCCTCCGGCCCAAAGCTTACGCCACGACGCCCGGCGATTCGGCGGCGATCTACCTCCTGATCACCCTGGCCACGGCGACCTACCTCTATTTCGAGGCCTTCTCGATCGCCCATCATCCCGAAACGGCGCGCTGGTCGTTCATCGGCCCCTGGCTCGCGGGCTTGATCGGCCGCTCCGGGCTGAGCGCCGAGGCGATCGCCGCCCACTTCAAGATCGCCTGGTGGGCCCATGTTATCGCCGTCTACGGCTTCATCGCCTATGTCCCCCACTCCAAGTACCTGCACATGTTCGCCGGACCGTTCAACGTCTTCTTCCGCCGGGAGACGCCGAGCGGAGAGCTGGCGGCGATCGACCTCGAGAAGTCCGACGTCTTCGGCGTCGAGAAGCTCCCCGACTTCGCCTGGAAAGACAACCTCGACGCCTTCGCCTGCATGGAGTGCGGCCGCTGCCAGGACGCCTGCCCGGCCTCCGCCAGCGACAAGCCCCTCTCGCCCAAGATGATCGTGCTCAACATGGAGAAGGCCCTGCTCGCGGGCGGCAAGGCCCTCGTCGGGAAGACGCGCGAGGACCTCCCCGGCCTCGTCCCGGCGACCTTCACCGAGGGCGAGATCTGGACCTGCACGACCTGCGGCGCATGCCAGAAGGAATGCCCGGTCGAGATCGAGCACATCCGCAAGATCGTCGGCGCCCGCCGCTCCCAGGTCCTGATGCAGAGCCAGTTCCCCCAGGAGCTCAACGGATTCTTCCGGAACCTCGAAACGAACTCGAATCCCTGGGGCCTCGGTTTCGCCATGCGGGCCGAGTGGGGCGAGGCGCTCGCCGTTCCCCACGTCAAGGACGTCCCCCAAGCCGAGGTTCTCTTCTGGGTCGGCTGCATGGGCGCCTTTGACGACGGGGGGAAGGCGATCGCCGCGGCTTTCGTCAAGATCCTCCGCGCCGCCGGGGTCGCCTTCGGGACGCTCGGGACCGAGGAGAAGTGCTGCGGCGATTCGGCCCGGCGCCTCGGCCACGAGTATCTCTTCCAGAGCCTGGCCCAGGAGAATATCGCGCTCTTCGCCAAGTACGGGGTCCGGAAGATCGTCACGATCTGCCCCCACGGCTACAACTCATTCAAGCACGAATACCCGAAGCTCCTCGATCTCGTGCCGGATCTGACCGTCGAGGACAAGGCCCGGCTGCGGGACATCGAGGTCGTCTCCCATGCCGAGCTCATCCGCGATCTCATCGCCGCGGGGAAGATCGCGCCGAAGGCGGCCGCCTCCGGTCCCTACACGTTCCACGATCCGTGCTATCTCGGCCGGCACAACGGGCTGACGAAAGAGCCGCGCGCCGTTTTGGCGGCGGCCCTCGGCGGCGGGCTTCGAGAGCTCGCCCGGCACGGGAACAGCAGCTTTTGCTGCGGCGCGGGCGGCGGACTGATGTGGACCGAGGAATCGCTGGGAACGCGGATCAATCACCTGCGCACGGACGAGATCATCGCCTCCGGCGCCCCGCTCGCCGCCGCGGCCTGCCCCTTCTGCCTGACCATGCTCCGGGACGGGCTCAAGGACAAGGGCTGTGAATCCGTCACGGTCAAGGATATCGCCCAGATCGTGGCGGAAGGATTGCCCGACCAGCCGGCCCGTTAGAACGGCCCGGTCAGGGGAGGCGAAGCGGGGCGTCCTTCTCGGCCTTCGCCTTCTCCAGCATCTCCCAGGCGCCGACCAGATCCGTTCGTCAAGCTTCCGGGGCCGATGCGCGGCTAGAACACCTTTTCGACCTGGATGCCGTGCCCTCGCAGGGCCTTGGCCAGCCTGGCGGCCTGCGTCCGGAAGAAGCCGTCCGTAAGGGCTTCGAGCAGGCCGTGACGCGCATAAAAGGCTTTGACGGCCGGGAGGTAGTTCATCCGGTCGATGAGGACGCGATCGACGGCCCCGGCCAGCAGCCCGGCCAATCGCTCCGGATTCCCGGGCAGGAGCGGGCCGGCGAAGGCGTACGTGGAGATGCCGGCGGCCTTGAATTCCCGCAGGACCTCGATCCTTTCCACGACCGGCGAGGACTTCCGTTCGAACAGCCGGATGACCGTCTCGTCCTCCGTGGCGATCGAGAAGCCCACCCGGACGTCCGGGATCCCGAGGATGACATCGAGGTCGCGGCGGATGCGGGCCGACTTCGTCTGGATCACCACCGGGATTTCGCGGCCAGCCAGGACCTCGAGCGAGCGGCGGGTCAGCGCATACCGCTCTTCGAGAGGCTGATAGGGATCGCAGACCGAAGCGAACCAGATCGTCCCCCGCTTGGCCCGGACGATCTGCTTGGCCAGCAGGGCGGGCGCGTTGGTCTTGGCGTCGACGAATTCGCCCCACGGCTCGCTGTGGCCGCTGTACCGGCGCATGAACAGGGCGGCGTAGCAATAAACGCAGCCGACCTCGCAGCCGGTATAGGGATTGACGCAGTAATCGTAGATCTTCGAGGGATTGAGGATGGACTTGGCCTCGATCTCGCGAACCGCAGCCTTCGTGGACACGCCCTCCTCGTCAGGCCAGGATCTCACGGAACGCGCGGACCGCGCGCTCGACGTCCTCGTCGCCGACGTCCTTGTGGGTGACCATGCGGATGCCGCCGCTGACGGCCAGGGCCAGGATGCCCTTCTCCCGCATCCTCTCGAGCATCGCCGCCACGGAGATCGAAGGATGTTCGAAGCCGAAGATGACGATATCGGTCTCGACCGTCGCCGGATCGATCTGGACGCCCGGAAGCCCGCAGATCCCAGCGGCCAATTTCTTCGCCCGGGCGTGGTCCTCTTTGAGCCGGTCGACCATTTCGGTCAGGGCGATGATCCCGGGCGCGGCCAGGACGCCGACCTGGCGCATGCCGCCGCCGAGCGCCTTCCGGAGCCGGCGTCCGAAGTCGATCCGCTCCCGGCTCGCGGCGAGCAGCGAACCCACCGGGGCCGACAGCCCCTTGGACAGGCAGAATTGCACGGAATCCACCTGCCCGGCGAATTCTTTGACCGGGACGCCGGACGCGACGCTGGCGTTGAAGATCCGGGCCCCGTCCAGGTGGACCTTCAGACCGTATGCGTCCGCAACCTCCCGCATCGCCTTGAAGTTCTCTAGAGGGATGACCGAGCCGCCCCAATTGTTATGGGTGTTCTCCAGGCAGATGAGCGTCGTCTGGGGCGTGTGGACGTTCGGCTTGCGGATATTGGCGATGACGTCCTTCGGGTCCATCGCGCCGCGCGCCGACCGCACCGGCCGCGGCGTCACCCCGGAGATGAAGGTCATGTGGGTCGATTCCATGTTGTAGATGTGGGAGCGCTCCTCGACGATGACCTCCTCGAGGGCGTTCGTCCACATCTTGACCGCGATCGAATTGGCCATCGTCCCGGACGGACAGTAGAGGGCCGCCTCCATGCCCATCGTCTCCGCGGCCAGCCGCTCGAGCTCCAGGACGGTCGGATCGTCGCCGAGGACGTCGTCGCCGACCAGCGCTTCGGCCATGGCCTGCCTCATCTTATCCGTGGGCCTGGTGACCGTATCGCTCCGGAAATCCGAATAGGAGATCGTCATGGTGCTTCCTCCGAAAGCGTCATTATATCGCGCCTCCGGGGACGGGCGCAACGACGGTCTCGTTTACTAAGTTCGGAAGATATGATAATAATAGTCGGAGAATTTGCGAACGTAACGACTGCCCATGGCCAAGAAGATCCTCTATAATGCGGCCCTGTCATCGCTTCTCTTCTTGATCCTGTTCTTCCTGAGCGCCGTCATCTTCTCCCAGGTCCTGCTCAAGAGCGAAGTCGTCACCGTGCCCGACGTCACCGGCAAGCCGATCGCCCAGGCGCGGACAGAGCTTCTCAAGAAGGACCTGGCCGTCGCCGCGAGGGGCACCGAGTCGAGCGACCGCTACGAGAAGGGCTTCATCGTCAGACAGGACCCGGCGGCGGGCTCGAAGATCCGCGTCACCCGGGTCGTCCAGGTCTTCACCAGCTCCGGGAGCGGGACGGTGACCGTCCCCGGACTCGCCGGGAAGACCCTCGACGAGGCCCTGACCCTCCTCCAGGCGGCCGGATTGACCAAGGGCAAGCTGACCCAGGTCCATACGCCCCGTGTGCCGGCCGGCCGCATCTTGGACCAGCGGCCGGCCCCCGGCACCGTCGTCGAGCGCAGCTTCCCGGTCGGCCTCCTCCTCAGCCAGGGCGGTCTCGACGAACGGTACGTCATGCCCGACCTTATCGGCCTTCGGGCCGACGGGGTCATCGGGCGCCTCGACGCCTGGGGCTTCAAGGTCGCCGACATCCGCTACGTCTATTATCCCGGGGCCCCGGCGGGCCTCATCGTCAAGCAGGACCCGCCGAACGGCTACCGCGTCCAGAAGCGCAACCGCATCTCGCTCGAGGTCAGCCGCTGATGGCCCTCATCGCCCCGTCCATCCTCTCCGCCGATTTTGCGCGGCTCGGCGAAGCCGTCCATCTGGCCGAGGACGCCGGGGCCGACCTCATCCACGTCGACATCATGGACGGGCACTTCGTGCCCAACCTGACCCTCGGGCCCCAGCTCGTCGCAGCGATCCGGCGCGAGACGCGCCTGCCCGTCGACGTCCACCTCATGGTCGAAAATCCCCGCGCCTTCGTCCCCCTGTTCCACGAGGCCGGGGCGGACTGGATCTCCATCCACGTCGAAGCGACCGCCCACCTGCACAAGGACCTCAGCCTGATCCGGTCGCTCGGCCGCAAGGCCGGGGCCGCCCTCAACCCGGCAACGCCCCTCGGCGCCCTCGAGGAGGTCCTGGGCGAACTCGACTTTATCCTGATCATGTCAGTCAACCCCGGCTGGGGCGGACAGTCCTTCATCCCCTCCTGCCTGGACAAGATCCGCCGGCTCCGGGACTGGATCCGCGCCGAGAAGCTCGACGTCCCCATCGAGGTCGACGGGGGGATCAAGCTCGACAACGCCGGGGACATCATCCGCGCCGGCATGGAGATCGTCGTCGCCGGTTCGGCGGTCTACAGCGCCCCCGATCCGGCCGCCGCCATCCGGGCCCTGAAAGAGATCGCGAGGAAGACCTCATGAAGAAATCCGCCTCGAAGCCGACCCTCGCCGTTCTCGTCCTGCTGCTCGTCGCGCTCGGCGCCGTGACGGGATGCCGGAAGAAGACGGTCGAGATCACGCCCGACCTGGCCTCCTCCGACGAGGCCCTCTACAAGCTGGGCGAGCAGTTCATCAAGAAGGATACGGAGAAGGCCCTGCTGTACCTGCGGCAGGTCATCGATTCCTTCCCCAAGAGCTTCTACGCCCAACGGGCCAAGCTCCTCATCGCCGATGCATATTTCCGCAAGGGCGACGAGAGCAGCATGATCCTGGCCGCGGCCGAATACCGGGAGTTCATCCGGTCCTATCCCTACTCCCCGTCGGCCGCCTACAGCCAGTACCAGATCGCCATGACCTTCTACAGGAAGATGCTGAAGCCCGGGCGCGACCCGTCCAAGACGATTCAGGCCCTGGCCGAATTCAAGAAGGTCATCACCGATTATCCCGCCAGCGACCAGGCCAAAGAGGCCCAGATGAGGATCGCGGAGTGCGAGGAGCGCCTGGCCGGGCACAGCGCCGAGATCGCCATCAGCTACAACAAGCGCCGCGGCTATCTGGCCTCCATCAACCGGCTGTCGGAGATCATGAACACGTACCCCAATTACTCCCGGCTCGACAAGGTCTATTTCTACCTCGGCGACTGCTATTTCATGATCAGGCAATACGACCAGGCCATCCCGTTCTTTACCAAGGTCGTCACGGACTACTCGGGGCGGGAGCTGGCCAAGACGGCGGCCAAGAGATTGGGGGAGATCGAGAAGCTGAAAGCCGCCGCACCGGACGCCAAAGTCAAGAAGAGCTGACCCCGGCAGCGGGGGCGGGGAGGTTGTTCATGCGCGACCCGAGAAGCCGGATGCGCGGCTCTTTGGGGCTCGGCGCGGGGATCCTCATCCTCGCCGCCGGCCTGGCCGCCGCCGAACCAAAGATCAAGCCGCTCGCCGTCGGACTGAGTTACGAGAACCTCTCAAGGACGGTCGTCTGGAAGGGCGATCCGGACTCCTCCAGGATCAAGGCCAACCTGGTCTCGGCCCGGGCCGATCTGGGATTCGGCAAGGGCATCGTCCTGAGCCTCAACGCCGGGCTGGCCCTGTCCGATTTCGAGGACCTGACCTTCGACGATCTGCCCATAAGCCTCCAATACGGCGGTTCGGCGCTCAAGGGCCTCCTCGTCGGAGCCGAGGTCGTCGCGCCGCTCCACCGGTTCTCGGATTTCGAGCTCAGCGGGACGGGACGCATCCTCGCCGCGTTCGGCATGTCGAAAACCTGGCCCCTTGAGGGCTTTGCCGTCGAAGGGGAGGCCGAGGGGACGTCGAATTGGATGGAAGCCGCCGTCGGGCCGCGGATCTCCTATCTCTTCTTCGGCCGGTTCGTGCCCTACATCGAGATCAGCGCCCGCTGGCTCCGGGCTTCGTTCAAGATGACCGAGACCTTGGACGACCTCACCGGCGGGCAGACGAAGCGCGTCTCCGGCGACTTATCGTTCAGCGCCGCCCTGGGCGCGTCGGCCCGCGTCTCCGATCGCATCGCCGTCGAGGCCAAGGCCGGGATCCTGCCTTTCGCGGGGGGGGTCGACAGTCTCGTGTCCGTCGGGATCCTTTACAAGTTCTAGGGCGAGGAGACGATCATGATCATGCCGCTCGCGAGATTCCCCAAGACCGCCGCGACCCTGCTCGTCGTCCTTTGTGCCGCCCTGGGTACGGGCGACCGCGAGGCCGTACGGCCCACGAAGCGTGTCGACCGGCACACCCTGCGCCAGGCCCTCCGCTTTCGCGTCGAACGGCCCCCCGCCGTCCGCCGCGCCGCCAGCTACGCGTCCGACCGCGTCCTCGTCCGCTTCCGCCCTGGCATCGATCCGGAGTACGCCGACGGCCTTCTCCGGTCCTACGGCTTCCCCGCCGTCCGCCGCATCGCCGCGATCGACGCGTACAGCGTCAGGACCGCGCGGGGCGTGTCCGTCACCGAGACCCTGGCCATGCTCCGCCGCAACGGCGATATCGAGCTGGCCCGGCCAGACTACCGGACCCGCCTGGCCGACATCCCCAACGACACCTTCTTCGGGAGCTACCAGTACAACCTCCGGAACCGGGGGATCATCCTCGACATCAGCCCCGAGATCCAACCGCAAACGACAGCCGGGGCCGACATCAAGGCGACGCCCGCCTGGGACGCTGCCACGGGCGACCCCGACACGATCATCGCCATCGTCGATACGGGCGTCGACATGACCCATCCCGAGCTGGTCGGCAAGATGCTCTCTACCGGACGCGATTTCGTCAACGAGGACATGGACGCCACCGACGACCACTGGCACGGCACCCACGTCGCCGGCACGGCCGCCGCGGACACCAATAACGCGACCGGCATCGCCGGCGTCGCCCGCGATTGCCGCATCCTGCCGGTCAAGGTCGCCGACGCGAACGGCGACGGTTTCTACAGCTGGATCATCGACGGCATTATCTGGGCGGCCGACCAGGGGGCCGACGTCATCAACCTGAGCCTGGGCGGGGATTTCGACGACCCGTTCCTCGAGGAGGCGTGCCAGTACGCGCACGACCAGGGCGCCGTCGTCGTCGCCGCGGCCGGCAACGACGGGATCGGCCAGGTCCTCTACCCGGCCGCCTACGACGATTGCGTGCTCGCCGTGGCCGCCAGCGATTACAACGACGCCATCGCCGACTTCTCCAACTTCGGCCCCGAATTGGACGTGGCCGCGCCCGGGGTCTGGATCCTGGGCCCCGCGCCCCAATGGTACGTGGGAGAGGAAAACCTGCCTTACCTCTTCGCCTCGGGGACTTCGTCCGCCACCCCCCACGTCGCCGGCATGGCCGCCCTCATCAAGAGCGCCAAGCCCGGCCTCTCCGTCGACGACATCATGAAGATCATCCGGTACACGGCCGATGACATCAATCGCGCGACCGATCCCGGCCTCGACGACCACGCGGGTTACGGCCGCATCAACATGGAAAGGGCTCTCGTCCCGTTCATCCTCAAGTAGAAGCGGCGCTCCGGACGTCATGATCAAGTTCCTCCGGGTCAGGAACCTGGCCACGATCGAAGACCTCGAGATCCATCTCGAGCCCGGCTTCTCCATCCTGACCGGCGAGACCGGCGCGGGCAAGTCCATCATCATCGACGCCATCCGTCTCATCCTGGGCGAAAAGGGCTCGCCCGACCTCGTCCGCACGGGCCGGTCCGAGGCCTTCGTCGAAGCCGTGTTCGACGTGGCGGGGCAGCCCGTCGACCTGGCGGGCCTGCCCGAGCCCGAGGACGGCGAGCTCCTCGTCCAGCGCTCGGTCACCGACCAGGGCTCAGGCAAAGCGTTCGTGAACGGCGTCCTCGTCCCGATCCGCCGTCTCCGCGAGCTGGGCCCGCGCCTCATCGACATCTATGGCCAGAACGACCACGTCTTCCTCCTGCATCTCGAGAACCACCTCGCCTACCTCGACGAGACGCTCGAAGACGCGGGCGCCGTCCGGGACACGGCCGCCGCGGCCCAGGAGCTCCGGCGCCTGCTCCTGGAGAAGAAGGAGCTCGAGGGCCGGGAGAAGGACCGCGAACAGCGCCTGGACTTCATCGCCTACCAGCTCAAGGAGATCGAGGCCGCTTCCCTCAAGCCCGGCGAAGACGAATCCCTCCTCCGCGAGCGGGAAATCCTTCGCAACGCCGAGAAGATCGCGGGACTCGTCGACAAGGCCCTCGATCTGGCCTACCTCGGCGAGGACTCCCTCGTTCCGCGCCTGGCCCGGCTCAAGTCCGTCCTCGGGGAGCTGGCCGCCTACGAAGGGTCATTCGGCGAATTCCGGGGCGGCATCGAGGAGGCCTCCATCCTGCTCCAGGACGCCGCCGACTCGCTCGTCCGCTTCCGGGACCGCCGGGCCGGCGCGCCCGAGAATGCGGAAGAGGTCGAGGAGCGCTTGAGCGTCATCGAAAAGCTCAAGCGCAAGTACGGCGGCGCGATCGCGGCGGTCATCGCCCACGGGGACGGCCTCCGCCGCGAACGGGCCGGGCTTGAATCGGGCCGTGAACGGCTCCGGGAGCTCGAAGCCGCGATCCAGAAGAAATTCGCCGAGTATGCGCGCGCCGCCGCCCGGCTCGGCACCGAGCGCAAAAAGGCCGCGGGCCGGCTCGGCCGGGCGATCGAGAAGGAGATCGCGCTGCTCGGCATGACCCAGGCCCGTTTCGAGGTCCGCCTCGCGGCCCGGGAACCCGCCCTCGACGATCCCTCGACCCTCCGTGATCAGGGCGCCGAGGATGTCGAGTTCCTGCTCTCGCCCAACCCGGGCGAGGAGCTCAGGCCCCTGCGGCGGATCGCCTCCGGCGGCGAGCTCTCGCGGATGATGCTCGCCCTCAAGGCGGCGGGCAAGGACAGGGAGAGCCTCAAGACGCTCATCTTCGACGAGGTCGACGCCGGGATCGGCGGCAAGACCGCCGAGTTCATCGCCCGGAAGCTCGGCCAGCTGGCGGCCAGTCACCAGGTCATCTGCATTACGCACCTGCCCCAGATCGCCTCGGCCGCGGCCCACCACTTCAGCGTCGACAAGCGCGTCGAGAATGAACGGACCTACACCGGCGTCCGCAAGCTCGGCCGGGAGCAGCGGATCGAAGAGATCGCCCGGCTCATCGCCGGAAGCCGGCTAACCCAGGCCTCGCGGACGATCGCCCGGGAGATGCTCGACGGCCTGCCGCAGAAAGGACCTGGACCGTGAACAAGCCCGACCGCGCTCTCGAATATTTCCGTAGGGGATTCAGCTGTTCCCAGGCCGTCACGGCAGCTTTCGCCGGAGACTACGGCCTCGACGAGGCGACCGCGCTGCGCCTGTCCCAGGGTTTCGGCGGGGGCATCGCCCGCCGGGCCGACTGGTGCGGGGCCCTGACCGGGGCCGTCATCGTGATCGGCCTCAAGCACGGCCGGTCCCGACCCGAGGACGCCGCGGCCCGGGACAGGACCTACGCTCTTGTCCAGGAGATCATCGCCGCTTTCGCGGCTCGCCACGGAGAGATCAAGTGCCGGGACCTCCTCGGCGTCGACATCGGCACGCCGGAAGGCCAGAAGAAGGCCGACGAGCTGAAGCTCCACCAGACGCAATGCGAGGATTACGTCCGGCACGCGGCCGCGCTGCTCGAAGAGCTTCTCTGACCGGGGCCGCCGGCCCCCGCTTCGTGTATAATACCGTCCCATGAGCGCGTCCCTCGCCGGCCTGAAGGTCTTCGTCCGGACCTTCGGCTGCCAAATGAACGAAAATGATTCCGAGCATATCGCCGGCGTCCTCGCCGGGGCCGGCGCGGCGAAGGCTGGCGGCCCTGAAGACGCCGACATCGTCGTCGTCAACACATGTGCCGTCAGGCAAAAATCCGAGGAGAAGCTCTATTCCTATCTCGGACGGCTCTCCCGCCTCAAGAAGAAAAGGCCGTTCCTCCTGGGCGTTGCCGGCTGCGTCTCCCAGGTCAGGGGGAACGGCCTTCTCGATAGGGCGCCTTTCATCGATTTCGTCGCCGGCCCGGATAACTACCTCGAGCTGCCCGAGATCATCGGCCGGGCCGCAGAAAGTCCGGTTGTCCGGACGGATTTCGGCCGGGAATGGAAGGAGATCGGCGCGGCCGGGACCGTCCGCGAGACCCCTTGGAGCGCCTTCGTCCCGGTCATGGAGGGCTGTGACAATTACTGCGCCTATTGCGTCGTCCCGTTCTCCCGGGGACGAGAGAAATACCGGCCGCTCCCGCTGATCCTCGCCGAGGTCCGGGCGGCAGCCGCGGCCGGAGCCCTGGAGGTCCAGCTGCTCGGACAGAACGTCAATTCCTACCGGGACCCGGAAAGCGGGCTCGGCCTCGCCGGACTGCTCGAGGCCGTCTCGGAGGCTCAGGGCGTCGAATGGATCCGTTTCATCACCTCTCATCCGAAGAGCTTCGGCGACGACATCATCCGGGCCATGGCGGCCAATCCCAGGGTCTGTCCCTCCCTGCACCTCCCTCTCCAATCAGGCTCCACCCGCGTCCTCGAGCGGATGAATCGAGGCTACACCCGCGAGAACTACCTCGCCCTGGCCAGGCGGCTGCGAGAAAGCCTGCCTTCGCTCCTGCTCATGACCGACGTCATCGTCGGCTTTCCGGGCGAGACCGAGGAGGACTTCGAGCTGACCTGCAGTCTCCTCCGCGAGGTCCGATTCGCCGGCATCTTCTCCTTCCGCTACTCCCCGAGGCCCCTGACCGCGGCCGGGCCCGACGATGTCCCCCTCGAGGTGAAGCGGCGGCGGCTCGTCGCCCTCCAGACGCTTCAGAGAGCGATCCAGACCGGGATCTTCCGGTCCTTCGTCGGGCAGGACCTCCGCGTCCTCGGCTCCGGGCCGAGCCCCAAAGGCGGAAACCGCCACTCCGGCCGAACGGCCGGCAACCTGGTCGTCAACTTCGACGCCCCCGCCGACCCCGCCGGACGGTTCGTCACGGTTCGCATCACCGGATCCGGTCCCTACAGCCTCCACGGTGAAGCTATCGGGTAAGGTCCTGGGCAATTCGCTGAGACTCGCGCCCTGCAGAGCCGTCCTGCTCCCGGCCGGGAAGCCGTCAAGAACCGCGGCAGCGAGCGGAGGCGATCCCCGAGGCCCCTCCGCGGCCGTCGGACGGGAGATCCCCCTCCTCGAGGCTTATGGCGCATTGCCATTTGGAGACGATTCCGATATAATCAATCGTCCTTGAGCCCCTTGAACCGGGAATTAAGAGCAGCGGATGAAAGTCAACGTCTGGAATACGATTTTGCAGCTCAGCAAAGAGCGCGGCGTCGAGCCTCGCGTCATCATCCAGGCGATCGAAGAATCCCTGCGGGTCGCCTCGGCTAAGTTCTTCTCCCAGAAAGAGAACGTCCAGGTCTACTTCAAGCCTGAAAAGGGTGAGCTCCGCGTTTACGCCGTCAAGAGGGCGGCGGAGAAGCCCAAGAATCCCGCCGAAGAGATCTCCCTGGCCGAGGCCCGGTCCATCCGCCCCGAAATCAAGGAGGGCGAAACGGTCGAGGTCGACCTCCCGTCCGACACGCTGGGCCGCATCGCCGCCCAGGCGGCCAAGCAGGTCATCTTCCAGAAGGTCCGCGACGCCGAACAAGAGAAGATCATCAACGAGTTCACCCCCCGGATCGGCGAGATCGTCACGGGGGTCGTCCGGAGGGTCGAGCAGGACATCATCATCCTCGAGGTCGAGGGGACCGAGGTGGCCTTCCCCGTCCGCGAGAAGCTGCCGAACGAGGAGATCCGCCGGGGCGACCTGGTCAAGGCGGTCATTGCCCAGGTCCTCCGAGGTTATCAGGGCCCCCAGATCATCGTCTCGCGGTCCTCTCCCCGTTTCCTGGCCAGGCTTCTCGAGACCGAGATCCCCGAGATCGCGAATGGGACGATCGAGATCAAGGACATCGTCCGCCAGCCCGGCGACAGAGCCAAGGTCGCCGTGGTCAGCCGCGAACGCGATATCGACCCCGTTGGCGCCTGCATCGGCGTCAGGGGCAACCGCATTCTGGCCATCTCCAAGGAGCTTCAAGGCGAAAAAGTCGACATCATCCCGTGGTCGCCGGATCTCGTCACCTACGCCAAGGCCTCGCTCAGTCCGGCCAAGGTCGACCGGCTCCAGATCGCCAGCAGGACCGAGAAGGCCATGCTGGCGATAGTCCCCGTGGACCAGCTTTCCCTGGCCATCGGCAAGAAGGGGATCAACGTCAAGCTGGCGTCCAGGCTCGTCGGCTGGAAAATATCCATCAAACAAGAAGACGCGCATGAGTGAAACAGTTAAAAAAGCCACCTTCAAGAAACCCCTCAAGCCCGAGGAGATCAAGCCCCCGGTCGTCCGCAAGGCCCCTCCGCTGAAGAGAGCCGTGAAGCCCGAAGCGGAAATCCCCGAGAAGCCGGTTGCCCATAAGCCCGCCGCGCCGGCCAAGCCTCTTCCTGTCGTCAGGCCCGCGGCTCCGCTGAGGCCCGCTGCTCCGAAGCCCGAAGCGCCTGTTCCGGCCAAGCCCGAGGCCCCAGCCCCCGCGGCGCCCAAGGCGGCCGCTCCGAAGCCCGAAGCGCCCCAACCGCAACCCCCCAAGCCGCCGCAGGCGCCCGCACCGGGGCCCAAGCCGGAAGCGCCCCCCAGGCCCGCTCAGCCAGTTCCGCCCGCGAGACCCGCGGCACCTCCGCAGCCCCAAGCGCCCAGGCCCGCCCCCCCCGCAAGGCCCGGTCAAGGCCCCGGTGCCGGGCCCAGGCCGACCGGCCCATCCAGGCCTGGCGCCCCCCGAACGTTCCCGCAGAGGCCGTCGGTCGCCCCGCACCCGCCCAAGCCGGGCCCGGCCGCTCCGCCGAAGCCCGCTGCCCCCCCGGGGCCCCCAAAGCCCCGGCAATCCATCACCTTCCGCGAAGGCTGGCAGCTCAAGGACGCCGCCGAAGCCATGAAGATCCGGCCTAAGGACCTTCTCGAGAAGCTCGCCGCGAAGGGCTTCCCCGCCGACCTCAACGACTTCGTCGACGCGGCGACCGCCGCGGCTGTCGCCCAAGCGACCCACTTCGACGCCGCGTTCATCGGCCTCGACGAGGCCATGCGTCAGCGGGCCGAGGCCAAGCCGTCCGATCTCACGCCGAGGTCGCCGGTCGTCACCATCATGGGGCACGTCGACCACGGCAAGACCACGCTGCTCGATGCGATCCAGTCCTCGAACCTCGTCGACAAGGAATCCGGCGGGATCACCCAGCACATCGGGGCCTATCGCGTCGCCGTCAAGACGCGGACCATCACGTTCATCGACACGCCGGGCCATGAGGCCTTCACCCAGCTCAGGGCCCGCGGGGCGAAGGCCACGGACATCGTCATCCTGGTCGTCGCCGCGGACGACGGGGTCATGCCCCAGACCAAGGAGGCCATCGATCACGCCAAGGCGGCCAACGTGCCGATCATCGTGGCCATCAACAAGGTCGACAAACCCGACGCGAACGTCGAACGGGTCAAGCAGCAGCTATCCAAGGAAAATCTCCTCGTCGAGGATTGGGGCGGCAAGACGATCAGCGTCGAGGTCTCGGCCAAGGAGAAGAAGAATATCGGCGACCTGCTCGAGATGACCCTCCTGCTAAGCGATATGCTCGAGCTCAAGGCCAATCCCAAGGTCCCGGCCCAGGGCGTCGTCCTTGAAGCGCGGCTGGACAGCCAGAAAGGCCCCCTAGCCACGGTCATCGTCCAGCAGGGCACGCTGGGGCAAGGGCAGGCCTTTGTCTCGGGACAGACCATGGGCAAGGTCCGGGCCATGTTCGACGAGCACGGCAAGGTCCTCAAGAGCGCCGGGCCGTCCATGCCGGTCGAGATCATGGGTTTCGCCGAAGTCCCGGTCGCCGGCGATCCTTTCCAGGTCATGGACGATCCCGAGGCCGCCCGCCACGTCGTCGAGTTCCGGAAGATCCTGGCCCGCAGGCCCGAGACGGCCCGCGACGGCGGCGTGACCCTCGACGATCTCTTCAAGAAGATCGAAGGCGGCCAGGCCAAGGAGCTGACCCTGGTCCTCAAGGCCGACGTGCAGGGCTCTGTCGAGGTCCTGTCCGACGTCGTGCCGCCTCTCGGCACCGATAAGGTCAAGATCAAGATCGTCCATGCCGCGACGGGTAACATCACCGAGGGCGACGTCATTCTCGCCTCCGCCTCGAAGGCCATCGTCATCGGCTACAACGTCAAGCCGGACCCGAAGATCGTCGAGATGGCCAAGAAGGAAGAGGTCGAGATCCGGACGTACAAGATCATCTACCAGTTGACCGACGACATCAAGAAGGCCGTCATCGGCTTGCTCGAACCGGTCATCAAGGAGACCTACCAGGGCCGGGCCGAGGTCCGCAAGGTCTTCCAGATCCCCAAGGTCGGCCAGATCGCCGGATGCTACGTCCAGGACGGCAAGATCACGCGCAACGGGGAGGCCCGCGTCCTGCGCGGCCGGGAGGTCCTCCACCAGGGACGGGTCACCTCGCTCAAGCATCTCAAGGAGAACGTCACCGAGGTCAAGAAGGACTACGAGTGCGGCATCGGCGTCGGCGGCTTCAACGGCTTCCAGCCGGGCGATGTGATCGAAGCGTTCGTCCGCGAAAAAGTCCAGCCCATCTGACGTCGCGGGAGGGTTCCGATGGTCGTCGGCGTCCTGACGCTCGAGCTGTTCTTCCCCTACGCCCGGTCCCTGAAGGACAAGCGGCGCATCCTCCACGGCTTCAAGGACAGGCTGCACCGCCACAACGTCGCCCTGGCCGAGATCGATTTCCACGACCTCTGGCAGAGGACCCGCCTCGGCATCGTCACCGTCAACAGCCACGCCTCGGTCGTCGAGGAGATCCTCGGCCGCGTCCTCGCCGACGCGGGCCACCTTCAGGAGGCCGAGATCGCCGGCCAGGAGATCCATTATGTCTGAGAAGGGGTTCCGCGCGCGCCGGGTCTCCGAGCTCGTCCGGACGGAGCTCAGCCGGCTCCTCATCACCGAGTTCCAGGACTCCTCATCGGGCCTCCTGACCGTCACCCGAGTGGAAATGACCCCCGACCTGCTCACGGCCCGCGTCTTCGTCTCCGTTTTCGGGGCCGCGGACCCCGTCGCGCTCCTCGAACGCCTCGAGAGGAGCAAGGGCGCCCTCCGGAGGTCCCTTGCCTCCCGGGTGAAGTTGAAGTATAATCCGGAACTTATTTTTGCCTTGGATCCGGGCCTCGAACACCAGGACAGGATCGACAAGCTGATCGAGGAGACGAAGAAGCATGGCCGCTGACCCCCGGGCGCTGATCGCGGAGAGGATCAGGGCGTCGCATCGGATCGCCGTGACCTCCCATCTCAGGCCGGACGGCGATTCGCTCTGCACGGCCAGATCCCTGGCTCTCATGGGCCAGATCCTCGGCAAGGATGTGACCATCGTCAACCGCGATCCGACCCCCCTGCCCTTCTCCGGTTTTCCCGACCTGGCCGGCATCGTCATCGGCCAGATCCGGGCCTCGGACTTCGACACCGTCGTCCTGCTCGAATGCGCCGACGTCTCCCGCTCGGGCCAGGAGGGTCTCGACGGGGCCTTCAAGATCAACATCGACCACCACCATTCGAACTCTCCCTATGCCGACATCAACTGGATCGATCCCGAGGCGCCGGCCGTTGGCGAGATGATCTTCACGCTGGCCGGCTTTCTCGGCCTCCGGCCCTCGCCCGAGATCGCCGAGAACCTCTACTGCGCCATCGCCTCCGACACGGGATCGTTCCAATTCTCCAACACGACCCCCCGCGCGCTGGCCGCCGCGACCGAGCTGGCCCGGCTCGGGGCGAGCCCCATCCGGGTCGCCGAGAAGCTCTACTACAACAACTCCCCGGAGAAGATCCAGCTCCTCGGCCGCGTCCTCACGACGCTGACCATGAACAGCAAGGGCACGATCGCCATCATCAGCATGTTCAAGCGCGACACGGAGACCCTCCACCTCAAGGAGGTCGATACCGAGGACATGACCACCCTGGCCCGGTCCATCAAGGGCGTCGAGATGGTCATGTTCTTCAAGGAGATGGCCCCGGAGACCTTCCGGGTCAGTCTGCGATCGAAGGGCAGCGCCAACGCGGCCCGGGTGGCCGAGCACTTCGGGGGCGGCGGCCACATCCACGCTTCGGGCTTCACGGTCTACGGGCCGTTCGAGCGCCTCATCCATGAGGTTCCCGCCACCGTCGAAGGCCTCCTCGACGAGGATCCGGGACCCTCGTCGGGGCCGGCCCTCTGAGAGCCGGGGCGGAGCCGTGACGCGCGACGGTCTCATCATCATCGACAAACCCGCCGGCCCGACCTCTCACGATATCGTCCAGCATGTGCGTAAGGTCTTGGGCCTACGGCGCGTCGGCCACGGCGGGACCCTCGATCCGGACGCGAGGGGCGTCCTCCTTGTGGCGGCCGGCCAGGCCACCCGCTTTTTCCCCTTCCTCTCCAGGGAGGGCAAGGTCTACGAGGGCCGGATCCGCCTGGGCGTCGCCACCGACACCTATGACGCCTCGGGCCGCCCGACCTCGACGGCGTGCGCCGAGCTTCCTGGCCGGGACACGCTTCTCGCCTCCATGAAGGCCCTCGAAGGGGATATCCTCCAGACGCCGCCGCGCTTTTCGGCCAAGAAGCTGGCCGGCCGCCCGGCCTTCCGGCTGGCCCGGGCCGGCGAGGAGTTCTCTCTCGAGCCCGCGGCGGTCACGATCGGCCGGTTCGATCTTCGTGACTACCGGCCGCCCGACGTGGATTTCGAGGCGGCCTGTTCGTCCGGCACCTACATCCGGTCCCTGGCCCACGATCTGGGCCGAAAGCTCGGTTGCGGCGCCCACCTTGCGGCTCTGCGACGGACCTCCGTCGGCCCGTTCAGTCTGGCCGACGCCGTGCCCCTGGCCCTTTTCGAGGCCGCGGCCGCCCGGGGCGAGGCGGACCGGCATATCCTTGCCCTCGAACGGCTTCTGCCCTGGGCGCCCGCCGTCGTCGTGCGCGGGGAGGCCGAAGCCCTCATCAGGAACGGACGGACCCTTGAGCCCGTTGACCTCGAGACGCCGTTCCCCGTCTTTCCCCTGCCGGAATCGAGGGAGAACCTGGCGCGGCTCTTTTCGGGCGGCGGCAAGCTCCTCGCGCTGGCCCGCCCGACCCCCGATGGGGCCGGATTACACCCCTTCCTCGTCATCGCCTGACCGGTCGAACGGCCTCATTTTCGGCCTTGTATTTTGGCCGGAGGTGAGGTAAAGTATCGGGGTTATGCGGCTCAACAAGAACCAACTCGAGCATCTGGCCTCGGTGATCTTGCGCAACCTGGCCAAGGAAGGCAAGCTCATCGTGGAGGACAAGGGCCGTCTGCTCGAGGAGGTCACGAACCTGCTCTTCGAGGAGTTCCAGAAGGAGGACCGCCTCGACCAGGAGGTCCGGGAGATCCTCAGCAAGCACATGGAGAAGATCCGCAAGGAGAACATCGAATACCAGGCGATGTTCAAAGAGGTCAAGAAGAAGCTGGCCCGGGAAAAGGGGATCGTCCTGTGAGCAACCGCCTGTCCCGCGAGAAGATCAACTATCTTTCGCGCCAGGTCCTCAGCGTCCTCGAGAAGGACGACCAGGTCGATTTCCTCGACGATCCCAACGAGGTCCGCCTGATCATCGTCAAATCCATCGAAGAGGAAATGCGCCTCTACGAGGCCATCGACAAGAAGGCCATCGACAAGATCCAATCGCAGAAAAAGGCCATCGAAGAGGGCTCCCGCGAATGGGAGATCCTCTACCGCAAGTACTACAACGACGAACTGGCCAAGCTCGGCAAGCTCTCCGACTGATCCCTCTCTTCACGGGTCCCGTCCGGCTGAAGATGACCTCGCCTGCGTTTCGGGATTCCCGACCCGGGTTGCGCCATTCGCCGGTCGCTCGCTGTCCCCGCGAGCCAGCCCGCTCCGCCCTCCCACGGCCTCCTCAGGGCATCCGCATGCTCATTCTTCGCGCCGGCCCGGCAATCGATCATCATTCGCAGGCGAACTGTGGGAGAATCCGAGGGATTAGAGGAACTTCCCGGAATCTTGAGTAGTACTAATAAAAAGGGCCCGGGAGCTTTCGCTCCCAGGCCCTTGAGACCGCGATTCGCGGGGCCGCTTAGAACAGGAACCTGAAGCCGAGCCCGGTCTTGTAGTTGTGGTCGAAGGACCGGCCGAGAGGCATGCGGAACTCGAAGAAGAGCTGGCCCTTGTTCTTCCAGTTGTCGATAACATCGAACCCGAGCTGGACGGGGATGTCGACGCCGAACTTGTGATTGTCGTCCTTGTCCCAGGTGGGCGAGCTGACACCGAGGCCGGTGCCGAGGAAGAAGCTCTGGAAATGCCCGTTGACAAGGGCTTCGGCCGTGAAGACGGCGTTCCAGGGATCGCCCTTGAACGGAAGGCCGGCGCCGCCGGTCAGGGTGAAGCTCCACTTGTCCGGGGTGATCCAGGCGAACAGCCCGGCGCGCAGGAAGCCGTAGAGGGCCGTGCTGCCGCCGTAGAGCCCGAGCCCGCCGCCGATGTTCCAGTAGAGCTTCTTCTGGGTGACCTCGAAGGTCAGGCTGCAGGGATCGGACGCCGGAGATTGGGCGTTGTCGTTATCGAAGACGGTCGTGTTGATCGTGTAGGTCCCCGCTTTGGTGAAGACCTTTTCCCAGGTCCAGGGCTTCCGCGTCGTCACGCAGGTGTCGATGACATTGCCCTCGGAGTCGAGGAGCTCGAAGATGACCTTGACGATCTCCCCGTCCGGGTCCGACGAACCGGAGGCGTCGAAGGTGATGGGCCGCCCGACATAATCCTCGCAGGGCATGCAGGACGTCCACAGCTTGCAGATGGGCGGGAAGTTGATGGCCACCTTGGCGGTGCTGACGCAGTCCGCGGTCTTGCCGTCCATGCCGGTGGCGACGCCCTTGAACGTGTATTCGCCGGGCTTGTCGAATTTCGTCTGCCACTTGGGCGACTGGGGGGTCAGCTCCTGCGTGGCCAGCTTCTGGCCCTGGGCGTCGGTGACTTCGACGGTCATCGACTTCGCGTTCTGCGTGCCGCTCATGTCCACGGTGATCGGGTCATTGGCGTTGGCCCGGGCCGGAGTGACGACGAGGTTGCAGACGGCCGGCTGGATCAGGTCCGTGACCTTGCTGCCGAGCGCGATGTTGCCGCAGCCCTTGGGGATGATGATTTCGTACTGCTTCCAATCCTTCGTGACCGGGACGATGAACACCGGGAGCGGCTCCTTGCCGGCCCATTCGATGTTCCGCGCCACCTTGACCTGGTTCTGCGACCTGAAGAGCATCCAGGGCAGCACCTCTCCGATGGGCAGGGTCGTATCCACCCACTCGGCGGTCTTCATCTGCTCCATGAACGGCTCGTAGAGCTCCGGGTTGCCGGCCAGTTCGAAGCCGGTCTTGATGTCTGCCGCATGGGCGTCAAAGAGGCCCTTCATGACCGGCGCGGTCGGCGCCTGCCCCTTGACCGTGCAGAAGGTGTAAACCCCGACTCTTTTGAGCTTGGTGGTCTGGGCAAAGGACATCGTCGTGAAGACGACGAGCGCCATCGCGACAAAGAACAAAGCGGATTTGTGCAGCTTCATATTCAGTCCTCCTGGTGAGTTTGGGTATGGATAAACCACTTCTATGGGGATATATATGGCAGGACGGGCCTATTTGTCAAGCAAAATCAACGCTTTCGCCCTCTCTCACCCCCGGCGGCTACCCGTCCGGCCCGGCCTGGAGATCCCTCCCGCGACGGTCCCTGAGGACCGGCCCAAGGAAAGCCAGCCGCGATTTGTTGCGCCGGGCCGGATTCTGGTATAATGCCCGTCCATCAGGAGAACCGCCGTGACACACCTGAACGAAGAAACCGAACTGACCGTGACGACTCCCGACGAGCCCGGCATCTTCGGGCGCGTCCTCGGCACGCTGGCCAACGCCGGGGTCAACGTCAAGGCCTTCTACGTCTACTCCGAGGAGGGCCAGGGTCACTTCCATCTGGTGACGTCGGACGCGAAGAAGTCGGAGACGGCCCTACGGACCCTTGGCTACAAGGTCAAGTCCAAGAAGATCGTCACGGTCCTGGTCACCGACCGGATCGGCGCCGGGGCCGAGATCGGGGCCCTGTTGGGCAACGCCGTCGTCGACATCCGCTACGGCTTTGGAACGTCCGCCGGCGAGGGCAAAACGCTCCTCGTTTTCCACACCAGCAACAATCGGAAAGCCATCGAAACCCTGAGGTAGGCGGTGCGTAAATTTCGTTGACAAGGCCCGGGAGTTATCATAGAATACCTCCCTTAGTGTTGTCTCAAGGAGGCCATCATGGCAAAAGCCGAGCCTAACGTCGTTCCGCTCTGCGACGTCCTACTCGTTCTGCTCATCATCTTCATGGTCATCACCCCCCTGGTTCAGAAAGGCATTGACATCAAGCTGCCCGAAACCTCCGATTCCTCGAGCGGCGGCGGCCAGCCCAGCGGCCTCATCGTCCTGACCCTCCATGACGGCGACGCCGTCGAGATCAACGGCATCAAGTACGAGCTCCGCGGCCTCCTCGAAGAGCTCCGCCGCCTCTACAGCACGCGGCAGGACAAGACCATCTTCATCCGCGCCCTGGCCAAGCTGCCCTTCGCCAAGGTCATGGAAGTCATCGATATCGCCCGCGGCGCCGGGGTCGAGACCCTGGCCCTGATCCCCGAGTATATCGAGAACTAGCGCCCGGACGTCACGGGCGGCGCTCCCGTAAGCGAGTCTCTTTTCGTCATCATCGCGGCGGTCCTATTGACCGCCCCGCTCCCCTCTCTGCGGCCGGCGACGAACTCGTCCGGGCCGCCGGCCGTGAAGCCGGACGGATCGTGGAAACCCCCGAAGGCACGGTCGAAGAGTTATCTGGCCAGGATCCTTGGGATCTACAGGCCGCCGGCCGGCTCAGCGGCCCCGGATCGGGCCGATGACATCCCGCGAAATGACGAGACGCTGGATCTCGTTGGTCCCCTCGTAGATCTGGAGCAGCTTGGCGTCCCGGACGAGCTTCTCGACCGGGTAGTCTTTCATGTAGCCGTAGCCGCCGAAGATCTGGAGGGCCTCCAGCGCGTTGCGCATGGCTACATCGGAGCCCAGGCACTTGGCCATGGCCGATTCTTTGCCGTTGGGCTTGCCCTTGTCCATGAGCCAGGCCGCCCGCCAGACGGCCAGGCGCGCGGCTTCGAGGTCCATGGCCATCTGGGCCAGCTTGAAGGCGGTGGCCTGGAATGTGGCGATGGGCTTGCCGAATTGGATCCGCGTCTTGGAATACTCGACCGCGTATTCGAGGGCCGCCCGGGCGATGCCGAGGCCGGCCGCGCCGACGGCGGCCCGGGTCTTGTCGAAGGTCCTCATGGCGACGATGAATCCAAGGCCTTCCCGGCCGATGAGGTTGGAAGCGGGGACCCGGACGTCCTCGAAAAAGAGCTCGGTCGTATTGGACGCCCGGTGACCGAACTTGTCCTCGACCTTGCCGACCGTGATACCGGAGGTCTCCCGCGGCACGGCGAAGACGCTCAGGCCGCGAGGCCCCTTTTCCGGGGCCGAATTGGCGAAAACGACGTAGAGGCTGGCGACGCCGCCGTTGGTGATGAAGCACTTGGAGCCGTTGATGACGAAGTCCGGGCCGTCCTTGCGGGCGGTCGTCTTGATGGCCGATGTGTCCGAGCCGGCCTCCCGTTCCGTGAGGCAGTAGGAGGCGAAGGCCATGTGATCGAGGAACGGCGCGAAGAGCCGCTTCTTCTGCTCGTCGGTCCCGAAGAGTAGGAGGGGGGTGAAGGCCAGGGAGTTGGCCATCATCGTCGTGTACATGCCGGCGCAGCCCCAGGCGAGCTCTTCGCTGACGATGGCCGTGTCGAGGTCGCCGAGGCCGACGCCGCCGTACTCGGCCGGCACCGTGCAAGTCAGGAAGCCGACCTCGAAGGCCTTGCGCATGACGTCTTCCGGGAACGTGTGGCCCTGGTCGTAGGCCGCCGCCTTGGGGCGCATCTCGCAGGCGGCGAATTCGTGGGCCATCTCCTGAAGGGCGGTCTGGTCTTCCGTCAATTCGAAATCTATCACGAGAGATCCTCCCCTGCGAAATTCACGGCGAATCGTAGCGGATTCAGCCGGGGCTGTCAATTTTCAGCGCGACCTCGTCCCGCCGGATATGGTGAACCGCGTCCTCGGCGCCGAAGACCTCCCGGACGATGTCCTGGACCCTCGCGCCCTTGGCCGGGTCCGGCGGCAGCTCGAGGACGAGCCGCCTGCCGGCGAGGAGTATCCCGACCGCGGCGCCGTCATGAGCGGCCTTGAACCGGTCCAGGGCGAGCCTGATCTCCCGGGCTTTCAGGGGCCGGCCCAGGGCCTCATTCGTCCGGTCGACCGAATAGACGAGCTTGTCCGTGAGCTTGTGGAGCGAGGACGATCCCGCCTTGACCGCTTCGATCCCGGAGAACCGGATTCCGGGTGGGACGCTCCTGTTGATCCGGGCGAGGAAATCGCGGGCCTCGATCCGGCGGCAGGAGCGGAACTCCAGGACCTCTTTCGAGGCCTCCATGCCGAGGGGCAGCGCCGGGCCGTACGAAAAGTCCATCTTCGGATGGAAGCCCTGCGTTTTGACGACCTCGATCCCGGCCCGCCGGAAGCTCCTCTGAAGGATGTGGATGAGATCGATATGGGACAGGTAGCGGGCCTTGCCCCTCTTGGCGTAGAAGGCCCGGTAGCGGAGGATGGAATCCGCCGGCTCCCCCGCCGGTCTCGTTGAAGGCGGCCGGGGCTTGGGCTCGATCTTCGAGGGCCGGGCCGTCTTTTTCCAGGCCCGCTCGTCGCAGCCCCGGCAATCGCCGCAGGCCCGCTCGAGACAGTTTGGCGTGCGCTCGTTCCGGAGGGCCGCGTCGAGCTCGGCGGCGAGGCGGCTTTTCTTGATCCGCGTGTCGATAGGGTCCCATGGCAAGGGCCTGTCCCGGCCGATCGACTCGAGATAGTCCCGATGATCGAGGCCCGCGGCGGCGAACGCGTCCGTCCAGGCCCCGACGTCGAGCCGGTCGTCCCAGCCATCGAACCGCGCGCCCCTTTTCCAGGCGTCGATAAGCACGGGGCCGAGCCGCCGGTCGCCCCGCGAGAAGACGCCCTCCAGGACGGACGTGGCGATGGGATGGGTCTTGACCTCGACCGTCCGGTGCCGGCGGAGCTCGTTCCGCACGAATTCCTGCTTCGCCGCGAGCACGGCTTCATCCTCCATGCCGAGCCATTGGAACGGCGTGTGCGGCTTGGGGATGAAGGAGGACAGGCTGACGTGGACGCGCGGCGTCGAGCCGGCGATCGAACGGCCGAGATCGAGGACGCCGCGGACCAGGTCGACGATGCCGGCCAGGTCCTCGTCGGTCTCGGTCGGCAGTCCGGCCATGAAGTAGAGCTTGACCAGCTTCCAACCGCCTTCGAACGCGAAAGTCAGGGCGTCGCGGATCTCCCGGTCGTCGATCTTCTTGTTGATCACGGCGCGCAGGCGCTCGGTGCCCGCTTCAGGGACGAGGGTGAAGCCGGTCTTGCGGACCTTGAGGATGTTCTCCACGAGGTCGCGCGACAGCCGCCCCGGCCGGAGCGACGAGAGGGACAGCGAGATCTTCTCCCGGCTGAGATCATCCATGAGCGAGCGCACGAGCGCTTCGAGCCCGGGGTGGTCGCCGATCGAGAGCGCGGACAGGGACAGGTCCTCGTAGCCCGTCTGCCGCAGGCTGCGGAGGGCCGTCCTGCGGACAACCTCGGGGTCCTTGGGGCGGTGCGGAAAATAGAGCGCCGACGCCTGGCAGAACCGGCAGCTCTGCGGACAGCCGCGGGCCGCCTCGACGGCCACGCGGTCGAAGACAACGCGCATCCCGGGGACGACGATCCTCTCGGGAAAGGCCGAGTGGGCGAAGTCCTTCACCAGGCGCTTGCGGACGACCGCCGGGACGCCGGGCCCGGCCCGGGGAACGACAAGGGACGAGCCCGCCGGCGCATCGGCCCGATACAGGGACGGGACGTAGACGCCCTCGATCCGGGCCAGCTCCCGCAGCCGCTCGCCCCGCGGCAGGCCCCGCCGCCGCATATCCGCGACGGCCCTGACGATCTCCGGGAACCCCTCCTCTCCGTCCCCGATGAAGACGAGGTCGAAGATATCGGCGACCGGCTCGGGATTGAAGGCCGCCGGCCCCCCGGCGATGACGAGCGGCGCATCCTCTCCCCTCTCTGCCGAGGTCAGGGGGATGCCGCCGAGGTCGAGGATGGTCAGGACGTTGGAGTAGTTGAGCTCGTAGAGCAGGGAGAATCCGACGATGTCAAAGGCGCTGAGCGGCAGGGCGTTCTCGAGGCTGGCCAGCGGGATCCCGGCCGCCCGGAGCTCCCTCTCGAAGTCCGGCCAGGGAGCGAACACCCGCTCGGCCAGGACCTCCCGGTCCCGGTTGAGCAGGTCATAGAGAATCTTCTGGCCGAGGTAGGACATGCCGATCTCGTAGACGTCGGGGAAGGCCAGGGCGACCTTCGTCCGGACCTGGGCCGGGTCTTTGCGGATCTCGTTCCACTCGCCGCCGACGTAGCGCCCCGGCTTCTCGACGCGGGCGAGCACGCCGGCGAGCGGGTTCCGTTCAGACATTGGCGAATCGTCTCATCTTCACATTCATGACCAGGCCGCAGGCGACATAGCTGACGAGGAGTGACGATCCGCCGTAGCTGAGGAACGGCAGGGTGATCCCCACGACCGGCATGAGGCCGATGACCATCAGGATGTTGACCAGGAACTGAAAGGCGATGAGCAGGGAGGCCGTGAAGATGATGTAGACGCCGGCCCGGTCGCGGGCCTTGTGCACGGACAGGAACATCCGGGCCAGAAGGGCGAAGTAGAGCGCGATGACGGCGAAGACGCCGAGAAAGCCGGCCTCCTCGCCGATGACCGAGAAGATGAAGTCCGTGTGCCGGGCCGGGAGGAAGCGGAGCTGGCTCTGCGTGCCCTTCTTGAAGCCCGTGCCGGCGAACCCGCCGGAGCCGATGGCGATCTTGGACTGGATGACCTGGTAGCCGGACCCCTTCGGATCGCCGGCCGGGTTGATGAGCGTCGTCACGCGCTTCTTCTGATAATCCTTGAGGGCGATGTTCCAGCCGCCGATGCCGAGGGCGAGGCCGGCCAGGACGAGCACGACGATCGCCTTCTTTCTCAGCCCGGCCAGGATGAAGGCCCCGCCGATGATGGCCAGGAAGGTCGTGGCCGTTCCCAGATCGGGCTGGGCGATGATGAGGAGCAGCGGCACCGCGGCGACGGCCAGCGCGCCGAGCGTATGCTGCGTCGTGAGGTAGGCGCTCTTGTACTCGGCGAAGAGCCGGGCAAAGACGAGGATCATGACGATCTTGGCCAGCTCCGAGGGTTGGAGCTGCATCAGTCCGAAGGAGATCCAGCTCTTCGTGCCGGCGATCAGCCGGGCGAACACCAGCGTCGCGGTGAGGAGGACGGTCACGAGACCGTAGAAGTAGCCCGAGAGCGAGACGAAGAACTTGTAGTCGACGGTGAGGACGAGGAGGAGGGCGAGAAGGGAAACCCCGATCCAGGCGAGCTGGCGGACATGGTGGGCGCCGGGGAGGAAATGGGACGAGCTGTAGATGAAGAAGACGCCGATGAGCGACTGGATCAGGATGAGCGCGAGGAGGACCCAGTCGACCTCCCGGAAGAGCCGCCGGTCGATCATCATCGGCCGTCGAGCTCCTGTTTGAACAGCTCGAAGAGCCGCCCGGCGACCGGCGCGGCCGTCGCGCCGCCTCCGCCGCCGAACTCGACGAGCACGGTCACGACGATCCGTGGGTCGTTGCGAGGGGCGAATCCCGTGAACCAGGAATGGGTCTTGATCTCCCGGCCGGCCCGGGCCAGCCGCTCGGCGTTTTCGCGGCTCATCGTCTGGGTCGAGCCGGTCTTGCCGCAGACGTCGAAATCGGCGACCCGCGCTCCCTTGCCCGTGCCTCCGTCGTTGACCGATCTCCACATGCCGGCGATGACGGCTTCGTAGGTCGACGCCTTGAAGAGCGGCGGCTCCGCGGCCGCAGGCGGTCCGTCCTCGTCCGCGGTGGCGGCCCCATCGCCCTCCATAAGGCGGGGATGGACCGTCCGTCCCCGTCCCGCGATCATGGCGGTCATCGCCGCGATTTGCATGGGGGTCACCTGGAGCTGGCCCTGGCCGATGGCCACGGAGATCGTCTCCCCGGGATACCAGGGCGCCTTGAGGGCCTGCTTCTTCCATTCCGAGCTCGGCACGAGGCCGTCCTTCTCGCCGATGAGATCGATGCCGGTCTTCCGGCCGAGCCCGAGGCGCGTGGCGGCCAGGGCGATCAGGTCGATGCCCATCCGGCGGCCGAGCGTATAGAAATAGATATTGCACGAGTTCTTGATCGCGTTTTCGAGATTCATCGCCCCGTGCCCGGGCACGAACCAGCAGTGGCGAATGCTCCCGTAGATCCGGGTCGCGCCGGAGCAGTAGACCGTCGTGCCCTCGGTGACGTAGCCGAAGCCGAACCCGCCCACGCCCATGACCAACTTGAAGATCGAGCCGGGCGCGTAGAGGCCGCGGATGGACCTGTTCTCCAGGGGCGAAAGGGGGTCGTTGATGAGCTGGCGCCATTCGTCCGGCGTGAAGCGGGTGATGAACCTGTTGGGATCGTAGGTCGGGAAGCTGGCCAGGGCCAGGACGCCGCCCGTCCGCGCGTCCAGGGCCACAACGACCCCTTCGCGGCCTTCGAGGGATCGCTCGGCCTCGGCCTGGAGCCCGCGATCGATGGTCAGGACGACATCTTTCCCCTGGACCGGGAACACCCGCGCCTGCTCGCTCTGCACGCGGCCGAGGCTGTCGACGACCTCGTAGACTGTGCCGTCCTCGCCCCGGAGCGGATCGTCGAACGTGTGTTCGGCGCCGGTCTTGCCGACCATCTCCCCCGCCCGGGTCTTCCTGTCCGGACGGGCCTTGATCTCCTCGGGAGTCGGCTCCTGGAGATACCCGAGAACGTGGGCCCCCAGCGTTCCTCCGGGATAGAACCGCTGGGGCTCGGCTTCGACGACGAGCTCGGGAAACTCGAGCCGGCGGCTCTCGATCGGGGCGACATCGTTGGGCCCCAGGCCATCGGCGACGACGATGGGCTCGAACTGCGGGAGATCCTTGTGCAGGTCGACGCGGCTCCGGAGGGTCGGCTCGTCGATACCGAGGAGCCGGCTGATCGCGGCGAACGAGGCCGCGACGTCCTTGACGTTCTCGCGGATGAGCGAGACCTTGAACGAGGCCCTGTTGTCGGCCAGGATCAGGCCGTGGCGGTCGCGGATGAGGCCTCGCGGCGCGGCCAGCACGCGCATCCGGGTCCGGTTGGCCGCGGCCAGGTCCTCGTACTTCTTGTGGTCCAGGATCTGGACCTTCCAATAATACGCGAGCGCGAGGAAGATCAGCGCGGCGACGGCCCAAAAGGCCGCGCTCGCCCGGCGGCGGACGAGCGAGAGATCCTCGTAGATGCGTTCTCCGGGCATCACGCGCCTCGGGAGCGCCGCGCCCGGGCCCAGCGCTCGAGAGCGAAGAGGGCGCCGCCCAGGGCCGCCGTGACGACGGGCTGGAGCAGGATGAGCCCGCCGTGCAGGTTGACCGCCTTCAGCCGGACCGCCGCGGTGATCAGGACCCAGAGAGCCGTCTCCAGGAAGGCCATGACCAGCATGAACAGCGCGTTCCGGGTGACCGGCGCTACGTCAATCCGCCGGGAGATGTACCCGGTCCAGAAGCCGAGCAGGGTCTTGGTCAGCCCGGCGACGCCGAAGACGCCGAGCGAGAAGGCGTCCTGGGCCAGGCCGCACATCGTCCCCAGTACCGCGCCGAAGACCTCCCCCCGGCGGATCGAGAAATAGAGGACGACCACGGAAAAGGCATTTAAGACGATGAGCAGGACGGGCGCGCCCGCGCCGGCGATGGAATAGACAAGGACGGCGACGATCGTCCCCAGGAAGGCCTGGAGGAGGTCCCGGGCGGCCGAGTCCCTCATCTCCCGCCTCCCGGGCCCTTGGTCAGCACGGCGACCGCGTCGATGGCGTCGAAGCGGAAATACGGCGTGACGACGATGCGGCGGAAGATCGGCGAGGCCTCGTCCCTCTCCAGGCTCTTGATGGTGCCGACGGGGATGCCGGCGGGATAGATCTTGTCGAAGCCTGTCGTTCGCAGCTCCTCGCCCTCCCGTCCGCCGTCGACGCTGGCCAGGACGTAGCGGAGATCGCAGACGCCGGTCGACCGTCCGGTCATCGAGCCCGTCAGCTTGTCGACGACGGATTCGACGCTGACGCTGCTGTCCTTGTCGGTGACGAGCTGGACCATCGCCTCCTTCAGGCCGACCGGGGCGATCGTCCGGCCGACGAGCGCCCCGTTCCGGTCGCAGACGGCCATATCCCGGTCGACTCCGTCAAGCCGGCCCTTGTCGATGACGATGGACTGGTGCGGATTGACGCTGTCGACGCCGATAACCCGGGCCGCGATGATCGAGCCCTCGAACGCGGCTAGATTCTCCCGCAGGCGGGACTCGGACTCGGCGAACCGGAGGCGGTCCTCCAGGAACCGGACGTCCTGCGTCAGGAAGAAATTCTTCTTCTTGAGCTCCTGGTTCTCCCGGCGGACGCCGCGCAGGTCGAAGTAGCCGTTCCAGAGCGATCCGACGCCGCGGACCGCGCCCGTCGCAACCCTCTGGACTGGCGAAAAGAGAAAGAACACGGCCCTCTCGAAATAGGATTTCCCGGCGCCCTGGGGCATCTGGACGGAGATGAGCAGGATGTGGAAGACCGTCAGGCCCGCCAGGACCAGGACGCTTCGCCGTTTCTCCCCAAAGGGCATGGAACCTCTCGCACCGCCGCGGCCCGGGCCCTCAGATGAGGGAGATCTTCTTCAGGAGCTCCAGGTCGTCGAGCATCTTGCCCGCCCCGAGGACGACGGTCGTCAGGGGGTCCTCGGTGATGAAGACGGGTAGCTGGGTCTCCTCACGGATCCTCTTGTCCAGATTCTTGAGCAACGCGCCGCCCCCGGTCAGGATGATGCCCCGGTCGATGATGTCCGCCGACAGCTCGGGCGGCGTCTTCTCCAGGGCGATGCGGATGGCGTTGACGATGGCGGCCACGGTCTCCTCGATGGCCTCGCGGATCTCCTGGTCGTCGACGACGATCGTCCGGGGGATGCCCTCGCGGAGGTCCCGACCCTTGATCTCCATCGTCATCGGCTCGTCGAGCGGGTAGGCCGATCCGATCTGCATCTTGACAATCTCGGCCGTCCGCTCGCCGATGAGCAGGTTGTACTTCTTCTTCAGATAGTGGATGACGGCGTCGTCCATCTCGTTGCCGGCGACGCGGATGCTGTGGTTGAAGACGATGCCGTCGAGGGAGATGACGGCGATGTCGGTCGTGCCGCC
>Ga0105106_10000388_pt1 | contig 31099 bp, 33 predicted proteins | sample PPLLaktember2015_5_FD_79109 | JGI IMG/M metagenome (GOLD analysis project Ga0105106, IMG submission 79109) | Freshwater sediment microbial communities from Prairie Pothole Lake near Jamestown, North Dakota, USA - PPLs Lake P8 Core (1) Depth... | ecosystem: Environmental > Aquatic > Freshwater >...
CAGATCTTGAGCGCGCAGCCACCACCGCGGTCGTTATTCAGCCCTCGACGCGGGGGCTGGCGCTGACGTCGGCGCCCGTAGGCTGGCGCCCGGAGGCCGTGGTCGGGCGTTCCTGTGCCTGCCCCTTGGAGGCGGTCACTCGCGAGCCGCTCGCGTGGGCGTAGACCCAGGTGAACTCCGCGCCGAGGAGGAAGATTTGCGCTGAGTAGTACACCCAGACGATGAGGACCACCATCGAGCCCGCCGCACCGAATCCGGAGGTGACCGCACTCTTCCCCAGGTAGAGGCCGATTAGGGACTTGCCGATCGTGAAGAGCAGCGCGGTGACGATTGCTCCTACCCACACGTCCCGCCACGCAATGTCCGCCCGCGGCATGATCCGGTAGACGGCGGCGAAGAGGCCGGTGATCATCCCGAACGAGACCGCGAAGTTGACGACGTGCAGGACGGCTTCCCACTCCCCGAAGAAACCGCCCCACCATTGGCCGAGCGCCGCCAGCGCGGCGCTCAGCACCAACGACACGAGCATCAGAAGACCCAGGACGAGGATCATTCCGAGCGACAGCAGCCGCTTGCGAAGCAAGGACAGAATCCCGCCCGTCTTCCGGGCAGCGGGCACTTCCCAGATCCGGTCCAATGCGCTCTGCAGCTCCGCGAACACAGTCGTCGCACCGATCATTAGGGTGATTGCCCCGACGATCGTGGAGACGGCACCACGAGCCGGCTCGCTCGCGCTCTTCAGCAGGCCCTGCACCGCAACCGCGCCCTCGTGGCCGATCAGCCCATCGAGCTGCGCCACGATCGCGTTCTGCGCTGCCTGCGCTCCGAACACGAGGCCGGCGATGGCAATGACGATGACCAGGAGGGGCGCGATCGAGAACAGCGTGTAGTAGGCGATGGCAGCGCCCATGCTCGGCGCGTAGTCCTCGTTCCACGCCGACACCGACTGCTTGATCAAGTACCAGCTTCGCCGCACGCTCATCGCTTCACCGGTATCTCGAACGAGCGGCGGATCGGTCTGGCGCTCGAAGGGCCGGTGCTTCGCCCACCGGCGCAACGAACCGCCATCGGCAGCGCTCGATTGCTCGCCTCTGCCGCGATGTTTCCAGGGTTGCGTCTGTCTTCGTCGCGCGCGCCCGGGGCGTGCAGCATCGCGAAGCGCGGTTCCGGCTTCAGCGCATGCACGAGATGGGCGAACCACAGGTGACGCCCGGTGGCGCGCGAGGTGGATGAAGTGCGCTGCGAGGGGGAGGGCTTACGGGCCGCCATGATAGCTTCCGCGATATCTGAGGGGCTACAGCAGGCAGCAATCCGCGTGCCCTGCTCCCGCGACGCGCTAATCGGCAGAGCTGGATTGCCATGTCGGTATTTGTCCGACAGACAAACCCCGGCCCCGGATCGAGATTCTGTCCGATTCCGCGTAGCGGTCGGGGAGTGTCTAATGGGCTCATGGCAGCGCGCTCGCGCGCTGCGCTCAAACAGGAGACAGCAAATGAAGCATTCGCACAGCACCATCAAGACAGTCGTCGTAGCCGTGGCGCTCACGATTCCCGCCACATTATCGATGGCGGCACCCATGAATGATTTGGTGAGGACGCGCGAAGCTCAAAGCATCCACCAGCAGCTTGGGCGGGATAGTGTGTACGCAATACAGACCCGCCAGCCGGCTCAGACCGAGTCCCGCTATAGCAGTGACGGTTCTGGCGGCATCGGGGAGTTCTTTGCCGGTGTCGGGGCGTTTGGCGCCACGGCCTGGGACGAGGTTACCGGGCTGTTCGAGCCGGGTGCCTCGGCGGCGACGGCGACTGAGTCGGAGCCGCGTCTTTATGGTCGGGCCGGGGGCTACGTGGGAACCGATAGGCTTGCTCTCTTAGACCGCGCAGGACCCGCCTCTGACACCGGCGAACCGGTAACGACCGTTGAGCCAGTCGCGTCAAGCGACGTCCGGTACCCGGCTGCAAGTGACGACCAGTTCTATGGGGCGCCGGTAGTCGCGCAGAGCGAGGCCTCGCCCGATGTGGGCAGCGTAACAGACCAGGAACTGCATGCGATGGCGGAGCAACCCGTCGAAGGTGACGCATGGAAGCAGCCGGACGAGGTCGGCGCTGAGGAATAAGGGTCTCGTCGCAGGAGGCCACGACAACGTGGCCCCGGCTGGGTTGGGGGCCGGGCCCCCGCCCGGCGTCCGCGGCGAGCTTCCGATCGCCGCCGGCCGATGTCCTCGATCTCTCAGCCTTCGAACAGCGGTGGCGGTTCTGTCCACATCGGCACGGGCGCGCGCCAGAGGCGCATCGCCAACGTAAGCGCGAGAATGGGCAAAAGGGCCCCCGCGCCGAGAAGCAATCCAATGCGTGGTGTCAGCTGCGCGTCTACGATTGAATCGCCTGGATTGGCGGGGTTGTACCGCACAGCGATCATGGTGCCTGGTGCGTAGCGGTCGAACCAATGGTGATGCAAGTAGTCCTGCGCCTGCACGTACTCGCCAAAGGCGATCGGTGTGACGGCCAGGCGCGTATTGGTGTACGGCCTGCCCTGAACTTGAAAGCTATATCGAACGCGTGGCTCCCAGCTTGCCGCCTGCGCCCCCCGCTCGACCGATAGGCTTAACACCTGCCCCGGTACGGCTGGCCAACGCTGCATGGCGGTCACGCGAAGAAGTTCCGCCACGCCATTGCTCAGCAGCAACAGGCCCGCCCCTCCCAATAGGCTGCACACTAATCGGCTGATAGGGGTGTGGCGGCGCGCTCCGAACAGTCGCCGGCGGAGCTCGGTGTCGGGACGGATCGCTACACGATGCATAAGCAGGAAGCGGACTGCTCGACATGGGGCCAGGGGTGCGGGCGGGTAACGGTGCGCGAAGAATCGGCCCGCGCCGCACTTCGATGGAAGACCAGAGGATGAGTCGCCCGAGACCTCTATGCCGGGTCAGTCCCCTCGGGTCACAGGGGAGGACGGCGGCCGAGGACGAAGAAAGCGATGGCGGCAACGATGCCGACGACCGCAAGGATCCAGGCGATGTTCATCGCGGTGCCGGCGATACCCGAAAAGCCAAAGAGTGCCGCAATGACGGCAAGGATGAGGAAAGCAACGGCCCAGTTCAGCATGATGATTCCATTCGGTGGAAGTTTGATAACAGCCATGCGCCTCAGGGCGGGCCATGAGGTGCAGCGGCAGGTCCGCTCCATGCGAGCTTGTCCGTGACATCGCAAACGGCGTGCCGCGCGGGCTTCAAGTACCCGTGGGAGTGACTGTCATCCCAAGGCAAGGGACGCCTGATCGGCAGTGGTGGTGTCCGGGCACAGGCTTTGCCATCCTTTTGCAGAATGCAGCGTCCGCTGCGACCACGCGAGGCGAGGAGTCAACTCAAATGCCAATGAAACGTCCCGATCCTACACACGTCTATCTGTCTGTCGTGAACATGTTGCGCGATCACGGCATGCCGCGTCTGTCCGGCATGGTCGATTGCCGCTTCGTGCCGGCGCTCGCGTTTCCGACCTACCTGGTGACTGCGGCGGGGGAAGCGAGGGCGTTCGTCGCAGCGATGCTGGAGCGTGTGCTGGGACGCGAGTTCCCGCCGGGTGAGGCGCTCTGGGTGCTGGAAGCAGAAGAGGCGAGGAGGCTGGCCTACTACCCTGCGCTCTTGTCAATTTGACAAGCTCAACCGGTTGCAGCCGATCCGTTGGGTATGAGGGCGTCCACGCCGCTACCCGCTCCCCGTCGCGCATCGTCGGGGGCGCCGATGAGCCGCTCCAGCGCCTCTATGTCGATGGGCTTGGTCAGATGTAAGTCGAAGCCCGCTTCTCGGGCGCGCTGCGTGTCCTCGACGCGGCCCCAGCCGGTCATGGCCACCAGTGTCGGAGATGGGAGGGAAGCCTCGACTCGGATTCGGCGTGCCACCTCGTAGCCGTCCAGACCCGGCAGGCCGATGTCCAGCAGCACGAGGTCGGGGCCCATGGCTCTTGCCTCCTCGAGCGCGCTCTGCCCGTCATAGGCGGTGCGCACTATGTGGCCCTTGAGGCTGAACAGAAGGCTCAGGCTATCGGCGGAATCCCGGTTGTCGTCGACCACCAGGATGCGCCGCTGTGCGAGCGCGGGCTTCTCTGGGGACCCGCTGGCCGGACCGGCAACGCTGGATTGCGTCAGCGGCAGGCGCACCGTGAACTCGCTGCCGCGGCCCAGGCCCGCGCTGTGCGCATCGACAGTGCCGCCGTGCAGTTCCACCAGCCCGCGCACCAGAGACAGTCCGATGCCCAGCCCGCCGTGCGCGCGCCCGAGCGAAGGGTCGGCCTGCGAGAAGATCTCGAACAGCCGCGGGAGCGCTCCTGGTGCGATGCCGATGCCATCGTCCTTGACGGTAATCACGACGTCGCTGCCGTGCTGTTCGGCAGTCAGCGCGATGTGCCCGCCCCTGTTGGTGTACTTGGCGGCGTTGTGAAGCAGATTGGAGACCACTTGTGCGACCCGCGTCGGGTCGGCGTCGAGCGGGAGCGGCCCGGGCGGCAGGGACACGGTGAGGTGATGACCAGACTCGTCGATGACCGGAGCGCACGTTTCCAGCGCGCTGTCCACGATCGCCTTGACGTCGACCCGTTCCTTGCGCAGCTCGATCTTCCCGGTGGTGATGCGGGACACGTCGAGCAGGTCGTCGACCAACCGGACCAGATGGGACAGCTGGCGCTGCATCAGGCCACGCACCTGTTCGACGCTTCCACGGTCGTCGCCCGCCAGCTTGAGAACCTGCAGTGCATTGCTCAGCGGCGCCAGCGGGTTGCGCAACTCGTGTGCGAGTGTGGCGAGGAATTCGTCCTTGCGCCGGTCGGCCTCGCGCAGCACAGCTTCTGCGCGCTTGCGATCGGTGATGTCGCGGGCGATCGTGGCGGCACCGACGATCTCGCCCGCCTCGTCCCGAATCGGCGAGATGGTGATCGACACGTCTAGCCGCCGTCCGTCTTTGCGGACCCGTACCGTCTCGTAAGGCTCGACCCGCTTTCCCTGCCGTATGCGCCTCAGCGCGGCAGGCAGTTCGTCGGCGCGTTCGGGTGGGATCACGAGCGCCTTGGACTTGCCCAGCACCTCCTCGGCAGCGTAGCCGTACAGGCGCTGCGCCGCGGGGTTCCAGCTCGTGATGTTGCCGTTGAGGTCCTTGGAGCTAATGGCGTCTTCGGACGATTCTACGATGGCGGCGAGCTGGTGCATCGCGATCTGCTGGCGTCGGCGCTGGGTGATGTCGCGAAACACGAGGATGACGCCGCTGATATTGCCCTCCCGGTCCCGAATCGGTGCCGCCGAATCGTCGATGGGCCATTCCGTCCCGTCCCTGGCGATCAGCAGCGTGTGGTTGCCCAGCCCGACGACTTCTCCCGAGACCAGGGCGCGTGCAGCCGGGCTCTCCACCGGGTGCCGCGTGTGCGCGTTGACGATGCGGAATACCTTCTCGATGGGCTGATCGATCGCCTCGTCGGGGCTCCAGCCGGTCAAGTGTGCCGCGACGTGATTGAGGAAAGTCACGCTGCCGTCCTGGTCGGTCGCCACGACCGCGTCGCCGATGCTGGCCAGCGTGACTTCGAACTGCTCGCGCTGCCGAGCGGCTTCTCGCGCGCTCGCTTCGGCCGCGCGATGCGCAGTGCGCAGGCTTGCGCCGAACACGATGATGATGGTGCAGGAGATGATGTAGGCCAACAGCCCCACGAGATGCTGGGCGTCGGCAAAATGCCACGTGCCCCGTGGCGCGATGAACAGGTAGTCGGCGGCAATGTAGCCGAGGACGGTGGCGAGGAGGGCAGGTCCAGAGCCACCGAGCCAGACTGCGAAGGCGACCGCGCCGTAGAGGGTGGCCAGCGCCACGTGGGCGCCGAGCAGCGGGTCGAGCGCCAAGCGCAGTAGCACGGCGGCGCCGGTGAAAGCAATCGCTGCACCGTACCGAAGGACGCGACTACGGGTGTCAGCCACGCTGTGCTCCCTCTCCCGACCCGGGCGGCTCATGGGGTGCGATTGTATCCGGATCGGTACCGAACTCGACACTCGAATCCCAGCGCTCTCCACGGCGGGCACGCCAGGCCGCGGGTGATCGGGCACCGAGCATGTAAGAATTACACGCGGCGTGTTATTGTTACCTGGGTCGCCGCACCCGCGGCCGACTAACCCGTTCTTCTATCTCGAAAGCGGTTCGCCAGGCACCTGGCCGATTTCGTGCAGTGCAACCCGTTGGTCTATGGAGTTTGGAGGAGGAGGGTTCCATGCCACACGCCCTGATCGTCGATGACGATACGGAAGTCCTTGAATGGCTCGGTCAGATCGTGCGCGGAGAGGGCTTTACCACCGCCACTGCCGATTCACTGCGCAATGCGCGTGCCCAGCTGGTGCGCCAAGCACCCGACGTGCTGTTTACCGACCTGCAGCTCAGCGATGGGCTGGGGACCGATCTAGTCGACGATCTCGAGTCCCGCGCCCAAACAGAAGTCGTGGTGATCACGGGACATGCCAGCATCGATAGCGCGGTGCAGGCCTTGCGACTGGGCGCGACCGACTACCTCACCAAGCCGGTCGATATCGACCGCGTATTGGCGATTCTCCGCCGGGTCCCCAAGAGTACCGAGCTGCGCGTCGAAATCGGGGAACTGCGGAAGGAATTGCGCACGCTGGGCCGGTTCGGTCTGCTGATGGGCGGGTCGCCACCCATGCAGGCGCTGTATGACCAGCTCAATCGTGTCGCGCCCACGTCGGCCACGGTGCTGCTGATCGGCCAAAGCGGCACCGGCAAGGAACTCGCGGCGCAAACCGTGCACCAGCTGAGCCGGCGCAAGCGCGCGCCGTTTCTGGCTGTCAACTGCGGCGCGATCTCTCCGCAACTCATCGAAAGCGAGTTGTTCGGCCACGAGAAGGGCAGCTTCACCGGCGCCGATCGCCAGCACAAGGGGTTCTTCGAGCGGGCCAACGGCGGCACGTTGTTTCTCGATGAAGTCACCGAGATGAGCAAGGATCTCCAGGTGAAGCTGCTGCGCGTGCTCGAGACGGGCACGTTTCTCCGGGTCGGATTGCCCCAGCCGATCGTGACCGATGTGCGTGTGATCGCCGCGACCAACCGGCAACCCGAGAAGGCGGTTGCCGAAGGCAGGTTGCGAGATGATTTGTATCACCGGCTGAACGTATTCCCGATCCAGATGCCATCGCTGCGCGAGCGGGGGCCCGACATCGAGCTGCTGGCCCAATACTTTCTGGACATGTTCAACAACGACGAGGGCACCCACAAGCGCTTTTCGCAAGACGCGCTCAACCGGCTATACGACTACGCGTGGCCGGGAAACGTGCGCGAGCTCAAGAATTGCGTGCACCGTGCGTTCATTATGGCCGACGAGGTTATCGGCCCTTTGCGCGCCGAAGAACCGCCCGGTTCTGCTGTAGAGGCGGACTCCGCATTGCTCACGGTGCGCGTGGGTACGCCGCTGGACGATATCGAGCGGCGTCTCACCATGGCCACACTGGCGCAATGTGGCAACGTCAAGCGGCGCGCGGCGGAGATCCTCGGAATTAGCGTGAAGACGCTGTACAACCGTCTCGAGGCGTATGCAGCGTCGGATAGTGCGGCGCGCGAGATCCTCGGCGCAGACGGGTTGCATCAGGAGCTGCACTGATCGGTCAAGAGTCGCGCTGACCGTCGAATCGCACGAAGCGCTTGGTCGTGCGATTCAGGCCAGCGCGCAGCCCTCGCCCACCCCGCTCCTGACACAAGCGTCACAGACAGGTTAGGCGTGGGCGCGCGGGCGCCCACCACCAGGCATTTAGCCGGCAACGCGGGTGCGTGAGCGCTGCGGCCGTTCTTCCGCACCGTCCGGCCCACGCTCGCCCAACCCCATTTCCTGGGCGAGCTCCGATTTCCGTGCCTGCAACTCCTGGCCGAGACTTTCCACGTCGAGTTTGGCCTTCTTGACTTTGGGAAACATCTCACGCTCCTCTTCCTTGATGTGGTGCTTCACATACTCGGCCAGCACCGTGAAGGTCGCGGCGAATTTCTGGTCTTCGGCGTCCATCGCGCGCAGCTGAGCAATCAAGTCCTTGGCACTCTGGTGCTCGATTTCAGCCTCGTCGATCAGCTCTTCGTCTTGCCCCAATACTTCACGCGCTGCCGGATAGAACAGCTCCTCCTCGAGAGTCGCATGCACCTCCAGCTCCGCGCAGACGAGCTGCGCGATCTGCTGGCAAGCTTCGTCGTCTTCCTTGTCGTGCGCCTTCTCGAAGTCGCGGAACAGCTTCTGAACCTTCTTGTGGTCCTCCATCAGCATGGACACGGCGTCGTCGCGGCTGGACGAGCGGGATGCGCGGGTGCTACTGGTTGCGGATCGGCGTTGCATACGGTCTCCTGGTAGTTTATTGTCCGAGGAACTAAAGGTGCATGCGAGCGAGTCGACGTCCCCGATCGACGTCCCTCTGCAGTAGCAGCAAGCGGCGCTCCCGCGAGATCCCCGCCGTGGCGTTCGGGTTGCGCTGATGCGGCGGTAGAAGTTACCGCGTGTCGGTACTTCCTATGCTGTGGCCGAAGAGTCGCGTGCAACCGTGGTCGGCTTGACGGTGGCGGGCACGGGGCGTGCTGTCCAGTGACAATGCCTGCGCCTTCATACTGGCCTGGCCTGCAAGGCAAACACGCATTGCCGTACGGGCTGCGGACGACCTTGATATGGAAACCTCGGATGCACCCCCCACAGCCGGAGCCGCGGCGCCTGCACGCTCACCCGCGCGCCGTGCGCTCTGGCTGCTGAGGCGTGAACATCGATGGCTGCTCGATCAACTGTCCGCGGTCGAGGTCGCCAGCGACGACGATCCTGCCGTTGCGGACCGGGTACGTCTCCTGTGCGGCGAGTTGGCCGCGCACAGCGCGCTCGAGCATGGGCTGTTCTATCCGGCGCTGGACGCGACGTTGTCCGATACGGATGCCGTGCGCACCGCCCAGGTGGAGCACCACCTTCTGGACAGACTGTGCGGCCGGTTGCTGCGCAGAGACTGCGGCGACCCCTTCTTCCGTCCACTCGTGCGTGTGCTTCGGACGGTCCTGCGCCAGCACGTGGCGACCGAAGAGGGGTGGTTCGACGAGGCGCGTGAAGTCGCAGCCGATTGGTCTCGATTGATCGCGGCGCTCCAAGCAAGACAGCACGAGCGCAGACGCTTGCCGCGTGCGCTGACCGGGGGCCACCGCGAGGAGGCGCCCACGCTTCCGGCAAGCGACCCGCCGCGGTGAGGCAATTCTCCCCGATCCCTTGGTGAATCCGCCAGTTAGCCCTGGGTGAGGCGGTTCGAGCCGTGGCGAAGTGAGGGGTGCCCGATCCCCACGGGTAATCCACGGCCGAATGGACGGGCCGTGCTGGCGCGCCGGCCGCTATCCGGTCACAGTCCGAACCGCGTCATTAGAATGCTTCACAGCACCCCCTTCTCCTTCCCACGTCTGCAGGGCCTCTATCTGTTGCCGCCGATCGCGTCGGATTTGTTTAGCGGAGCCGAGCAGATTGCTGAAGAGGAAAGCTGCTGCGCCCAGCAGGAACACGACCTGCATAGCGCGTCCCCGTGGACGCGAGTGAAAGGCACTGCGGTGCATATCAGTATCTCCTTTAGGTGGCGACTCGGCCTTTGGGATTTCGTGTCGCAAGCGGTATGCCGCGCCGGCTCGCGAGCGATTCCCGTCAGCGCGGCATGCCGGTTGCGCGCGTATTCCGCCAAGACGAGCGCCACGGAGAGTGCAGATGTGGGACGTGGATCTGGGTGAGCTATTCGTGTTCTCGCTGCCGATCGGGGAGATCGTTCTGCGCGGGAGTGTGGTGTAACCATCACGGTGATCAAGCGTGATGGGGCTCCTGAATAGCACTACCGGCGCCTCCCCGCGGCAACGCCTTCCGCGACTCGGCGAGGCTCTTGGACCGGGTCGAAATCGGTCCACCCATCGTCCCATTGACCCTCGGCGAGCTCGATGTCACGGGCGCCGAGGACGCCCAGGGTGCGTAGCGCGGCCCCTGCTCTCTCGGATCGACCAGCGTCTCGCAGGTTGACCGCCACAACGATGCCCGCCTTGCGGGGGGCATAGGCGCTGTCGTCGGCCGCGGGCCGATGCCGGCGATTGCGTGTTGCCTTCCACGACAGCCCGGCAATCGTCCCGTACAAGGAGCCGAGATAGGCGCCCACGAACGCGCCGAGCACGCCCACCAGGGGACCCCAAAGGGGAGCCACATATTTGCCCGCCAGCCATCCGAGCAAGCCGAGCACAAGCGCACCGAGGGCTGCGCCGAGTATGGATGTTTGGCGTGCCGGCCTGGCTTCCGGATCGGCGGCTTCGTCTCCGCCGAGTGCGAGCACATGGTGCTGGCCCGGAGCGTTCACATGGAAGATCGATACATCGTCGTGTGCGAACCCGGACCGCAAGAGTGCGCGAGCGGCGCGTTCCGCAGGCGAGATGGTTTCAAAACGGCCTGCCAGGATTGTGGCCATGATCTGGACTCCTCGAAAGTGAATCAGCGTTCGTCCAGAAGACGGTGCATATCGCGTTCCCAAGGGCACCGATGCCTGCCGGCGACGACTTCGGGCTACCCGGTGATGCGCTCCACTTAGTATTCGGCACGCCGGTATCCGAGGATGGCGCCGACAATCAGGCCCGCCACGAAGGCGACCATCGTCCAACGTAACGGGTTCTCGGCGATCGCGTCGCCGGCGCTGTCGCGTGCCCCCATCAGGCGATCCTGGGCATCGCCAACCGCGCCCGTCAACCGGTCCTTCATTTCCGTGAGCGGCTCGCCCAGACGCCCGACTGCCGCGGTAGCTTCTACTTGCGATGTCCTCATTTTTTCCTCCTTGACCAGTGTGGGACCGCGGGATGAGCGGCCCATGCGGTACTCCCTGCAGGCCGCGTGCCGGGCCGGGTACGCAGGTTGCGGCACAGGCTCCGGCGGCCCGGACGGCGGCGGCGACAGACCGCATTCTGCCGATCGTTCGTGCTCGGATAAGCAAAGCACCGTCGCCTAAAGTCAAGTGCAGCCGCGCAGGAGATACAACACGAGAAGGATGGGGATGGGGACCCCGAGCAGCCACAACAAGATCCAGCCGATGCGGCCGCTGGCGCGCGCCCGCGAGGGAATACGAAGTCGCATGGTGAAACCTCCACAGCGCGGAACACCCCGCTTCACCAGTGTCCGCAAACGGCGTACCCAAGGACCCGTGCAGCACTGCCCATCGGACCAGCGGCTCTCGGGTAGCGGCCAGGCGCCCCCCTGAAGGCGAGAGTCATGCCATCAGGTGGGCATCACTCCGCGGTGCCCGCGTCGCGCCGAACACGGCTCTGGCAACGGCGACGGAGATCACCACGATAGGTGCGAGGGAGAACGCGGTGTAGAACGCAAGCGCGGCACTACGTCTGGCGCAGCGGTCGTTCGCCCACGCCCTGAAGCCAGCGAGCGGAATCGCGAGTGTGCGCCGGTATCTGCGGAACCAACGCTGCTGGGTCGCCCGCATTGAGCCCACCGCGGCCGATAGAGCTAGCCTCTGCTTGGAGGGGTGGAGCGGCGTCGGCTCAACAACTGCCAAGCGAGGGAGTAGAGCGCACCGTAGCGGGGGCGGATCAGAGCTAGCCCTGCCGCCACGAACACCCCCAGCATGCCTCCGGCTTTCGCGGTGTGCTGCGGCCGTCGCAGCAACAGATAACCGGCCGAGATGGCTACCCCAACTGCAACGAGTGGTAGCGTGCGATGAGCGCGCGCCAGTGCACGGGTGGCGCGCTGCGTCTCGTGCCACCGGAAGCGCAGTCGTTCCTGTCGCTGCGCCACCCGTGCTTCCACCTCCTCGATGCGCTCGCGCAGCGTGGGCGCTCGTGTGTTCATTCCGGGCTCCTGAGCGGTGGTGCATTCGCGAGCCGGCGCAAGGTCGCGGGAAACGTGAGCTCACCTACGGACTGCCTGGCGAGCCAGAACAGCCCGGCCGCCAACAGCAGCGTTCCCCCTACGACGACAGCCAGGGCGAGCGCGAGCGACAAGCCAGTGTCCAGCAGCCATATCAGTACGGCCGCCATCGCTGCGCCCCAGGCGCCCAGCAGCAGCGCTGCGCAAGTCACTGCCAAGACCAGGATGCGCACCAGGCCGGCAAGGGCCTGCCGGCTCTCCAAAGACGCCAGCAGCAGCTGATCGTGGAGCAGACCCTGCAGGTCGTCCCATAGCCTGCCCAAAGCGTGCTCCAGCGGAGGTGGCTCGGCTTGGCGAGGCGATCCGCTTGACCTGACCGAACCGCCCGCGGAAGGCTGGGCGGCGGCATGCATTGCATTGCGCGCTGCATCCATGATGGGGGGCTAACGCATGAGGCGACCGAGCAGGAGCCCCGCGGCCACCGCCATCCCCAGTGCCATGAGCGGCTTCTCGCGCACGTAATCCTGAACGCGCTCGAGCGACTGGTCGCCAGTGGCCTTCCAGACCTGCGAGTTGCCGCGCAGGGACTGCAACGCGCTGTCTGCTTTTTGCGCGACACGATCCACCGCCTGATGCGCGGAGCTGGCAATGCGATTGACGGTTTCGGACGTCGACTGCTCCTGGCCGTCTGGCCTCGCGGCGTCGGCGACTGTTTCGTTGTCTACGGTGCTGTGCATGGTGAGTCTCCTCTCGAATGTGCGCGCGCTGCGCGCGGTGTCAATCTGCGGTGCAAAGCTCATGCCGCGCGGTCCGCCGTCGGTGCGCGAGCGGCTCGTGGGAGACCGCACGGTAACGGTGACGCCCAGCTCGTATGCGGCTGCATCGTGTAGCCATTACGCACACCGGGTAATCGCTACCGATGCACCGCGCGTGTTGGGGGCCAATCGCGCGAGAGCTCGGGCGGCACACCGATTGCGGCGCTTCTTTCGACCAGTTCCGCTTCCGGAATGTCGCGCGAGCGAGCTGTGCACTGCAGTGCTTGCCGGCAATGGATGCGAAGAGGCTGGCCCAGTCAACCCAGCAGCAACATGAAGGAGAAGACATGAACCAGAGAAACGATTTCAAGCCCACCCCTGGCGAGCGCGATCGCAACATTCGGGGCAGCGTAACCGGCCAGGATCTCGACCCGGATCGATACAACGACGATCGCAGCGGCCCGGGCCCACGCCTGCTGACGGCGAGCACGCTGGAAGGCGACGACGTGGTCAACGGCGTGGGCGAGGATCTCGGCAAGATCGAAGAGATCATGCTGGATGTGCCGCAGGGCCGCATTGCGTATGCCGTGCTGTCCTTCGGTGGCTTCCTGGGCATCGGAAACCGCTTGTTTGCCATCCCCTGGCAGGCTCTGAAGCTCGATCCGGTCAATCATCGCTTCATTCTCGACGTCCCGCGCGAGCGCTTGGACAACGCGCCGGGCTTCGACAAGGATCGCTGGCCGGACTGGGCCGACATGAGTTGGGCGGCCAGCATTCACGAGTACTACGACACCAAGCCATACTGGCAGTAGGCTCGGGTTATCGCCCACGAAACGGGGAGCCTCGGCTCCCCGTTTTGCCTCGAGCGTGGCCGCTAAGACCCGCAGGTGCAGGTCTTCCGGCGCAGCCCTAGCTTTGCAGCCGCCGCCGGCTATCCCGATCACTCCCAGAACACCAACCTACAGCATCGCCAGGGCTGTCGGCGCGCTTTCTCGTGCGCATCACTGGCCGGCGCATGCGATCATGGCATACTAGAGCTCGACAAGGAGGGCGCGATGCAAGATCACAACGACAGTCTCGCCGCGCCCTCGTCCCGCGACTCGTTGGCAGGATCAGAGATGTCTGCGTCCAGCTCACGCTGTGTCTGGCCTCAGGTCGGGACATTCGTTCTGCTGGCGATCGCGGCGCTGTACTTCGCGCGCCCGCTGCTGTTGCCGCTCGTCCTGGCGGTTCTATTCAATCTGCTGTTGTCTCCTGGGGTGGGCGCGCTCAGGCGCATCGGGCTGCCGCTGCCGCTCGGCGCCGCTGTGGTGCTGCTCTGCGCGCTCTCGGCGCTTGGCGTGGGCGCATGGCAGCTCGCCAAGCCCGCTTCCGACTGGATCGAGCGCGCGCCCCGCTCGCTCCAACAGATTCAGGACAAGATCCGCCCGCTCAAGCGGTCCGTAGAGCAGGTTCAGAAAGCTACCGAGCAGATGGAGCAAGCGGCGCAAGTCGCCGTCGCCCGGCCGGATCGAGAGGTCAGAGTGAAGGGCGATAGCCTGCTGGAGCAGCTGATGGCACACGCGCAGGAGATCGCCGTTGCGGCCTTCACGATGCTCGTGCTGCTGTACTTCCTGATGGCTTCGGATGGCTTCTTTCTGCGCAAAGCCGTGCGCGTGTTCCCGCGCTTGAGAGACAAGATCCGCGCTGTGGAGATCGGACGCACCATCGAGCGAGAGATCGGCAGGTATTTCCTGACCTACAGCCTGATCAACGTCGGTGTCGGCGCCATTGTGGCTGCAGCCATGTATGCGTTGAGCATGCCGAATCCGATTCTGTGGGGGGTCATGGTGGCTGTGCTGAACTTCGTGCCCTACCTGGGACCGGTGATCTCGCTTACCGTGATCGGCGTAGTCAGCCTCCTGACCTTCGACACGCTCCGGGAGGCGGTCTGGCCGCCCCTGGTCTATCTCATCATCGAGGGCATCGAAGGCAACGTGGTGCAGACGCTGGCCTTCGGCCGAAGCCTCGCGCTCAACCCGGTCGCGATTTTCGTTGCACTCTTGTTCTGGGGATGGCTGTGGGGTGCCGCTGGAATCCTGCTCGCCGTGCCGGTACTCGTGGCCGTGAAGGTGGCATGCACCCACATCGATTCCCTCAAGCCGATCGCGGAGTTTCTCGACCGAAACTAGTTGGGGCAGCCCGCGTGGACTGCCCCTTCACACAAGGCAGGTGCGCTCAGCCCTTGCCGACGGCGAGTCGACTCTCGACGTCGAGCACGCCGTCGATGTCGCGTGCAGTTGCCACTGCGCGGTCGATCTGGCCTTGATCCGGCACCATTCCGCTCAGGATGACACGGCCCCCGCTGGTTTCCACCGAGATGTCGGTGCCGTTGACGTTCTCCGCCGCAAGAAGCGCAGCCTTCACCTTCGCACTGATCGTGGCGTCGTCAATCTTTTGACCGACGGTGGGCTCGGCGCGGGATGTGTCCGCCGGAGCCTGCGAGTAGGGCATCGTGGATGGGGACTGATCGCACGCCGCCAAACCGACACAGCCTACTATCGCCACAGCGAGAATCTGGTTTCGCATCATTCTCTCCTTCAGAGGTTGGGACGCCTCAGCTTTGATTGCCGCTGGAGCGGCCCGGTTGTCGCGGTCCCCGTCACGTCCCGCGTCGGATCTGTTCACTCTCCTTACGGATCGATCCCGGGTTTGACGAACGTCCAGCAACGGGCGTGCCGCGGCCGGTGAATCCTGGGTGAATCCTGTAAGACAAACCCGAGCCGGTCATTCCCGCGCATCGATCGCCAGGTCGCAGGCCGAAGACAGGCAGCGCTATCGCGCGCGTCGGGTGGCGACGCATCAGATCGGATACCCCAATCCGAGGCAACGCGTACTCGCTCGGCCTGGGAAAGGAGAGCGGGCGCCGCTTGGGCGCCCGCTCGGTGCCTGCGTGGCGTTACATCCGGCCGTACTTCTCCTTGGCCTTTTCGATGCAGCGCTCGCGCTCGGGCGACAGCAATGGCGCACATTCCTGCAGCGCGACCCGGTAGTGCACATCATCTTCGCGCGCGCTGCCGTCTTTTACCGGCTCGTCGGACCGGCTTTCCGGGGTGCCTTGGGACTGCTCGTTCGACGGCACCCTCGTGGTGTCCCGAGGCTCGGTCTGAACGGCAGATGGCGTGCTGTCCGTAGGCGCGACCTCGGCGGCATAGGCGGCGAATGTCAGGCTCAGCCCAAGCGCCGCGGCTGAAATGGCGTGCATGGTGGTTGACATGAGACTCACTCCTGTGTCGATTGGGTAGTGTCGAGCGCTCAGTGCGATCGGTCGCGTTTGTCGCTCGCTCCAGAGGCGTAGGTGTCACCTTGCCGGTCCGCCCAGTCCCGGAGCTGCTTCTCTGCCTCTTCCTTCGAGATGCCGTACTGCTCCTGGATCTTGCCGGCGAGTTGATCACGATTGCCCGCGAGCTGGTCGAGCTGATCGTCGGTGAGCTTGCCCCACTTCTCCTTCACCTTGCCTTTGAATTGCTTCCAGTTACCTTCAATTTGATCCCAGTTCATTACCGGACTCCTTGGCTGATTGGTTTCAGCGGCATCAGTGCCGCCAATCTGATGAGGGGCAAGCGGCATGCCGCGGTGTCTCACCGGGCTGTCTGCCGGCGGCCGCGTGATCGTGTAGAAAGGAAAGGTTAGCCGTGCAAATCCTGGAAAATGAGGGGGCGGGAAGACCTGCGCGGTCGACTGCTTTGGTCAGGCAACTGGGCTAGCCGGGCTAGCCCGGAGGTGCGCCACCAGAAGACCTGGAAGTGCGCCGCGAAGCCGCTTTGGCATCAGCCGGCTGCCCCCGGCTTTGCCGAGGGATGCTGGCCAGTCAGCTGCGCGGCGCTTCCACCTTGTTGAGCAGCGCTTTCAGCACGACGTCGGTGCTCTGCCCCTCGATCTCCAGCTCAGGGGCCAGGGTCATGCGATGGCGCAGGGCAGGCAGGGCGACGGCCTTCACGTCGTCTGGCGTGACGAAGTCGCGGCCGTCGATGAGCGCGTGGGCACGGGCGGCGCGCACCAGCGCGATGCCGCCACGCGGGCTAGCGCCGGCGGTCACGCCCGGCCAACTCCGCGTGGCCCGGGTGATGCGCACGGCGTAGTCGGACACGCGCTCGTCCACCATGAGCGAGGCGACGAAGCGCTGCAGTGCCAGCACCGCCTGCGGCTTGATGATGGTCGCCACGCTGTCCACGTTGAGCCGGTCGCCCACCTGATTGGCCGTGACCTGCCGCACCATGGCGTGCTCGTCCTCCTGAGACGGGAAGTCGATGCGGATCTTGAGCAGGAAGCGGTCGAGCTGCGCCTCGGGTAATGCGTAGGTGCCCTCCTGCTCGATCGGGTTCTGGGTGGCGAGCACCATGAACGGCGGCTGCAGCGGGTGCGGTGTGCCCTCGATGGTGACCTGGCTCTCCTGCATGACCTCGAGCAGCGCAGCTTGCGTCTTGGCCGGTGCGCGGTTGATCTCGTCGGCCAGCAGCAGGTTGGCGAATACCGGGCCCTTGCGCGTAGTGAACTCGCGCGTAGCCTGATCGTAGAGCGTGTGGCCGGTGACGTCGGCGGGCATGAGGTCAGGCGTGAACTGGATGCGCGCGAAGCGCCCGTCGAAGGTCTTGGCGAGTGCTCGCACCAGCAGTGTCTTGCCCAGGCCGGGCACGCCCTCCACCAGCACGTGCCCGCCGGACAGCAGCGCGATCAGCACCTGGTCGATGATCTCGCACTGACCGATGAGGGCTTTGGCCACTTCGGCGCGGATGGCGCTGGCGGCGCGTAAGGCCTGGGCGGCAAAGTCGGGGGTAGTGGGTTCGTTCATGAGCGATCCTTGACAGGCCGCTGGAGCCGGCGGCGGAAGCTCGCCAGCGTACGCACGGCAGTGGAGAAGTCGTTGGGTGTATCGGCGCGCGCGGAGAACGCTTGCGCTAGATCGCGTGGTCTGACGCCGGTCATGCGCGCGGCCTCGCGCAGACGTGCTGCCTCGTCCAGGCCCTGCGCATGCGGAGCGCGCCGGTTGAACAACTCGACGCATTCCGAGCGCAGCAGGTCGAGCAGGCGCGCGAGATCGCGCTGGTCGAGGTAGAAGCGCCCGACCGCGCGGATGTGCTCCAGCAGGCTCTTGCGGTCCGGCGCGGGCGAGGGGGACAACGGCCCGAAGCGCGGAATGACACGCCACAGCCACGCCAGCAGGAACACAGCGAGTGCCCCCAGCACCGCGGGCGCGTGCTGGGCGAGCCAGCCCATCAGCGACGGCGACTCCAGATGACGGATCAGGAACAGCTCGCCCGGCTGGGCGGCGTCGGTGATCTGCGCCAGCAATTCGGCGTGATCGAGACGGCCGATCTCGCGGTTGCTGAAAGGGCGCAGCGTCGAGAACACGGTGATATCGCCCTCGCCCCAGGCGAACTGCAGAATGCGCACTCCGCCGCGCGACGAGAAGCGCCAGGCGTCGGCGTCCTCGTCGAGATCGACCAGCTCAGGAGAAGGCAACAGATCGGCGCGCAAGTCCACCCCGTCGGGCATCGGAATCCGGTCGATGCCAGGCGCGGGGGGGTTGTCTTCACCGTCCGGTCCATGCCAGCGGGCCTCGACGTTGATCTCTTGCAGCAGCACGTCGCGCGGCAACTCGCGCTCGACGCCGATGATCAGATGCCCACCGTCGCGCTCGACCCAGGAGAGCAGCGAGCGCGCGCCAGGAGGATCGAGCTCTGTGCGGTCGGCGGCCAGAATCACTGTCGCGCCGGGCGGCAGCGCGCCGAGCTTGCGCAAGTCGGCCTTCTGCTGCACCTTGAACCCCAAGCGCTCGAGCAGCAGGCGTGCGGCGAAGAAGGGATTGACGCGTGCCTCGCCGCTGTACCCCACCCACACGCGCTCCGGACCGAAGCCGAAGTTGTGGGAGAACCACCAGCCACCCAGCCCGAGGAGCCCGCCCACCAGCGCGAGGATGATGGCGCGGTTGCTCATACGGCCGTCCCCGGGCTCCGGGCGGTGAAGTGGGCACGCCAGTCGCCGCAGAGCGCCTCGACCTCGGCGCGCGGCACCTCCCGTCGCGCATAGGCGAGGCGCTGCCAGGTCGCCAGCAGGCGTGCGAAGTAGGCCACCGAGGCATCGGGAATGCGCTTGCGGCTTTTGCGCAGACAATCGTCCTCGGTGTCGCCGCTCGCCAGCTCCACGCCGTCGCGGTGCAGGAGGGTGACGAGCGCGCCTCGGTAGAGCAGCGAGAGCGCCTTGAGCAGCTCGCCCGAACGTGCCAGCTCGAGCGCGGCTGCCGCAACATCGTCAGGCAAGCTTGCCGGGCGGACGTCCAGGCCGAACAGCGTGTCCGGCGCAACGTAGGAGGTGCGCTCGCGCGCGACCAGGTCGAACCGGCGCAACAGGAAATACACCAGAAACACGACGGCGAGCCCGATCGCGGCGTAGGCGAGGATGCGCAAGAACTGGGCAAGGGCCTCGATGAAGGTGGCCCAGCCGGGCGACTCGGCGGGCTTGGGTGGCTTCTTTGGTTCGGGCTTGCCCAGGTGCTGCAGCCTGGTGCGCTCGCGGTACTCCTGGAACTCCGGGCGCGTGAGCACTTCCTTGATCTCGCGCGCCGCGCGACGCTGGGAAGGCGGCACTGGCGGTGCGGCAGGTTGCGCCTGTATCTCGGCCGCGGTCTCGCCCCCTTGTTCGGGCATCTCCTGCGCGTGGCCGTCGGGCTGGACCGAGATGGCAGCCAGGCCCGCCAGCATCAGCCCCAGCGCCGCGGCCTTTGCGAGGTCGACACCACGCGAGGCAGCCTGCGCGCGCTCGCCCATCCGGCGCAGCGCGACCTCCAGATCCCAGCCCTCGAGCGCTGTGCGACGGTTCAGATACAGCGCGAACCCGCCCGCGACGTAGAAGGGCTCCACGATCGCTATGGCGGTGAACGCCATCGCGGCGAGCACGACGCGCTGCGCGTCCTGGTTGCTCCACGTCAGCAGCTCGAAGAGCTCGAACTCGTCGGCCTGCAGGACCGGTGCGAGGAGATCGAACAGCGCGACGCCGGACAGCGCCAGCACGATCTCGAAATGGAGGCACGCGATGGTGAGCCACACGGCGTGGCTCGATGTGCGGCGCTGCAGTTGGCGGCGCCGCTGGCGTGCGGCCGCTCCGGTCTGCCGCTCGAGCTGCCATACCGGTAGATTGAACGAGCGGGCGAGAAAAAATCGGTACCACGTCAGCGACGCGACGAGTCCGGGGGTGATTGCGCGTGGCAGCGCCCGAAGGGTCTCGCGCAACCGCGGGAGGTCGCCGAACACGCCCGCGGCCAGCACGTGCAGCACGATGCGGTCGAGCGCCGGCTTGAGCCACCACACCAGCAGAATCGCCCAAGGCGGAGGCAGGACCAGCAGCGCCAGCGTGCATAGCGGCACGAATACTACGAGCCAGGCCGCATACACCGGGCGCGCCCAGGTGCGCACCATCGCAAAGCCCAGGTCGATGGCTTCCCACGGGTTGCGCATGCGCAGTTGCACGGCCAGCCGGTCAAGCCGCACGGGCGCGCCCCATGAAACCGAAGTAGGCCAGTGTCACCAGCCAGAGCACGCCCCCCACGGTGTACTTCACCGACGGCGGGATCTCCGTTCGCGGCGACCAGAACGCCTCGATCGCCGCCGCCAGCACCAGCATGCAGGCCGCGCCGATCACCAGGGGGAGCGCCTCGCGCGCAGCCAGGCGCAGCGCATCCGTGCGTCGCAACCGCCCGGGCGCCACCAACCCATACCCCAGCCGCAGGCCGGCTGCCCCACACAGAGCAACAGCGGACAGCTCGAAGGCGCTGTGCCCCGAGACGAAAGAGAAGAAGTTGGTGGCAAAACCCGCGTACACCAGATATCCCATCACCGTACCGATGTACAGGCCGTTGAACAGCAGGTAGAACAGCGCCCCCAGCCCGAACAGCATGCCGCCGGCGAAGGTCTGGAAGCCGATGCGCACGTTGTTCCAGATGTAGAAGCCGAACATTACTGCGTCATCGCCTGCCTCGCGCTTGCGCCCCAGCTTCTGGGCCTCGTCCCCGTACATCTCACCGAAGCTCTCCACCTGGTCCGGCGGGATGATGACATAGGCGAAGTCCGGATAGCGCTGCAGGGCCCCGGTCAGCACCAGCAGCGGGCCGAAGAACAGCAGGCAAGCGACCAGGACGAAAGGCAGCTGAGCCCGCACGGCGCTGGGGAAGCCGCGCAGGAGGAACGCGGCGACCTGCGACCGCGCGTTGCCGTGCGCCCCGTAGAGGCGCTGATGGCCGGCCAGCGCCAGCCGGCTCAGGCGCTCGATCAGCTCCGCGCTGTACTGGCGGTCGCGCGCCAGCGCGAGGTGCTGGCACAGCTCACGATAACGCGCCGGCACCTCGCTTGCGACGATGGCTGGCTGGGGCGCCGGGCCGCGCCGGGTGCGCAGTGCCCGGCTCTCCTCCAGCCAGCGGGAGAACTGCTCCCAGCGGGCGGCATGGGCGGCCTCGAAGTCTTGCTGTTTCACGCGCGGCGCCCCACCAGGTGGTTGGCGATGGCGATGAGCTGCTGCAGTGCCGCCGCACCGTGGCGTCCGGCGGTCAGATGCGGGACGAGTGCGGCCAGTTCTTCCGCCCGCTCTGCGGTGAGGCTGGTCGAGCGGGTGGCTAGATCGAGCACGGCACGCTGTTCGGACAGCGGCAGCGGCGTGGGGGGCGGCACCGGCGCCGCGTGCGGTACTGCCGCGTGCTGCGCCGCCGCCTCGCGATAGACCACCACGGTACCTGCGGCGATATCGCCCAGGCGCTTGAAGTCCCGGCTCATCAGCATCGACAGCAAACCGAAGCCGTACAGGAAAGGCATGAAGTCGACCGCGCGCAGTAGATTACGCGTAAGCGACGCCGGCAGGCCTACCGGTGTGCCATCGTCATGCAGCACGACCAGCCCCAGCGAGCGCTTGCCGGGGGTGGCGCCCGCGAACCAGACTTCGAACACGGTGGGATACAGCCACTCCAGCGCGAACCAGATGATCAGCATCAGTCCGAAGCCGAACTTGCCGAGGATGCCCAGCGCCGTGCCCAGCGCGGCGACGGCGACCACACGCACCACCAGGTCGATCAGCCAGGCCAGCGCGCGTGCGGCTGGGCCGGCCAGGCGCAGGCTGAGCTCGATGCCTTCAGGAGTGGGAACGTCGCGGGCGGTGTCGAGCATAAGGGACGGCAGGAAGCATCACCTGTGCCGGGAAAACACCGGGGAGTCGATCACGCGGGGCCAGCTTCCGTGAAGATGTCGCGGTAGCCCGCGTACATCGATCCCATGATCACCGGCCCGAGCACCAGCCAGCCCAGCAGGATCGGCAGCGTGGCGATGATGGCGGCGAAGAAGGCGATCACCCCGTAGACGAGGAATGGAACCACATTCTTGAGGCAACCGAAGAAGCTGGCCTTGAACGCATCGACCGGCCTGACGTCGTGCAACATGACCAACGGCGCGGCGAACCAGACGCCCATGAGCAAGGGGATGGACAGCGCGAGCATCACCAGGGAGGCGAGCAGCACAATGCTGATCGCAGCGGCAACGTCGGGCTGCGGCTGCCCGAGGAAAACCGGGACCAGGCTGAAGCCGAATATCAGTCCGACCACGACCAGGATCGCCAGGATCCCGGCCAGATAGAGCAGGCCCACGATGACCAGCGAGCTGGTCTTCTCGCGGAAGCCGACGAACAGGTGCGACACCTCGATTTGGCCGCCGCGCTCGAGCGCTGCGCAGCCCAGCATCACGCCGCCCAGCAGAACCGGCGACAGCACATAGGTGGCGACGAAACCGATGAGCGGCACCCACGAGCAGAGCATCACGATGGCGAGGAAGATGATGAAGATCAGGATCCAGCCGCCCGGGTTGCGCTTGAACAGCTCCCAGCCCGTTACCAGCCACTGCCAGCCATTGCCGGCGGGCACTGTGCGGCCTCCGGGGATGAGGCGAAGCGATGCGGGCGTGGCGGTGACGTCGTCCACCCGGCTTGCGGGCGCGGCGTAGGGATTGGGTTGCTCGGCCATGCATGGATCTCCCTGATGGCGGGTTTCGAAATCCGATCGCGGTGCTCCGGCAGGCGGGCGAGCGAAGAAATCCGTGACTGAGCGTCATCCCCGCGAAGGTGGGGATCCACGAGTGTTTGAACGGCCCGGGTTCCCGCTGGACCCCGCCTTAGACCGGATCGGGCGGGAACGACATTCCAACAGTCGGTCAAACGCTCCCCTTACCGATTCGGGGAAGCCGGAACTGAGCGGGCAGGATCAACAGGATCTGGCCCTGGGAGGTTGGCACTGACTGCGCAAGCGCGCCACTCCTGTGAATCGCGTTTCGAGTATTTGCGATGCTAGAGGATGCGCGCGCTGCAGGCAATCTCCGCAAGGTTGCAGCCGCCGCGGCCCTCGGTTAGTTTAGTGGGGACAACCTGCAAGGGAGGAGTGAATGCGTCTGGTGGGACGGAGGAAGGCTGCGGCTGCCCTGGCGGCGAGCGTATGCGTGGCTGCCGTGTGTGCGGCTGCGGCGACCGGGGACCTCGATCCCGCCGCCCTGTCTGCCGGGGCCTTCACCATCGCCCGCTTCGACGCCGAAGCCTTTTCCGAGCCGGCGCCGGTCCTCGACTACAAGCAGACGCAGCGCTTCCTGCGTGGCCGCCACCACTTCAACCAGAACTGGGTGCAGTTCCCCTCGCTCGGCGGCGATTGGGGGCTGGGCCCCACGTTCATCACCGACCGCTGCACCGGCTGTCACGTGAAGGCCGGGCGCGGGCGTGTGCCGGGTGCGGCCGACGAAGCGCCCGTCGCTCTGCTGGTCCGCATCAGTGTCCCGGGCGAGGATGCGCATGGCGGACCCAAGCCGCACCCGCACTATGGCGACCAGATCCAGAACCAGGGCCTGATGGGCCAGGGCCGCGACGCAACCTTCCTGGGTGAGCGCGTGCCGCCGGAGGCCGATGTGTTCATCGAGTGGGAGGAGCGCACCGTTACCTTGGCGGACGGCGAGACGGTGACATTGCGCAAGCCGAAGCTGCGCTGGGACAAGCTATGGTTCGGGCCGCTCGGCGAGGACAGCATGATCTCGTTGCGTCTGGCGCAGCCCGTGTTCGGCCTGGGCTTGCTGGAGGCCGTGTCCGAGGAAACCATTCTCGCGCTCGCCGAGCAGCAGAAGGCACGGGGCTTCAACGGGCGTCCCAACTACGTGCGGGACGACATCAGCCAGGGCACTGCCCTGGGCCGCTTCGGCTGGAAGGCCAACCAGCCCAGCGTCAAGCAGCAGATCGCCGCCGCGTTTGCGGGCGACCTGGGTGTGACCTCATCGCTGTACCCGGCCATGAACTGTCCAGGCCCGCAAGTGGATTGCGCCGCCCAACCGCCTGGCAATCAGCCGGAGCTGATCGACAGCGACTGGGAGGAGCTCGAGTTCTGGACCTTGCTGCTCGCAGTCCCGGCCCGGCGCAACGTGGCGGATCCCGAAGTCCAGCGCGGCGAGAGGTTGTTCGAGCAGGCGCAATGTGCGGTCTGCCACGTGCCGCAGATGAAGACCGCCGCGTCCTTCCCGAAGTTCAAGCCGCTCGCCAACCAGACCTTCCGTGCCTACACCGATCTGCTGCTGCATGACATGGGTGAAGGCCTGGCCGACCACCGGCCCGAGTTCAAAGCTGAGGGGCGCGATTGGCGCACACAGCCCCTGTGGGGTCTGGGCCTGGCGAAGACGGTGAACGGCAGCACCGACATGCTGCACGACGGCCGCGCGCGTAACGCCACCGAGGCGATCCTCTGGCACGGTGGCGAGGCACAGGTCTCGCGCGATGCCTTCGTGCAGATGCCGAAGGCCGATCGGGAGGCGTTGTTGAGGTTTCTGGATTCGATCTAGGGAGAAAGCGCAAGGAGCGGGGAGTGACAAGCGAGGTGCGACAACATTTGGAACCCTCTCCGATTGCGGGAGAGGGCAGGGTGAGGGGGGGCGCCCAACGGCGCCTGCGCAGCTCGATCCTCTCCCTGTCGATTGGAGCCGCGTTTGCAGCGTCCATCGCCGCAGTGGCCGACAGCCTTCGTCCAACCGATCCTGCTGCGCTCACGGGCGGTGCGTTGACCGTTGCACGCTTCGACCGCGAGGCCTATCTGCAACCGGCGCCAGGGCTGAACCGCACGCAGATGCAGGCGTTCCAGATGGGGCGCCATCACTTCGACAAGAAATGGGCCTCGATCAGCTCGCTGCAGTTCGAGTGGGGGTTGGGACCAACATTCATCGCCAAGAGCTGCGAAGAGTGCCACGCGGGAGGGGGCCGCGGGCGTCCGCCGCCGTCCGCTGCCGAGCAGCTGCAGTCGATGCTCGTGCGCGTCTCCATCCCCGGCGAGGACGCGCACGGCGGGCCGAAGCCGCACCCGAGCTACGGCGACCAGTTCCAGAACTTCGGCCTCAACGGCCCGTTTCCGGACTTTGCCTTTCATACGGCGCCGGTGCCCGGCGAGGCCGCCCTGTACGTCGACTGGGAAGGGGCCAGCGTGGCCCTTGCCGATGGCGAGGCGGTGCCGTTGCGCCGGCCCAGGCTGCGCATCGAGAATCTCGCCTACGGCCCACTGGGCGAGGGTGTCATGACCTCGCTGCGCATCGCGCAGCCCTTGGTAGGGCTCGGGCTGCTGGAGGCGGTGCCCGAGGACACGCTGCTCGCCATCGCCAAGCAGCAGCGCGCGCACGGCATCAACGGGCGGCCCAACTACGTGCGGGACGACATCAACGACCGCACCGCGCTCGGACGCTTCGGCTGGAAGGCGAATCAGCCCAGCATCCGCCAGCAGATCGCCGCCGCCTCGCTCGCCGACATGGGCCTGACCACGCGCATGTACCGGCAGCAGAACTGCCCTCCGGTGCAGCACTTGTGCGTGATCCAGACTCCAGGGAACGATCCCGAAGTGGCCTTCACGGATCTGGACGATCTCGAGCTATGGACACGTGCGCTGGCCGTGCCGGCGCGGCGCAGCCCCGACGATCCGCAAGTCCTGCGCGGTGAGCAGCTGTTCGAGCAGGCGAAGTGCGGCGTGTGCCATGTCCAGACGCTGCGCACCGCCGAGAAGTTTCCCGCGCTCCCGCAGCTCGCGAACCAAGCCTTCCACGCCTACACCGACCTGCTACTGCACGACATGGGCGAGGAGCTTGCCGACGGCCGGCCCGACTTCAAGGCGGGCGGGCGCGACTGGCGCACTCCGCCCCTTTGGGGAATCGGCCTGTCGGCGGGCGTGAACGGCAACACTGCGCTGCTGCACGACGGCCGCGCGCGCAATATCACCGAGGCGATCCTTTGGCATGGCGGCGAGGCTGCGCCGTCGCGTGAGGCATTCCGCAATCTGCCGAAGGCCGATCGCGAGGCGCTGGTCAGGTTCGTCGAATCGATTTGAACTTACGGACCTAACCCAGACCTAACCAGGATAATTCATGACCACCTCTAAAGTAATGCGATTCCCGTAGGGCGGGTTAGCGAAGCGTAACCCGCCGCATGGTTTGGTTTCATCCATTCGGCGCAATGCGCTGCGTTTATTGCGCCCTACGCGTGGGCCAGGCGGGTTCGTGAATGATGCTGGCTAAGCCTGGCTAAGGCGTGGCTAAGCCGGCCTAGCGGAAGGAAGTACCAAACCGGGGAACACAGAGGACGCAGAGGACAGACCTTCACACGGGGGTGCGAAGCAAACTGCGGTAGCAATCCGGCACCCATGCCCACTACACCGCCGGCAACAATCCCGTTTTCCTCCGCGTCCTCCCTGTCCTCCTCGGCGTTCTCTGCGTTCCCCGCGGTAGGGTTTAGCCTTGGCAAAGGCTGTCCGCCGATTGATCACTGCTCATGGAGGAGTCGTCGATGAGACCGAATCGCCACGCATTCCGCATTCGCCCCGGCATGCGCCGGGGCCTGCAAACCGAAGTTCCGCTGCCGACCCGGCTTGTGTCCAACGAGGAGTTTGCGCCCCTGCCGCAGACCGCCGCGCAGCGCGAGGTGGAGGCCCGCATCCTGGCTGCGGCGGGCCGCCTCGCCCCACGGCTCGGGCTCAGTCGGCGGGAGTTCCTGCGCACGAGCGGCGGGATGGCGGCCTCGTTGCTCGCCATGAACGCGGTGTTCGGCCGCTTCTTCGCCGTAACCGAGGTCGAGGCGGCTGAACCGTCGGCGTCGAAGAGCGATCCCTCCTTCATCTTCGACGTGCAGCTGCACTATGTGGGAACCGGGTACGACCCCACCGATGCCGAGGCCGACCGCAAGGGCGCGGTAAGCAAAGGGGCACTGCGGCGGCTGCGCACGCGCGCACAGCAGATGAATCCGGCGCTCGCGTCGGACACCGGCACCATGGCGGACCTCTCGTGGCAGAACTTCATCAAGGAGGTCTTCCTCGACAGCGAGACGGCGATCGGGCTCATCTCGACGCCCCCCGGCCCCTATCCGCAGGAGGCAGTGGTGCCGCCGAAGGAGATGACGCACATCCGCGACGAGATCAACCGTATCACCCAGTCGCGCCGCATGCTTGCCCACGGGCTAGTGACGCCGCAGCTGGGCCGGACCGACCTCGATTTCATGCAGCTGCAGGCGGAGACGCTGAAGGTCGACGCCTGGAAGGCCTATACCGGCTCCTGCCCCAAGGGGTTCGACCGCGGCTGGTTCCTCGACGACGAGAAGATCGCCTACCCGATGCTCGAGCAGGCCCGCAAGCTCGGAGTGCGGCGCCTGTGCGTGCACAAAGGGCTGCCGCTGGGGCCCATCGTCGATTACAACCATCCGCGCGACCTGATCCAGGCGGCGAAGGATTTCCCCGATATCGATTTCCTCGTCTACCACTCCGGGCTGCAGAGCGTGCAGGCGCCCACCCCGTCGGGCGAGGTGCCGTGGACCACCGAGTTCTGCGCGATGAAGAAGAAGGAACCGGGCATACGCAACATCTACATGGAGCTGGGCTCCACTTTCGCGCAGCTCGTGACGACCAACCCGACCGCGTGCGCCCATCTGCTCGGCCAGATGATCGATGCGTTCGGCGCGGACCACGTGTTGTGGGGCACGGACTCGATCTGGTACGGCACGCCGCAGTGGCAGATCGAGGCGTTCCGGCGCTTCGAGATCCCGGACGCGCTCTTAGAGAAGCATCGCTATGCACCGCTCACCCGAGCAGTCAAGGAGCAGATCTTCGGCCTGAACGCAGCACGAATGTTCGGCGTGGACGTCAACGCCAAGCGCAACGAGCTCCCCGCCGACTACCTGAGCCGGATCAAGATGGCCTATCTCGACGAAGGCTCCGCCCCGAGCCATCGCTGGTACGGGTGGGTGACGGCCTGACCGGCCGGGGCGCCGCCTGCGCCCGCGCCGGGCCTCGCTGAGAAGCACGCGGCCGGTCGCGGCCCCCGGGGCCGTGGCGTCCTCTCACGCTGCACGTCGGTGTCGGCCGCCTCGCCGCTTCAGAAGGTGCTTGACCTGGATCAATGTCACAAGGGCGTTATCGAGGATCATGCACATAGATTGCCAGCAAGACTCAGCGGTGGAGCAACCGGCTGCCGGGGGGCGAGAGTGGCAGCGCGAAGCGCTCCAACACCCCCTCTCCCTGGATGGGAGAGGGTTGGGGTGAGGGTGCGCTGGATGCCGTCTGGGGCGGTAGTGTTGCTCGAACCCCTCACCCCCCTCTCCCACAAGGGGAGAGGGAAGCTTCCTCGCATCTCCAGACTTGGCTGAGGTTCCTTGGTGATCGCCATCGATGATTGCGCGCCGTCGCAAGCAGGGCGCGGTTTCCACTAGGAGGAGCCTTGAGTACCCGAATCAATACGCTCGCCAGGGGCGCGCTGGTCCTGGCAATCGTCGCATCTGCACTGACGCTCGCGCCTGCGAGGGGAGAACCCGTTCTGAACGTAGGACTGGTCCCCGGCGAGGACCCGCGCGTCATGGTGAACGACAACCAGGCGCTGCTCGATCACCTGCACCAGTCGCTGCAGATGGACATCAAACCTTTCGTGGCTACCGACTACAACGGCGTCATTGAGGCGCTGCGTGCGAAGAAGCTGGACATCGCGCTGCTCGGCCCCTTCTCCTACGTGCTGGCAACCACGGTCACCGACGTAGAGGCGTTCGCGTTGCTCGAAACCCAGAAGCAGGGGGCCACCTACCGGTCGGTGATCATCGCGCGCAAGGACAGCGGGGTGCGCAGCCTCAAGGACCTCGCCGGCAAGACCTTCGCCTTCGTCGATCCCAGCTCCACCTCGGGTCACCTGTTCCCCAAGGCCGGGCTGATCAAGGCCGGCTACAACCCGGACACCTACTTCTCCCGGGCCATCTTTTCAGGGGGGCACGACGCGAGCGCGGTAGCCGTGCAGAACGGCAAGGTGGACGCTGCTGCCATTGCCGATGCGATCCTCGACATCGCCTACAGCCGCGGCATGCTCAAGCAAGACGAGGTGACAGTGGTGTGGACCTCCGACCCCATCCCCGGTGCGCCGATCGTGTACCGGCGCGACCTCCCCGCGGACCTGAAGGCCAAGATTCGCGCGTCGTTCGCGCAGATCCGCGATATGCCCTGGGGGCCGAAGACCACCATCAAGCGTTGGGTGCCGACCGACGATTCCGCTTATGACGTGGTGCGCGACACCGCGAAGCTGCTCAACCTCGACTTGAAGAAGATGCACTGACCGGGTCGAAGGAATAGGAATCATGGCCGAAAAAGTCTGGGTCTGCGACGACGAGCCCAGCCCCCGCTATCCGGTATGGACGCGAGGCAACGTCGGCGAGGTGTTCATCGAGGCCGTATCGCCGCTCACATGGAGCACGTATGGCCGCCGGGCGTGGGAGCCCGGGTGGCGCGACGCGTTCTGCGAGATGGGCGCGTTCGCACCGGAGGACTTCAGGCCGGCCGGTGAGTGCGAGATCTGCGGCTGCTTCGGCGGGTACGTGTATATCAACATGTCGGTCACCCGCGTGTGGGGGATCCGCATCCCCGGTCTGACCGTGGAAGCGGTCGACAAGTCCCTGTTCGGGGACTATCCGGACGTGCCGCCGTACAGGCCCGACCCGCGCGACGCGAATCCGGCACGCACAGCCGCGGTCAGCACCTGGCTGCAGTCGCTGTTCACCACGGACCCCAAGCCCGTGACCGACGAGGACCGGACGCGCCTCGATGCGGTGATCGCGAAGCGACCGCAACTCGCTGCGCTGCCCGATGCCGGGCTGCTGGAATATTTCCGCTCTCTCACCGCGGAAGGCAGGCGTCAATTCAAGCGGCATGTGCTCAACACTTACGGCGCCAACGTACTGACCAGCGTCATCGCGCAGACGTCCCAGGCGGTGGGTGCCAGCGAGCTTGCCGCGAAGGTGGCTGCCGCCGTAGGGGACGTCGACTCGGCCAGCCAGTCGTTCGAGTTGTGGGAGTTGTCGCGCCAGGCCAGGTCTTCACCGGTGGTTTACACCGCATTCGACCAGGGCGTCGACGGGTTGCTCGAGCGGCTGCGTGCTTCCGGCGACTGGCAGGCGAAGCGCTTCCTCGAGCAGTGGGATGCATTCATCGATCGCTGGGGTTTCATCGGACCGAGCGTGTGGGAGATCCGCTCGCCGACCTACCGCAGCAACCCCGAGATCGCGCTGCGCATGCTCGAGCGTACCCGGCAAGCGCGGGATGCGTCGGCGCCCAGCAACCGTGCGGCGACGCTGATCGCGGAGCGTGAAGCAGCCATCGCGCAGATCGCAGGCCGGCTGGCGGGCAACGCCGAGGCGCAGGGGCAGTTCCTGGCTGCAGCCCGCTCTGCCGGGAACTATCTGGCGGCGCGCGAGCGCAGCAAGCTGCAATGTACGCGCGTAATCGACGAAGCGCGCCAGGCGGCACGCGAACTCGGGCGGCGGCTGGTGGTACACGGGCAGTTGTCGCGCTGGGAGGACGTGCTTCTGGTTACCGACGACGAGGCCGATGCCTTCGTCGTCGACCCGTCCGCACACGCCTCCCTGATCGCCGAACGCGCGGCGCGGCTCGAGATGCTGAAGGGCAAGGAGCCGCCGTTCGTGTTCGAGGGCGAGCCGCTGCCGCTGTCCGCCTTCAAGGACCGCGGCAGCGGTGTCGTCGGCATCGCCGCCGCGGGTACGCAACTGTCCGGAATCGGCGTCTCGCCGGGCCGCTATACCGGTCGCGCCCGCGTCATCACCTCGCTGGACGTGGACAGCGACCTCGAGCCCGGAGAGGTGATCGTCGCGGTCACGACCGACGCGTCGTGGGGTCCACTGTTCCTGGCGGCCGGCGCGGTGGTCGTGGAAACCGGCGCCGCGATCTCGCACGCGGCGATCGTGTCGCGCGAACTGGGCATCCCGGCCGCGGTGTCGGTGACCGGCGCGACGCGGCGCATCCGGGAGGGAGCCACCGTGACCGTCGACGGCAACGCCGGCACGGTAACCGTGCACTAGCCTGGATAAATTCATGAAGACGCCCCCGGAGCGAGCAGTTGCGACCGATGCGGGGGTTCGCGCATCGTGCGA
>Ga0105106_10000391_pt1 | contig 30961 bp, 23 predicted proteins | sample PPLLaktember2015_5_FD_79109 | JGI IMG/M metagenome (GOLD analysis project Ga0105106, IMG submission 79109) | Freshwater sediment microbial communities from Prairie Pothole Lake near Jamestown, North Dakota, USA - PPLs Lake P8 Core (1) Depth... | ecosystem: Environmental > Aquatic > Freshwater >...
ATTGTGGAGAAGATCCACCGGGTGCCCGGAGTCAAAAAGGCGGCACGATTTGAGGAATAGCCAGGTCGTACGATGATCGGACGTGTGCTGGGCATTGACTATGGGAGCCGGCGGGTCGGCTTGGCGTTGAGCGACCCGTTGCGCGTCATTGCGGGTGGTGCCGGCGTGTTGCAGAATTCTCCCGTGCTGATAACCACACTTGCCCGTTTTGTAGACGAAAACCAAGTGGTGGTTGTCGTGGTGGGCATGCCTTACGCGCCCGACGGCGGTTCCGGGAAGAAAGGTGAAGAGGTTGGCCGGTTTATCCGGCAGCTTCAGGAAGCAATAGCGGTCCCGGTCACAACGTGGGATGAGAGCTTCACCACCGTGGAGGCGGGTGCGGCGCTCCGCAACGGCGGAATGAAGAAGAAGCAGCGCCGCCGGAAGGGCGTGCTTGACGAGATGGCGGCGCGTGTGTTGTTGCAGGAGTATCTCGACGCGCACAAAGAATGAACGAAAGAAGCTGTCTTCCAGATAATCCGTAGGCCCCGTCGTTGGCTGAACAACCCGTTGAATCATCCGAGAGCGCCGGTGCACCGCCTCCGGGACGCCTGCAGCGTGCCGCGGCGTGGATTCGTGCCCACAAGTGGAAGACCCTCCTTCTCGCCCTCGCGGCGTTTGTCCTCGTGGAATTGCTCACCCTGCCATACATCGGTATCTTTCGTCTCAAGTCTGAAAACCCCGCCGAAACCGCCCTCATGCGCCAACGTCTTTCCGAGGCCGAAGAGGAGGGCAAGCAGCTAAAGATTGTCAAGCAGTGGGTGCCGCTTTCACGGCTGCCGAAACACCTCGTCAACGCAATCATCGTGGCCGAAGACGGCACGTTTTTCGAACATGGCGGGATAGATTGGTTTGAAGTACAGGAGTCGTTCGAAAAGAACCTTGAAGAAGGAAGGCCAGCGCGCGGCGCCAGCACGATCACCCAGCAACTCGCCAAAAACCTATTCCTTTCGACTTCCAAGGACCCTATCAGGAAGCTGAAAGAGGTGGTCATCACGCTCATGATGGAACAGGTCCTGCCGAAGCAGCGGATCCTCGAGGTCTACCTGAATATCGTGGAGTGGGGGAGAGGGATTTTCGGCATCGGAGCAGCCGCGCGTACGTACTTCGGAAAATCTGCATCTCAGCTGACCATCGACGAGGCCGCTCGTCTTGCCGCAGTGATTCCCAGTCCTCTGCGTCACAGACCGAACAGTGACAGCCGTTACGTCATGCGCCGCAAGGCCATCGTGCTGGGACGCATGTCGTCTCGCCAATGGATTCCGGATTCCACGGAAGACGTCGACGCGCCCGAGATATCGCCCCCGGCGGCACCCGGGGACTCAACGCCGGTTCTTCCGGCGCCGGATACCACAGTGACGGAACAGGGGAGTGAAGATGGATTACCGGGACGTCAATCGCCTGATTGAACAGGGCGAAGGTTTCACAATCGAATTCAAGCGCAAGGTCTCGACACCGGAGAAGATCGCCCGCGCGCTGATCTCGTTCGCGAACACAAAGGGCGGACATATTCTCTTCGGTGTGGACGACAACGGCTCGATCGTCGGTGTGGAGAGCGAGAAGAGTGAAGCCGCGCTCATTCTCGAGGCAGGAACGGTGTTCTGCGAACCGGAAATTCTGCCCGCGATCGACATCGTCCCCTTCAGCGGAAAGGATGTCATCGTAGCGACGGTCATGGAAAGTGCAGACAAGCCGCACTACTTCGCCGGGCCTGGCAACGGATCGCCGGAAAACAGCGAAGGGACCCGCGTGTACATCCGTGTGAACGACAAGACGGTCATGGCGAGCAAGGAGGTCGTCAAGATCCTGCGCAATGAGCGGGCAGATGCCCCGCCGGTGCGGATTGAATTCGGGGAAAACGAGAAGAGGTTGTTCCAATATCTTGACGCACACGAGAGAATCACCGCGAAAGAGTTCAGCAATCTTGTGAACATCTCCGAACACCGGGCCTCGCGGATCCTCGTCGGACTCGTACGCGCCGGTGTGGTGCGTATTCACACGCTTGAACGACCGGATTTCTTCACGCTTGCCTACGACGTCAACAACTCCGCTTCGACTCCTGCCAGATTCTGACCAGTTCAAAAAGCGCGATGCCATATGCCACCGCGGCATTCAGCGATTGCTTCACACCGAACATTGGAATTTCTATCGCCAGGTCGGCTCCTGCGACCACGGCGGGTGAGACCCCGGTGAGCTCGTTCCCGACCACGAGACAGAGCGGGAAGAGATCGGGCGTGATGTCATAGTAGGGGACGCTTCCGGTCGTATGCTCGAGGACACAAATCCTTGCGCCGTGCCGCCGAGCCTCGGCGACCCCTTCGAGAGGATCCCGGAAAAATTTCCAGGGCACAGTGGATGTCGCGCCGAGGGCGGTTTTGTCGATTTCCTTGCGCGGGGGGTGGGGGGTGAAGCCGCAAAGCAGAAGGCTGTCGACGCGGGCGCCGTCAGAGGTCCGGAACACCGAACCGACATTGTACAGAGACCGGATATTGTCCAACATCCCGATGATGGGTAATCGCTCAATTTGAGCGATTTTCGGGGCTGGGACCCGGCGGGCAGAGATCTCTTCGTGAGTCAGCTTGCGCATGGATTGTCCGCATCTCCGTAGAATATAGGGATTTGGGCGTGTCAGTCAAGGAGGGGGCTAAATAGTTGCCATGTATTTCGGATTTACGTATATTTAATTCCTTTGCGGAAGTCTCGGATTGAGCTTGCGGAAGCTTGTGATTGCCATCGACGGCCCGGCGGCGTCCGGAAAAAGCACGACGGCCGGTCTGGTCGCCGAGCGGCTGGGCTATCTCCACATCGACACGGGCGCGATGTACCGGGCGGTGGCGCTCAAGGTGTTGCGGCAGGGCATTGGAGTGCACGAGAGGGAGCGTATTGCGGCGCTGATGCCGGCCACGCATGTGGTGTTGAAATTGAGAAACGGGTCTCTCCGGGTGATGCTTGACGGCGAAGACGTCACCGATGCAATTCGCACGCCGGAGGTCTCAAAAGCTGTAAGTCCCGTCAGCGGCTACCCGGAAGTCCGTCGTGCCATGGTCCGGGAGCAGCGTTTGCTGGGAGCGGAGGGGGGGATCGTTATGGACGGCCGGGACATCGGGACCATCGTGTTTCCGGATGCCGATTTGAAATTCTTCATGGTTGCGGCTCTTGAAGCTCGTGCCCTGCGGCGTCAGAAGGAACTTGCGGTTGCGGGAACTGACCTGCCGCTGGATGCCGTTCTAAAGGATATACAGGAGCGTGATTCCCGGGATGCGGGTCGCGCTGTGTCGCCCCTGCGGCGGGCCGATGATGCAATTGAGATCGACACGTCGGCCATGACCATCGAAGAGCAGGTGCGGCTTGTCCTCGAACAGGTGTCCGCAAAAGCGCAGGAGCGTGAGATTCGATGAAGGTATCCGTCGACCGGAACTCGGGGTTTTGCTGGGGCGTTGTCCGCACGATCGATATCGCCGAAGAGCAGATGCAGGAGAACCGGGAGCTGTACTCGCTCGGCCCCGTGATTCACAACCCTGTGGAAATAGAGCGACTGCGGAAGAAGGGATTGACGCCGGTGACACACGACGAACTCCCGCAGTTGGCGGGCAAGCGTGTGTTGATTCGTGCCCATGGAGAGCCGCCCGAAACGTATGAGCGTGCCAGGGCGCTGGGGATCGCGCTGATCGATTCGACCTGCCCGGTGGTCACCAAGGTGCAGGAGCGGATACACAAGTTTTTCAACGACGGATATCAGATCGTCATCTTCGGCAAGAAAGATCATGCCGAGGTGATCGGGTTGGTCGGTCAGACCGACGGGCAGGCAGTGGTCGTCAAGTCCGCCGCGGAGGTCGAGAAGGTGGATCCGAAGCGGAAGACGGTTTTGTTTTCCCAGACCACGATGGACAAGCCGACGTTCTATGAAATCGCGCGTGTTCTTCGCGAGAAGATTGCCGATGTGGTAGTGGGGACATTCGAGGAATCGGCGATAGATTTTCACGCAAAGGACACGATCTGCGGACAGGTCGCCGGTCGTGACAAGAAGCTGCGGGAGTTCGCGGCTTCCAATGACGTGATGATTTTTGTCGCCGGCCGGAATTCATCGAACGGCAAAGTCCTGTACGATATCTGCCGCCAAGCGAACCCGAGGTCGTACTTTATCGAACAGGAAGATGAATTGCAGCGGGAATGGCTGAGCGGCGCGGCAACGGTCGGTATCAGCGGCGCCACCTCCACACCGCAATGGCTGATGGAACGCGTTCGGCATTTCATAGAAGAAATTGCGTAACGTCATCATTAACTCACTATACCCCATCAATAAATACGTACATCCACAGGATGGCATGACCACACCGCCCGATGACGTCGGTACGTGGAGCACCCGGTGGAATGTCCCGCACTGAGCGGGATGGTATGTTGAACAACAGGAGGATGAATGGCTGACGTAAAAGGCGCGACACGATCATCTCGGTTCGACCGTGACTATAGCGAGGCCGATTACAACGAGATGTTGAAATTGTACGAGGGGACCCTCGGCAAGATCAGCGAAGGCGAGATCGTCAGAGGACGTATCGTCGCCATCGGCGAAAGCGAAGTTTCCGTCGATATTGGATTCAAATCCGAAGGCGTCGTTCCGCTCGCCGAGTTCACGAAACAGGAAGAACTGAAGGTTGGCGAAGAAATTGAAGTATTCCTGGAAAGCGTGGAAAACAAGGATGGCCAGCTGGTGCTGTCACGCAAGCGCGCTGACTTCATGCGTGTGTGGGAGCGGGTCACCAAGGCGTTCACGACGGGCGAAGTGCTGCAGGGCCGTTGCGTCCGCCGTATCAAGGGCGGCATCGTCGTCGACCTCATGGGCATTGATGCATTCCTCCCCGGTTCGCAAATCGACGTGCGCCCCGTTCGTGACTTTGATGTCTTCATCGGCAGGATCATGGATTTCCGCGTGGTGAAGATCAACCACCCGTCCGAAAACGTCGTCGTCAGCCATAAGGTCCTGGTCGAGGAAGAAATGGCAGGCCAGCGCAAGGCCATCATCGAGAGCCTCGAAAAAGGACAGATTTTGGAGGGTTCCGTCAAAGCCATCACCGATTTCGGCGTCTTCGTGGACCTCGGCGGTGTCGACGGCCTCGTGCACATCACGGACCTCTCGTGGGGGCGCATCAATCATCCATCGGAAATCGTCAAGCTGGACCAGACGATTAACATCGTGGTGCTCGATTTCGACCAGGAAAAGAAACGCATCTCGCTGGGCTACAAACAGCTCCAGCCGCACCCCTGGGAAAACATCCAGTCCAAGTATCCAGTCGGCACGAAGGTCACCGGCAAAGTAGTCTCCCTGGCTGACTACGGCGCGTTCGTGGAGATCGAGAAGGGGATCGAGGGTCTGATCCATATTTCCGAAATGAGTTGGACGCAGCATATCAAGCATCCCTCGCAGGTCGTGTCGATGGGGCAGATGGTCGATGCAGTGATCCTTAGCCTCGACAAGGACGCCAAAAAACTGTCGCTCGGCATCAAGCAGCTCGAGCCGGATCCGTGGCTGACACTCATGCAGAAATACCCGGTCGGTTCACGCCACAAGGGCATCGTGCGCAACCTGACCAACTTCGGCGTGTTTGTGGAACTGGAGCAGGGCGTGGACGGCCTCGTGCACATTTCCGACCTGTCGTGGACAAAGAAGGTCCGTCACCCGGGCGAAATCGTGAAGAAGGGCGACGAGATCGACGTGGTGATCCTCGGCGTGGATGTCGATCAACGCCGTATCTCTCTCGGCCACAAGCAGATCGATGACAACCCGTGGGAGAAGTTTGGAGAGAACTACAAGATTGGCACGGAGGTGGAAGGCAAGATCGTTCGCATCATCGAGAAGGGCGTGATCGTGGAGCTTCCTCTCGGTGTGGATGGCTTTGTCCCCATCTCGCAGCTGGCGATGGGACAGATCAAAAACATCGCAGACAAGTTCAAGATCGGCGACCCGCTGCCGTTGCGCGTCGTTGAGTTTGACAAGGACGCGAAGAAGATCGTTCTGTCGGCGGTGGAATTCCTGAAAGGGAAGGAAACGCGCGTTGTGCAGGACTATATGGCCGCGCACAAGCTGCCGACCCACACCGTGGCTGATCTCGCAACGATTACGGGGCAGACCCCGAGCGGGGATACCTCGATTCCGAAAGAGAACTAACCACACCGTTTATTCCAAGGGGGTTGACTGCGGGTGACCGCCGGTTGACCCCCTTTTTGTATATCCTATGGCCCGTGTAGCGCTCCATACTCTTGGCTGCAAGCTCAACTTCGCCGAATCATCCTCCCTTGGTGGGCAGTTCATCGACCGGGGATTCGAGCTTGTCGAGTTGAATGAACCGGCGGATGTCGTACTCCTCAACACATGCAGCGTCACCGGGACGGCCGACCGCGAATGCCGGCAGCTCATCCGCAGGGCGCTGCGGACGTCACCGGGCGCATTCGTCGTCGTGACCGGCTGCTACGCCCAGCTTGCTCCGGAGCAGGTGGCTTCCATCGATGGCGTGGACCTTGTCCTCGGCACAAAAGAAAAATTCACCGTCTTCGATTTTGCGGGCGATTTCCGGAAGAATGCGGCACCGAAAGTGTGCGTGTCTGAAGTCGGAACGGCTGACACCTTCGGTCCCGCCATGTCCACACTGGCCGGCGACCGCACACGCGGCTACCTCAAAGTCCAGGACGGCTGCGACTATCACTGTACATTCTGCACAATCCCGCTTGCCCGCGGGGAAAGCCGGAGTCAATCCGTAACCGAAAGCGTCCGCCAGGCCGGACTACTGGCGGAACGCGGGTTCAAAGAAATCGTCCTCACAGGCGTCAACGTGGGTGACTACGGCCGCAAGCAGGGGGAGTCGCTCCTTCTTCTCCTGCGGGCGATGGTAGGTGTGCCGGGACTCCGGAGAATGCGCATATCCTCCATCGAGCCAAATCTTCTGACCGCGGAACTCCTGGATTTCATTGAGGAACAGGAAGTGCTGTGCAAACATTTTCACATTCCACTGCAAAGCGGATCGGATGCAGTGCTCCGGCGGATGCGGCGAAGATATAACCGGGCTCAATATGCAGATCTCGTGCACCGCGTGCGAACCCGGTTTCCCGAAAGCGGAATCGGCGCCGACGTGATCGTGGGATTTCCCGGGGAGACCGGGGAGGAGTTCCGGGATACATACAAATTCCTCGCCGATCTTCCGTTGTCATATCTTCATGTCTTCACGTATTCCGAGCGGCCTCACACCCCGGCGGCGACACTCCCGGGTACGGTGACGGCGAACGAGCGGTCATCCAGAAACGCCATGCTGCGCGGGCTCAGCGAGCGGAAGCGGATGGCATGGTGCAGGGATATGGTGGGAAAGAGCGTCACGGTGCTGACGGAGAGCACGGTGGAAAATCGCCGGAGGTTCGGCTTTACCGGCTCGTTCCTGCGCGTCGGGGTGGACGAACACGCTGCGCCCGAAAACACCCTGGTGTGGGTCAAGCTCACCGCTGCACACGATGAACGGTGCTACGGGACAGTGCAGGAGATCACTGGGTGAAGATCACGGCAGTACAGAACGGAAGTGTGGCCGGGGACGCAGGAATCCTTGCGGGTGATGAACTGCTCGCAATCAACCAGGAGCCCATGCGAGACATTCTGGACTACCGGTTCTATGAAGGTGATGAAAACGTTCTGCTGCGGATCGCACGGGACGGGACAATCGTCGAGTTTGACATTGAAAAGGACGATCAGGAACCTCTCGGTCTCGAATTTGAGGAGATGAAGTTCCTCTCCTGCGGTAACGACTGTATTTTCTGCTTTGTCGATCAGAATCCGGGGGGGCTCCGAAAAGAACTTTATTTCCGTGACGGCGATTACCGGCTTTCGTTCATGTACGGCAACTACACCACGATGACCAATGCGGGGCCTGCAATCCTCCGCCGGATCATCCACCAGCGCCTTTCGCCACAGTATATTTCCGTCCATGCAACCGACTATGAGGTCCGGAAACGGCTCATGGGGATCACCAAGGACGATCGGATCCTTGAGAAGATCGGTCTCCTGCATGATAACGGAATTGAAATGCACACACAGATCGTCCTTTGCCCGGGCATCAATGACGGCGCGGTGTTGGAACGGACTGTGCGGGATCTCTATCGCTTCCGGGAGCACATCATTTCGCTGGCCGTTGTACCCGTAGGGTTGACGAACCACCGGATCAACCTGCCGGCTCTTCGGCGTGTGGACAAACCGTATGCACAGGCTCTCCTGGCCGCTGTTGGTGAATGGCAACATGAATTTCGTGGAGAAACCGGACGGGCCTTTGTGTATCCATCGGACGAGTTTTTTATCACTGCAGGAAGGGCAATCCCGCCTCCGTCGTACTACGACGGTTTTCCCCAAATCGAAAACGGCGTGGGGATGGTAAGGACCTTTGTCACGCAGTTCCGCCGGGCAGCCCCGCATTTCCCTGCACGTCTTCCGCAGCGCAAGCGGCTGATGATGGTAACGGGGAGACTCGCAAGCGACATGATGCGATCGGAGATCCTGCCCCGCCTGGAAATGGTCCGGAATTTCTATGCAGAGCTCAGCGTCACCTCGAACACGCTATTCGGCCCCGATGTCACTGTTTCTGGACTTCTTTCAGGGAAATGCATATATTCTGCTCTGAAGGGGAGGTGCGCAGACGTGGACCTTGTACTCCTCCCGCCGGATATCTTGAACACATCCGGCCTCTTTCTTGATGATATGACCCGGGACCAGCTGGAGGAGCGGTTGCAGGTGCCGGTGATGATATTCCCCGGCCGCTGGGCCGATGTGTTTCGCAGGCTGCTAACCACAGAAAGGAGGCGTCACACCGCGCCGTTGATACGATCTGCACGCAAGAAAGGAACCTCACGATGAAGGTACGACTGCAGTGCGCGGCGGTGCTTCTGTGTGGCTTGGCAGTGTCATCAATGACGGGATTGGCACAGTCCGCCCGCCTCTCTCACGACGAGGTATCACGGGATTTGTTTTCCTCCCTTCCCGAGTTCTCCCCGGCCCCGCAGGTAATGGATGATCAGGGCCCTTCCCGCAAGTCCGTGGGCCTGGCCGCTCTCTATTCCCTGCTTGTTCCCGGTATGGGGGAGTTGTATGCGGAAGGATTCAGCTCCGGGAAGTATTTTCTGATTGCCGAGGGGGGGCTCTGGCTCACCTATGCAGCTTTCGAGATCCACGGGAACGATCTCCGCGATGGTGCGCGCACGTATGCCGCGGCGCGTGCCGGGGTCGTGGCTGGAGGAAAAGACGACCAGTTCTTTGTGGATGTAGGCAATTTCCTCAGCATGGATGAGTACAACGAGAAACGTCTTCGCGACCGGGAGCCGGAGAGGCTCTACAGTGCGGCTTCAGGGGAGCACTGGCGATGGGATGCCGAGGAGTCGCGGCTGACGTACCGTGAGCAACGCATAACGAGCGAACAAATGTACAACAACCGGAAGTTCGTCGCCGCGGCAGTCATCATCAATCATGTCGTGAGTGCCATCAACGCTGCGCGGGCGGCTATTTCGTACAACTCTTCGCTTGAAAATCCCCTCGGGAGTATGGAATTCTCCAGCCGCGTGCTCGGTGGACCCGGGCGTGAACACGGCGTGTTGGTGACCGTGTCGAAAACATTCTAAGCGTTGCTGCCGGCCGCAGAGCCGCTGAGGCGCCTGAGTGGGAGATGAACTATCCTCCGCGTCCCCCGGTGTGCACCTGCGGTTTTTCGTTTTCTTGAGTGGACACCATGCGATGTCTTAAGCTCACCATTGAATACGACGGCACGGACTTCGTGGGTTGGCAGAGCCAGCTGAACGGGCGTGCAGTACAGGATGAGATCATCCGTGTCCTGCATCTGGTGCTCGGCGAGCCGGTGACGCTGATCGGGGCGGGGCGTACCGATTCCGGTGTTCACGCGCGAGGACAGGTGGCCGGGTTCCGGACGGAGAATCGCATCGCACCGGGGAAACTTCATTCCGCTCTGAACGGGCAACTTCCCGACGATATTCGCGTGCACGCGGTAGAAGAAGTGCCCCCGACGTTTCATGCCAGGTTTGGTGCACGACAGCGAGGGTATTCGTATCACATCAGCCTTAAGGCGACGGCATTGGACCGGCGGACGAGCTGGTTCGTGAAATTCCCGCTCGATGTTGAGTTGATGAAGTGCGCGGCCGCGCGGATGCGCGGTACACACGACTTCAGTGCATTTTGCAAGCACGAGGCGGAGGTGGAGAACCGGGTCTGTTCCGTCGTGACCTCGGAGTGGGTTGCTGTCGACAGCCGGTTGATCTATCGTGTTGCCGCAGACCGATTTGTTCACGGGATGGTCCGGGCGATGGTGGGGACGATGGTGGACATCGGCAGGGGTTACACGCCTCTGGAATCCCTGTCAGGAATCTTCGAAGCCCACGCCCGCTCGGCCGCCGGTGGCGCTGCCCCTGCCCGTGGACTCTGTCTCGAAGAGGTGCTATACTAAAAAGGATCCAGGCATTATACCTTGAGTTTAATCCCTGGCATCAATCCCCGCCACATACTCTGACATTTTACCCCAACTTTTTACCCCGACCTTTTGCCCTGAGATAATAGCCTAGCTTCAGGGTCTTCTGGATTCTCTCTTACTCCCCTCGCAAAAACCTTCCTTCCGGTGTATTAACCGGTACAGAAGATCATCCCTTACCGTGGGCAGGGCGAAACCATGGTCTCGAAAATCCTCAGCTGCGCCACGTACGGTGTGAACGCCTTCCTGGTGGAGGTAGAGACCAACCTGGAAAGGCAGATTCCGGGATTTTCCATCGTAGGGTTGCCCGACAATGCTGTCAGGGAGAGCCGCGAGCGCATCCTTGCAGCTGTCCGGAATTGTGGCTTTGAGTTTCCGCTTCGCAAAATCACCGTGAATCTGGCACCCGCCGACATCAGGAAAGAAGGGTGCTCATTTGACCTCCCGATGGCGGTTGGCATACTTGCAGCGACGGGCCAGGTGCTCCCTGCCGTGCTCCCGGACTTCGTCATGGTGGGAGAACTTGCCCTTGATGGCACACTTCGGCCAATACACGGCACACTCCCGATGGCCATGGAGATCCGGAGGCTCGGGATAAAGGGGATGCTCGTACCCCGCGAAAACGGCAAGGAAGCGGCGATGGTCTCCGGGATCTCCGTTTATCCTGTCTCCTCGCTTAAAGAATCCGTGGAGTTTCTCAACGCAGACCACACGAGACTGGCACCTCTGGCGGTTGACGTGGAAAGCCTCTTTGCGCAAGATCAGAGGTACTACGCGGATTTCGCAGACGTGAAGGGACAAGAGAATGTCAAACGTGCACTTGAGGTGGCAGCTGCAGGTGCGCATAATATAATAATGATAGGTCCTCCTGGTTCAGGTAAAACCATGTTGGCAAAACGGCTTCCGAGCATACTCCCACCTCTCACATTCGAGGAGGCTCTTGAGACGACGAAGATACATTCGGTCGCCGGACTTCTCCCTCCAGATACGGCTCTTGTGGCTACCCGACCGTTCCGGTCCCCCCATCACACGATATCCGACGCGGCGCTTGTCGGAGGCGGCGCTGTGCCACGCCCTGGAGAGATTTCCCTCTCTCATCATGGCGTCCTCTTTCTTGACGAGCTCCCGGAGTTCGCCCGAAACGTGCTCGAGGTGCTCCGGCAGCCACTGGAAGACGGAGCAGTCACGATTAGTCGCTCCCGATTGTCGGTGACATACCCTGCGAACTTCATGCTCGTGTGCGCCATGAATCCCTGTCCGTGCGGGCACTATACCGATCCCAACAACAGCTGTAACTGTGGCACGGCGCTGATTCAGAAGTACATGGCCAGGATTTCCGGCCCCCTCATGGACCGGATTGACCTGCATATCGAAGTCCCGGCCGTGAAGTACCGGGACCTTGCGGGCAAGGAAAGTGGCGAACGTTCGTCCAGCATCCGTATCCGAGTCACACGGGCCAGATCAGTACAGGCAGTGAGGTTCGCCGCCCGAAAAGAGCTCTACGCGAATGCCGATATGCTCTCACGTGACATTAGGGAGTTCTGCGCCATCGACGCTACCGGTAAGGAACTTCTCGGCATGGCCATCACGAAACTCGGGCTCTCGGCTCGAGCATACGACCGGATTCTCAAAGTGGGGAGGACAATTGCGGACCTGGCTGGCACCCCTGACATTCGACCTGAACACATCAGCGAAGCAATACAGTATAGGAGCCTGGACAGAAATCTGATCATGTGAAAGTTCCTCGAATCTTTGTTGTCTGTCCCCATCCAGAAGGGCAAAGGATGTGATGTCGCCTCGGCCAGGCCAAAAGTTCCATCGTATGATCGATTCGATAGTGGGAGGGATCTATGCTGTCATTGCTTGACAATTGCCCGTGATGTACCTACCATGTTGTAACTCCAAGCTCTGGTCTGAGAATCTCCAGTCAATTCACGATACCCTCCCTCGTTCCTTGGAGCTAGTTGGTTGCTCACCAACCACTCAATGATGTGTTGACTCAATCGTTTACGCACCGTCGATCGCTCTGCTCGTTTGCTGCCCTCCTCAATCTTATCTTAGCTAGTATGTTTGTGCAAACACTCAAGGCGCAGACTCCCGGTATTTCTGGGGTCAATGCTGCAATCACGCGTATATCAACCGTGCAGGGCTTGTCCAACACTCAGGTGAATGCCATCACTCAAGATAAGCAAGGTTTCATCTGGATTGGCACAGAGTACGGCCTGAACCGATTCGACGGACAGAATTTCACGATCTATACGAGCGATTCCGATGATTCGACGAGCGTGAGCCACAGTCTAGTCTGGTCACTGTTCGTGGATGGCGCAGGAGCGCTTTGGGTCGGAACCCAGCATGGGCTCAACAGGTTCGATCCCGTGTCGAGAAGATTCAAGAGATACTTTCACGACCCTGGCAACGCGACCAGTCTGAGCAATGACGAGGTCAGGTCTTTTTGTGAAGACCGATCAGGGGTGTTTTGGGTTGGCACTGCTCGTGGGTTGAACAGGTTCGAAAGGTCCACTGAAACCTGGACGCGCTTTCTGCCGATTCAGTACGACTCTACGCGGTCGGGGGACAATTTCGTGAATGCGATTCTGGAAGACCGTGAGGGTTCCCTCTGGCTCGGCACGGGGAATTTCCTTACGAGTGGCGGCGGGCTGCACAGGTTTGACAGGAACAAAGAGACGTTCACGCATTATTGGCATTCCTCAGACCCGAAGAGCCTCTCAGGGAACTGGGTTACCTCACTTCTGGAAGATCGATTCGGCACACTCTGGATAACTGCGGACAGCGGCGACGTGAACAAACTCGACAGGGTAGCGGGGAACTTCGCACACCTCCACCTGCCTGATGAAGGATCTGCTAATTTCAATGCCGGTACCCCTTCCATCAAGTCTATCCGTGAAGACAACATGGGGGTACTGTGGATCGCAACTTGGGGTTGGGGACTATTCCGATATGAAAGGCGAGTTGGGACATTCAGCCGGTACACCTATGAAGAGTCCAATCCCACCAGTCTCTCGAGTTCAGCAATCAACACGCTTTACATCGATAGAGCCGGACTCCTCTGGGTCGGGACCGACAGGGGAGGTGTGAATACGATTGCCACCAAGCCTTTCCTGCATCGACACCAGCTCGGGAAGTCTCTTCGCATTGGCAGTCGGGTCGACGGCCTCTTTGCGGACAGCCAGGGATATCTTTGGATCGGGGCCGTTGGAATCGGCCTGTGGCGATTCAATCCTGCGACACAAGGATCCACGCATGTTCTGTCTGATCTCGCGAATGAGATTTGCCAGGACTGGTCGGGCGCATTCTGGATCAGCACGCTTGATGGAGTAGTCAGAGTCGATCCGAAAACGGGTGCTTCTACGGTTGTCTGGAGAGTGCCCATTCGACAAGGTAGCCAAGAGTGGATCTGTCGTATGCTGTTCGATAGCCGTGGCTATCTCTGGATAGGCACCACCGGCTCGCTGTACCGAGTTAGAGATGATATGAAGGAGCGCTCCGTTTTCGTTCACGACCCCCAGAATCAACATAGCATGACTGCTGGACAGATCAGCTCGATCCTTGAGGATCGATCAGGACACATCTGGGTGGGGACAGCAGCAGGGCTGAACAGGTTCGATAGGGAGACGCAATCGTTCACACGATTCATTCATAACGAGACCGATTCTTCAAGCCTTAGCAACGACAATTGGTGTTCGATGCTCGAGGACAGATCCGGCACACTCTGGGTGGGCACCGCCGACGGCCTCAATCGATTTCACGAATCAAGCTTCAATTTCTCGCGGTTCTATCCCAGCGAGCCACCCCAAAGCCGTTCCGTCAGTCGGATGCTGGAGGATGATGGGGGGCGTTTCTGGTATGTGTCGGGATCGGGGATTTCCATGTTCGACCCGGCCACTGAAAAGTTCACCGCCTTCGACGAGGCGGACGGTCTTGAACACGTTGATGTCCTTGGTTGGAGCCTCACTAAACTAGCGAGCGGAGAGTTCGTTTTTGGCACTGCCAATGGTATCCTCGTATTTCACCCGGATAGTGTGAGGCGTTCCTCGAATGTTCCTCCCATCGTTATCACGGGAGTGAGGAAGTTCAACCAGGCCATCCGACTTGCCTCTTCGCCCGAGATTGTCCATGAGATTACTTTCGAGCACTCAGAGAACGTGTTCTCGATTGAATATGCGGCATTGAGTTATGATATGCCCGGATCCAACCAATACGCATACAGGCTTGATGGATTTGACAAAAGCTGGGTTTATTGCGGGAACAAGCGGGAAGCCAGGTACACCAATCTCGATCCGGGAAGGTACACGTTTCGGGTGAAGGGGTCGAATCAGAATGGAGTGTGGAATGAAGAGGGAACGTCCATTGCAGTTATCATAACACCGCCGTGGTGGAAGCGCTGGTGGTTTACGACATTCTTCTGGCTGAGTATTGTCGTCTCTATCGGTGGTAGTATTCGATACATTGAGATGAAAAAACTGAAGAAGAAGATTCAGCGGTTGGAACAACAGCAAGCAATCGTGCAGGAACGAGATCGGACGAGGGACCGAATTGCCAGTGACCTTCACGATGATGTTGCTTCAACGCTGGGAAGCATCGCGCTTTATGCTGAGTCACTCAATCGGGGATTGCGAGACACATCAGAGCCAACGCGCGAGCTTATGCAACGGATAGCTGCTTTATTGATCGAAGCGCAGGACGCGGTGGGTGATATCGTCTGGTCGGTGACGCCGCGCCATGATACGTTGCAGGACTTGCTCTGGCGGATGAAGGACCATGCCTCGGATCTTTGCTCGGCAAACGGGATCGCGTTCTCCATTGACATGCCAAGACACATGGGTGTCATTCCTCTCCCTGAGAGATTGCGCAAGAGCGTCTATCTTATATTCAAGGAAGCGCTCAATAATATCATCAAGCATGCGCAGGCGACGTCGGTCTCGATGCGCGTCGAGATTGTCAATAGCATGTTTGAGATGATGATACAGGATGATGGCGTTGGCTTCATTTCGGACGAAGCAACGCGTACGTCCGGGACAGAGGATCACCCTATCCTCGGGCATGGATTGCGGAACATGGCGACGCGAGCCGAAGAAATGGGGGGTAGCTTGTCAATCATCTCAACCCCTGGCAATGGCACCACGCTGCGCCTCTCGGTTAGCATGACATGAACATGTCATTGCTAACCCGTCCGACTTAGCATACATTACACACAGGATGACACAATCGGCTGGAATACGCGTTGCGATAATTGAAGACCACGACGACTTTCGCGAAGGGCTGTACCATGTTCTGCAAGGGACCGACGGCTTCCGTTGTGTTGGCAGATATGCCTCCCTCGAAGAGGGAGTGTTGAAAATGCCAGCAACGGACGTTGTGTTGCTGGATATTCATCTTCCCGGCAAATCCGGCATTGAAGGCCTTAGCCTTATCAAGCATAAGCATCCAAACGCGCAGGTAATTATGCTGACCGTGTTCGAAGATGACACGAACATCTTTCGGGCAATCCAGGCGGGAGCCGACGGATACCTTTTAAAGAAGACTCCTCCGGCAAGACTCCTGCAAGCCATTGAAGAAGCGGCAGCCGGGGGGATGCCCATGACTCCGTTCGTTGCGCGCCAGGCTGTAGCCATGCTGAAGCGACACGTTCCCTCTGAGATGGCGACCGTGCAATTCACCACTCGTGAATCCGAAATTCTTGCTCTTCTCACCGACGGGCTTAACTACAGTGTGATTGGCGAACGACTCTTCATCAGCCTCGATACAGTCCGCAATCACATCCGGCACATCTACGAAAAGCTGCACGTCCACACGAAAACTGAGGCGGTTGCCAAAGCCATCAAGCATGGAATGGTTTGACCCGTAGAGACGACCTCTCCTTCTCCCCATTCTCACAAAGTCCTCTGTGTTGATTCGCGTTGCTTTCGTGTAATTCGCGGTTCCTCTTCTCTTTCTCCACTCAAAACGACATGCTCATGTCATAGCATCGACCTGGTTGCAGAGATACATTATAGCCTCGCATATCAGTTCAGCTGTTTTTTCACAAAAAACAGGAGTCTCATCATGAAATCGCTGCTCGCAATTGCTGCCTAGTTGCTTGCAGCAACTCTCCCCTCGCAAGCGTTTGCCCAATTCGGCTGGCAATGGCAAAACCCCTTATCGCAAGGTCATTCTCTCTATGAGGTTGAATTCATCAATGCAGATTATGGTTGGGCGGTTGGTGCACATGGAGGAACAACTTGGGTTGCTCAATCAGGAGTTACCTTTATCGGAGAAGAGCGTATTGGTGAAGTTCCAACAGATTATGCGCTTGAGCAGAACTACCCCAACCCGTTTAATCCCAGCACGAAGATCAGTTTCAAGTTACGAGTCTCAGGATTCACGTCTCTTAAAGTGTACGATGAGTTGGGCAGGGAAGTGAGGACGATTGTGAGTGAAGAGTTGAAGGCGGGAAGTTACGAGCCAACGTTTGACGGAACCGGATTCTCCAGTGGCGTCTACTTCTGCCAACTGAAAGCAAGGGATTTTGTAGCGACAAGGAGATTACTTTTGTTGCGCTGAGCTCCTCATCTGTTTATCATTTCTGGGAGGTGTTATGAAAAGCCCTACACTTATGGTTGTCACATTGCTCTTGGTGAGCTTGCATTCCCAAACACATGCCCAGTGGGTGCAAACCTCTGGACTTGGAGGTGGTTCTGTACGTTCTCTTCTCGTGAGTGGAACACGTCTTTTCGTAGGAACCGAGAGCGGAGGCGTGTTTCTTTCCACCAACAACGGCGCAAGCTGGACTGCAGTCAATGCCAGGTTGACGAACACTGATGTCCGTGCTCTGGTCGTGTCGGGATCAAATCTCTTCGCCGGGACTTTTGGCGGCGGCATCTTTCTCTCGACAGACAACGGCGGAGGCTGGACTGCGGTCAACAACGGCTTGACTCTCCTTGATGCTGATGTTCTTGCCGTCTCGGACACAAATCTCTTTGCCGCGACTCTTGGCTATAGCCAGGTCTTTCTTTCGACCAACAATGGCACAAGCTGGACGCGCGTCAGTAATGTGGGTGGTGAGATTACTTCCTTCGCAGTGAGTGGATCAGATCTCTTTGCCGGAGCGATCTTGGTGGGTGGCGGGGCCTATCGCAGCACAGATAACGGCGCTAGTTGGACAGTTGTCAATACAGGCTTGTCAAACCAGAATGTCCTGTCGCTTTCCATGAGTCGGGGATATCTATTTGCCGGGACCTGGGGGAGCGGCGTTTTTCTTTCCACCAACAACGGCACAAGTTGGAGTACTGCAAACTCAGGATTACCTCTAAACGCTTCTGTCTGGTCAATTGCGTTTAGTGGGGGGAATGTCTTTGCGAGCACTGATTCTGGCGGCGTCTTTCTTTCTTCGAACAACGGGACAAACTGGACTTCGGTGAATGCAGGATTAGCAAGTGCTTTTGTGGCCAAGCTTGTCGTGAGCGACACATATCTTTTTGCCGGAACTTATGGCGGCGGCCTCTGGAGACGACCGTTGTCGGAGATGATAACAGATGTTGAGAGCGAGCAGCAGATGCCGACTCAGTTCGCGCTTGAGCAGAACTACCCGAACCCATTTAACCCAAGTACAAAAATCAAATATCAAATTCCAAATACCAACTTCGTGATGCTCAAGGCCTTTGATGTGTTGGGGAGAGAAGTGAGAACGCTCGTGAATGAAGAGATGAAAGCGGGAAGCTATGAGGTGACGTTCGACGCGGAAAACTTGTCAAGCGGTGTTTACTTGTACAGGTTCACAACAAAGGATTTTGTGGCAACAAAGAAGTTACTCGTGCTCCGCTAATCTGCTTGGAGGTAATATGAAGAGTCTCATCTGCTTGGCTCTTTGTTCGGCAATGTCATTCTCTCAAACTTCGATTCACAGCTTTTGGCACAAAGGCTATCAGCGAGACTATATTGTCTTCCTGCCTCACAACTACGACAGCCTAACCAATGTTCCTGTCGTGCTGGTTCTCCATGCATACAGCATCACTGCTCAAAACGAAATGGATGCAACAGCCATGAATACAGTGGCAGATACTGCGGGCTTCATTGCCGTGTATCCCAATGCAGTCGAAACTCATTGGAATAGCGGGATAGGCGATGACCCCGGCTGGCCTACTCCCAATGTAGACGATGTGGGTTTCATTTCCGCTCTAATAGACACATTGTACGCAAACTATAGAATCAACCTCCGCAGGGTTTATACTTGTGGTATGTCGAATGGAGGGTTCATGAGTTACAAACTCGCCTGCCAGCTCAGTTCCCGCATCGGGGCTGCTGCTTCAGTGGCTGGCGCTGTTGCAAATAGCACAGGCGCCAGTTGCGTGCCCGCGAATGAAACGCCTATTCTGCTAATGCACGGTACTCTGGATCCCCTGGTTCCATACAGCGGGACTCCCTATTGGCTCTCCGCAGAGCATGGATTGCAGCACTGGCTGGCATTGAATGGTTGCACGGGTCCGCCTGATACCGTCTTGCTGCCTGATGTGGATACGACAGACGGATGCACAGTCCAGAAGGTTTCCTATGGAGGCTGTTCAGGTAACAGTCAAATGGTCTTCTACAGGATTCTCAATGGAGGTCACCAATGGCCTGGGAGTACCGTTACGTTGCCGCCATTCTTTGGAAACAAGAATAGGGACATAAATGCCAGCGTTGAAATCTGGAATTTCGTGAAGAACTTCACCCGAACGCCGACTTCGGTACGCGGCGATGAGGGAGAACTCCCGGGAAGGCCCTGGTTGATTCAGAACTACCCAAACCCGTTTAACCCGGTGACCAATTTTCAATTCTCAATTGTCAATCGTCAATTAACAATTCTGAGGGTGTTCGATGTGCTTGGCCGCGAAGTCGCGACGCCGTTAAACGAGGTGAAGCAGCCGGGAACGTACACGGTGGAATGGGATGCATCAGGGGTGGCGAGTGGGGTGTACTTTTACAGACTACAATCAGGTCAGTTCTCCGCAGTGCAGAAAATGCTCTTGACGCGGTAGGAATCAGGCAACTTCAGCGTGACAGGGAGCTAGGTTGACGCTCCCGTCAATGATCGCCTCCCCTCGCGTGACAGATGATTCCCTCTGACCAGCTTCCATGCAACGCATGAATCCCATCGGACGAAACCAGAGCTTCTCGGACTTCGGTTGCCTCACTCCCCGTATTTTCATACCTTTAACGCCACACTCTCCTCGAGGAGTTCATGCACAAGGTCACTCTGATCCCCGGCGATGGTATTGGTCCCAGCATCACGGAAGCAGCAGTCCAGGTCATTCAGGCAGCGGGCGTCAGCATCGATTGGGAGAGAGTTGAGGCCGGACTCCCCGCAATAGACAAGTACAAGGATCCGCTTCCGAAAGAGGTGCTTGACTCGATCGGGCGCAACCGAGTCGCGCTGAAGGGGCCATTGACGACCCCCGTGGGATCCGGGTTCCGCAGTGTGAATGTCGCTCTCCGGAAAGAGTTCGATCTCTATGCCAACGTCCGGCCTGCCAGATCGTTCGAAGGAGTTCCCTGCCGTTTTGGAGAAGTTGATATTGTGATCGTCCGTGAGAACACCGAGGAATTCTATGCCGGCATCGAGCACTACATCGACCCCCAGCGGAGTGCGGCGGAGACCATCGGCGTCGTGACCCGGGCGGGTTCGGAGCGAATCGTGAAGTACGCGTACGAATATGCCCGGACTCATAATCGGAAAAAAGTCACCACTGTCCACAAGGCGAATATCCTCAAGTACACCGGCGGTCTCTTCCTGGATGTGTCGCGTCATGTCGGCGCGGCATATCCGGAGATTGTTACGGACGACCGCATCATCGACAACGTGGCGATGCAGATGGTGATGAGGCCACAGCAGTTCGACATCATCGTTACAACAAACCTCTTCGGCGACATTCTTTCCGATCTCGCATCGGGGCTTGTGGGAGGGCTGGGCCTGGCTCCTGGTGCAAACATCGGGTACTCAGCCGCAATTTTTGAGGCGGTTCACGGAAGCGCTCCCGATATTGCGGGGAAGAACATCGCCAATCCGGCCGCCGTCATACTCGCAGGGGTGATGATGCTGAGGCATCTTGCCGAGTTCGCGGCAGCCGATCGAATTGAGCGTTGTGTCCGCGAAGTGATCAGGGAAGGGAAAAAAGTGACGCGGGATTTGAACCCCGAAGCGGGGGTGGGAACAATCGAGATGACTCAGGCCATTGTGGACCGCGTTCAGAAATCGCTGTAGTCGACTATATCACCGAATTCCGCCTTCCTCAGCTGATCCTTCAAACCCGATCTGTCGCCCACGACGACGATTGCCATCCGATCGGGGATCAACCAATGTTGTGCGACCCGGTGAATCCCTTCAAGGGTCAGCGCGGCAAGCCGGTCCAGGTAAGTGCGGTGGTAGTCTCCCGGCAGGTCGTAAGCAAAGATTGCCTGAAGGCGTCCTCCGACCTGTGAAGGGGTTTCAAACGACCGGAGGAAATTCCCGCGCATGCTTTGCTGGGCAAACCTCAATTCCTCCTGTGAGATTCCGTCCTGGACGATCCGTTCCATCTCGTCGATCATCACACGTATCGCCTCCGCAGTGCGCTCAGTATGGAAAGCTCCTCCTTCGACGAATGCGCCCGATAACCGGAATGGAGAAAAGGCGGACCAGGCGCCATAGGTGAGGCCTCGCCGCTCACGCAGTGACAGGTTCAACCGGCTGGTGAATTGACCGCCGAGACAGTAGTTCAACAGCGTCGCTGCGAGATAATCAGGATGGTTCCCCGGCATGGCGATGCAGCCCACGCGCACCTCGGCCTGCGGGGTCGCAGGCCGGTCGATAAGGAATATCTTCCTTCTTTCAACGTCCGGAATGAACGGAATTGCCTGCGAAGCCGGAGCGATGCCCAGCCATTTTCCCAGGTGCCGTTCGCATGTGTCCCGCCACACGGAGATAGATGTATCCCCGGCGGCGATTGCCACAGCGCCGCCAGGCCGGTATCGGTTCTGGAAGAACGCACGGGTATCCGGACGCGCCAATTGTTCGACATCCTCGGGCTCACCCATGACCGGTCTGCCATAAGGATGCCGCCGGCTGAACAGCACGGCGTCGAGTGCCTGTGAAGCCCTCGTGCCCGGCCGGTCATGCATTTGCAGGAGTGATGTTGTTTGTGAGGCACGGAGACGATCCACCTCCTGTTGGGGAAACGCCGCGTTGCAGAGGATGTCTCCGACGACGCTCATTGCATCGTCGAGGTGATGTGTGAGGGTGGTGCAGACAATGGAGGTGGCATCGTGCACCACAGCGACATGCAGGGATGTCCCCAGAAACTCAATGCGCTCCGCCAGGGTATGGATGTCGGAAGAGAGTGTGCCCGCGTCGAGCGATGAACCGGTGAGGTGACCGAGACCGGCTCGGCCGGCTGGATCGTCAATGCTGCCTGCGCGGAGCATCAATCCCACCGAGACGATCGGCAGGGCGTGCATTTCCACTGCCTGGAGGGCCAATCCATTCTCGAGCCGGTCGACATCGACCAGTGGCGGAAATGTGCTCACGATGCCTCCTGCGGGAGGATCTGAAGGACCACCGGTTCAACGCCGAGGAAAGCCGCACTCCTCGTTCGCGCAGTGTCTGCATCCAGAGTCCGGAATCGTTTGTAGTACTCCTGCATGTTGGTCACGGATCCGGTCAGCGTGTGAAACAGCGACAGCAAGTGCATTCTGTCGCGCACGGCGTCGAGGCTCATCACCAGTGCCGCTTCCCTGACATTGAGCGACTTTTCCATCTCGCGCGAGCCTACCGGCCGAGAGATGAGATCCATGATCTGTTCGCGCAACGCAGCGACGAGGCGTTCGACACTCATGCCCTTCCTGGCGGTGGCGGTGATGACGAGCTTGCCATCGCATTCGAGTCCGTGCTGATAGGCGGAAATGGATTGTGCAAGCTGTTGTTCGATGACCAGTGACCTGTGCAGCCGGGAGTTCTTCCCTGCGCCAAGAAGATCCGTTACGACATCAAGAGCAATATCTTCGTTGGAGGCCCAGGGTGCGGTCCGCCACGCCAAATAGACGCGGGGCAGCGTGACGTTGTCGCGCAGAATGATGTCCCTTGCCGGAGCGGGCTGCCAGTCCGGAAAGGCGGGTCTGTCGGGAAGGGGGGTGCCCGGAAGCGCACCGAAGTATTTTTCCACCATCTCCCGTGCCTGCGGCGGGTCGAAGCGGCCACCGATCGTCAGCACTGCGTTCCCCGGTGAGTAATACCGGCGGAAGAACATCCGCAGGTCCTCCAGAGTCATGCGGTCAAGATCATCCATGGTCCCGATCACGGGCCAGCTGTACGGATGGCCTGAGGGGAAAATAGCAGCGGAAATGGTTTCCTGTGCCAATCCGTACGGTTGATTCTCATAGCTTTGGCGCCGTTCGTTCTTTACGACGTCGCGCTGGTTCTGCAGCTTCGATGCGATGAGTGCAGGGATGAGCCAGCCCATGCGATCCGCTTCCAGGTACAGGGCGGTTTCGAGCTGGTTCGGCGGGAGGACTTCATAGTAGTTCGTGCGGTCTTCTGTCGTGGAACCATTCACCTCCGCCCCGATTTCCTGCAAACGACGAAAATGTTCGCCATCTGCGGCGTGTTCGGAGCCCTTGAACATCAGATGCTCGGCGAGGTGTGCCAGGCCGGTGAGTCCCGGCTTCTCGTTCTTCGATCCGGCATGATACATCACTTCCACGGCCACAACGGGGGCGTCGGGGGAATGGTGAAGCAGCACGGTCAGTCCATTGGCGAGACTGTACTGTTCGCAGGGCAGAGCGAATGGATTCATATTCCCGGTCAATATCAGGAATTGCCCGGTGAAAAGCCAAAGCCCATTATTTGATTTTCATTGCCAAGTTCCTATTTTTCTTACGGGGGAAGAGGATGCTGCATATTTGTCAAGGGCAGGAGTTGCATCGCGATGAAGATTGGTGAGTTGACATTCGAGAAGGGAATATTCCTAGCGCCGATGGAGGATGTCACCGATTTGCCGTTCCGTCTGATCTGCAAACGGATGGGTGCGGATCTCATGTACACGGAATTTGTCAACTCCGACGGACTCGTGCGTGGTAACGTGAAAACGGCGAAGAAAATGCGATTCCTTGACGAGGAACGTCCGATCGGCATTCAGATCTACGGCGGCGACGTGGCGGCGATGGAAGGGGCGGCACACATGGCAGAGAGCTGCGCCCCGGATTTGATCGATATCAACTGCGGGTGCTGGGTCAGGGATGTAGCGATGCGCGGGGCGGGCGCAGGCCTTCTGCGCGATCTCCCCCGGATGGAACAGATCGCATCCACCGTCGTCCGTGCGGTGAAGACTCCCGTCACACTCAAAACCCGGCTCGGGTGGGATGCCGCCAGCATCCGCATTGTCGATGTGGCCAGGATGTGCGAGCAGGTGGGAATTCAGGCGCTGACAGTTCACTGCCGGACACGCGAACAGGGTCACCGGGGTGCAGTGGATTTCAGCTGGATCCCGCTTATCAAGCAAGCGGTGTCGATACCCGTCATCGTCAACGGCGACATCGTGACACCCGAAGAAGTGCGGAGTGCCTTTGCGAGCACCGGGTGCGATGCGGTAATGATCGGGCGCGGCGCTATCTCCAATCCATGGATTTTCCGCCAGGCGAAGCACTATTTGGCGACCGGCCAGATCCTGCCCGATCCCACGGTTGAAGAGCGCGTGACGCTGCTGAAGGAGCACCTCTCGCTCGCGGTGGCGCATAAGGGGGAGCGCACCGGGGTCATTGAGCTGCGCAAGCATTACGCCGGGTTCCTCCGCGGGATGCCCCATGTCTCGAAGGTGCGGAACGAACTGATGCAGTTCACAGAACCAGGTCCGATTCTCGAGCACCTTTCACGGTTTCTGGAACTCTATTCTCCGGTTGCACCCGTCGAGTAGCCCGCCTGCTGTGTTGTTTCTGAATGCCAGATTTCGTAAAATAGCATGTTCGCATTTGCAGCCCCCCGGGAGATCCGGGACTCCGCTGTCTGCTCTCTCCATAAGAAATTCCGCCTGGAGGTTTTCATGTTTTGTCATTCACGCAAGGGGTTAGTGTGGCGTATTGCGCTCGTTGCATGCCTTGGGTTCTCCGCCATGCGGGCGGACGATGGGATGTGGACATTTGACAACCCTCCGTTGAAGCAGCTAAAAGAGCGGTACGGATTCGTGCCGACGCAGGAGTGGCTGGACCACGTACGTCTCGCCAGTGTCCGCTTCATGGACGGCGGTTCCGGCGCGTTCGTGAGTCCGAACGGGCTCGTGCTGACGAATCACCACGTTGCGCGCGGGCAGCTGCAGAAGATGTCGTCGAAGCAGAAGGACTACGTTGCCGACGGTTTCTATGCGCGCACGATGCAGGAAGAGATCAAGTGCCCCGACCTGGAGCTGAATGTTCTGGTGTCGATGGAGGATGTGACGGCACGCGTGCATGGAGCCATCACGTCCGATATGTCACCCAAACAAGCCCTCGATGCACGCAAGGCCATCACCGCCCGGATCAGCAAAGAGGCCAAAGAGAAGACGGGACTCCGGGCGGACATTGTCTCTCTCTACCAGGGCAACGAGTACTGGCTCTATTGCTACAAGAAGTACACGGATGTCCGGCTCGTGATGGCTCCCGAGATGGGTATTGCGTTCTTCGGCGGCGATGCGGACAACTTCACGTTTCCCAGGCACGATATCGACATGACCTTTTTCAGAGTGTATGAGGACGGCAAGCCGGTCGCATCCCGGCATTATCTTCACTGGAACAACAAAGGTGCGGGCGACGGAGAACTGGTGTTTGTGTCCGGCCATCCGGGCTCGACCAACCGTCTGCAAACATATGATCAGTTACTGCTCCAGCGCGACCAGACGTATCCTGAACGGATCAAGGGACTCCAGCGCCGTCTGATGTTGCTGCGCGATTATGCCAAGGGCGGAACGGAGCAAGCCCGCCAGGCATCAAACCAGATTTTTGGCCTCGAGAATTCGATCAAAGCGCTGTCCGGTGAGTACGCGGGGCTGCTGGACAAGGAGTTGATGGCAAAGAAGGCCGCCGAGGACAAAAACCTGCGCGACCGGGTAAATGCGGATCCACAGTTGAAAGAGAAGTACGGTTGGGCGTGGGATTCGTTGCGTGCAGCTGTCAACCGTGACGGCGCGACGGCGAAGGCCCGCGGGTACAAGAGCATAAAGGTAAAACTGTATACGTTCGCCTCGCAGCTTGTACAGGCTGCAGAAGAGCTCAAGAAGCCCAACGGTGAGCGTCTGTCTCAGTACCAGGATGCGAATCTTGAGTCAACCAAGTTCCGCCTTTTCTCTCCGGCCCCCGTGTACCCCGGGCTTGATGAGCTGCGGTTGGCCGACGCACTCCAGGAAGCGCTTGACGGTCTCGGCGCTGACGATCCATTCATCAAGACCGTGCTGGATGGAAAGTCCCCTGCGGAGGCAGCGCGTGCGCTGGTAGAGGGGACAAAGATGGGGGATCCTGCCGTGCGCAGGAAGCTGTTCGATGGAGGGGAGAACGCCATTGCAGCTTCGACCGATCCCATGGTAGTGCTGGCACGCCGGCTCGCACCGACGGCCAAAAAAGAGCGGGAATGGTCCGAGAGGCACATCGCCGGCATCACTGCCCGCGCCGGGGAAAAGGTCGCTGAGGCGCGCTTTGCGGTGTACGGGAAGAACACAAACCCCGATGCGACGTTCACCCTCCGTCTCTCGTACGGCACGGTGACGGGGTATCCCATGAACGGGACTGTGGCGCCGCCGAAGACGACATTCTTCGGCCTGTTCGACCGGGCATATTCCTTCGACAACAAGGGCGCCTACAAGCTGCCCCAGCGCTACGTTGACAACATGTCCAGGCTCGATCTGTCGACTCCGCTGGACTTCGTGAGCACATGCGACATCATCGGCGGCAACTCCGGTTCACCGGTGATCAACACGAAGGGGGAATATGTAGGACTCATTTTTGACGGGAACATCGAAAGCCTGCCGGGACGTTTTCTGTACTCCGAGACAACAAACCGTGCGGTGGCCGTACACAGTGCGGCAATTGTCGAGGTGCTCCGGAAGCTGTACGATGCGGGGGTGCTGGCAGACGAGCTTGAGGGGAATGTGCTGTAGACGTGGATGGACAGCACACTATGAGACAGGGGCGCCTCGCAAAGGTGCCCCTGTCCGTTTGGTTGATTGTCCAGGCGGATTATTGTACATTGACTGAAAATTTCCGGACCAATGCACTCCTCCGTTCTCTTCGTGCTCGACGGGCGGCTTGTCCGGCTGGAATTCCCGCCGGGAGGGTCTCCACATCCGACGACGACTCTTCTGCAGTATCTGCGGACTCTGCCGGGGCATCACGGCACGAAGGAGGGATGCGCGGAAGGCGACTGCGGTGCGTGTACAGTCGTCCTCGCGGAGCCCGACGGTGCGGACGGACTTCGCTACCGTGCGGTCGATTCCTGCCTGGTGTTTCTCCCCATGCTTCACGGCAAGCAAGTTATCACTGTTGAGAATCTTCGCGACGCGACCGGTGCATTGCACCTGGTCCAGAAGGCGATTGTGGACCACTTTGGCAGTCAGTGCGGGTTCTGCACTCCCGGGGTGGTGATGTCGCTGTTCGCGCTGTACAAGTCCGCCGGCTCACCGTCCCGCGACGAAGTGGTTGACGCTGTTGCCGGAAATCTTTGCAGATGTACGGGTTACCGTCCGATTGTAGACGCAGGGCTTGAGGCATGCTGCGGGGGCAAGGGGGATCACTTCGATGCAGAGACCCCCTCGACACTGGAACTCCTTTCCTCGATTCCGCGGGACACGCTGCGCCTCGATACCGGATCGCAACGCTACGTACGGCCTGCCTCGCTGGCCGAAGCCCTGGAATCCCGCCGGAACGATCCAGATGCCCTGGTGATCTGCGGCGCAACCGACATTGCGCTCCGGGTCACCAAGAAGCACGAGGAGATCGCCTCAATTCTTGATCTCGCGGACGTTGTAGAACTCGGCGCTATCGAAATACGCAGGGATGGCGTGTTCTTCGGCGCAGCAGTGACGATGCAGGACATACTGGAATCGTCCTCCGGGCGGTTCCCGCCTCTTGCGGACATGCTGCGGGTCTTCGGATCACTGCAGATCCGGAACATGGCGACCATCGGTGGGAATATCGGAACCGCCTCTCCTATCGGTGACACACTGCCGGTGCTCATGGCACTCCGTGCGGAGATTGAGCTGACCGGTGCAGGCGGCGCGCGTAGGGTGCCCGTGGAACAGATGCTCGCCGGGTACCGCAAGACTGTCTGCCGCTCTGACGAGCTCATCACGCGCGTTTTCATTCCCGCATTGCCATCGGGCGCAGCAGTAAAATCGTACAAGATATCCCGGCGACGGGACATGGACATCTCCACTGTCAGTGCCGGGTTCCGGCTTGAAAAAGACACGCGCGGGGACGTCGGAGAGATCCTTCTAGCGTTTGGTGGGATGGCGGAAGTGACCCGCCGGGCCGGGCGTACGGAAGAATTCCTCAGAGGAAAACCATGGACCCGCGCTGCCGTGGAACAGGCCGGTGAGATTGCCGCGAACGAGTTTTCTCCGCTGAGCGATGTGCGCGGCGGAGCAACGTTCAGGACAACCATCGCACGGAACCTGTTGCTGAAATTCTGGGAGGACGTGCAACTGTAGTATGGACACGTTGATCCATCATGACAGTGCTGTATCTCATGTCACCGGCGAAGCGGTGTTCGTCGATGACATGATCGTGTCGGAGCGTCTTCTCGTCGGACGCGTCGTGACCAGCCCGCATGCGCATGCCCGGATCAGGCGCTTCAATCTGGATGCCGCCCGCGCGGTGCCGGGAGTCCATGCGGTTCTCAGCGCAGAAGACATCCCCGGCCATAACCAGATGGGGCCCGTGGTGAAAGACGAGCCGTGCCTTTCCGCCGGTCTGGTGGAATTCGCGGGGCAGGCAGTTTTCCTGATTGCTGCAGAGACCGAGGCGCTGTGTCGTACGGCAGAAGCGCTTATTGAAGTTGATTACGAATTGCTTTCCGCGGTGGTGACCCTTCCCGCCGCGATGTCTCAGGGAATGCTGCTGGGGGCGCCGAGAAGAATCGATCGGGGGGACGTTGTCGGCGGTCTGGCGGGGTCCCCGCACCGTGTCTCGGGCGAGCTGAACAGCGGGGCACAGGAGCACTGGTACCTGGAAACACAGGTGGCGCTCTGTATTCCAGGCGAGGGACACGAGATTTCCGTTTACAGCTCGACCCAGCACCCTTCGGAAACCCAGGCGATTGTCGCTGACGTGCTCGGGCTCGGCAAGAACGACGTGGTTGTGGAAGTCCGGCGCCTGGGGGGCGGTTTTGGAGGAAAAGAAACCCAGGCCAATCATACTGCATGCTGGTGCGCCCTGCTCTCCGGCGCAACGGGCAGGCCGGTGAAAATCCGCCTGTTCCGTGACGATGACATGATCATGACCGGCAAACGCCACAGATATTTCACGCGCTATGAGGCCGGGTATGATGACCAGGGCCGGTTGCTCGCTGTGAAACTCGAAATGCATGCAGACGGGGGAATGGCCACGGACCTCTCCTTCGCCATACTTGAACGCGCGATGCTGCACGTCGACAATGCATATTTCATCCCCAACTTGTCGGTTGTCGGGACCGTCTGGAAAACGCATCTTCCGCCCAATACGGCGTTCCGGGGTTTTGGCGGTCCTCAGGGCATGGCGGTCATCGAGACAATCATCGACCGCATTGCGCGGGCACTCCATTTTGACGCCGCCGCGGTCCGGGAAAGAAACTTCTACGGAGACGATGGACGGAATACAACCCATTACGGACAGGTGGTCGAGAACAACCACCTGCCGGGGATGTACCAGAGGTTGATGTCGTCGGCGGAGTACGAGTCCCGGCGCAGAGCGGTCAACCTGTTCAACGGCGCTCACGAACATGTGAAGAGAGGACTTGCCCTGACCCCCGTGAAGTTTGGGATCTCGTTCACGACGACATTCCTGAATCAAGCGGGAGCGCTGGTTCTGATTTACACAGACGGGACCGTGCTCGTGCATCACGGCGGAGTCGAGATGGGCCAGGGGTTGAACACCAAGATCAGGGGTATTGCTGCGAGGGAGCTCGGCATTCCGTTCGAATCCGTCAAAGTCAGTGCCACCTCCACCGGGGAAATCCCGAACACTTCGCCCACGGCCGCATCGTCGGGGGCGGATCTTAACGGTATGGCCGTCAAGAATGCGATTGACATACTCAAGGGGCGCATCGCTCCGGCAATGGCGAAGGCATTTACGGAACTCCATGGCGGCAGCGCAACGTTGGCAGAGGATATAACGTTCGAGGATTCCACCGTCGCTGACCGAAGACATCCCGAACGGACAATGCCCTTTGCGAAAGCAATGCAGACGATGGTCCTCCAGCAGGTGAGTCTGGTGGCCACCGGGTACCACCGGACGCCGGGGATCGGCTGGGACAGAAAAGCCGGAAGAGGGAGGCCGTTCCTCTATTATGCATTCGGCATTGCAGTGACGGAGGCGGAGGTCGACCTCCTGACAGGCGCGCACGGCATCATGCGAACAGACATACTTCACGATGTCGGAGATTCATTGAATCCCGGCATCGACCGTGGACAGATCGAGGGAGGATTCATCCAGGGGCTGGGCTGGTGCACGACGGAGGAGGTCCTCTGGGACGAACGGGGCCGGTTGCTGACGCACTCGCCGGACACGTACAAGATCCCGACGGCCGGAGATGTTCCACGCGATTTCCGTGTTACGATTCTTGACGGTGCACCCAATCCGCGTGCTGTCCGAAACAGCAAGGCTGTCGGGGAGCCGCCGTTCATGCTTGCGTTATCCGCCTGGCTGGCCATCAAAGACGCGGTGTCCGCCGTTGCGACCCACGAGCTGGAACCGCGCTTTTCTCTCCCGGCCACGCGCGAAGTCATCATAGCTGCAGTGGAGGAGTTGCGTCATCGTAGATGCAGTGAAAGTGTCGCGTCGTTGTAGAGACGGTGGAGAAATTGCGTCGTCGGGATACGGTGATGGAGTTGCGTTGTCGCGTGGGGCACGGGGAAACACCGGTGCTTGACGCTTCCGTGCGCATGTGGTTCATGTGAGGCTACCCAAGGGAATGATGAACATTTCAGAACAGATCCGTCAGGCCGGTGTGGTTGGAGCCGGGGGCGCTGGTTTTCCGGCGCACGTCAAAGCCGCGGCCACAGTGGACACGGTCATTGCCAACGGCGCTGAGTGTGAGCCGTTGCTGCACAAAGATTTTGAAATCATGGTCCGCCACGCGCCCGAAGTTGTCGAAGGGGTCCGGCTGTTGATGCGCTCCACGGGAGCCCGCCAGGGGATCATCGGCATCAAAGAGAAGAGTGTCGAGGCGATCGACACGGTGACAACCGCTCTGCGAGGCACTG
>Ga0105106_10000392_pt1 | contig 30959 bp, 22 predicted proteins | sample PPLLaktember2015_5_FD_79109 | JGI IMG/M metagenome (GOLD analysis project Ga0105106, IMG submission 79109) | Freshwater sediment microbial communities from Prairie Pothole Lake near Jamestown, North Dakota, USA - PPLs Lake P8 Core (1) Depth... | ecosystem: Environmental > Aquatic > Freshwater >...
ACATAGTGATGAATGGAGAGCTGGTGACACGTCATTGTAACAACTCACGGTCAAAAACCTATCATGGTGATATATGGGTAACCGCTGACTTTGTGGTGCTTGGGGACAGTGTGATTCACCATATTATAGATGGTGACACTGTAATGACTTATAACAAACCACAGGTTGGAGGTGCTCCTGACGGCTACCCTGTCGCTGAAGGCACTCTGATAAACGAGGGGTATATCTGTTTACAGGCTGAAAGTCACCCGGTTGAATTCAGGAAGGTAGAATTACTGGATTTGTCAAAAGATAAAAGACAAAAGTAAAAAGTAGAAAATAATCCCTATTTTCGCAGACCATAAACTGCATAACTGCATAACCGCAAAACTGCAAAACTATCTGCCCGGATGGCGGAATTGGTAGACGCGCTGGTCTCAAACACCAGTAGCAGCAATGCTGTGGGGGTTCAATTCCCCCTCCGGGTACTGAAAAAAGAGCGAGAGTGAAAGCGGGAGCGAGCACTCTCGTCTCTTTTTTCCACGCTCTCACACTGACACTCACACAAATTCTGAATGCCCGGATGGCAGGGCCGAGCGTAAGAAACAGCCCGGTGGGCTGTTTTAGCGAGGAGCCGGACTGCAGGGCTGTGTAGACGCGCTGGTCTCAAACACCAGTAGCAGCAATGCTGTGGGGGTTCAATTCCCCCTCCGGGTACTGAAAAAAGAGCGAGAGTGAAAGCGGGAGCGAGCAAATCACTCTTTTTTCCCGCTCCCGCTCTGACACTCACACTATTTGATTTGAATGTTCTGTTTTCAGGGAGGACGATAAAAAAACTATTCAACGCCGGCAATCAGATCTTTACCTACAAGCTTGAATTTTGAAGATTCTTCAGGGGCAATAAGATAAAGTGAGGTTCCTTCCTCAAGTCCCTGCTTTACTATAATATTTTTATCGTTCATTTCGCCAAGCACAACTACCTGCCTTGTCTTGTTTTTCTTATAGACAAAATTGATCCCGTCGGCTCCCGTATGAACACATTCGGTAGGTATGTAGACTACATCGGGATATTCGCTGATTATTATTTTATTGTAGGTTGTCATTGCCGGCCTGAGCTCATTGTTAATGCCATCGAGCTTTATCAGCACCTCAAACATCTTGGATTCCGAGTTTCCAAGTTGTTCTCCGATATTGGCGACAGTGGTAACGGTTCCTGTCCATGTTTTACCGGGAAGTGCATCGATTGTCATTGTAACTTTTTGTCCGGGCAGGACTTTATTTACTTCTATTTCGCTTACATAGGTCTGGGATATCATTGTTGTAAGATCAGGAAGAGTAGCAATCACACGGTCGAACGGGTTTACCTGCGATCCGGTTTTTCTCTTGGCACCGTTAAATTCCTCCTTATAGATAACCATCCCCGGTGATGGAGCCGTTATTGTAAACTGGCTCAGGAAGGTCTGAAGGCTCTTTGCAAGCTCCTGTCCTTCAGCATAATGACGCCTGGTGTTCCTTATATTAGTAAGCGCCCTGGCTTTTCTCAGCTCATAATTCTTGATCCTCTGTTCAAGAGCCCTTTGCTGCTTGTCCACGTTAATCTCCGCCTGGCGTATTGTGGCAGGGGGTTCAAATTTTGACTGCTGTAGGGTGATCTTCGCTTCTTCGACGGCAATAGCCTGATTCTTTATGGCATCCCTCAGGTTTGTGAGGGTAACGGCTGTATCAAGAATTGCCATTTCAAGGTTTGCCTGAAGTGTGTTAAGACTTTCAAGAGCTGTTTTAAGGCTATTGTCATAATCTGTCCGGTCGAGCTGTGCAATATAATCCCCTTCCTTTACAACGGTGCCCTCCGGTACTATATCCTGGATCTTAAAGCTCACCAATCTCATTCCGCCACCGCCAGGTCCGCCACCGCCACGCTGGCCGCCCCTGTTTTCCTGTTGCTGCTGCATTATATCGGGCCCCTTAATATCGACCGACTTTTCAGCCAGAAGTTCTCCTGAATTTGTAACGGTGATTTCGAACGGGCCTCTTTTTACCTCAGTATAAGAACTGGCAATCTCTTTCCTCGATCCAATCCGGCTGGTGACGATCATTATGAGAATGATCACGCCTGCAATAATACCAGTAATAATAAGTGTCCTTTTCATATTCTAATTCCTACGATTATGTTCATTTCAGTTGTTAGACAATTGAAAGTGAGGATTTATTTCCCCGGTGCAAAGATTATTAAAATAATGATAAATAAAGAGTGTTCAGGATTTCTTTAAGATTCGGGAGGTCAGGCCAGATTTTCAGATTTTATTTCTATTTTTTTCAGCACATATCCTGTTTCCCTTGCATAATCGCCGTAAACGGTTATCCAGTGGAAGCCGGGCATCTTTTCAGCCACAATCCTGCTGTCGCAGTTATAGCTGACATCTATCTGCGAACGGCAAATATCCATGAAAGGATTTTCGGTGATTTTCCCAGTTAATATCACGTATTTCTCAAATGCAAAATCAGGCATCACATTGGTGACAGTTTGTCCCAGAAGCATCTCGACTTTCGGAGCTGCACCATAATCCGACTCAAAATGGGTGAGGATCCTGGCCGGGGCCAGGTTCTTTCCGTCCATTCTTCTCGGAGCAGTACAATGGGCAAGTGTTATTATGTTATTATGGGGATATGTCGGGTCATTCAGGAATGAAGGCTTGCCTGAAATATTTGCCATAAGGATACCTGCAGGTACTACAATGAAATCCGATTCGCAGTAAGCCAGATAACCTGCGTCGTTAAGCAGGCTCAGGGTAAGGCATGCTGATGTTTCGGCAAGAGGCATTATTGTTCCCATGCACTCGTTGATCGTAATTGCCCTGCATTCGAATCGTTCCATTAATCTTACAAGGACCTCCTCAAGCACAAAACAATTCTCAACGAATTTCCTTCCGGTTTCCAGGTTGACCCCTGAATCGCCGAGGTAATCGGAGGCTTTTCTACCTGCTTCTGCAACTACGGAATTATCTTTCCTTGCTTCCGTAATCAACCTGCCAAGTTCATCATAGGATACACTCTGAATATCCAGCTTGAATTTCTCCCTCACCTTATCTATTGAAGATTCGAGTGGCTGCGACCAGGCACCGGGACCACCGACGGCAAGGATCCTTGAATTCCTGGTGTTCTTTAATCCGCACATTGCCCTTAAGCGCCACAGGAGTTCCTCCCTGCTGTCGATGACAACATCGTTTTCGTCAACTCCGGTCACTTTCAGCGAATCGGTATGCTGACGCAGATAGCGCGGGCTAATTATTTCGTACCACAGATAAACAGGACCGGATTTGTACCTGCAAAAAAACACAATATCCTTCCCGGTCTTGCCCAGGAAATCGAACATATTGCTCCCGCCCCCTGCCGGATAGATAAGGAACAAATCGGGAGCATCAAGATCAGCAAGTTTACCCAGTTCGGCAACCGAACGGACTCCTGAGACAGGAAGAAAGGTTACGGGAAAGTCAGCCTGGGCATTTATTGCTTTTATATCCGACTGGATTCTGGCAATCTCTTCAGCTGCATCTTTTTCAGTCTGGATACCTCCCCATGCCCGCCAGCTGGTCTTTTCCCTCCGTACAGGAATCTCATAGGTCAGCACCGGTTTGACTACAAGCGGTTTTCGCCCGGGAGCAGATCTTGCGGCCTGACGGCCTGAAACAAGCTCAGCCCACGACAGGCCAGGCAGTGCAACGGTTCCCAGTGTTCCTGTGCCGGTCAGCCTGACAAATTCTCTCCTGCTCATTCCATCGCTTACTTTTCCATGGCTTCCGCCGCAGCAGTGGCAGCCAGGCTGATTAAAATTATCGGATGAGTGGTTCCCGGTTATTTTCATATTATGATTTATGAGTTGAAACTAATTTTTCAGAGGTTCTCAAGGATAAAGGTAATAAAGTCATTAATCGTCACCAAATGAGTTGCTTTATTTCTTCATAAGTATGTAATTACAATGTAATTACGTATCACAGATCCTTTACCATCCATATATTGCACCCGAAATGGCCCGAATTGCCAAGAGCATGAGGAATATGCCTGAATCCGGATTTAATATACATAGAGACTGCCTTTGAAAGCTCCGGAAGCGATTCGAGATATAACTGCTTATAGTCCAAGTATTTTGCAGAGTCAAAGCATTTTTCCATAAGTGCCCTTCCGATACCTTTGCCGCGCCATGGTGCCAACAGGTAAAATTTGACCAGCTCAGCACATCCTTCAGGCAGGCCGGGAGTCGGATATATTCCGCAGCCTCCGGCCATAACCCCTTTTGCTTCAGCGACCCAGTAAACCGACCGCGGCGCCCTGAATAATTTATACAAGTCATCAGTGGTGGGATCAAAATAAACCGTCCCTGGACGGTCGATCCCGAATTCCCTGAAAACGGTCCGGATCAGGTCAGCCAGTTCTTTATTGTCCTTCTCCTCAATATTCCGGTATGTAATCGCGTTAATATCCATAACAGCCATTCCTGAATTGAATTTTATAAATTTACAAATAAATGCTTCTTTTTATTAAATTTCGCGGTTTTAATAAATCTGCCCCTTCCCTCCGAAAAATGATTCCATCACAAAAATCTTCTGTAAAATTCTTACTGGCGACACTTATCTCCATTGTCTGTATTGCGCATGAATCATTTGCCCGTGATTTTTATGTCACAGGAAAGGTAACTGATCAATACGGGGCGACAATACCCGATGCCAGGATTTCACTGGTCGCGGGAACAGCAGAATATGGAGCCAGAACCAGACCTGACGGCACATATTCAGTCAGAATATTCAACATTTATGAGAACATTTCCGATGTTATCGAGGTCGGCATGCCCTATCCCAATCCATTCTCCTATTCTGTAAATATACCTTTCATTATAAACAGCCAGGGAGATGTCAGGCTCTCGATCTACAACTTTTCCGGCAGGAAGATAATGGAAGCGTTTTTTGATTCAATCGATGCCGGGAGCTATCACATTGTATGGGACGGATGCAACCAGAACGGCGCTCCCCAAAAGAATGGATTCTATTTCTATGCAGTTACCTTCAAAGGTAAGACGGTATCCGGAAAGCTTATAAAAGCTGCAGGTTTCTCCTCTTTCTCGGCAGGAACGGCCATTGAGCCCGACATGATGCCTCCTGTCGTCGTTCCCCCGCAGGGAGAGTTCAGGTTTCCTGTTGTTGCATCAGTAACCCGTGATGATTACTATCCTGTGCGGTTAACCGATATTACAATAGCCCGCGATACAATTATTGATTTTGAACTTGGCCTCAGGCAGGAGCTTCCTTTCAAAACATCAGGGAACCATATTGCGATGCATACCGGTTCTGAATATAGGTCGCTGCTTCTTAAGGGTATCAACCTGGGATCATCGCCTCCGGGGTATTTCCCGGGTGAAATTGCATACGCCATATCTCCCGCAGAGTATGAAAACTGGATCAGGGAAATGGCTGAAGCCGGATTCAACAGCTTAAGGATATACACATTGCATCCACCCGTGTTCTATGAAAAACTGGCCAACTATAACCAGCGCCATCCCGACAATCCCCTTCTTCTTTTCCAGGGGATCTGGCTTGACGAGGTGGAGGATCCCTCCGATCCGGAGGCATATGACCTTCTTAGAAGGACTGAAACTTTTACAGGTGACATAAAAGAGGTGATCGACTGCATAAATGGCAACGGGGATATAGAATACAGGTATGGGCGATCCTATGGCAGGTATTTAACTGATGTCTCAAGGTGGACGGCAGGCTATATCATAGGCAGGGAGATAAGCCCGCAGGAGGTTGATGCCACCGATACACGGCACCCGACCGTGAATTCATTCAGCGGAACATATCTCAGCATCAGCGGGGCATCGGCAAGTGAAGTGTTTTGCACCCAGATGCTCGAACAGACGATAAAATATGAAGCGTCAAATTATTCTGTAAGAAGGCCGGTAAGCATCTCAAGCTGGCCGACACTTGACCCTTTGAACCACCCTACCGAGATCTATACGGATGAGGACAAAGCCTCATACGATATTGAAAAGATTATAATGAGAGTTCCGGAACCCGGGATATTTGCATCATACCATGCATATCCCTATTATCCCAATTTCATTAGCGAGCAGCCTTCATACCTCACATACACCGATTCTGAGGGGCCCAACAGCTACCTTGGCTATCTGAACGATCTCAAGGACCACTATTCCTCAATCCCCCTGGTAATTGCCGAGTTCGGGGTTCCCTCGAGCTGGGGAAGCGCTCACCAGTCGTACAGCAACATGCATCATGGCGGATATTCGGAACAGCAGCAGGGCGAGAAGAACATGAGGCTTATCCATAATATCATCGACGCAGGATGCGCGGGAGGCTTCATGTTCGCCTGGATGGACGAATGGTTCAAGCCGACATGGATCGTAAGCTATCTCGAAGCCTACGGAACGTTATCGGGAGGGATAACCATCCCAACGAGGCAGCTATGGCATAACCTTACATCGCCCGAGCAGAATTTCGGTCTGATCTCCTACGACCAGACGAATACCATGCCATTCACATCATACGTAACAGACAAGCCGGCCGGACCGGTCAGTAAGATTAGCGCCACGCATGACAACAGCTGCTTCTACCTTGAATTGGAAACAGGCAGGACTCTTGCCCCCGGTGACACCGTTATGGTCGCCTTTGATACTTATCTGGCCAGCTTCGGGGAATCAAAGCTGCCAAACGGCAAAAGCCTTGAGAACAGGTCAGAGTTCCTCCTGACAATGGTACTGTCGAATGATACGGCATTATATCATGTTACCGAGGCTTATAACATGGATGGACTGACACCACGGTTTGACCTGTCGAACCATGCAGTTCAGAAATTTTACAGCACTGTTACTGACGGCGCTCCATGGAAGCTGATGCACTGGTACAATGATGGAAATACACGGAAAGGGCAGGATATCGGAAAGTTCCCCATGGAAAATGCCGCTGAATTCAGCTACGGCCAGCGGACCGCAGCAGCCTGGAGCGGAAGTAAAATACAAATCAGGATACCATGGACAATGTTATATTTCCGCGATCCCACTCAGATGAAAGTGATCGACGGAGCAGTGTCATACGACGGAGGGTATAATTATGTTATTTCAACTGCACTCTCCGATGGGATAGCGGTCTCGGTCTATTTTGACCGTACTGTGACTTCCTCGGCCGGCAGATACAAATTGCCGCTGTGGATGGCAGTTCCGCCAACTGAATCAAGGGAGAAAAAATCGCTGGAAGTAATAAGAACAGGATTATCTGCTATTCCTGGTTTCAGAGATTGACATCATTCTCATCGCTCACAACCCTGGTTTTGGCTTTCTTCTTCTTGCTGAATCCCGATCGTTCGGCAGTTCCCCATCCTTTCTTGCCGCGCATTGCTTCAAGATTCCCCCTGACTGCGAAATAGGTATGAACGGGATAGAAGAAAGGTTCGAGAAGAGCCACACCAATGAGCTTCAGGACATCCCTTTTCTTTCTGTACTTGTGAAAGGTGATCTCTTCGAATAGAACTGCCCATATTGAGAGGCACACTGCAAAGGAATAGACAAACACGAAAAGAAGAAGGTAAAATGGCCAGTTCATGGAATCCCTGATTATCAGATAAATGGTATAGATGAATCCGCCAAAGGCAATAAGTGGCGCCATCCATTCAAAGAAGAACCAGTAGGGATAGCCCATAAGTCCGAGCCTCCCGTAATTGCTGTTGAAGAACATCTTGCGGTGAGTGAGCAGCGATTCAATGAGCCCCCGGGTCCATCGCGTCCTTTGCTTTCTCATCGACTTAAGGTCAGATGGTACTTCGGTCCAGCACAACGGATCAGGAATATATGTGACCTCATATTTCTGATTGGTCTCAGCCATATGGCGTCTCATCCTCAGCACAAGCTCCATGTCTTCCCCAACCGTTTTGATGTTGTAGCCTCCGGCCTTGACAACAGTTTCGCGGTCAAAAATACCCATTGCACCCGAAATAAGCATCAAACCGTCCAGTTGGCTCCAGGCCATACGACCGAGCAGGAAGGCCCTGGTATATTCAAGTACCTGAAGACGGGGCAGGAATTTTGAAGGAATCTTTATCTCCCTGATATGACCACGTTCAACTTCGCATGAGTTCACTATTCTAATTACACCGCCCGTTCCTATAACCTTCTTATCCTTCTCCTCGAGGAACGGTTTGACAAGCTTAAGTATTGAGTCGGCCTCGATGATGGAATCGGCATCGATCGATACAAAGAGGTCGCTGTGGCATATATTTATACCGGCATTCAGGGAATCGGCCTTGCCTCCGTTGTTCTTATCTATAATTGTAAGGCGGTTGTATGAAGGGTTTTTCGAGCGGTACACTCCCCTGATCCTTTCACATGGTATCCTGTAGTCGAAATAGTAATTGACCCTAATAAGGTCGTAGGCGTCCTTTATTAGCTCGAAAGTGTTGTCGGTAGAGCCGTCATTAACGATAACCACCTCAAAGTTATTGTAATAAAGGGATAACAGGGTTCGGATATTGTCAATTATCGTCTTGCTTTCGTTATAGGCAGGAGCAATGATTGAGATCTTCGGGCTCAGCGGGGACAGGACAAGGGAGTTGTAGTTAATGTAGCTGTTCTTGCGGAGGTATTTTCGCAAAGCTATGGCGGAGAACACACCTAGCAGAAGGTATGATCCGAAGAGAAACAGGGTCAGGTAGAAAATAGTATTTGCAAAAATATATCCCATCGTCTTTAGAATATTCTGCGGTCAAGCACGTGCCTTACAATAATATTATAGTTCTTGTATTCCGATTTCATCAGTTTTACGAGTGTCTTCACCCCTTCCTCCCCGTTGTTCTCAATTGCCTTTGTGGCTTCAATCTGGAGCTGGACATCATCTTCCTTGTCGAGAACCAGCTTCAGGAATCCCATAAGCGACGGATCAGGCATCTTGGCCATTGCCTTTATGATTTCAAGGCAGGTGTTATAATCCTGGCTCTTGTACATTCTCTTCATTACCTCGAGAGTTGAGCGCATTTCCAGATCACCCGCGACCTCAACTGCAAGCTTGCGGACCTCGGGCGAAGAGTGGTCGAGTGTTTCCCTTACATCGTTCTCTGAATCTTTCTGCCTGAATTCTCTTATCATTCTCAGTGCGAACATTACAACAGTAGGATTGGAAGACTTGAGGAATTTACTGAATTCAGGAACAGGAAGGTCATGCTGGATTATAAGCTCATGAAGCGTTATCTGTTCCCAGAGCGAAAAAGGTCTTTCGAGCTGGAACAGAAAACTGAACGGATCCTCATCGGTCAGCCTTACAAGTGCGATCTGGGCTTCCATCCTCAGAATTTCATTCTTTGAGTTGAGAGCCTTGTAAATGGCATCATTTGCATCCTTGATGTTCATGAATGCAAGTTCGCGGAATCCCTTTATTTTCTTATGCCAGCGGTAGTCCTTAGCACGTTTTATCGAATCCCTGTCGAGTCCCAGATAAAGGTACAGGCTGCAGAGCTTTTCCTCGGCATCCCCCTTCAGGTTCACGCTCACATCTATCATCTGGTCAATGAGTGCCTGTCTTCTGTAGGTATCGGAAGCGATGCTCCGGAACTTGTCGCCACTGCTTCCCGTAAACAGGTAATCGATGATCATGCCCTGGTATGTTTCTGCAAGATATTGCTTAAGGTCCTCCTCCTTTTCCATACGGGTACGGTTCAGAAGAATAACCATCAACAGTACGATCATCATCATAATTGAGATAAAAATCGTAATTATCAGGGCATTGACAAGGGCAAATGATTTTCCGAAATAATTAATGCGCTTGAGCCATGGGCTTTCAGCGTTGAGCAGGAACAGTTTGCGTCTTGGCTGTTCCAACGGTTTTACCTCCGGTACAGCTTCGGCAATGAAAGGCGCCGGAACAACCTTTTCGACGACAGCGCCGGCAAGTGTGTCGGCGATATTGACGGTATCGGCCGGAGCGGTTGCAACAAGAGCTGAATCACCGGGCATCGAATCCTGCAGCTCAGCAACAGTATTGCTTATTTTTATTTCCGGCTCAAGGTAGTTTATGACCCTTGACTTGTCGAGCCTTGAAACGCGGATCTTGTAAAAACCATCTTCCTCGATCATCTTTACTTCATCACCGAGGACCATGGCCACCTTGCCATACATAGCCTCGGCATTTGATTTAAGCCTGAAGGCGCCGATCTGGATCGGATAAATGTCCTTTGAAAGATCAATAATATCATTCAGTCTGTCACTGTTCAACCCGGATGTTATTATGGAGGCTCCGTCGGGTATAAAAATGGGTGCCGGATGAACTGCAGAAAATGACGTATTGACTGCAGGTCCGGCCTGTGCGATAGTAATCAGGAGAAGTGACAATATTGAAATTATCCGGTATTTCATCACTTCATTTTAAGTGCATAAATCAGGTTTATATTTCCTTCGAACCTGTCTCTCCAGGCTGTAATATCATTCAAATCATATTCTTCCCGGGAGTAACCTGCTCCCATTCGAACCGTGAATCTTCCCTTCACGTTAAAATTATAGGTAAGCCTTATACTGTGGGCGTTCAGCCGGTCAAGATCCTCCCGGATGCTGTATGGTTCATCGGGGGCCGTTCCCGTTCCCAGGGTAAGCTGCAAATAATTAAAATCGTTGAAATAACGTCTTGCATTCAGATAGAAGGATGTCCTCGGGCCGTCATCCTTGAAATATACATAGCATTTCCCCGACAGCCAGAATTTCCCGAAGTATTTCTCTACTGAACCAAGTGCAATAAAAATATTTCTGTCAAAGTAATAGTAATTTAGTCCTGCTGAAACTGCCCATCCTTTTGGCAATACTTCCCAGAATTCAAAAGCTGCCCTGTGGGTCGGGAAGTATGTTCCGGGGCTGTAGGCATATGCAATATACGCATAATTACTATTTGAAAAGCGGGGGTAAGCTTCAGCTTCAAACTGAAGTTCCGTGGTATAGATATCTGTTGCCTCATCAGTAATCAGATTACCAATATTTATACCTGCGGAAGCCGGTCCCCATCCGAACCTGTGGCCCGCCCCGATGTTGAAAACCTGCCAGAATCTTGTGTATGGTTCAGTGAAATAATCGAACGAATAGCCTGTGCGGAGGTCGGTGGCAACAGCAGTGTTCTCCTTCGACCACAGGGTTATGTCCCTCATTGCCGATAGTGCGTCACTATTCTCAGGTTCTTTTTTAAGAAGGGTATCAATAACTGCGGCAGCCTGTGCATAATCTTTCTGCCACGCCAGTATGCGGCCAAGGAGAATGCGGGCATCGCCATATGAAGGATATGCGTTGACCAGCTTGCGGGCATCCAGTGCAGCGCTATCCAGTTTACCTTCAAACGCCATCGTCCTTATCCTGAGATATTCTGTTTCAGGGTTGAAAGCTTCCTGAGCCTGAAGAGGCACAAGATCCTGCAGCCCGGTGATAACAAGCCCAACAAATATATGGATAAAGAGTCTGCGCATGATTTATTTGTTGAGGATTGATTTGATCTTGGTGATCAGATCGACAGGATTAAAAGGTTTTACTATATAGTCGCTTATTCCCAGTTCGCCTGCCTGGCGTTGCATCTGGTTATCACTGAATGCCGTGAGAATAATTACCGGAGTATCCTTTCCCTGGTCGGACCTGACATATTTAATAAGCTCGAGTCCGCTGCGGTAAGGCAGATGAATATCTATTACCAGAAGATCATAATTATTCTTTTGAAGCATTTCGATTCCCACATTACCGTCATCTGCCACATCAGCATCATATCCCTCCCTTTCAAGAACGACCGACAGGGTCTTCATTGCCATCGGATTATCTTCGCAAATTAAAATCTTCATTATCAAATCCCCGGGTTAAGAATAACTAACATAATCAAATGCCGTCGAAATTCGCTGCTGGTAAAGTCAAAATTGGCGATTTTTATCAGCCCCGCAAAGGGAATAAAGCAATATTTTGACTTGATGCAACTTTTCAACGACCAACATTACGGTTTTAAGTGACCAATTTTCGCTTTCAAGGCAGCCTTCCGGCATTTTCAGCCCGGATTGCTCAATTAAATTATTAAACTCATTTATTACCTCATTATTGTCAGTTATCCCGATGTTTGCCCGAAGTTTTTATGGAAACACTCATAATAATGGTTGGAGAAATCTATAAAGAAAACCAGTAACTCAGCTTAACCAAAAATATATTATTGGGGAAAACATCGCCAAGATAACCGTATGAATCCCTGAAAGAAGCGTCTGATAAGCTGTTGCTGCCGGTACGGTCGCCCGACCAGACAAAATAGACAAACGATCCCAGGCGGTACTCCCATTTCGCAACCAGGTTGGAGCGAAACTGGTGGAAATTGAAATCGGGATTGCTGACGGAAACGATTGCAGGCCATGTATCATCGAAATCGGTCAGATAATAGTTGCCGTTTAACAGAACGGGATTCTGATAAACCTCAAATCTGTCGGAGTAATTCCTTGCATCGGGATTTGTAACTCTCTTGAGCTCTGAATAGCTGCCCTTTGATATGAAAGGGCTTCCGTAGTATTGAATGGAAAACTCAGGAGTGAGATTAAGGTCAGCTCTGAAAATGAGGCTTAGCGTTTTCTGGTCAATGGTGCCGAGTATATACCTCCTGCCTGTCGGGGAAAAATCCCTTGTTGCCACGTATTGAAGCTCATCCCTGTTTTCTTCGTATGATGCTGTAAAACCTATCTTCAGCATACTGAAAGGACGTATGGAGAATCCGGGAGCAACAGCCCACTGTGAGGCAGAATTATTTCCGGCTTTCTGATACTGGAATGCAAACTGGGCAACATATTTTTTTGAAGCATCGGTTTTGAGGGTTCCTCCGAATTCAGTAGCTGCAGGCATCCGGATGTCATATCCTCCCCTGAGCAGCCTGGTGTCGATATCCTGTGAATGATAAGCAACTTCGGCGGTAAGGCTCCACTGGTTCCTGAACATTGTTAATAATGCCAGTTCAGCATCCCATCCAAGGGGGGTTCCATTGAAATTCCAGGAATTCCTCTCTACCAAACCTATGTTGAAGCTGCGGAATATCGAAACAGGTTTGATTATCAGGTAGGAGATCTTGTTCTGGTTCTCGATCTGGTCAGCAGTCCTCAGGTAACCAAGGTCATTCATTTCGAGACCGGGAGTGAGCCATGAAATCGCAGTGGAGTATTTCCAGAATCCCCCTGCCCCCTTTCCTATCTCCACTTTCCCTCCTGTTCCGCTAAGACTTGTCCTTGTATTGTCATAATCAAGGTAATCGGCTCCAGGCCGCTGAAAATAGTGGACCGGGGATTCCTGGAGCGCTGTTATCGCTTCCCGGCTGCCGGTGACATAACTGCCCAGGATTTTTGCATTAACAAAGAACTTCTTGTCTTTCCAGTGATGAAGCAGATCGAGTCCACCGGTAAAAGCATCCCTTGTCATGAAGTCAAGCTGCGGATCTTCGATTATGCGGTTTACGGATGTAAACATTCCCCCTATCACAGTATTGCCGGCACCGTATCCCTGCTGAACACGTCCGACCAGATAGTTGGTGAGGGGCTCAACCTTTTGTGTGGTTTCATTCCCCTGCTGATCGGTGATTCTTGCATATTCATTGCCTGTGACACTTTGAATCAGACCGACCGAGAGTCCCTTTGATGTCGTTCCGCTGAGCTTTACGGCATCGAGTATCGTTGTCATGTCGGGAGCCTTTACAAAATTTTCATCATCATCATTCACCGCAAGGGTTGGCGAATGGCCTATGCGTCTGGAGTAGAAAAGGTTCTGCCTGTCAAACTTGTAATCAAATATAGTAAGGCCCTCAAGGAAGAAAGGTCTCTTTTCTTCATAGAAAGTCTCAAAAGCCGTCAGGTTCATTACTGAAGGATCCGATTCGACCTGGCCGAAGTCAGGATTGACGGTCAGGTCAACAGTAAAATTGCTGGAGATGCCTATTTTGGCATCGAGTCCTGCATTGCCGCCCCATATCCGTCCATTTTCCGAATATGGATTCCCTGGTTCCCTCTTCAGGGTCTTCAGATCACCGAGAACGAAAGGCATCAATTCGAGCCGCCTTGACTTTTTAAGCCCTTTTATGCCGTAGATCTCCCCGAAGTTATACAACATCCCCGGCCCTGTGCTCGATTGTTTTTCCCAGTTGCTTTCCTCCTGAAGCCTGTCGATCCATCTCCATGTGTGCAAACCCCATACCTGCTCATCCTTATTGCTGTAGCGCAGCTGGCTGAGCGGCACCTCAAGCTCGGCAACCCATGCTGAATCTTCCATACCCACCTTCCCCTTCCATACTGCATTCCAGTTAAAGTCCCAATTCTCCGGATTAAAAAGAACAAGATCTACTTTCTGCCCCCAGGCTGTTATAGTAAACTCGAAACCCGTACGGTAATCACGATAGCTGTCGATTGTCAGACCCATCATATCACCGACAATCTCATCACGCACTCCGGCATACCTGTGGATCTTGTCCGGCTCATCATCATAAGCCCTGAAGGCTATATACATGTATTTGTCATCATATTGGATATTAAGCTCCGTGGGATATGTGGGTTTGGCACCTTCAACAGGCTTCCATTGGGTGTAATCGCCTGCCCAGGTACCGGTTTTCCAGCATTCATCATCAAGCTTCCCGTCGATAACTGGTCTTGACGTTGAAAGCCGTGATGTTGTGTAAACTGGTTGGTTATTGTTACCCTGTTTCGGGACTGAATCCTGCCGAACCTGGCTGACAGCATATGAATTAGGGGATAAGGCGACTGAAAATGTCACGAAGAGAGCAAAAAAGACCATCAGGCCTTTCCGGTGAGGATGATTAAAGGTCATATCAAAAAATTGAAAAAACAGAAGACTCAAAATTAGAAGAATAACTGGTTATTTAAAATGTCTTTTGTCTTTGGCTTTAAAAATTCAATCTGTCACAAAGTTGAAAATTATTGGTAATTTTCAACTTTCTAAAGTCTAGTTATAAAACCAACTGCCATGAAGAAATTACTCTCCATTATCACTATTTGTACACTCGGGCTACCATTAACAGGACAGGATCTTCCGGCTGGCGGACCACCTCCTGCCGGACAACCGCAGATGCAGCAAACCCCGCCTGTAATAATTCCGCTTGAAACTAAAAATACAAGCCTGGTTTTCAGGGTCAGCAACAGGGACGGAAGATTGTACCAGGCCTGGTTTGGGCCCAGACTGATTAATACAGGTGATCTTGCGAACTCCAGGGATGCCGGCCATCCTGCATACGCTACATTCGGCACCGACAATCTTTTTGAACCGGCGGTCCGTGCTACCCATAACGATGGAAATCCTTCCCTTGAGCTAAAATATGTAAGCCATGAGGTTGAAAATATCAGACCTGATGTAACCCTTACAAGGATCTTTCTCAAAGACCCCGAATATCCCTTTGTGGTATCGCTCTTTTTTAAAACTTTTGCAAATGAGGATGTAATTGAACAATGGATCGAGATAAGGCATGATGAAAAAAAACCTGTCACAATTTTCAATTATGCATCCTCAATGCTCCATTTTGATGCTGAAAAATACTGGCTCACACAATTTCACGGTGACTGGGCGGAGGAGATGAACCTCAGGGAGAGTGAACTTACAGCCGGTATAAAGATTCTCGACACAAAACTCGGAACGCGCGCTCATATGTACCAGACGCCCGTTTTCATGCTGTCGCTTAATGAACGGTCGGATGAAAACGAGGGACAGGTAATTGCCGGCACCCTGGGATGGTCGGGGAATTTCAGGTTCCTTTTTGAGGTTGATGAGAAAGGTTCGTTAAGGGTTATTTCAGGCATAAATCCTTTTGCTTCGGAGTATTCGCTTTTGCCCGGAAAGGTTTTCAGGACACCCTCAATGATATTTACTTTTTCGGACAAGGGCAAGGGACTGGCAAGCCGTAACCTTCACAGTTGGGCTGTTAAATACGGCGTGCTCGACGGAACCGGACCGCGACTGACGCTTCTCAATAACTGGGAGGCCACAGGATTCAATTTTGATGAAAAGAAGCTGTCGGCGATCCTTGATGATACCAAAAAACTGGGGCTTGATGTGTTTCTGCTCGACGATGGCTGGTTTGCCAATAAATATCCGAGGAATAACGACCGTGCCGGTCTGGGTGACTGGCAGGAAAACAGAGCCAAGCTTCCGAACGGTTTGGGTTACCTGGTCAGGGAAGCTGACGCCAAAGGAGTTAAATTCGGGATATGGATCGAACCCGAGATGGTCAATCCGAAGAGTGAGCTCTATGAGACCCATCCCGACTGGGTCCTTAAGCTTCCGAACCGTCCTGAGCATTATTTCAGGAATCAGCTTGTACTGGATCTCACAAACCCGAAAGTGCAGGAGTTTGTTTACAATGTTGTCGACGGCATGCTAACATCGAATCAGGGCATCGCATTCATAAAATGGGATTGCAACAGGATGATGACAAATGCATATTCAGTATATCTGAAAGACAAGCAATCACATCTGTACATAGATTATGTCAACAGCCTTTACGGTGTGCTTGAGCGCCTTCGCCAGAAATATCCTCATCTTCCTGTAATGCTCTGCTCAGGCGGAGGAGGAAGGGTTGATTACGGCGCCCTGAAATATTTCACAGAGTTCTGGGCCAGCGATAATACCGATGCCCTCGAGAGAGTCTATATACAATGGGGATACTCCTTTTTCTTCCCTGCCGTCTCTGTCTGCAACCATGTCACATCATGGGGAAAACAGTCGCTAAAATTCAGAACTGATGTGGCAATGATGGGTAAGATGGGTTACGATATTGAAGTCGATAAAATGACTGAAAACGAATTGAAGTTCAGCCAGGATGCAATTGCAAACTACAGCAGGATAAAGGACATCATTTATTCGGGTGAACTTTACAGGCTTATATCACCTTACGAAGAGAACAGGGCAGTGCTGATGTATGTGAACCAGGCAAAAAGCAGGGCTGTTCTGCTCGGATTTATCCTGAATGCAAGGTACGGTGAAACCCTCAACCCGGTAAAGCTTCAGGGTCTCGATCCGGCGAAAACCTACAAAGTGCAGGAAATAAATGTATCAAATGAAGGAAGACGCGGACCCGGTATGGGATTCGGAGCTCCCGGCGGCATAAGAACCTATTCGGGTGATTATCTTATGAAAACAGGATTGAATGTGGGGTCTGCCTCTCCTCTGACAAGCGTGGTGTATGAGATAACGGAATAGCTACATTTCGTCCCATCCTGCAAGCCTTGCCCAGAGCCACCAGGCGGCATAAGCTTTCTGGTTGCCGTTTAACGGTTGGGTGTGAGCCGCCGAACAGGTGAACCAGTCGACACCCTGTGTATGGGAATTCTGCCATTCAATTGCCCAGTTGCCGTCACGGGTACCGTCGCCGTTCGTGTCGTAGGCACATGCGTCATCGGGTTTTTTGCCTCCGAAGTAAGTCCCGTCGGGATTATAGCATTCTATGTCCGCAAAATCATAAAGTATCTTTTTGTTCGCCCTGCAAAAGTCTCTGATCTGCTCGTTCCTGAGGTGCAGGTTGCCTGTAAGCCCCGATCCGTCGAGATGACCGGTCATATAAACGAACTTCACAGCAGGGAAATCGCGTTCAAGATCATTCATCAGGTTAAGGTAGGTGCCGATGTCAGCTTCCGATGCATCAGAAACCTGTCCGCACCACGACCATATAATAACATTCACATCGCTGTTTGCAGAAAGGTAGGTTCTGGTCCTTGCTGCCCATGATGTCCTGTCGGGATTTCCAAGATCACCGGTCATAGCATAGTCGTGAAGGTCGAGGGCACCATCGGTTCCGCCATTATTCCATGAATATGACGGACCCTTGAAGGATACAAGTCCCGACATTCCTTCGGTAAGCTGACTGCCGTGAGAGGTATGGCTGTATGCAATATGAAGATTTTCCTTTGCCTTTACGATCCACTCCGAAGGAATTGAAGCAAGCTTTGTGGATGTATGGTCAATTAGAATTCCATCACCGGTAACCGGTTCGGGGTCGCTATCCTTGCTGCAACCTGAAATCAGTGTTATAAAAATAACACTGAGAAATAGTTTTATAAATCTCATAAGTGATTATATAAATTAATGAATCCTGCTCTGACTTTCAAAAATGCCAATTTAAAATTATAAACGATTAAGAAGACAGATTGTTGCATTTTAGAAGTCCTGCTGCCCGGGAAATTGACCGGATTCTTTTCAAAACACATTCAGCAGGTACAATAGGGCAATTACTATAATTGTGAGTGAAGAGACTCCTATAGGGAACCAGACGGGAGCTATCCAGGGTTTTGGTATCAGGAAAAGGACATCGATAGTTTTCAGCGTCGGGGGCCATTTGATAAGGATATAAAGCGAGAGATAGTAAAACAGATCCCAGAAGGCAAATGTCCACAGGAAGAATACGCCCCTTTCAATCCAGCTGCTGCCTGTCAGCAAGGCGATCACCACCAGCATGATTATCGTTGCTGCCTCACGGGTCATCTCAATCTTCAGATACATCGGAGATATTTTTTCGACTGATTCCCTGTTCGATTCCGAGTCAAGCATCCCGAGAGCCTTTCTCAGGTAAACAACGACAACCCCCTCAAGATGAGCCATTGCTATCCCGAATATTGCCAGAAGAGATAGTATCAGTAACATGTTTTCATTTTTAAGATCAGGTAAAGATAAAACAATCGGAACAGCGGTAACTTCCCTGTAACTTCAATTTTAAACTCTTTTTCTCTAAATTTGTTAAACATCGTAAAATGATCAGCCTCCCGAACGGCAGAGAAAACTGGAATCAAATGATTACGGGCACTATCCCTGAAAACCTTTAAGATCCGCATTAATGCAGACAGTCGAAAGTCATAATCACAAGGTCAGCGACAGGAATCTTGGACTTGCCATTCTTCTCAATGCCGGTATCACCATTGCTGAAGCTATCGGTGGAATTATTTCGGGAAGCATTGCGTTGCTCAGTGATGCCGCTCATAACTTCAGCGATGTGATATCGCTGATCATCAGCTGGTTCGCCAACAGGATGTCAAAAAGAGAGGCTACAGACCGGCAGACATTCGGATACAGGCGTTCAGAAATACTTGCAGCATTCATTAACTCTGCAACATTGATCATCATTTCGGTAATTATAATCATTGAGGCAGTCAAAAGGTTACTGGATCCTGCCGCGCCGTCTGCAAACCTGATGATCGGGCTGGCATTTGCCAGCATTATCGTCAACGGATCAAGTGCACTTTTTATCCGGAGGGACTCCAGAAACAATATGAATATGAGATCGGCCTATCTCCACCTCTTCGGAGATATGCTTACTTCCGCTGCAGTTCTCGCAGGAGGGTTTGCGATAAAGTACCTGGACTGGAACTGGACCGATCCGGTCTTTTCGCTTGCAATTGCAGTCTACCTGCTATGGCTCAGCAGAGGAATATTCATTTCCTCGCTTAGAATAATAATGCAATTCACCCCCGATGACATTGATGTCAGAAAAATCGCATGTTCGATTGAAAATATTCCGGGAGTGAAAAATATTCATCACGTTCATGTATGGCAGATCAATGAACACGATTTTATGTTCGAGGCACATATCGATATATCGGAAGACATTAAGGTTAGCGGTTTCGAGGTTATTCTTGAAGAGATCAAGGCAGTACTGGCCCGGAACAATATCCGGCACTCCACTATCCAGCCGGAATTCTCGGTCGACGACAGGAAACAAATAATCTATTAGAGAAGCCGCAAGCTTGTCATGAACATTTTTTTAAAAAACTTCTAATTGTTATCTTGCCGCCGAAACCAAAAAAAAATCCCCGATATAATGAAAAATACAAGAAACATTCTCCTGCTTTTTCTGGTTGCTGTATCACTTGTTTCCTGTTATCCCGTGAAGAAATCAGCTTTCAGGGAAAATGCAAAAATCAAAAATGTGATTTTTCTGATAGGCGACGGGATGGGAATTGCTCATACCTATGCCGCAATGAGTATTTCGGACCAGCCCATGAATATTGAAAGATGTGATATAACAGGTCTGCAAAAGACATTTTCTGCAAACAACTATATAACAGATTCCGGAGCGGCAGGAACCGCCCTGGCAGGCGGTAAAAAGACAAACAACGGTGCTATCGGAGTGGACGACCAGGGAAATAAAGTAAAAACTCTTCTGGAGATTGCAGAAGACAATGGACTGGCTACCGGACTGGTATCCTCATCATCGGTAACGCATGCAACACCGGCATCATTTATTGCCCATCAATCGAGCCGGGGTAACTATGAAGACATTGCGGCGGATTTTCTGAAAACCGACATTGATGTATTCATCGGCGGAGGATATGATAATTTTGCCAGGAGGGCCGACAGTGTTGATCTTACTGAAGCACTTGCTGCAAAGGGTTATGAGGTCATCACTTCCATGGAAATGTTAATGAAATCAGATGCCCTGAAACTCGCCGGATTGATTTTTCCCGGGCAGCCTCCTTACCGGCTTGCGGGAAGGGGAGACATGCTGCCTGAAGCCACGGGAAAAGCCATTGAAGTACTTAATAAGAACCCAAAGGGATTTTTCCTGATGGTCGAGGGATCGCAGATTGACTGGGCCGCACATGCACATGCTGCAGATACCCTTATTGATGAAACCCTCGATTTTGACAGGGCTGCCGGAATCGCACTCGATTTTGCAGTGAAGGAAGGCAACACCCTGGTCGTAATCACGGCTGATCATGAAACAGGCGGAGTTACAATTACAGGCGGTGATAGAAAGTCGAAAACCGTGAAGCTTTCGTTTTCAACACCAGGGCACACGGCCGTAATGGTGCCGGTATACGCTTTCGGACCCGGATCGGGGAAATTCACGGGCATATATGACAATACCGAACTCTTTCAGAAGATCCTTGATTCCTGGAAATTCGGAAAATAAAGACGCCTGAATTTGTCTCCGGCCAAATATTTCATTACTCCCTGAGTAATTGAACAATCCGGGATTTTTATATCTTTGAGCGCTAACTGGCCCGCTTTAACAAACCAAGTGACAGAAATTCTCAAACCATACGGCGATAAACAAAAGGCTTTTGACAAAAGGTACCTTGAGATGGCGCTTATTTGGGCGCAGAATTCATACTGCATCCGCAGGCAGGTAGGAGCTCTCATTGTAAAAGGTAAAATGATTATTTCTGACGGTTATAACGGCACCCCGGCCGGATTTGAAAATGTATGTGAGGATGAAAATAACCTGACAAAACCTTATGTTCTTCATGCTGAAGCAAATGCCATTACAAAAGTTGCCAAATCGAACAATTCGAGCGAAGATTCAACGTTGTATGTAACAACTTCCCCGTGCATGGAGTGTGCAAAGCTGATAATTCAGTCGGGTATAAAAAGGGTTGTATACTGCAACCGTTATCATAATACTGATGGATTGGATCTTCTGAAACGGGCAGGGATTGAGCTGGTTTATATTGAATCTGAAACCGACATTTATGAAGTACAATAATACAAACAGGAGTGTTATCCTTCCTTTATTGCTTGCAATTGCACTTGTGGCAGGGATTCTTATCGGCATATATCTTCCGGGCAGGAACAGTGCACCGCAGCAATCGGCATTCAGGGCAAGGAATGACAAGATAAACAGCATACTGAACATAATTGAATCGGACTATGTTGATACCGTCAACCGGAGTGAACTTGTCGAGGCGGCCATTCCCGCAATTCTCAAAAAGCTTGATCCCCATTCTGTCTATATACCGGCTAAGGATCTTCAGCGGGCCAATGAGCCGCTACAGGGTAACTTCGACGGGATCGGGATCTCGTTCAACATGCTTACCGATACCATTCTTGTTATCAGCACTATACCCGGGGGCCCTTCTGAAAAGATCGGACTTATGGCCGGAGATAAAATAATCTATGTGAATGATTCCCTTGTCGCAGGGAAGCGGCTCAGCGACGAAAAAGTTATGGGAATGCTCAAGGGACCAAGAGGCACTGTTGTCAGGATTAAACTTCTTCGAAAAGGTTACAATGACCTTATCCCCTTTGAAATAGTCCGCGACAAGATACCAATTGCCAGTGTTGATGTAAGCTACATGATAAACGACAGGACAGGATATATCAAGATCAATAATTTCGCAATAACCACCTACGACGATTTCCTTAAAAGCCTCAGGGAACTTAAGGGACAGGGAATGACAAAGCTTATCCTTGACCTGAGGGAGAACTCAGGCGGAGTGATGGAGGCTGCAATCAAAATAGCGAATCAGTTTCTTAAGGAAGGTCAGCTTATAGTCTATACACTCGGCAGATCACAGCCAAAGAATGAAGCCAGGGCTACCGGCAATGGAGAATTCGAAAATGGCGACCTTGTATTGCTTATTGATGAATGGAGCGCTTCAGCCAGCGAAATTCTTGCGGGAGCAATACAGGATAATGACCGCGGAACAATAATCGGAAGACGATCCTTCGGAAAGGGACTTGTACAGGAACCCGTACCTTTTGCCGATGGTTCGGGTATGAGACTGACTATCGCCAGGTATTACACTCCGACGGGGCGGTCGATCCAGAAACCCTACAATAATGGATTCGATGAGTATTTTGATGACCTTAACTCAAGGTATGAACATGGTGAATTCGAAGTCTCGGACAGTATCCATTTTGCCGATTCCCTTAAATTCACAACTCCAGGAGGAAAGACTGTTTACGGAGGCGGAGGAATTATGCCGGATGTTTTTGTTCCCGTTGATACAAGCGGCAGGTCAACATATTTCCTGGCAGTAAGACCGCTCATTTACAGGTTTGCATTGAAATATACCGAGGTCAACCGGGAGAACCTGAAGAAATATACCGAAGCCGGAGAAATGGAAAAATACCTCGACAGGCAGGCATTACTTGACCAGTTCACCGATTTTGCAGCGAAGAATGGTGTCAGGAAGAACGCTGAAGGATTAAAGATATCCGGTAAGGTTATTCATACACAACTGAAAGCTTATATCGCACGCAACATTCTGGACAACAAGGGATTTTATCCTATCTGGAAAGAGCTGGATACAACCCTGAAGTACGCTATTGAATACCTTGAAAAGATTTAACCACGAAGTAACACGGACTTTTGCACGGAGTAACACGGCTTCTTAATCCGTGAAACTCCGTATAACTCGTGAAAACTCTGTGGTTATAAATTATTTTCTTTCCAAAACCCTAAACTATACCCTTAATAAAATCAGTCAGGACCTGTACTGACCGGTCTGCCTCTTCGACGAATCCCATATGACCTGATTTATCCAGAACAACAACCCTTGCATTTGCCGGGAGATTAACCTTTGACAGGATCTCATCGCAGGAAATATAATTATCCATTTTGCCAAGTATCCACAAGCAGGGCACCTTACCCTCTTCCATAACCTTAAGCCTCGATGGCCGGTTCATCATTCCGTTGAGCACCGCAATTATTCCTTCGTCACGGATTGTTGATGCAATATCTTTCGATCGCTGCAATTCTTGCCTGAATCTGCCGAGGTTTTCCGTGGCATACATCTGTGAGATATTGTCGGGATACATAAGGTATTTCTTTGCTGCACGCACGATCTTAATTTCCCTTTCCCGCTTCTCAACAGCCTCCGGCCTGTCCGCAAACGGGTGTGAATGGAACAGGCAATAGCCTTTAAGCATACCGGGATAGAGCTCAAGAAAGGCAAGTGCAACATATCCTCCGAGAGAATGGCCCGCAAGAAACACCTTGTTTATGTGAAGGTTTTCGAGAAGCACCTTTACCGCCCCTGCCATAAACTCCATTGTATGATTTTCGCTGTAGACCTTTGAAAGTCCGTGGCCGGGAAGATCAACACTGATCACGCGGAATTTCCCGGCCAGCTTTTTCGCAAATCCCGACCAAATATCCGATGTCTCAAGATACCCGTGCAGAAGTACAACTGTTTCCCCTTCACCGGTATCAGTGTAGTAAATTTTACCACCATTGTAATGGATATAATAATTCATGGCTTCTTCATTTATTCGTAAGAGTATTGTAATCCTATCAGTTTTTCTCTTAAAACAACCAGGGACATGATGATGTTTATCACTTCAATTGGTAATATGACTAAATAATTTTATTTTTAAGAAATGTTTTTCCTCTCCTGAACTGGACCTTAAAATATTTCACAGACAATGGATAAAATAGTTTTCTCTTCAATTTCCAAAAAGTTTGTGATGGCGCTGGCAGGATTATTTCTGATAGTGTTCCTTCCTGTCCATCTTATTATAAACTTAATGCTTCTGAAAAGTGATCCGGAAGCCTTTAATAAAGCTGCACATTTCATGGCAACTTTTCCCATAGTCAAGATAATTGAAATTTTGCTTATAGCAGCTATTCTAATCCATGTTTTTTATGGAATCCTCCTGCAGATCCAAAACTGGCTGGCTCGTCCTGTGGGGTACGTAAGCGGCAACAAATCAGAGACTTCCTTTTTCTCAAAATTCATGATCTGGACAGGCGCCTCGGTGCTGACATTCATGGTCTTTCATTTCTTCAATTTTTATTTCATCAAGCTCGGATTTGTGGAGGGAAATCCGGAAGATTTTTATTCCGTAGCCCACAGGCTTTTTAAAATTCCTGCATACAATTTCATTTATCTTTTTTGTTTCGGTCTGCTCGGATTGCATCTTTTTCACGCTTTTTCATCAGCTTTTCAGACCCTCGGTCTCAACCACAGGATCTGGACACCTGTTGTAAAAGTATTCGCATGGATCTATTCAATTGCAATACCTCTTGGATTTGCAATAATTTCAATTACTATCTGGCAGTTCAGATAGAAAAAATACAGATTATGGGAAAACTCACATCAAAGATACCAGGCGGCCCTCTTGCACAAAAATGGACCAGATATAAGGCTTCTGTCAAGCTGGTCAATCCCGCAAACAAGAAAAAGCTTGAAATAATAGTTGTCGGAACAGGATTATCAGGAGCTGGTGCCGCCTCCGCACTGGGGGAGCTTGGCTACAGAGTGAAGAGTTTTTGCTATCAGGACTCACCCCGCCGGGCACATTCAGTTGCAGCCCAGGGAGGCATTAATGCTGCAAAAAATTACCAGAACGACGGGGACAGCACCTGGCGCCTGTTTTACGATATGATCAAGGGCGGCGATTACAGGGCACGCGAAGCCAATGTTTACAGGGCTGCAGAGGTGAGCAATCAGGTCATTGACCATTTTACCGCACTCGGGGTGCCATTTGCCCGTGATTACGGCGGTACGCTCGACACCCGCTCCTTCGGAGGGGTACAGGTGTCGAGGACCTTTTATGCAAAGGGGCAGACCGGTCAGCAGTGCCTTCTCGGATGCTATTCCTCCCTCAACCGTCAAATAAGTAAGGGGAACGTCGTTATGTATCCCAGGAGGGAAATGCTCGACCTTGTTGTCATCGACGGAAAGGCAAGGGGAATAATTACCCGCAACCTTTTGACCGGCGAGATCGAAAGGCATTCAGCTCATGCGGTTGTGCTTGCAACCGGAGGCTACGGGACCATCTATTATATGTCGACGCTTGCCGTGAATTCAAATGCCTCCGGAGCATGGAAAGCCCATAAAAAAGGCGCTTTTTTTGCAAATCCGAGCTTTATTCAGATCCACCCTACATGTGTTCCACAGTTGAACCAGTTTCAGTCGAAGCTCACACTCATGTCCGAATCACTAAGGAACGACGGCCGCATTTGGGTGCCGAAGGCAAAAGGTGATAAAAGGCCTGCCAATTCAATCCCCGAAGAGGAAAGGGATTACTATCTCGAACGCAGATATCCGGCTTTCGGGAACCTGGTACCAAGGGATGTCGCTTCCAGAGCTGCAAAGGAGAGATGCGATGCAGGGTATGGTGTTGGTACGAGCGGGCTTGCGGTGAACCTTGACTTCAGGGATGCTATTAAGAAGCAGGGGAAGAAGGCAATTGAAAACAAATACGGAAACCTGTTTGAGATGTACAAAACAATTACAGGGATCGATCCGTACGAGGATCCCATGATGATATATCCGGCAGGCCACTATACAATGGGGGGTCTATGGGTCGACTATGAACTGATGACAACCGTCCCCGGGCTTTATTCAATAGGGGAATCGAACTTCTCCGACCACGGAGCAAACCGCCTGGGAGCAAGTTCTCTGATGCAGGCTGCCGGTGACGGTTATTTCATTCTTCCCAACACTATCAGCAATTATCTGGCCGATGAGATAAAGGCAGCAAAGATTCCGACCGACGGACCTGAATTTGAAAAAACTGAGAATGAGGCCGTTGAACGTCTTCAGAAACTAATTTCGGTAAATGGAAAACAAACAGCCGCCTCATTCCATAAGAGACTTGGAAAAATAATGTGGGATTACTGCGGAATGACCCGTAACGAGGATGGACTGAAAACGGCACTGAAACTAATCACTGATCTGAAGAAGGAATTCTGGAGCGATCTGAAGGTTACCGGAACAATTCATGATCTGAATCCTGAACTTGAAAAGGCCGGCAGGGTTGCTGATTATCTCGAGCTTGCCGCCCTGCTGGTGAATGATGCGCTCGAAAGAAGGGAATCATGCGGCGCCCATTTCAGGGAAGAATTCCAGACTCCCGATGGGGAGGCCCTGCGCAATGATGATAAATTTGCGTATGTAGCTGCCTGGGAATATGCCGGAGAAGGAAAACCGCATATCCTGCATAGGGAAGAGCTGAAGTTTGAGGAGGTGGAGGTGAAGGTGAGAAGTTATAAGTAAAGTCATGCAGTCGTGCAGTCGTGCACCCGGGTTTTAAAAATAGTTTTGATTTTCTGACTGTAAGACCGCAAGACCTGCAAGACCTCAGGACTGCAGGACCGCAGGACTGCAAGACTAAATAAGAAATAAATTACCAAGGTATATGAAGCTGATTCTTAAGATCTGGCGGCAGAAGAATGCAAATGCGAAGGGCACTTTTGCAACCTACACTATGGATGATGTGGCACCCGAAATGTCATTCCTCGAAATGCTCGATGCCCTGAACAAAAAGCTTGTGGAGGAGGACAAGGATCCTGTGGCCTTTGATCACGACTGCCGCGAAGGGATCTGCGGATCGTGCGGAATGTATATAAACGGCCACGCTCACGGGCCCGTTCCGGCTGTGACAACCTGCCTTCTTTCGATGAGATATTTTAATAATGGGGATACAGTCTGGATTGAACCATGGCGAGCTAAATCCTTTCCGGTTATTAAGGATCTGATTGTTGACAGAAGCGCATTCGACAAGATTCAGAGTGCTGGCGGTTTTATTTCAGTTAATACCGGTGCAGCACCTGAGGCAAATTCAATACCGGTCCCAAAAAAGAATTCAGACACCGCTTTTGATTCGGCTGTCTGCATTGGTTGCGGAGCATGCGTAGCGGCATGCAAGAATGCCTCGGCGATGCTCTTCGTCTCGGCAAAGATCTCACAGTTTGCACTTCTTCCGCAGGGACGTGTTGAAGCAAATGAGAGGGTGAGGGCAATGGTTCAGAAAATGGATGAGGTTGGATTTGGCAGCTGTTCAAATACCGGAGCATGCGAAGCCGAATGTCCCAAACAGATTAAAATCACCAATATCGCACGGCTTAACAGGGAGTTTTACAAAGCTGTTTAGTCCTTTCCGTAGATAATCAGGAACAGGCAGCCTCGATGTCCGCAATTGTCTTTGGAATTGGTTTGCCTAGTTGTTTGTGGCCTTTTTCAGTTATAAGTACATTATCCTCAATTCTGACACCTCCAAAATCCTTCCACTTTTCGACATTTTTGTAATTGATGAATCCCGTGAATTTTCCTTCTGATTTCCACTGGTCGATAAGCTGCGGAATAAAATAGATCCCAGGCTCCACAGTAAAAACATGTCCGGGTTTATAGGGCAGGGCAAACCTGAGGAATGCGAGCCCGAACTGATCGCTTCTTTTTACCTGATCGTTGTATCCGATGTAATTTTCGCCAAGTGCTTCCATATCGTGGACATCAAGCCCCATCATATGTCCAAGGCCGTGGGGCATGAAAAGGGCATGAGCTCCCTTTTCAACAGCCTCATCAGGATTACCCTTCATCAGTCCGAGATCCTTAAGGGATGATGCTATTATCCTGCAGGCATTCAAATGAAGGTCGCGGTTTGAAAGGCCTGGTTTTGCCGATTTAATGGATTCGGTATTGGCTTTAAGCACGATTTCATAAATATCCTTTTGCCTGGCATTGAATTTTCCTCCGACAGGTGTTGTCCGTGTAATGTCGGATGAGTAATGCAGATTTGTTTCAGCACCTGCATCAGTTACCATCAGCCGGCCTTTTTGCAGGATATTCCCGTGAGCATGATTGTGAAGTGTCTGCCCGTTGACGCTCAGGATTATCGGGAAGGCTGTTCCTCCTCCCATTGAAAGGGCGATTCCCTCTATCGTACCGAATATCGTCTGTTCCCTGACCCCCGGCTTGCACATCTTCATTGCAGTGGTATGCATTTCGTAAGCAATTCCCAAAGCCTTTACTATCTCGTCAATTTCAATCTGATCCTTGATCGACCGCATTGAGATAACTGCCTTTATGAGATCAATGGATGCAAGGGTTTTCATCTGGCAGGGATTTTCCCTGAGGAGTGATCCGAGAGTCATTTTGGTTTCGGCCCTGTAAGGCGGCAGAAAATGGATCTTTCTCTTTTTGGAAACAGCTTGCCTGATAACTTCTTCGAGCTTTGATACGGGAGCTGTATTTAAAACCCCGCATTTTGCCGCAAGCTCTTTGACCGATGGCTGGGGACCCATCCAGATAATGTCATCCATATCAGCATCATTGCCGAATATCCAGTCTTTCCCCGAGTCAAAATCCATAACTCCTGTGAATCCCTGAATATCAAGTCCGAAAAAATAGAGAAAATCACTGTCCTGCCTGAAATGGTATGTATTCGCAGGATAATTCATCGGAGCATCAATATTTCCGATAAACAATCCGAGCCCCGACTTCAGTATTTTATGAAGACTGGCCCGTCTGGCGGCATATACTTCGGTTTTGAACATATCGCTGGCTTTTAATTTTCAAAATGACAATGCTAAGTTAACATCCTTAATGAAACAAACTCTTATATCGGATCGATATCGGCGGGAAAAAAATTATTAACAATATCCTGATAATCTTTAAAAACAGAACATTTTAATAATAAATAATTTAGTTCGCGAATACTATTGGTTATTAACAAAACGTTATTATATTCGCATTGAAGTTATCAACACTTTGTTAACACTAGCCTGACGGTATGCCTTACAGAAGATTGCCTAATACTGATGCTGCACGCATCAGAGCAATGAGAATTGCTCTTGAGAAAGGAAGGGAGATCCATCCCAGTCAGATGGCTTTTTCGTCAAAAAACATTGTCAGATTGCAGAGATTTCTGCCTCAGTTTGAGAACATGATCATACTGCAGCGTCAGTCGTATGCTTCACAGACCAACAAGAGCAAGGAGTATGCCGAGATCATAAGGAAAGCCCGGCTTTACCTGACTCATTTCGTAAGGGTTATGAACATGGCAATCTTCAGGGGCGACCTTCCTGTTGAAACAAGGGCATTTTACGGTCTTGCAACAAATGAATCGACCGTTCCTTCGCTGAATACCGAGAATGAACTGATAAGCTGGGGCAAACGGATAATCGAAGGCGAGGAATTCCGTATCAGAAAGGGCGGCAGCCCAATCACCAATCCGACTATCGCGGTGGTCAAGGTAAGGTATCAGAATTTCCTCGAGGCCTGGAATTTTCAGAAGACACTTGCAAAGCGGACCCTTGATTATACCGAAAAGAACTTTGAGTTAAGGAAAGAGGCAGATGAGATTATAGTCCAGATCTGGAATGAGATAGAAAATACGCACAGTTCGCTTCCTGAAGACAAAAGGATGGCCGAGAGTGAGAATTACGGCATTGTCTATTTTTACAGGAAGAATGAGGTTAATAAATCAGGTACTCCCTCAGAGGCACAAAGCACCATCTGGCCTTAAAAGAAATCAGTTTGACCATAGGGAATATACAACTGGGGAAATATCCTTTGTTCCTTGCGCCGATGGAGGATATTACGGATCCCTCCTTCCGCTGTTTGTGCAAGATGAACAGCGCCGATTTCATGTACACCGAATTCATTTCTTCCGACGGACTTATCAGGGAGGGGCAGAAGAGCGTAAAGAAGCTCGACATCTATGATTTTGAAAGACCTATCGGCATCCAGCTCTATGGTCACCTTATTGATGCAATGGTTGAGGCTGCACTTATCGCTGAAACCGCAAAGCCTGAACTGATCGACATCAATTTCGGATGCCCGGTAAAAAAGATAGCCAACAGGGGGGCCGGGGCCGGAATGCTCCGAAATGTTCCCCTTATGATCGAAATGACCGGAGCAATAGTCAGGGCAGTCAGTCTGCCTGTTACCGTGAAGACCCGGATCGGATGGGATGAAGATAACAGGAATATTGTGGAAATAGCCGAAAGGCTTCAGGATGCGGGAATAAGTGCACTTACAATACACGGAAGGACAAGGGCTCAGCTATATAAGGGGACAGCCGACTGGACGCTTATAGGCGAGGTAAAGAATAATCCCAGGATGAAGATACCTGTAATCGGCAACGGGGATATCGACGGACCTCTGAAGGCAAGGGAAATGTTTGACAGATACGGGGTCGACGGGATAATGATAGGTAGAGCTTCAGTGGGAAGACCGTGGATATTCAGGGATATCAGGCATTTCCTTGATACCGGAGAGATCCTTCCCGAACCTTCAGTGTCAGAAAAGGCTGACCTGGCTCTTTTTCACCTCGGCAAATCACTCGAATTCAAGGAGGGGATGAGGGCAATTTATGAGATGAGAAGGCATCTTTCAAACTACTTCAGGGGATTGCCTCATTTTAAGGAGACACGGCTGAAACTGCTTACATCCACCGAACCTGACCAGGTCAGGGAACTGATAAATGAGATCCGCAACAGATGGGG
>Ga0105106_10000393_pt1 | contig 30925 bp, 22 predicted proteins | sample PPLLaktember2015_5_FD_79109 | JGI IMG/M metagenome (GOLD analysis project Ga0105106, IMG submission 79109) | Freshwater sediment microbial communities from Prairie Pothole Lake near Jamestown, North Dakota, USA - PPLs Lake P8 Core (1) Depth... | ecosystem: Environmental > Aquatic > Freshwater >...
TGAGGGGAGCGGGAGTCATGTTCTTCGCCTACCTCGGCTTCGACGCCGTCTCGACGGCCGCCCAGGAGGCCAAGAACCCGAAGCGGGACATGCCCATCGGCATCCTCGGCTCCCTCTTCGCTTGCACGGCCATCTACATCGCTTTCTCCTTCGTCCTCACCGGCGTCGTTCACTACACCGAGCTCAACGTCCCGGCTCCCGTGGCCGTGGCCATCGACGCCATGCGGCTCTTCTGGCTCTCCCCGCTGGTCAAGATCGCGGCGATCGTCGGCCTGATGTCGGTCATGATGGTCCAGCTCATGGGCCAGCCGCGGATCTTCTACACGATGGCCAAGGACGGCCTCCTCCCGGCCGCCGCGGCCAAGGTCCACCCGAAATACGGCACCCCCCACGTCACGACGATCGTCACCGGCGTTGTCGTCGGCGTCGCCGCGTCGCTGCTGCCGATGGGCATCGTCGGCGAGCTCGTCAGCATCGGCACGCTCTTCGCCTTCGTCATCGTCTGCGGCGGCGTCCTCGTCCTGCGCTACACGCGTCCCGACATCCCCCGGCCGTTCAAGACCCCGCTCGTCCCGTTCGTCCCGGTGCTGGGCATCCTGTCCTGCCTCTACCTGATGTCCGGCCTGCCCTGGGACACCTGGATGCGCCTGCTCATCTGGATGGCGGTCGGGCTGGTCATCTACTTCACCTACGGTATCCGCAAGAGCAAGCTGAGGAGAAGGTCATGAGCGATCGCGCCGCCGCCCCCAGTCCCGCCCCGGAATCCACCGGATTCAAACGCGAGATGTCGCTCTTCGACGCCATGATGATCGTCATGGGGGCCATGATCGGCTCGGGCATCTTCATCGTCAGCGCCGATATCGCCCGCACGGTCGGCTCGCCCGGCCTCCTGCTTCTCGTCTGGCTTATCACCGGCGTCCTCACCGTCATCGGCGCCCTGAGCTACGGCGAGCTGGCCGGCATGATGCCGCACGCGGGCGGGCTGTACGTCTACCTGCGCGAAGCCTACAACCCCCTCATCGGCTTCCTGTACGGCTGGACGACCTTCCTCGTCATCCAGACCGGGACGATCGCCGCGGTCGCCGTCGCTTTTGCCAAGTTCACCGGGCTCATCATCCCCTGGTTCAGCGAGCGTCACATCCTCGCGACCGTTCTCGGTCTGAAGATCTCGGCCGCCCAGCTGCTGGCCATCGTCAGCATCGTCGTCCTGACCTGGCTCAACATGCGCGGCCTGCGGACCGGCAAGACGATCCAGGGCATCTTCACCGTCACCAAAACGGCCGCCCTCGGGGGGCTCATCCTGCTCGGCTTCATCGTCGGGTCCAACGCCGCGGCCATCAAGGCCAACTGGGCCGTCTTCTGGAAGGCCAGCTGGACGCACATGGCGGGCGGCCAGATCGTCGCGGTCGAGCCGCTCTCCGGCCTTATGCTCCTGGCCGCCATCGGCGCGGCCATGGTCGGGTCGCTCTTCGCCTCGGACGAGTGGTACACCGTGACCTACATCGCCGGGGAGGTCAAGAACCCCAGGAAGAATATTCCCCTGAGCCTGGTCCTCGGGGCCGGCGCGGTCGTCTTCCTCTACTTCCTGGCCAATCTCGCCTACATCCTCATCCTGCCCGTCCACGGCAGCCCCGAGGCCCTCGACGTCGTCGGCCGGGGCATCCAGTTCGCCCAGTTCGACCGGGTCGGGACCGCCGCCGCCGAGATGATCTTCGGTCCGGCCGCGGCGGTCATCATGGCCGTCCTGATCATGATCTCGACCTTCGGCTGCAACAACGGGCTGATCCTGTCCGGGGCCCGCGTCTACTACGCCATGGCCAAGGACGGCCTGTTCTTCAGCGCGACGGGCAAGCTCAACAGGAAGTCCGTCCCCGGCCCGGCCCTGGTCGTCCAGGGCCTCTGGGCTTCGCTGCTTTGCCTTTCGGGGACCTATAGCGACCTGCTCGACTACGTCGTCTTCGCCGTCCTCATCTTTTTCGTCCTGGTCGTCTCGGCCATCTTCATCCTGCGGAAGAAGCGGCCGGACTGGGAGCGGCCTTACAAGGCCTGGGGCTATCCGGTCGTCCCGGCGCTCTACATCCTGGTCGCCGCGGCCATCGCCGTCGACCTCCTGATCTTCAAGACAAGATACACCGTCCCGGGCCTGCTCATCGTGCTCCTGGGCATCCCGGTCTATTACCTCCGCAAGAAGCTGGCCGGGCCGGCGGCCTGAGCCGGGCCCCGGCGCAGCCCTACTTCGGCTTGGGGCGCTCGGCGGCGAGGACTCCTCCGATCATGTATTCCCGCGGCGTGAACTCCTGGACCCAGACGCGGATCGATTCGAGCGGGGCGCCGATCGAATCGTGCACCGCGGCCGTGACCGCCTGGAGAAGGGCCTTTTTCTGTTCATCCGTGCGGCCTTCGATCAGATGGATCTCGACAAGAGGCATGGCCGTCTCCTTTCGGCAGCATTTTAGCAGAAGAAGGGGTCAAACCTGCTTATCGTCAGTTTCCAACAAAATTGTAGGAAAAAACTGACGATAAGCAGGTTTGACCCCTTCTGATTGACTTTGGCGGGGCCTTTTGATAAACACTAGGCAACGCACATGGTCATTAAATCGCGCGAGCTGGGCAACGTCGTCATCTTCGACATCCAGGGGGAGATCATCCGCACCGATACCGCGCAGGAGGCCCTTCATAGCCTCGTCCAGGCCCAACTCGACCGGGGCCGGAGAAATGTGCTGCTCGACCTCGGCGGCGTCGAGTTCATCGACAGCTTCGGCGTCGGCCAGATCCTAGCCTCCTATATCTCGACCCAGAACTTGGGTGGCAAGCTCAAGCTCTGCCGGATCTCCAACAAGCTTCTCCTCATCTTCCAGATCACGATGCTGCACAAGGTCCTCGATATCCATGAGGACTGCGACCGTGCCCTGGAGAGCTTCGGGAAGACCTGAGTTCAGGGGGCCTGACGGGGGAGCGATTGGCCGACCGCCGGCTTGAACGGTTCCTGAAACGCTTCGGCGATGTCCGCGGTCACGAAGCCAGGGCCGCGCAGTCCCTGTCCGCGTTCTTCTTCCTGATCACGGCCACATTCTACATCATCAAGCCGGTCAAGGAGAGCTTCCTGATCGGCTTCGCCGCGCCCCGCTGGTGGTCGTACGCCGACCTGGCCACGGCCCTGCTCATCGGCTTCGTCGTCGCCCTCAACGCCCGCCTCCTCGACCGCCTGCCCCGGCGGACCTACCTCACGGCCTCGCTCCTGTTCTTCATCGCCAGCATCCTCGTCTTCTGGTACGTGTTCGGGATCCGCCTGGGGGGATTGGTCTCGTCTCCCGTGGCGGACGCGTCCGGCATGCTCTTCTTTCTCTGGGCCCAGGATTTCGTCAGCGCCTCCTGGCCGGCGCCGGTCCTCGCCTTCTCGCTGTGGGCCGACGTCTTCATCGCCATGTCCGTGACCCAATTCTGGATCTCCGTCAACGACATCTTCGATCCTCACCAGGCGAAAAGGCTGGTCGGCCTGTTCGTCACGGGCGGGCTCTTCGGCGGCATCGCCGGCGCCTCGGCTGCCGCTCTCATGACCTTCGCCCGGGTCATCGAGGCCGACGACCTGCTCCTCGTCTGCCCCGTGCTCCTCGCCCTGGCCGTCGTGATGGTCAATGTCATCTACGCCGGTCAGCGCAAGTTCGACGCCTCCGCCGGCGACGAGCGCCTCGCCGCCTCGCCCAAGGTGGGCATCCTGGAGAGCTCCCGGATCGTCCGGCGGGACCGCTATCTGCGCCTGCTCGCGGCCATGGTGGCCGCGGCCATCGTGGCCGGATCGCTCATCAACTACCAGTTCAAGACGGTCGTCAAGAGCTTCTACCAGAACGACCAGACGCGGACGTCGTTCATCGCGGTCTTCTTCCTGGCGATCCTGGTCGTCTCGGCGGCCATCCACCTTCTCACGACCGGGCGCGTGCTCAAGTCCTACGGCATCCGCTGGGCCATCGCCGTCGCCCCGGCGGTTCTGCTCGCGGCCTCGGCGACCGTGTTCCTCATCCCGGCCGGCGCCATGCTGATCTGGGCCCTGGCCGTCCGGGGCGGCGACAAGATGTTCGACAACACGCTCAGCCAATCCGTCCGGGAGCTCCTCTACGTCCCCGTCGCCGCGGACGTCAAGTACAAGGCCAAGGTCTTCATCGACGTCTTCGTCAACAAGTTCGCCACGGGCCTGGCCGCGGGGCTCTTCCTCGTACTGCAATATGTCCGGCAATTCGATTACCGGCCCGACACCCTGTCCGGCAAGCTGGCCGTCATCCAAGAGATCGGCGTCCTGGCCCTGGCCGTCCTCGCCCTCTGGCTCGTCCTGACGCGCCTCGTCTACGGGAAATATCCGGCCGAGCTGAAGAAGGACCTCCGGCGGATCTGGAAGCCCGGCCAGGAGGTCCTCGACGACAACCTCGACACGAGGCTCGTCAGCGACGTGTTCGAGGCCATCAAGAACCGCGATCGGAGCGAGGCGCTCTATCTCATGAACATCTTCGACCTGGTCAAGGCCAACAGCCTGACGCCCGAGATGAAGGAGCTCCTCGGGATTAAAAGGGATGAGATCAAGGCCCGGAATATGGACGCCCTGTTCGAATCCGGCAGCGCGGGGAGCCTCTACCCGGGCCTCGCCGACGAGAATATCCAGAGGGAGATCGACCTCATCTACCTCCTGCCCTCCTACCAGAAGATCATGGACGAGAACCTCGGCCGCATCGTCGGGTCCTCCTCCGACGTCGACCGGATCGAGGCGGCCAACAGCATCTGCCGGATGGCCCCCAGCTCGCCGACGATGGACGCCCTGGCCAAGCTCCTCCAGGACCCTTCGCCCGATGTCGTCCTCTACGCCCTGAACAGCGCCGCGGTCCATCGGCGCCCCGAACATGCCCCGCTCGTCCTGCGCCAGTTGGCCAATCCGATGGCCGTCGGCGATGCCCAGACCGCGCTTGCGGCCTACGGGCCCGATGCGGTGGACCTTGTCGCCCCGCTGCTCCGCTCGGCCGGCGAGCCCCCGGAGGTCCGCAGGGCGGTCCCGGAGGTCCTGGCCCGGATCGGGACGCAGGAGGCCGCCGATCTCCTCGTCACCGAGCTGGCCCGGCGCCGGGACGACATGGAGCAGCCCCTCGTCGAGGCGCTCTCCAAGATCCGGGCGGAGAGGCCCCGGGTCCGGTTCCGCGAACAGGACCTCCGGCCGGAGCTCCGCTTCCTCATCCGGAAGGCCTGCGACGTCCTCCTCGATCCGCCCGGCCCGCCGGACGCGGCCAAGGCGGCGCTCGACATCCGCCTCCGGCGCGTCTTCGACCTGCTGACGCTCCTCTATCCCCGGGAGGACATCGTCAACGATTACCAGCACATCCTCCAGGGGACCCCCAGGTCGGTCGATTACGCTCTCGAGCACCTCGACAACCTCCTCGATAGGGAGGACAAGGAGCTTCTCTTCCCTCTGATCGAGGACCTCCCCGACCGCGAGCGGGTGCTCCGCCTGAAAAAGGCCCTGAGGTTGAAATGACTCGTCCCGTCCTCTAGAATGAAGGCTGAGGCATGCCCATGGCCATTCTGTTCATCTATCCGAAAGGCGGCGAACCGTCGACCTATCCGCTCGGCCGGGACCGGGTGACGATCGGCCGGGCGTCCGCCAACGACATCGTCCTGTCCGATCAATTCAGCTCGGGCTGCCATGCCGTCATCGCCCCGACCGAGCACGGCTATGCGCTGATCGACCAGGGCAGCAAGAACGGCACTTTCGTCAACAACCGCCGCGTCGCCGGCGAGATCGATCTCATCCGCGGCGACGAGATCCTCATCGGCTCGACGCGATTCTATTTCGACAAGGACTTCCAGCCCCTGGTCGAGACGGTCGAAGGGACGACCTTCACCCACAGCTCCAACACGATCATCCAGGTCAAGGACATCCTCAAGAAGCCGCCGGCCTCGGCGATCGTCATGAAGACCCCGGGCGGGGGCCTCGATTTCGACCGCCTGCAGCAGGACCAGAAGATCGTTTCGGTCATGGGAGCGGTCAGCCAGGCCCTCATCTACCACATGCCCCTGGAGAAGCTCCTCGACCACATCATGGATGTGCTCATCCAGAACCTGCCCATGGACCGGGGGGTGCTGATGATCAAGAGCGAGTCCAGCCAGGCCCTGGAACCCAAGGTCGTCAGGGTCCAGAACGCGGCCCTGCGGACCCAGAGCATCTTCGTCAGCCAGACGATCGTCCGGACCGCGCTGGAACGCAACTCGGCCATCCTCATCTCGGACATCCAGGCCGATGAGGGGCTGCGTGCCCAGATGAGCGTCGTCCAGGCCCAGATCCATTCGGCCATGTGCGTGCCGCTCTGGAACAACCAGGACATCATCGGCCTGATCTATTGCGACCGGGTCTCGCTCGTCGAACAGTTCTCGGAGGACGATCTTCGGCTTTTGACGCTCCTCGCCAACCTGGCGGCGGTGAAGATCGAGAACGCCCGGCTTATCGACGAATCCATCAAAGCCCTCCAGTACAAGCGGGAGCGCGACCTGGCCGTCCAGATCCAGAAGAACTTCCTGCCCCGCGCGGACCCGGATTTCGCGCCCTACGAGATCAGCGGCAGCGCCCGGGCCTGCCGCGGCGTCGGCGGGGACTATTACGACTACATTTCCGTCGATGCGGACCGCCTGGCGGTCGTCGTCGCCGACGTCTCGGGGGTCGGCGTCAGCGCCTCGCTGCTCATGGCTTCGCTCCGGGGCGCCCTGCACGAGAAGTTCCCGGGCACCGTCGATCTCGGCGACCTCGCCGCCAAGCTCAACGACTTCGTCTACGAGAGCTCCGACAGCCACCTGTTCATCTCGTTCTTCCTGGCCATCATCGACCGGGCCCGCGACGAGGTGACCTACGTCAATGCCGGGCACAATCCGCCGCTGCTCCTGCGGCCCGAGGGGCCGGCCCGATCCATCGGGAGCACCGGGCTCTGCCTGGGGATGTTCGCGGACCAATCCTACGGCGAGGGGGCGTTCTCTCTCGGCCCCGGCGACATCCTGTGCCTCTATACCGACGGCATCGTGGAGAGCCGCACGGGCGATCACGAGGAGTACGGGGAGGACCGGCTGGCCGAAAAGGTCCGGGAGCTCCGGGAGCGGCCGGCCGGGGAGATCAGGGACAAAATCTTCGACGACGTCCTGGCCTTCAGCGGCTGCGCCGAGGCCGGCGACGATATGACCCTCGTCCTCGTCAAGCGGAATCCTTGAGGCCGGTGACGAGGGGCCAGCCGTGACACGCGACGACGTCAGGGAGCTCAAGGTCCCCGCCAAGCTCAAGGAGATCGACCGTGTTCGCGGCTTCCTCCGGGAGTCCATCGCCGGCCTGCCTCTCGATGAGGAGGCCCGCCTCAAGATCGAGCTGGCGCTCCACGAGATCTGCGTCAACATCGTCCGGTACGCCTATCCCCGAGGGCGTCAAGGCGACATGCTCGTGCGCATCTGGCGCGACCCGGACTCGATCGTCATCGAGGTCCGGGACAGGGGCATCCCTTTCAATCCCGTCAGGAAGGAGAACCCCGACCTGATGGTCAAGCTCCGCCGCGGCGTTCCCGGGGGCCTCGGCGTCTATTTCTTCAAGACCCTGATGGACGGCCTGTCCTACCGCCGGAGGGCGGGACAGAACATCCTGACCGTCCGCAAAGCCATCTGATCAGTACAGGACCTTGTCCTCCCCGTTGACTTGGATGAGCCGGTCGATCTCCGCCAGGATGAGGTCCCGCCGGATGAGGACGGCGCGGATCTCGTCCTCGGTGAGATAGTCGCCTACCGCGGATTTGACTGCCGCGCGATCGAGCGCCTTGAGCTTGGCGACGACGGCCCGAGGCAGCTCGCTCATGAGCATTGGTCCCGCGGGGCTCTTGGCCGAGAAGATCAGAGATTTGGTGAACCGGCTCGAAGTCCGGAACGAGCGGGAGTGGTCGATGAGGATCATCCGCCAGTCGGGCGTGATCAGGATCTGGCCCGAGTGCCGGTCCTCGTTGGCGATGAGGTTGTCGAAGAAGCGCTGGAGATAGGTCGCCCGGTTCCAGCCGAAGACGGCGGCCGGCGGCATCTTGATCCGCTTTTCGTCCCTTTCCCGGAGCTCCATGCCGCCGCCGACCCAATACTGGCAAGAGCCCCTGTCGCCGCGAAAGCGGCGCTCGACGGTCGGGGGGACCATGCCCAGGCCGAAGTGCTTGTCGAGGCGGTAGGCGGCGATCTCGTACGTCCAGCCTTCCCAATAACCGCCCATGCGGCCCTGGGGGTTCTTCCAGATGGCATCGTGGGTGACGCCGCCGAGTTGGAGCGTCAGGACCCACGGCTTCGTCACGGCAGCGGACCCGCTCAGCTGCCGGCTCTTGCTTTCGTCGACTTCCGCGGATTGGAGGAACGCCTCCCATTTCTCGCGCTGGGCCAGCTCGTCCGGGAGGAATTGGAGCGGGGCGGGGGAGGCCCCGGCCCGGGCGGGCGGCGCGTCCCTGTCCTTGTCCCCGGGAGGGCCGGCGTCGACGCAGGCCAGCAGGATCGCGCCGAGGGGGAGGAGAAGAGCCAAGCCCGTCGAAACGAGGCCTTTTTTCAATAGAGCACCGCCGCTTCGCCCTGTTCTTCGACCATCAGGGCGATCTCCCGGAGGAGGAGATCCCGCCGGGCCAGGACCGCCTTGATCTCCCGGTCGGTCAGGGTCTCCCCGACGGCCTTCCGGATCGCGTCGAAGGTCAGGGCCTTGATCCGGTCGACGAACCATCGGGGCAGGCGCCGGAAGAGGTACGGCGTCCCCGCGGGTGACATCTTGATGCCGTTGCGGCCGAACATCAGCCGCTCGGCGAACTCCCCCCCGCTGCGGAACGCCCGCGAATGATCGAAAAGGATGGTCCGCCAGTCGTCGGTATAGAGGATGTTCTGCTGGGTCCGGTCCTCGTTGGCGATGAGACTGTCCCACGCCCGGGCGAGCCATTTCATCTTTTCCGTCCGGTCCCTGGCCTCGTCGGGGATGGTGACGCCCTGTTCGACCATCTTGAGCAGGCTGAACCTGTTCTCGCACCAGAGGACCAGCGCCCCCGGCTTGTTCCGGAATTCCCGCTCGACGGCCGGCGGGACCATGTTGAGGCCGATGAGCTTGTCCAGCCGGTAGGCGGCGATCTCGTACTGCCAGCCCTCGAGGAATCCGCCCTGCAGGCCTTTCGGGTTCTTCCAGGCGGCCGCGAGCTCGGCCCCACCTTTGCGGAGAGTGAGCTTGAAGGGGTTGGTCACGCCCTCGCCGATCCTCTCGGAAGCGACGATCTCGGCCGTCACCAGGAACCCCTCCCGGGCCGGCCGCTGGGCGATCTCCTCGGGCGGGAACTGGGCCGTCGCGGCGATCGGGAGGGCGGACATCAGAGCCAGCGGAATGAGAACGGCGAGGCGTTTCATGCGTACCTCCCAGTGAGAGCGGCTCAAAAAAATCATAGCGGTTCGCCGGTTCGATTTCAAGGCGCCGCCGCGGCCGCCGGCGCATCCATGGCCGCCTTACGCTTCTTGTAAGCGGAGATGATCTTGACGCAAATGACGATGAGAACCGCGACCACGGCGACGTTGAGGAGCGCGTAGCGCTCGATGGGAAGGCCGAGGAGCACGGTCCCGACGAATACGGCCAGGGAGGAGAGCGTGTCGCCGCCCCGGACGAAGAACGTGTCGATGGCCGCCTTGGCCTTGTACTTCTCTTCCCTTTTCGTGACCAGGAAGAGGGCGGCCTTGGCCGTGTTCTGGAGCGAGTAGTCCGTTCCGTTCTCCAAGGCCTTGACGCCCCGGACGAGCGCGAAGACGGCCCCGAACGAGATCAGGGCGTAGCCGCCCAGGGCGATGATGGGCAGGAAGAGCAGGGCCCCGCCGACGCCGACCCATTTGAAGATGCGCGAGACGAGAAGGAGCTGGATGACGAGAGCGATCAGGTTCTGCAGGAACTGGTAATCCATGAAGGCGCTGTGGATGGTCCGGCTCTCGGTCCTCTCCGGCGCCGTGGAGGACGCCGCGGCGGCCGGCAGCCCCTCCGCCGCCTGCGCGTCCCAGGCCGCCGCGGGCTGGGGCGCGGTCTCGCCGGCGGGCGCCGGATCGTTGGCCGCGAGGGACCTCTTGATCGTGACATCCGTCATGATGTATTCGCCGGTCGCGTTGACGAAGTTGTAGAGCCCGATCATGAGCGCGATGAGCAGGAGATAACGGCTTTTGAAGACGAGCCGGAAGCCTCCGCCGGCTTTGAGCGGCTGTTCCTGGACGATGGCCGTCCCCGCCGGGGCGGCGCCCCGCCCCTTCTCTCCGTCCTGGCGGGCCCTCCGGACGTCCCGGCGGTGGATGGCGCGGGCCAGGACGATGCAGAGACCGAGCAGGCCGCCGGCGATGAGCATGAGCTTGAATTCCCAATTCCCGCCGAGGACGTCCCTCAGCCTCTTCATGAAGGGCAGGGTCGCGACGAGGCCCCCCAGGGCTGCCCCGAGAGCGACCAGCGGAAAGGTCCGCTTGCCGACCTCGTCGGAATAGAGATCGTTGGCGAAGCCCCAGAATTGGGCGATGACGAAGTAGTTGAAGATGCCGATCCAGATGAAGAACAGGATGCCCATCGGCTTGACGGCCATGCCGCCGGTATGGAGGATGTAGAAGAGCACGAGGTTGGAGATGAAAAACAGGGTCGTCCAGGTGATGAGGACATGTCGCGGGACTTTGGAGGCCAGCCGGCTGAAGGCTTTGACGACAAAAATGAACAGGATGGCCTGGGCCCCGCTCAGGTAGCTCTTGACGACGGCCGAATTCTTGTCGACGAGGAGCAGCGATTCGCGCAGCGGCTTGAGGATGTAATAGGCGAGGAGGAGCAGAAAGACGTTCAAGGCGAGCAGCAGCGCCTTGGGGGCCTCGCCGGCGCGGATATCGGCGAAAAGGCGGAGGATCCTGTAGCCGGGATTGTACCGCAGCGCGCCGGCCGGCGCGGCCGCCGCCGTCGAAGGATCGGGCATCTCTACTCCTTGCCCCGCGATCAGAACAGGACCGTCGCTTCGCCCTGGCTCCTGATCATCATCCGGATCTGCCGGACGATGGCGGTCCGTCGCTCGTTGAGCGCGTCGATCTCATCCTTCCGGAGGTAGCGCCCCAAGTAGCCGGCCACGGTCTTGTTCTCCCAGGCCCGGAGCCGGCCGTAGAGGAGCCGCGAGCACCGGCGGATGCTGCAGCCGGGGGCTTGGCCCTTGCCGGGAGCGAAGGCCTCGGAGAGGTCGACTCGGTAGATCCGGCCTTCGCCGTCGATCAAGGTGTCCCTCTCGTTCCGGCAGTCGTCGAAAACGAGGGCCTGGAAGACGACGAGGTCGGCCATGGCCCGGTCGAAAGCCTCGGGGTCCTCGGGGTCGGCCTTGGCTTCCCGGCGTTCGGCCAGCGACACGGCTCCTCCGACAAATGTCTGCAGCGCGCCCGGCACGCCCTCGATGGTCCTCTCGACGATCGGGGGGACGTAAGAGAGCCCGAGGTACTTGCTCAACAGGTAGGCGGCCAGATCGTACTTGTAGCTGTCGGCGAGCGGGTCGGGCCTCGGCCTATCGATGTACTTGAACAGGGCCGGGAGGACGACCCCCCGCGATTCTAGTGTCACTCTCCAGGCGTCGGTCCGGCCGCCGATCCCGGGCCCGCGCCCGGAGATGGCGGCTGTCCGGAGGAAGGTCTCCATCTCCCTCCGGCTCAAGGGCTTCGGGGGAGGTGGCCGGATGCCGCTGCGCTGGGCCAGCTCTTCGGTCTCTCCCCAGACCGTGAAATCGCCGCGGTCGTAGATGAGCGCCGAAGGGACGCCCCCATAGCTGCCGGAGATGCCGGTGTCCATGATCCAGATCTTGTCGTTGAACCGGGACACGAGGGCCTTGGTGACAACCCCGCTCCCGCGGGGCAAGTTGTTGAAGTAGTTATGGCCGATGACCATGGCCCGGGCGCGGAGGTTGGCTAGGGTCCGGTCGATCTCGGCTTCGGCCGCGGCCTCGTTCTTCGTGGCCAGACCCCTGAACCAGAGCGGACTATCCGGGTCGTAGACGAGCTTGGGGTGGAATGGCTTGGAGTAAGCCTGGGGATTGCGCATCCGGCCCTGGAAGAACTCGAGCTCGCTGCGCATGGTCTGGTTGATCTCCCCCATCGGCATCTTGGAGAGCTTCTCGCTGATGCCGCCGTGGGCATAGATGACATCGTTGATCCGGATGACGGTGTTCTTCCGGACGAGCCAATCTCCGTAGGCCTGGTTGAATCCGAGAACGTAGGCTCGCAAGGCCTCGGGGTCCTTGGCGGCCATGACTTTCGCCCAGAATTCGGCCAGGCCCGGCTCTGCGTAGATGTCGAGGCCCTCGATCAGGACCTTCTCCCGGTCCCCCTCCGGGAGCGTCTTGATATAGGCGGCCTCGCGCTCCCTGCGGAACTCCTCGGGCAGGAAGGAGACGAACTGCTCGACGGTGACATAGCCGGGATAGTCGAGGGCGATGCCCGTGATGTTCATCTCCTCATGGTTGCCGAGAACCATGTGGACCATGCCCCCCGCGGCGGCGGCCTCCTTTTCGAGGCGCATGATGAGATCGAGGATCTGCTTGGCCCGCGGGCCCCGGTCGAGGACATCGCCGAGCTGGACGAGATGGGTCTTGCCGCCGGTCCAATGGAGGTCCGCGTCGATGAGGGCGATCTGAGGGTGGGCGAGGATGAACACGAACCGGTCGTAGTCGCCGTGAAGGTCGGCGACGGCCACGACGCGCTCGATGTCCGTCCACTCGAAGGGGATCTCGGCGGCGGAAGAGAGGATCGGGAGGAAGGCCAGAGCCGTCAGCAGGAAGAAAGCCCCCAGCGGCCGGCGTCCCCCTGTGCGGGTCCTCATCTGCGTCACGGTCTCGTCTTAATCCACTTATAGCCGTTTCCCATGTGGGAATCAAGGGTCTCCCTTCCGGTTTGACTCGCCGGCGCCGGTCCTGTTATCCTTTCGCTCGGCATTTGTCCGTCCTGCTATCTGGAACGGGCGGACGGATCCCGGGTGAAAGGACGGGCGACCATGAACCGACGACCGAGCTTCTCATGGAGCGGGAGAATGGGGAAGAAGGCCTTGGCGGTCCCGGCGGCCCTGGGCCTGGCCCTGGGGCTGGGTTTGGCGCTCACGGGATGCGCCCGGCCGGAGAAGCCCGTCCCGCCGGCCGGCGAGGCCGCGGTCCGGGTCAAGCCGGGGGTCGAGGTCTTCCTCGAAAAGCACCTCGAACTGGTCAAAGGCCGGAGGGTCGGCCTCATCACCAACCCGACGGGCACCGACTCGCGCCTGGCGACGACGGTCGACCTCTTTCTTCAGAATCCGGAGGTCAAGCTCGTCGCCCTATATGGCCCCGAACATGGCGTCCGCGGGGACGCCCAGGCCGGACAATACGTTCCCTTCTACGTCGACCGGAAATACGGCCTGCCGGAATATAACCTTCCGGTCTTCAGCCTCTACGGCCAGTCGATGAAGCCCGAAGCCGGGATGCTCAAGAATATCGACGAGTTCATGCGTTCTTTCGATACCAAAGAGACGGGTAAGGTCCCGGAAGGAGCCATGGTCGAAGGGATCGACGTCATGATGTTCGACATCCAGGACGTTGGGACGCGGGTCTACACTTACGTCGCCACAATGGCCTACAGCATGCAGGCGGCGGCCGAGAACGGGATCGAGTTCATCGTCCTCGACAGGCCGAACCCCGTCAACGGGGAGGACATGGAAGGGCCCATCCTGGAATACCCCGAGTTCAGCTCCTTCATTGGGCTTTTCCCCATCCCCGAGCGGCACGCCATGACGATCGGGGAGCTGGCCCGGATGTTCAACGACAAGTTCCTGGCCCACAAGGCCAAGCTGACGGTCGTGCCCATGGAAGGGTGGACGCGGGAGATGTGGTTCGACCAGACCGGGCTGCCCTGGATCATCCCGTCGCCCAACATGCCCACGCTCGACACGGCGACGGTATACCCGGGCTTGGTGGCCATCGAGGGTACGAACCTGTCCGAGGGCCGGGGGACGACGAAGCCATTCGAGCTTTTCGGAGCGCCTTGGATCGACGGCTTCGAGCTGGCCAGGACCCTCAACGGGCTGGGCCTGCCCGGCGTCCGTTTCCGCGAGGCCTGGTTCACCCCGTCCTTCTCCAAGTTCCAGGGCCTGCTCTGCAGCGGCTGCCAGGTCCATGTGTTGGACCGGAGCGCCTTCAGGCCGTTCTCTGCGGCCCTTCACATCATCAAGACGGTCAGGGACATTTACCCGGGGAAATTCGAGTTCCACGCGGACTACTTTGATCAGGTCATGGGCACGGCGTCGATCCGCAAGGCCCTCGAGACGGGGACGGACGTGGCGACGATCCTGGCCAATATCCAGCCCGGCCTCGACGCCTTCGCCGCCCTCCGCAAAGCCTATCTTCTGTATTAAGACAAGAAGGGGTCAAACCTACTTATCGTCACTTTCGGGCGGGGATGTCGCTCCGGACTCAAAAAAGTGATGATAAGTAGGTTTGACCCCTTCTTTTTGCTAAAATAGCTGTCTTCCCCTTGCGGGACCATCACTCGAAGGAGACCGGCGTTATGGCGATGAATACTCCCCGCTACGCTCTGGCCAATCCCCTTTCGATCCTCCTCGACAAGCCCGCTTCGGACTTCGATCGGGCCGACATCCTGAAAGTCATCGAGTCGGAAAGAATCGAGCGCATCACGTTCCATTATCTGGCGATCGACGGCAAGCTCAAGGAGCTCACGGTCCCCGTGTCCGATCGCTATCACATCGAGTCCATCCTGGCCGAGGGCGAGCGCGCCGACGGCTCGTCGCTTTTCAAGGGCATGGTCGACATGGGTCTCTCGGACCTCTACATCGTTCCTCTCTACCGCTCCGCCTTCTTCAATCCCTTCGCCGAGGGCAGCCTCGATTTCGTCTGCCGCTACCTGGCCCAGGACGGCACGCCCGCTTCCTTCACCTATGACGGCATCCTGTCCCGGGCCGCGGCCCTGTTCCGCAAGGTTTCCGGCCTGGAGCTCAAGGCCATGGGCGAGCTCGAGTTCTTCCTGCTCACGGCGCCCGCCGACCGCTCCTATCCGGTCGAGGGCGGCCGGGGCTACCACGGCTCCGCCCCGTTCAGCAAGAGCGGCCCCATCCTCCACGAGATGGTCCGCCACATCGCCCGCGTGACCGGGGCCGTCAAGTACGCCCACTGCGAGAACGGCGTCATCGACGCCGTCAAGAGCGACCTCCCCGAGATCGAGGGGCGCCTGGCCGAGCAGCTCGAGATCGAATTCGCGACCCGGCCCATCGAGGAGGCGGCCGACGACCTCGTCCTGGGCCGCTGGATCATCCGCAACACCGCCTTCCGCCACGGCGCCATCGCCACGTTCACGCCCAAGCTCGAGGAGGGCATCGCCGGCAGCGGCCTCCACTTCCATCTCGAGCTCGCGAAGGACGGGCGGAACATCATGCGCGGCCCGGACGGCGCCCTCTCGGTCGAGGCCCGCAAGCTCATCGGGGGCCTGTGCGAATACGCCGATTCCCTGACGGCCTTCGGCAACACGGTCTCGTCGGCCTACCTCCGCCTGGTCCCCAACCAGGAGGCGCCGACGCGGATCTGCTGGAGCGATCTCAACCGCAGCGCCCTCATCCGGGTGCCGCTCGGCTGGACGGGCGCCTCCGGCCTGGCCCGGCGCGTCAATCCCGCCGAGAAGGCCGAGTTCGTCGACGAACGGGGCGGCCGGCAGACGGTCGAGATCCGCAGCCCCGACGGCAGCGCCATCATCCACCTGACCATGGCCGGGATCGCCATGGCCGCCAGCTGGGCCTTCGACGGCGACGAGTCCCTGTTCAAGGATTCGCGCCCGCTCGACGTCGCCGAGCGGCTCTACGTCAAGGGCAACATCTTCGCCGACAGGGAGCTCCTCGACCGCCTGCCGGTCCTGCCGCCGAGCTGCGTCGAATCGAGCCGGGTCCTGCTCGAGAAGCGAAGCCTCTACGAGCGCGGCGGCGTCTTCCCGCCGAGCGTCATCGACTTCACCGCCCGGATGCTCCAGGCCGAAAACGACGAGTTCATGAACAAGCGGCTGGCCGGCCTGCCGGCCCACGACCGGCTCCACGAGATCCGCCAGATCATGCACAAGGACCTGCACAAGCATTGAGATGCGTGGAAATGCCATGACTTCGCGCGAACGTTGGCTGGCTCTCTTCGCCCGCCAGAAGCCCGACCGCGTCCCGACCGACTACTGGGCCACACCGGAGTTCGACCGCAAGCTGATGAAGCGCCTCGGCTGCCGCACCCGGCGCCAGATGCTCGACCGGCTCCACATCGACTACGAAGTCCGGCTCGAGCCCGCTTACGCCGGTCCGCGTCTGCCCCGCACGCAGGACGAGTTCGGCCGCCGTTTCCGGAGCATCGATTACGGCGCCGGCGCGTATCGCGAGTGCATTCATTTCCCGCTCGCCGGCTTCAAGTCCGTCGCGGAGATCGAGAAGGCCTACGTCTGGCCCACGGCCGACTGGTGGGATTTCCGCGGCATCCCGGCCCAGGCCCGGCGGGCGGGCGGCCACCCGGTCCGGGGCGGCGGTTCGGAGCCCTTCCTCATCTATAAGGAGCTCCGCGGCATGGAGCAGGCCTTCGTCGACCTCGTCGAAAACCCCGAGATCGTCCACTATTGCCTGGGCAAGCTCTTCGACCTGGCCTATGAATGCGCCGTCAGGATCTACGAGGCCGTCCCCGGCCGGGTCGACATCTCCTACATCGCCGAGGACATGGGCGGCCAGACGGACCTCATGGTCTCGGTCCGTCACATCCGCGAGTATCTCCTGCCCGGCATGAAGAGGATGATCGACCTGGCCCACCAGGCCGGGGCCCACGCCTACCACCACAACGACGGCAGCTGCTGGCGCATCATCCCCGACATGATCGGGCTCGGCATCGACCTCCTCAATCCGCTCCAGTGGCGCTGCCCGGGCATGGAGCGGGAGCGGCTCAAGAGCGAGTTCGGGCCGCACATCGTCCTCCACGGCGGCATGGACAACCAGTACACGCTGCCGTTCGGGACGGTCGAGGAGGTCCGGCGCGAGGTCGAGGACAACCTGCGCCTCCTCGGCGCCGGCGGCGGCTACATCCTGGCGCCCTGCCACAACATCCAGGCGATCACGCCCGTCGAGAACGTGCTGGCGATGTACGAAACCGCCCTGGCCCTGGGCAGGCTCTAGCTGAGAAGAGCCGAGCGGCGGGCCTCGAAGTCCGGGACGAGCCGCCGCCACAAGTCATTGAAGCGCGCCTGGAGATCCGCATAGATCGCGGTCGTCTTCGGATCCGGCTCCGCGCCCAGCCTGTCTTTCGCGATCCACTTCGCGGCGATATCGGCGATGTCTGTCTTCTCGCCCGCGGCCAGCCGCCAGTTCCAAACCGCCTGGAGCGCCGCGCCGTAGGCTGCGGCCTCGGCCTCCTTCAGGGTCACGACCGGCGTCGCGAAGACGTCCGCCGCGATCTGGAGCCAAAGCCGGCTCTTCGCCCCGCCGCCGGTCGCCCGGATCTCGCCGGGCTTCAGGCCGAGCGCCCTCATCCGGGCGAATCCGTAGCCCAGGTTGAGGACCGCCCCTTCCATGATCGCGCGGACGATGGGCGCGGCGTCGAACGTCCTCCGGTCGAGCCCGAAGAGCACGGCGCTCGAGAAGGGGAGGACCGGCACCCGCTCGCCGTCGACGAAGGGCAGGAAGAGGAGGCCGCCCGCGCCCGGCCCGGCCCGCCGGGCCAGCCGCTCCAGCCTGGCGTTGTCGAGCCCGAAGAGCGACTTGGCGATCTCCGTCGCGTTGGTCACGTTCATCGTGCAGAGGAGCGGCAGCCACCCGCCGGTGCTGTCGCAGAAGGCCGCGATCTCGCCTTCGGGATCGACGAAGGGCCGGTCGAAATGGGCATAGACCGTCCCCGAAGTGCCCAGGCTGAGCGTGCACACGCCGGGCCTGACGTTGCCGCTGCCGATCGCGCCCATCATGTTGTCGCCGCCGCCGCTTCCGACGAGGACTCGGCCGAAGCCGAAGCTCGCCGCGAGGGCCTTTTTCATGTAGCCGACGGGTTCGCGCGGGTGGACGAGCGGCGGGAGCTTCCCGGCCAGGTCCGGGTCGACGGCCGCCGCCGCTTTCTCGTCCCAGCGGAGACGGCGGATGTCCATGAGGCCCGTGCCCGACGCGTCGCCGTACTCCATGCGGGCCCGGCCGGTCAGCCAGCGGTTCAGGTAGTTGTGGGGGAGAAGCACGGTCGCCAGCCTGGCATAGCGCTTGGGCTCGTGCCTTTTGAGCCACAGGATCTTCGACGCGGTGAAGCCCACGGCCAGGCTGACGCCGAGGCGGGCAATGACTTCGCTCTTCCCGCCGAGCGCGGCCACGAGATCCTCCGTCTCCCGGATGGTCGAGGTGTCGTTCCAGAGCTTGGCCGGCCGGATGACCCGGCCTCCGGCGTCGAGGGGGACGAAGCCGTGCTGCTGGCCGGAGACGCCCAGGGCGACGATCTTGCCGGCGTCGACTCGGGCCCGCCTCAGGGCGGCGGCCAGCGCTTTTTCGAGCGCCCCGGCCCATACGGCCGGGTCCTGCTCGCTCGCCCCAGGGCCGAGATCCCGGATCATGGCGTGGGGCGATTTCCCCCGGCCGAGGACCCGTCCCGAATCGACGTCCACGACGAGCGCCTTCGTCCCCTGGGTCCCGGAATCGATGCCGACGGCGTATCTGGGCATGGGCGACCTCTCTCGTCTCCGATTCTATGGGAGCCGGCGCGAAAGTGTCAATCTCGGTGACGGTGCCGTTTTCTTGACTTTTCAACGGGGCTCCGTCTTAATGGACTAAAGACGAGAGAATGAGAAAGATGCACCGGGCGATCGTCGGGACCGCGCTGGCCGGACTGTTGGGCCTCCTCGCGCTCGGCGGGCCGGCCGCGCAGGATCGGGAGGCCGAGCCGCCCCGCGCCAAGGGGCTCATCCCGCTCGACGCGCGGCAGGTCGAAGAGATCATCGCGACTTGGCCGCGGGTCGCCCGAGTCGGCATCAACAGACTGGGATACGAGCGCGTCAACGAGGTCCGGGCAGCGAAAGGGAAGCCGCCCCTCGACGCGCGCCTGGTCGAGCCGGTCGGCGGCGAGCTCGAGAGCGCCCGCGCCGTCCCGGGCGCCACGGTCCTGTCGGTCACGTCGAACGAGGCCCTGGCCGGAGACCTGCCGGCGAGCGTCGACAACAGCCTGCTGCGGTATTTCCCTCCGATCAGGAGCCAGGGCCGCCTCGGCGCGTGCGCCAGCTTCGCCTCCACCTACGTCCAGCTCTCGTATATGACGGCCTTCCAGCGGAACCTGGACATCCGCAACCCCACCGACAACACGAACAAGTACTCGCCGAAGTGGACCTACACCATGGTCAATGACGGGGAGGATGCCGGATCGAACTTCAGCGAGAATTATCAGATCCTCGAGAAGCACGGGGCCGCGACGTGGGAGGAATTCCCCTACGACGCCAACTTCCTCGCCTGGTGCCTGGACGGCGCCGTTTGGAGGAACGCCCTCGGCGTCCGGGCCAAGTCCGTCCAATACGTCCGCGACACCAACACGGACGCCGGGATCGCGCAGCTCAAGGAGCTCCTGGTCGACGGCTACATCGTGGTGTTCGGGACCTATATCGACTCTTGGGCCTTCACGACCGTCAAGGACGACGCCTCGACCGGCGACGACGCCCCCGCCGTGGGCAAGTCCGTCGCTTATTGGCTCGACGGGACCGAGGGCGCTCATGCGATGACCGTCGTCGGGTACAACGACGCCGTTTGGACGGACATCAACGCGAACGACGTTATCGATCCGGGAGAGAAGGGTGCCTTCCGCATCGCCAACTCCTGGGGCAGCGGATGGTACGAAGCGGGCTTCACGTGGCTGGCCTACGATGCGCTCAAAGATCCCTCGCCGGTCCCGGGCGCCCCGTCGGCGGGCCGGGTCTCGGCCTTCCAGGCCGACATGGTCTTCGTCCTGACGGCCCGGACGAGCTATGAGCCGCTGATGATCGGCGAATTCACCGTCGGCCATGCCAAGAGGAACCAGCTCCGGCTGTCGCTCGGGCGCTCGGGCACGACGGCGGCTGTCCCGGCGGTCACTTGGGCGCCGGCCGCCTTCCAGAACCAGGGCGGGGCCTTCGCCTTCGACGGCTCGACGACGGCCGTGGACGGGACATTCGTCCTCGATTTCACGGACATCCTGGCCGCGGGCGCCGGCCCGCAGCGCTACTATCTCGGCGTCAACGACAGCACTGCTTTGGACGAGGCGGCACTCAGCGCCTTTAAGATCGTCGACCTGACGACGAGCCCGGCGACAGAGGTCCCTTCGTCGCACGTCCCCCAGACGGTCGACGCCCGGCAGGCCTACGCCTATGTCGATTACGCCTATCTCGGGCAGGCCTACAACGACCCGCCGCAGCTCTTCTCGCCGCAGGTCAGCCCCGAGACTGGCCGGGCGGGCGATACGTTCACGTTCAACGTTCGCTATACCGACTCCGACGGGGACGCGCCGGCGGTGAAGACCGTCGTCCTCGACGGCGCCACTTACGCCATGAGCCTCGTCTCCGGCCAACCGCCCGCAAGCGGCTGGTACACCTACTCGGCCTCGCTCCCGGCGGGCGAGCACGCCTTCTACTTCTATTTCGAGGACGGCCGCGGGGAAGCCGCGCGCGCGCCGGTCGCCGGGACCTTCGCCAGCCCCGCGGTCTACGGTCACATGATGACGGCCCTCGCTCCGGCGTCCGCCGAGACAGGGGATCCGGGATTCACCCTGACCGTGACCGGGTCCTTTTTCGAGAGCGGGGCCGTCGTGACTTGGGACGGGGCCGACCGAACGACGACCTTCGTTTCGGGCTCCCGGGTTGACGCGACGATCGGCGCCGCCGACCTCGCCGTAGGCAAGACCGTCCCGGTCGTCGTCCGCAATCCCGGCGGCCTGCTGAGCAATGCCCTCCAGTTCACGGTCAACAACCCGGTTCCGGCGCTGGCCTCGGTTAGTCCGGGCACGGTGCCGGGGGGAGGGACGAGCTTCACTCTGGTCCTGGCCGGCACGGGCTTCGTTTCCAATTCCGTGGCCCGCTGGAACGGGGCCGACCTCGCCACAACCTATTTCAGCCCGACCGAGATCCGGGCCTCTCTCACGGTCCTGGAGCTCGACGCGGCCGGGGAGTTCGAGGTATCGGTCCGCAATCCGGCCCCGGCCGGCGGGACCTCCGAAGACATCCTGATCCCGGTGTCGAGCTTCACTGTGGATGCTTCGGGAGGGGACCTGGCGACCGACGCCGGCCATTCTGTGAGCCGCGATGTCGTGGTGACTCCCGACGGCGGTCCGTTCGACGCCGCGGTTGCATTCATGTGCACGGGGCTGCCCCGCGGCTGCACGGCGTCGTTCTCGCCGGCGACCGTGACGCCGGGGTCCTCGGCCGCGACGACGACCCTGACGCTGGCCACCAAGGCCCGCCAAAGCACCGCAGCCGCGGCCGTCACCGGGACGGGCGGCCTCATCCTGCCCGCCGCCCTGGGCCTGATCCTCTTCGCCGCGGCTCTCGCGTCGCGGGCGTTCTCCCGACGGACGGCTCTCCGCTGCCCGGCCCGCCGGCGGCTGGCGGCGGCCGCCCTCGCGCTTCTCATGATCGGGACCGTGGGTTGCAGCACGGGCGGGGGGGGCGATGCCCAGGACACGGGGACGCCCGCCGGGACCTACCAGATCGGGATCGAGGCCAAGTCCGGGAGCCTGTCCGCCACGACATCGGTCAACCTCATCGTCCGCTGAGCCGGCGGCCCTCCCGAAATCGGCGAATTGGCATTGTGTCCCCGATTTGGCTAGAATCGTCGTGATGAACGTCATGAAGATGGCGGTTGCCGCGGTCCTCATCTTCGCCCCGCTCACCGGATCCGCCTTCGGCGCAGGGACTTTCGCGACGGTCAAGGCCGGCTGTTTTTTCCCCGCCTCCGACGTCTTCCGGGACGTCTACGGGAAAGGACCGTACTTCGGGGCCGAGGCCGCCGTCCCTCTCTCCGGCGCGCTCCATCTCTGGGCGGGGGCGGAGATCTTCTCCCGGTCGGGCGCCACAACCGTCACGGAAGAGGTGACCAAGGTCCGGATCGTCCCTATCTTTGCGGGCGTGCGGGCTCTGTTAGGCCGGCAGAGCGTCCGGCCCTACGTCGGCGCGGCCGCCGCCTTCTTCCTGTTTCACGAGGAGAATCCGCTCGGCTCGGTTGATGATTCGGGTCTAGGATTCCTCGGGCAGGCCGGAGTCATGGCCAAGGTCGCCGGCGCCCTCTGGATCGACGCTTTCGCCGGCTACCGGGCCTGCACCTTGCGGTCGGGCGGCGAGGATCCGATCGAGGCCAAGCTCGGCGGGTTTTCGGCCGGCCTGGGCCTGGCCTACCAGTTCTGAAAAAGGGGGACGGGTGTGCGAGCAAAGAGCCCGCGTACCCTTATCGGTTTCCTTCGGCTTGAATTAGCCGGTCCGGCCCGCTAAACTGGGAGACATGAAAGCCCTCACCAAGCTCGCCGGCGCCTGCGCCGCGCTGCTCGTTCTCTCCGCCCCTTCGTTCGCGGTCATGAAGCCGGGCGAAAAGCTTATCCCTTTCTCCCTGAAGAACATCGACGGCAAGGATTTCACCGTCACCGTCGAGGAGGGAAAGCTGACCCTCATCGTCTCCGAGACGGTGGCCGGGGAAGCGAAGATCGTCAAGACCCACCCTTCCGCCGTCCTCGTCGATTTCTGGGCGACCTGGTGCGTGCCCTGCCGCAAGGCCATGCCGCACATGCAGCGGCTCAACGAGACCTACAAGCCCGCGGATGGCCAGTCTCAGGGCGGGCTTCGCGTCCTCGGCATCGCCTTGGACGAGGCCGGGAGCAAGGTTGTCAAGCCCTTCTATCAGAAGCTGAAGATCACCTATCCGATGCTGTCCGACCCGCCTTCTGCCGCCGCGCCGGCCGGGACCTGCGCGACGGCCAAGGACATCAAGAAGCAGTACGGCGTCCAGGAGATCCCGGTCGTCTACCTCATCGATTCGACCGGGACGATCGTCCACGCCCACGTCGGGTTCAAAGAAGAGCACGTCGCCGAGCTTGACGCCGCCATCAAGCCGCTGGTCGGGGGGACCGGGCGGTGAAACGCCGGCTGCCCTGGGTCCTTTTTGCGCTCTCGCTCGTCGTGATGGCGGCCGGTCTCCTTCTCGGCGAATACAAGACCGTCCTCGAAAAAGCCATCACGGTCTGCTTGGACTGCATCGGGATCGGGTAAGCGCAAGCATGGGCCCGAAGCCGAAAGCCTCCGTGCCGCGAAAGCCCCGAGACCGCAGGCACTGGTACCAGGCCGCCTTCGCCCTCGGTCTCAACGCCTGGATCCCGTCGTGGCTCAAGGGCGAGATCTTCCAGGGCGGGATCAAGGGCGTGTGCGTCCCCGCCCTCAACTGCTATTCCTGCCCTTCGGCCATGGGCGCCTGCCCGATCGGGGCCATGCAGACCTTCTTCGGCGGCCTGCGCTTCAACCTGTCCATCGCCGAGAAGAAGTTCGGCCTTTATGTCGCCGGCTTCCTGGCTGCGGTCGGCAGCGCCGTCGGCCGCATGCCCTGCGGCTGGGTCTGCCCCTTCGGCTACATCCAGGAGCTGTTCTACAAGATCCCGACGCCCAAGCTCCGGCTGCCGCATGTCATGACCTATTTTCGCTATCTCGTCCTGGCGGCCATGGTCGTCGCCCTGCCGCTCCTCATCGTCGACGAATTCGGCTACGGCCAGACTTGGTTCTGCAAGTGGATCTGTCCGGCCGGGACGCTCGAGGCGGGCATCCCCCTCGTCCTCCTCAAAACGGACCTGCGCCCCCTCGTCGGCTTCATGTATTACTGGAAGCTCGGACTGCTCGCCCTCTTCGCCGGCTGGTTCGTCTTCAGCCAGCGGCCGTTCTGCCGGACGGTCTGCCCCCTCGGTGCGTTCTGGGGCCTGTTCAATAAAGGGAGCCTCTTCCGGATGGCCGTCGACGACGAGAAGTGCACCCTCTGCGACAAGTGCTTCAAGGATTGTCCCGTCGAGATCAAGATCTACGAAAAGGCCAACTCGCCCGACTGCGTCCGCTGCCTGCGGTGCGTCTCGTCTTGCAAATTCGGGGCCATCAGCTACAAGTTCCTCGGCAAGAAGGAAGTCTCTCCGGACTTGCGGGTCAAGACGCCGGCCCAGTCCCACCGTTCAGCTGCCTAAGCCTATAGGGTCTTGACTAGCGCCCCCCAGCGCTTGTCCAGCTTGAAGCCGTGCCTCAGGAAAAAACCCGGCAGGTAGAGGTGGGTCATGACCAGCGGCACGCCCCGGCTGGCCAGGCGGGCGCAGAAATCCTCCAAAGCCGCTCCGCCGAGCCCCGACGACTTCAGCCGGGAGGTGACGGCGATGACGTCGATCCAGGCCACCCGGCTCGACATCATGCGGTAGCACAGGCCCCCGACGATCCGCTCCTGGGTATCCTTGAGCACGAAGAAGCGGTCCTGCTGCGAGACGATCTTGGGGTAATTCTCTTTGAAGAACAGCCGGTAGACCTGGCCGATCTCGGCCGGGTCGAGGGTCTCGCTGAACGTGTAGGACTGCCCCGACCGGTCGGTCAGGAAGGACTGGACGACGACCCGTCGGTCGCCCTCGTCTCCCTGGGTCACGACGCCGACGCGCCGGTCGGGGTCGAGGCGCGGAAAAACCATCCGGCTGAAGACCAGCCGGTCGCGCTCGTCGCGCAAGGCCGTCTGGAGATCCGATAGCTCGACCTGCTGGACGGCCGGTTCGTCGAGGGCGGCGTTGAGCTTGGCCAGCAGGCGGTCGAAGAGCGCGTCGACCCGCTCGCTCCTCCCGGCGAAATAGGTATGCCGGTAGAGATAGTAGCGGACGATCTCGGGGTAGCGGTCGAGCTCATAGCGGCGATGGAGGTCGAGGATCTTGCGCTCCCGGTCGCGCGACGGCGCCATAGGGTTGGCCTGCCGCCACTCCTGATAAGCCTCGACGGCCAACTCGGCCGGGAGAGGAATGGCGAAGGTGCTGTCGAATTCGTCGCGGTAGCGGCGGAGCCTCGCGGCCAAATCCTCGCCCGGGAGGGCGGGGATGGGTGTCTTCGCCAGGGCGGCCTGGAGATCGGCAAAGAAGGCCGAGGCCCTGTCCCGCCCCATCGCGTCGTACGCGGCATCGAAGATCCAGTCGAGGTCGAGATGGCCCGCGAGCCACGGATAGTTGGCCGCGGCCCGCCGGTAGAAGCCGTCGACGATCGGCCTGACGATGGCCAGCGGGCCCGTCGAGGGCCGCCAGCCGTCGATCGAGGCGAGGAAGGTGTCGTCGTGGTATTCGAGTTCGGGCACGACGACGTTGACCGGCGAGATGCGGCCCGGAAGGATGCGCCGGCCGCTCGTCTGCCAGGCCCGGAAGAGTGCCGATATGGCGACGACGTAGAGCTTCCTCCAGGCCGCCGGGGCGGGGAGGGGCGCGTCGACGGCCCTCCGGCCCGAGAACTCGCGGATCTTTTCCCAGACGGTCAGGTCGCCGAGATGGCGCCATGTGACCGCCCCGCTGTTTTGGTGCGTGGCCCCCAGGGGCGGCAGGACGCGCGGCCCGTCCGGCTGGTCGGACAGAGCGGCCGACCAGAGCCGGGTCTCATGTTCGGCCTCGTTGCGCCGGCCCTCGGGCAGGACGAGCTTGAGGTCGTAGTGCACTCCGGCGCGGGTGTTGACGCTGACCCGGAATGTCGTCCGGCGGGGCGCGCTGTAGATCCGCGAGACCCAGATGCCGTCCGGGGCGATCTCCCTGTTCTCGAAATCCGGCGCGCCGCAGGCGAGACGGATCGAATCGCGGAGAAACGAAGGCAGGCCGATGACAGACGCGATCCTGCGGGCTTCGGCCGGCGAGACGGTATCATCGCAGATGGGCCGGGGAGGCAAAACCGGACGGCCCGCCGGCTTGGCCGGACCCGGGCGCCGGCCCGGCGCCGGCTTCCCGTAGCTGCGGATCATCCGGTCGACTTCGCGCTCGGCCGTGACGGACAGCTTGGGATCGGACCTGTGGAGGACCCAGCTCGCGAGCTCGGCCCGGATGGGACTGAAATGGGACGGCTCCCGTATGGCCAGGTCGGCCAGGAGCCGGAAGATGCGCTCGAACTGCCGCCGTCCGGCCTCGTCGACGGGCCAGGCCATCGTCTCGCGATAAGCCCGGAGGCGGATGCGGAAGGCGTCGAGGCGGCTCTTTCCGAGGCGCGTCGAGACGATCTCGTCGATGCTCTCGCGGTTGAGGAACGTCAGCCCCGACCGGACGAACGCCGCCGCGCCCCCGCCGTAGTCGATGTCGGGATCGAAAAGGAGGAGGATCCGGTAGGCCCAGCAGCGGAGCCGCTCCCGGGGATGGCGGGCCAGGGCCCTCAGCCGGGCGCGGACGAGCTCCTCCGTCCGCAGCGGGGATTCGTAAAAGACGCGCTCGACCTCGGACAGCGTCTCGGTGGACGGCATCCCGGCCGAGAGGAGCATCTCGGCGAGCAGGGCGTGGAGCCGGGCCAGACCGGCGTCGGCGAGCTTGGGTAGCGCGGCGATCTCCGCGGGCTTGTAGGTCCGGGCGCGGCGCCGGGGGAGGGACACCCGGCCCGTCGCCGGATCGAGCGGCAGGTCCCAGCCCTCCTTGACCGGCGAGAATACGGCGAGCGAGGGGTTGCCGGCCCAGAGGACGGGCTGGCGGGCGAAGACGCCGAGATCGAGGACGCCGCCGGCGATCTCGTATTCGAGGTCGCCGACGAGCCAGGTCCGTTCGCCCTCGCCGCGCTTGAGCGGCAGATGGAGGCAGCGATTGACGTCCCTGAGCCCGCCGCGGTCGCGCACGATCTCGTCCTCGAGGATGCCGAGGTCGCGGAAGAACCAGAGCGGGATGCGGACGCGGATGCCCGGTCCCGGGAGATCGACCATCCGGCGGCGGTAAAGGCTGTCGATGGCCCCGGCGAACGAGGACAGGATGCGCTTGCGGTTAAACGAGCCCTTGGGCGTCAGCTCGCCCGCCTCGAGGCTGAAGTCGCGCTCCAGGACCTCGAAGTTGATGACCCTCTCGTAGGGGGCCAGGCCGTCGTTGGCGGCGGTGACGATGCGGCGGAAGTATTCGCGGGCGCCCTCCCGGCCGAGCCCCCCGGCCAGGACCCGGTCACTCCAGTCCGGGACGATGAACAGGACGTTGTAGGGCCGGCCGTCGCCGACGAGGAAGGTCCGCTTGATGGCGGGCACGCCGACGAATTTGTCCTCGACCTTGCGCGGGGCGATCGTCTGGCCGCGGTTGTTCTTGTAGATGTCCTTGATCCGGTCGACGATCTGGTAGTAGCCGTTGGCGTCCCGTTCGAAGACGTCGCCGGTCGCGAGCCAATAGTCCTTCTGGGGATCGCCCGACGGGAAGGGGATCGCGTCGCCGGGCCCCTTATCGTCGAGGTAGCGGGCGACGTAGTGCCCCGTGACCTGGAGCTCGCCTTCGGGCCCGAGCCGGGCTTTCAGCCCCGGGAGAGGCAGGCCGTGGGAGCCGTCGACGTACCGGCCCGGCGGGGTCATGGTGATCCCCCCGGTCGCCTCCGTCATCCCGAACCCGCTCATCAGCTCGATGCCGTGGCCGGCGAAGAAGCGGAAGACGCGCGGGTCGAGATAGCCGGCCGCCGAGAGCCCCCATTTCAGGCGCGGGCCGGCGATCTCCCTGACGACCGCGGCTGGATCGGTGCCGGCCGGGGCGGCATCGATCTTTTCCAGGCACTTCTCGTAGAGCTGGGCCCAGCGGACCGGGACGCTGATGAAGCCGGTCGGACGGATCTTCGGCAGGAGGCTGAACAGGGTCTCCGCCGACGGATTTCCGGCGAAGACGTACGTGCCCCGCCAGAAGATCAGCCCCAGCATCTCGAGGTAGCGGCCGAATGTGTGGTAGAGGGGGAGGAAGCTGAGAAAGACCTCGTCGGGACCCACCTCGGGCAGCGCCGCCGCCCGGGCGAAGCGCTTGGTGACGAGATTGTAGATCGAGAAGGACACGCCCTTCGGCCGTCCCGTCGATCCCGACGTGAACATGAGGGTGGCCACCTCGTCCGGGCGGAAACGGCGTCGTCGTCCGAGGCGGGCATCGATGTCCCGGACGCCGAGCTGCTTGCAGAACTCGGCGAGAAAGACGATGCCGTCGTCTCCGGCGAGGGCGGGGTCGGTGACGAGGATGAGGAAGGGCTTGACCGTCCGGCGCCGGGCCTCCTTCAGCAGGGCGATCCGCTCGCGGTCGTTGACCAGGGCCTGATTGATGGATAGAGCGTCAAAAACGGCGACGATGTTGTCCAGATTGAAGTGCGGATTGAGCGGGGTGTCGAGGATGTCATAGAACAGGCAGGCCAGGTCGGCGAAGGCGCCCTCGGGGTGATTCTCGGCATAGATGGCGAGGCGCGGCTCGACGCCCTCACGGTCAGCCAGGGCGAAGAGCGCGGCGGCCGTTTCGCGGATCTTGCGGTTGGCGGTCTCATAGCTCCAGGTCCGGGGCGGGGAGACCGACATGTCCTGGAAAAGGACCTGGCCCGGGGCTTCCCGGAGACGGTCCTCGAACATGTCTCTCAAGCTGTAGCCGGTCCGCTGGATCAGCGCGAACGACGCCTCGGCCCAACGGTCGAGGAGCTCCGGACTGCCGAGCTCGCGCAGATACCGGGGATCCGAGGTGATGCGGAGAAATTCCCGGGCGTGCCTGCTCTCCGGCCCCTTCTTGCCGTGGGCGAGGCTGCGCTCCGCCTTCTCCAGGAGGGATTGGCCGGGTCGGGGCTCAGCCAGGGCAGGGCGTCCGGCTGGAGCGGGATCCCTCCACTCCTTAAGAAGCCGGTCGAAATCCTGTTTGGGGGACGGCTTGCTTTTTTGCATGGCCCGATATCGCCCATTATAAGATAGTCCGATTCCCTCAGGCAAGCGCTTAATGCTGGTCTAGACCTTTGTCCGAACAAAATTCTTGACATAATAAATAGACCGGTATATATAAGGTATAGTCCAAATGACCACGGTACAGACCATAAGGAGCAATCATGGACAAGCCTAAGCTCGAGAAATTTCCCGGATCCAAGCCGGCCTATCAGCAGATCATGTCGTTTTTCGAGAAAGAGATCCAATTGGGCCGCCTGAAACCGGGCGAGAAGCTGCCTGCCGAGCGAGATCTCGCCGAAGAGCTCCGCACGGCCCGCGGCACGGTCAAGAAGGCTTACGATGAGCTCGTCCGCCGCCGCCTCGTCGAGGCCGCTCCCGGCCGTGGCAGCTTTGTCGCCCCGGACCGCCACGCCCCGGCCGAGAGCCGCAAGGACAAGGCCCTGCGCCTCATCGACGAGCTCATCGACGAGCTGGTCCGCCTCAAGTTCAGCCCCAACGATATCCGCATCTTCTTCGACCTGCGCCTGCTCGGCCGGGAAGACGAGCTGCAGAACCTGAATGTCGCCGCCGTCGACTGCAATCCCGAGGCCCTGGCCATCTTTGAGCGCCAGTTCCTCATCATCCCCCACGTCAACATGGCCAAGATCCTGCTCGACGACATCATCGAGGACCCCTCCGGCGCCGATCGCCTGGCGAGCTTCGATCTCGTGCTGACGACGACGACACACTACCAGGAAGTGCTGGAGCATTTCCCCGACCTGCGGCCGAAGATCGTCCAGGTGGCCGTGGCCCCGACCCGCAGCTCCATCATCGCCCTGGCCCGCCTTGCGCCTTCGCAGAAGATCGGGATCGTCTGCGAATCCAAGCGCTTCCTCGACATCGTTCTCGACCACCTCAAGGCCTTCGACATCCCGGCCTCGGCCATCGCGCCCCTGTTCTGGTCCGAGCTCGACCGGCTGGACAAGTTCATCAGCGGCCTCGATGCCGTTATCATCCCGGCCGGCTATTCCCTCCAGAAGAACCGCGAGCACCTCGCCGCCATCCAGGAGTTCACTGAGCGCGCCGGGGCCATCATCTCCTTCGACTACCAGATCGAACGCGGCTCGCTCCTCAACGTCGAAGAGCGGTTGCGATCGCTCCTCGACGAGAACCGCAGGGGCCTCTGATGGACGCCTCGCACATCATCCTCGGCGTCATCGGGGCCGACTGCCACTCGGTCGGCAACAAGATCCTCGACGCCTACTTCACCGAGGCCGGCTTCCACGTGGTCAACCTGGGAGTCATGGTCAGTCAGGACGAGTTTCTCGACGCCGCGGTCGAATCCGACGCCGCGGCCATCCTCGTGTCCTCGCTCTACGGCCACGGCCTGATCGACTGCGAGGGCCTGCGCCAGAAGGCCGTTGAGCGCGGCCTCGACAGGATCCTCCTCTATGTCGGCGGCAATCTCGTCGTCGGCAAGACCCCGTACGAGGAGACCGAGAAGAAATTCAAGGACATGGGCTTCGACCGGGTCTTCTCCCCCCAGATCGACCTCGCCGACGTCGTCAAGATGCTCCACGGGGACATCGAGGCCAGGAAAGGTTGATGGACGGACGGCTCCTCCTCTCCGTCGACATCGGGTCGACCTACACCAAGGGAGGCCTCTTCCTCCTGAAGGGGGAGGAGCTCGGGCTGGTCGGCCGGGAGGTCGTTCCGACGACCGTCGACGACCTCGGCTGCGGCTTCCGCCAGGTTCGCGAGGCCGTTCTCGCCGGGCACGCCGGCGCCGTACCCGCGGCCGACATCCCGGTCCATTGGTCGTCCTCGGCCCGCGGCGGGCTCAAGATCGCCGCGGTCGGGCTGACCCCGGACCTGACCCTCTCCGTCGCCCGCATGGCCGCGACGTCGGCCGGCGGCAAGGTCGTCCGGGCCTATTCCTACGAGCTCGCCGCCGAGGACCTGGCGGACCTGCGGGACATCGATCCCGACATCATCCTCTTCACCGGAGGCACGGACGGCGGCAACTCCCGCGTCGTCCTCCACAACGCCGCCCAGCTGGCCGGACTCGAA